>Ga0210043_1000123_pt1 | contig 87345 bp, 98 predicted proteins | sample CryGeymet201501t_FD_183990 | JGI IMG/M metagenome (GOLD analysis project Ga0210043, IMG submission 183990) | Groundwater microbial communities from Crystal Geyser aquifers in Utah, USA - Crystal Geyser metaG 2015-01t (SPAdes) (version 2) | ecosystem: Environmental > Aquatic > Deep subsurface >... | reverse complement strand
AATGATTACAGGAAAAAATACTAATCATATTATGAAAGCAATTTTGGGTGGTGTTAAGGAGGCTTATAGAAAACAAGAATTACCTTTTATGGAGGTTCAATTAGCAGGCATTACACCTTACGAGTTAGGTGCTTTTATGCAATTTAAAATGATTGAGATGATGTATTTGGGTAAACTATTACATGTCAATCCTTTTGATCAACCAAATGTAGAATCATATAAGGTTGAAACAAAACGAATTTTAGAAGCGTCATAATTGTCTATACAAATAAATATATGGAACACATAACTTATAATCAGCCGACTGCCATCGTCATCTTTGGCGGTACGGGAAATCTCGCAGAGACAAAATTACTTCCAGCCCTTTTTGATCTATACACACGAAAGCTGCTCCCCGATTCATTCGTCGTTATCGGTCTTTCCCGTAAGGAGTTGTCCCATGAAGCGTATCAACACTTTGTGCATGAAAGTATCCTTGCCAAAGTGCCTATGAGTGACGAGGGGGCTTTAGAAAAATTTTGCACACGTATTCGTTTTGCATCAGGTAGCTTTAGTGATGATGCTTCATACGATGCCATCAAACAAGAATTGCTAGCCTTTGATACGACGATTGGACAATGTACGAGCAAACTATTTTATCTCGCCGTACCACCTAACCTATACGGTGAGATATTTGAAAAATTGAAGCAGAGTGATGCTATGGCGCTTTGCGATGGCATCGGTTCATGGTCACGTATCCTTGTTGAAAAGCCGTTTGGAAGTGACCTTAACACTGCTGAAAAACTTGAAAAGCAATTGTGCGAATTGTTTACCGAGGACCAGATCTATCGTATTGATCACTATCTTGCAAAGGATGCTATCGAGAACATTATATCACTTCGGTTTGCAAACAGTATTCTGTCAGACTCATGGAATGGGAGCCGAATTGAGTCCATTGCACTTCGACTCTTTGAGTCACAAGATGTGTCAACGCGAGGTTCGTTTTATGACGGTATTGGGGCACTCCGAGATGTAGGCCAAAATCATATGCTTCAGATGCTCGCACTCCTTACTATGCATCCTGCAGATGTCCATAATGCAGAAGCGGTACGAACAAGTCGCCTTACTGCTATCAAGTCGCTTGTTATGCACGACACCGACCTTCGCTTTCGTGCCCAGTATGATGGGTACAAAGAGACCGTTGGTGTAAATCCAGCAAGCGAAACGGAAACGTATTTCAAAATTGGCACGCATATTGATAGTGAGCTATGGAAAGATGTGGAAGTTACGCTTGAGTCTGGAAAAGCACTTAACGCATCTTTTACAGAAGCTGTCGTAAACTTTAAACCGATGGATAAATGTATGTGTGCCGCAGAGCCTGATGTTCATATGCACCGTAACGTGCTTAAAATTACTTTCTCCCCTGAGCAAAGTATTAGACTCACTATGTGGGTAAAGGAACCGGGATTTGAGTTTAAACTCCAAGAACGTGAACTTGTTCTTGCTTCGCATGAGGGTGAGGTTTTTCGGTCACCAGAGGCGTATGAGCGTGTACTCTACGACTGTATTGTTGGGGATCAAACACGTTTTGTAAGCGGTGCGGAAGTGGTAGCGGCTTGGAATTTTATTACCCCAATACTTGAGTCGTTTAAAGATATTCCACTTTACGAATATCCGAAAGGAAGTAGTGCTCCGATTAGTAAGTAATAGTTATATTTATGCAAAAAGAAATTGGATTTGTGGGATTGGGACGGATGGGACTTAACATGGTGACGCTTCTTGTGGAGAAAGGTTATCGAGTCGTGGGAAGCGACCCAAGCGCAGAAGCGCGAGATGCTGCGGCCGCAGTGGGAGTAGAGATTGTGAGTAATTATACTGAAATGGCGGCCACTCTTGGTTCTCAGAAAACTGTTTGGGTGATGGTGCCGAGTAAGTATGTGGATGCTGTTTTGGAAGAATTACTCCCACATCTTAATCCAGGGGACACCATTATTGATGGAGGGAATAGTTTTTATCAAGATTCACTTCGTCGTCACAAGACACTGAAGGAGAAGGAGCTCAAGTTTTTGGACGTTGGAACATCGGGTGGTATGGAAGGGGCAAGACATGGTGCTTCGATTATGGTTGGAGGATTACCTGAAGTCTTTGCGCCAGTCGAACATATTTTTGCAGCCCTTGCGACATCAGATGGATATGCGCGAGTGGGCGATGAGGGTGCAGGGCATTTTGTGAAGATGATTCACAATGGTATCGAGTATGGCATGATGGGGGCAATTGCCGAAGGTATGAGTGTTCTCCATGCACACGAAACAGAATTTGGTATTGATTTGAAAGAAGTCCTCAAACCCTACGAACATGAAAGTATTATCACGAGCAAACTGATCACGTGGCTTCGTGAAGCATACGAAGAAGGTCAGATAGATGCAATCAAAGGTGAGGTACCTCAAGGCGAAACTGAATTCGAAATGGAACACATTACCACCCTCGGAGATGTGAAAGTGCTTGAAGCAGCCCTTGCGCAAAGAAAGCAGACTCGTGAACAGGAATCCTATCTCGGAAAGCTAGTCGCAGCAATGCGTAACCAATTCGGTGGTCACAAAGTCATTTCACGTGAGTAGTATGGAAATTATTGAGACAGAATCACCAAGTGAGGATGCGGGCAAAGCACTGAGTGAAGCACTTCTAGAGCATAAAGATACGCCAGTCCTCCTCATGCTTTCAGGCGGCTCTGCATTTGCCATTCTTGACTTTGTATCACCTGAAGTTCTCGGTTCACACGTCACCGTTACCGTGCTTGATGAACGTTATTCAACTGATTCCAAGGTCAACAATTTTGCTCAACTCGAACAAACAGACTTCTATAAAATTTGTGTCGAACGAGATACTTATATCATTTCCACAAAAGTGCTTGAAGGTGAAAGTATGGGAGGGTTACGACAGCGATTTGATGTAGCTCTTCACGGATGGAAAGAACAAAATAAGGATGGCGTGATACTAACTACTATGGGTATTGGTCATGACGGACACACAGCTGGAATATTTCCCGGTGAACACGGGGTAGATTTGAACGGTAACGACTGGATCGTCGGCTATTCCGTACCGAAAGAAGTGAACGAGTATACAGATAGAGTCACAGTAACTAACACATTCTTGCGTGAATGTGTACATAAAGCAATTGTACTTGTGGCGGGAAAGGAGAAAATACAACTCATTAGTGAATTGAGTGCGGAGAATCAACATATGGATGAAGAGTACAGGAAGCCAATGCGTGTGTTGCTAACTATGAGAGATGTAATTCTGTATACGGATCTGAAACTATAAAATATATAAAAACAAAACCCGTCATTAGAAGGCGGGTTTTGTTTTTATGTGCGTCATTACCACGCGCTCGGCGCTCTCTGAGCGTGAAGTTTCAATCTGCGGTATTTGTTGGACAAAGTTCGAACCTTTTTTGAGCAAAACCCCCAATGAAGAAAGTAGCTAAGTTCAATAAAATTTACGGCTTTGAGTACAACAAGATAAATATTAAGAATCAGAAGACTCGATGGGGTAGTTGCTCAAAGAAAGGCAATCTGAACTTTAACTACAAGATCGCATTGCTTCCCGAGCGAATGGCTGAATACATTGTGGTCCACGAACTCTGTCATCTTGGAGAATTTAACCACTCACGTAAGTTCTGGAACTTGGTTGCGAAAACGATGCCTGAATACCAGGAGATAACAGAGGACCTTAAAAGAAGTGGATTGCGGTTCCATTAATTAGTCCCAACTAACAAAACAACCTACAACAGATTCTGTTGTAGGTTGTTTTGGGCTAACTCGGTCAGCGCCATTTCGACGCGTCTCGTGCTAGCACGACTTGGCGGAGGGAGTGGGATTCGAACCCACGGTACCTTGCGGTACTCTGGTTTTCAAGACCAGTGCAATCGACCAACTCTGCCATCCCTCCATATATCTACTGAGTGCGAGTTACTTTATCATCTTTTTTTTGTTGAAACAAACTTTTTCCAAGATGATGAGTTGTATGACAGTTTGGACACAATAACTCGAGATTTGAAAGTGCATCAGTGCCACCCTTGTGGCGTTCTTTTTTATGATGAATTTGTAAAATTGCATAGTTGGGTTCGTTAAAACGTTCGCATACCCCGTTACGTTTAGCAGCCACCTTTTCTTTAAGTAGCGTGCCACGATAGGCTTTATCAAACTTACCCTCTTTGGTATAGGTAATACCTGTGCGAGCATAATTTGAATATGCACGGGAGCAAGTTTTTTTCGCTCCACTATAGGTACTTTTACAAATCTTACACACTTTCTTTTTCTGTTGTCCTTTTCCAGTGTAAGCCAAGGAGCAATACACGTTACCGTTAGTGATTTGAATGGGGCGCCTGTATATTTATTTATCACATATGTAGCACTGACAATTTGGTCTCCTTTTCATAATACATCTTTCGACCAGTATACCAAAAAGTAATTGTGTTATGATTCTCACATGCGAAAATTAGGTATAGATTATGGTAGCAAACGAGTTGGTACGGCTCTGACTGACGATAAAAGTATGATGGCATTTCCTCATAAAGTCTTTTTAAATGATACAAAATTGGTTTCCAATATAGAAAAATTAATAAATGAAAAGGGTATAAGTGAAATTGTGATTGGGCACTCATTAGGGCGCGATGGACAACCCAATAAAATCCATAAGGCTGTGGAGGAATTTATGACAGAGCTAACCTTAGCCACTGGTCTGCCAATTCATCTTGAGCCAGAGCAATATACAACACAGGAGGCAACTCGTTTTCAGGGTAAGTCTGCCAAAACAGACGCTGCAGCAGCCTCGATTATACTTAATAGTTTTATTATGAGAAACAAAAATTAGTATGAGTAATGAATTACAAAATGAGGTTGAAGAGGTGGTTGCAAAAGAGGCACAATCTTCGCCTGTGCCTCAGATTTCCTATAAAGATTTTACTAAACTAGATATTCGTATCGGTACGGTTGAGGCAGTAGAGATAGTAGAAGGCGCTGATAAACTTTTAAAGTTAACCGTAAATCTAGGTGAGAAAGATGAGGAAGGAAACGAAACTAAAAGACAAATAGTTTCTGGTATTAGAGAATTTTTTAATGATCCCCAATATTTAGTAGGGAAGCAGTGTCCATTTGTAGCTAATCTAGAACCAAGAGTAATACGTGGTTTTGAGAGTCAGGGTATGATTATGGCAGCGAGTACCGATGATGGTGTATTTGCACTTCTAAATCCACATATTGTTTTACCAGCCGGCACAAAAGTAAATTAGATAAATTATATGGGTGTTTTTGGTATAGATGCATATAAAAAAAGCAATGAAGTGGTAGCCAAGCATGGTGCTAAATGGCTACGCTCTAAACATGCGGAGAGTACTTTAGCTTTAATCTCATTTGCCGAGTCGATATTCGCCCCTATTATTATTGATCCCTTCATGATCGCTCTGATTCTAGCTTCTCCGCACCGCTGGAAACGTTATGTTTTTATTACAATTGTAGCCTCAGTAGCAGGCGGCATTTTTGCTTATACTTTAGGGGCTTTGTTTTTTGAATCATTCGGGGCCAAGATAATTTCTATGTACTCATTAGAAAAAACGTTTGCTAGTGTTTCAGAAAATTTAAATAATAACGGCTTCGCTTTCGTACTTATTGGTGCCTTTACACCAATCCCCTACAAGCTGGTCGCTTTAGCCAGCGGTCTTTTGAAAATAAATCTACTAACGTTTATTGGGGCTTCAATTATGGGCCGAATTCTCAGATTAGGTCTAGTTGGTATGGCGGCTAGTATGGTGGGTCCGCACGCTTTACCAGCCGTTAGAAAAAATCTATACACAGTGGCAGCGATAGTAGGTTTGGTGTTGTGTGTCTATATTGTACTCCGGTTGATCTAGTGGTGTGGGTTGCTGCCCTTAGTTAAGACTTTGTTTCATCGTATAATAAAGTCAACAATTATGTCGGTTCTTTCATCTATCTCAAAAATAATTCCACCACCACAGTACATCGCTTTACCAAGCGCCGGGGTAGATATTTCTGATACCTCCATTAAATATATTCAATTTGAAAAGAAGAACCGATATAGCCAGGAACTAGATTTAAAAAATTGGGGGGACATAGATTTGCCAGATGGTGTCTTTGAGAGAGGGATAGTTAAAGATCAGGTCAAGTTTGCACAAGCTATGAAAGAAATTTCGTTGGTCTGCGGTACACCTTATGTACGGGTTTCGTTGCCTGAAGAGAGAGCTTATATATTTGAAACAGAGATTGAAAAAGGTACGTCGTATAAAGAAATAGAAGGGTTGTTAGAATTTAGGCTTGAGGAAAATGTACCTATCTCACCAAGAGATGCTTATTTTGATTATGACGTAATTGATGATAACTCTCGACCGGGTTCACTTCGAGTAATTGTTACTGTCTATAACAAAGATCTTATCAATAGTTATTATGAAGCCTGCCTGACAGCTTCAATGGTACCACTTTCGTTTGAGGTTGAGGCTCAAGCTATTGCTAGGGCGGTTATACCCGCTGATAGGTCGGGGTTGCATATGATTGTTGATTTCGGTAAAACTCGCTCGGGAGTAGGGATTGTTCAAAATGGAATACTCATGAATACCTCAACTATCGATATTGGTGGTAGTGAGTTATCGACAGCTTTGCGTAAAGTGGTTGGTGATCTCAGTGAATCAGAGTTAACAAAAATAAAAAATACTCAAGGTTTGATTCGAGGGACCGACAACCCAGAGGTATCTGAATCACTTATTAATCTTATTTCAATAACAAAAGATGAGATAATCGCTAGAATGGAATATTGGAACAACAAAGAACAAAAACACGGTGATAAAGATTTTGATTCAATAATTCTATGTGGTGGTAGCATTAATCTCAAAGGACTACCTGAATACCTTAGCGAGTCTTTACAGCTTAAAGTAGTACGGGCCGATGTGTGGCAAAACGCTTTTCCAATTAGTAAAAAAATACCACCGATTGGCCGTCGGTACTCTTATGGTTACGCCACCGCCATTGGGTTAGCTCTAGGTGGCCTCAAAGACATCGTATGATAAATTTGCTGCCACCAGAAGGAAAAAAGCGTGTTTTAAAGAATTACTGGCTGAGGGTATTTTCGATTTATTTTAATTTATTAGGTTCAGCTTTTTTCGTCACGTCTGCTCTACTGCTACCCACCTATTTTTATGTTTCTTTTCAGATAAAGGCGCTCGGTACTGAAATGTCGAATGAAGACGTGGAATCATTAAAAAAGGTCGAAGCCAGTATCAGTGACGCTAATGAAATCAGTGAACTGCTCCTTGATACTCCAGACACAGTTAATGACTCTGATGTCATTAACCAAATACTGGCTTTTTCAGATGGATTGGTATCGATTGGAACAATTAAAATACAAAAAAAAGATAGAAAGATTTCAGAAGTTACTGTCAGTGGTACTGCCAATGATCGTAGTTCTTTAGTGTCATTCAGAGACAGTGCTGAGCAACATCAATATTTTGACGAAGTAAATTTACCTTTATCAAATTTAGCTAAGGATCAAGATATTCCATTTTCTCTAACCCTAGAACCGTCAGATTTACTTAAAAAAGGCCTATGAAAAGAGTCATAAACAAAACCCAAATATCATTTCTCATCGCTTTTACCTTTATGCTTTTAGGCACTTTGTCATTAGTCGGTTTGGTATATGTTATCGAAGGTAATGCTATTAAGTTACGAGAAAGAGTAGGGGCGATCGCTTATCAAAAGGCGCAAGCAGAGGAAAGGTATGAAACTGAGCGGTTATTGGAGGAAACTAAAGAGGAGAGAACAGCCCTTTCTTCTTTCGTTCTTACTGAAGGGTCAGTAATCGATTTTATAACCAATATAGAAACCATTGCTAGTTCTCTAGGTTTAGAATTTAACACCAAGACCATTACCCCAGAAGAAACTAAAGACAAAAACTTTGATGAATTAAGTATGCAGTTTAGTTTTTCCGGACCAAACTCATCGGTTGAGAAACTAATGGCAGTTTTTGAAATAATTCCTCATCATAGCTATATAAGAGATCTCAACGTTCGCCAAAGTGAAGGGGGCAACCTTTGGACAGTCGATATGACTTTAGTGGTAACTATAATTGAACATGATTAATAAAAAAACTATCACTAAAATAATCAAAAAAATAACCAAAAGGGAGCAGGTAATTCCTGATCAACGGTTGATGCACCCTAAAAGAGAATGGTCTTTCGGTCTGGTTTTGTTTCTAATTTTAGTTTTAACCGGTGGGACCTACGCTCTCTTTGCTTTTAATAGTTATTCGGGGATCAGTGTTGATCATGAGGTGGTCGAGGTGGATCAACTTCACTACAAAAGAGCCGATGCTCTGAAGGCCATCGAGGTGTATCAACTGAAAAAGAATGTTTTTGAAACAGAGTTGGCTAATAGCCTGGTTAGAGAAGCTTTTAATGCTGAGTTAGAAACTGAAACTGGAGCCGAAAGTGAATCGGGTGAAGTGTTAGAGGGTGGTGTTGTAGACCAAACGACCAGTTCTCCGGTACCTGAAACGGAAGAGACGGTGGATCCGTTAAAGGAAGAAGTTTTTTTGGAGTAGGGTATTAAAGGTGTCGTTCTGGTCGATTTTCGACGAAGTTAAATTTTGTGTCCCCGGGAGGAATCTCTCCCTACGGGAGTAGTACCCATTGCCACGATTTTTCCTACCGTCAAAATCGTAGGCAATGGTTTCGCTTCCTCATGAAAGCAAAGCAGTTTGCTTTCTCCAGGGACACGAACAAAAATGGCACACTGAAGTGTGCTCATTTTTGTACTAGTGTCCCCGGGAGGAATCGAACCCCCATCAAGAGCTTAGAAGTCTCCTGTTTTATCCATTAAACTACGGGGACAAAAACAGTCTGGAAGACTGTTTTTGTTGAGTGCCATACTAACTTGAAATTATCACAAAGTCATCTATTTAAAACCAACCGGCGGACAGTACTTCCGCCGGTTGGTTTATTATGAATCAAAAAAAAAGAGCGTCCTGGCCAGCCGACTGAGGTAGGTCGGCCAGGGGCTCTACGTTGTTGGTGGGAATTTCAAATCGACGCGCAGTCGATGTGAGGCTCACCACCGAAATCCCCTTCGGCTTCCGGGAATTCGCTTGATTGACCTTGCTCGGTCTGGCCATTGCTTTCCCGGTGCAGTCCCATAAGGTGGAGGTAACTTTGTCCACCTTGGTCTTGCGCGGCCTGCTCCTCAGCTTGATGCCGAGTCATTATACGCTCCTCTCTTGACCCGTGAATGGATCATATCAGCAAAATACTCCTACAATGAAAATCAGTCAAGTCAAGTTATGCAGGTTTTAGGATGTTGGGTTTTTTATAGAAAGAGACTTGGTCACAAATAAATTTTCATCAAAATTTTTCGCAACCCGAGAAACAGTGTTTAAACACCGTTTATCCGCCGGCCCTAAAAGGGACCCCGGCTCCGTCTTTCAAATCTATCAACGCGCTACCAACGGCAACGGCCGCAACACTTGCGTGTTGCGGCCGGCCGATTGGTGCGCGCTGAGAGATTTGAACTCCCGACCTTTTCGGTGTAAACGAACTGCTCTACCAGCTGAGCTAAGCGCGCGTGTTATTGATTTTAACTATACTAAATTTATCGCAAATACGAAGCATTTTGTTTACATGTGTAAACGGTTCGAAAGTCTCCTTTCGTTAAATAGTCTCCCAGACTATTTAACACCCGCTACCAGCTGAGCTAAGCGCACATATATTTAGACAGTGGGAACATAGTAGCGTGTTTTAGAATATTTTCAATAGGATTAAAATTTTTGGCGCCTTCCAGGGAAGGCGCCAAGGGTTATTTGCGCGGAGGGTCGTACGCTTTCTTTGTTCTGGGCACTGGGACATCAAAGGCGTCGGAGCCCATCCTTCGGCGGTAGTCAATGATGGCCGCCTTAAGAGCCGGACTATCACTTTCCAGTGGCACCAACGCTACGAGGTCTTCGTCAGTCTGTTGGGGTTGGGGCATCTGTTCCTCCTATATATTTTGGAAACAATTGTACTCGAAAACATTTTATTGGCAAGGTATACTTCTGCGATATGTTCACAGAAGCTATTTGTGTAGTTAAAGGTAAGGTACAAAAAGTCGGTTATCGTGACTACGCCCAATCTGAAGCTAAGGTTTATGAAGTGGCGGGTTGGATTAAAAATAAGAATGACGGCACGGTTGAAGTCTTGGTGCAGGGGACACCGGAGGCGGTGAAATACTTTATCGAGGTTCTTCACGAAGGGTCAGTTTTAGCGGAGGTGACAGAAGTGGCCGTAGAATGGCGTTCCCCCCAGCAACTTTTTACTGATTTTGTGGTTAAATACTAGACATGTCTGAACAACAGAATGATATAACTTGTATTGGTTTCATAATGGACGGTAATCGACGGTGGGCGAAAAATCAAGGGCTACCAACTTTGGAAGGTCATAAGAAAGGTGCCGAGACTTTTACTGAAATCGCCAAAGCCGTTCGCGACCACAATATCCCACACGCTGTATTTTTTGCTTTCTCCACAGAGAACTGGAAGCGGAGCGAAGAAGAGGTTATGTATCTAATGGAACTACTCCATGATGCTCTTGATGATGCAGAAAAGAAACTCAATGATGATAAAGAAAAGAAAGTTCGTTTGCGGATAGTGGGGAGGCGTGAAGATTTTGCTCCCGACCTGCAAGAGCGGATGACGGCTCTCGAGATGAAGAGTGAAGAATTTGAAGATATACACACAACTATCTGGATTGCTCTTTCCTATGGCGGGCGAGCGGAGATTGTTGAGGCAGTTAATAAAGCAGTGGCAGCGGGGCAAGAGGTAAGTGAGGAAACTTTTAATGATCTATTATGGACGAAAGATATGCCCGATACAGATATAATTATCCGTACCAGTGGTGAACAGCGCCTCTCCAATTTTATGACCTGGAAATCTGTCTACAGTGAACTATTTTTTACAAACACCCTGTGGCCGGCTTTTTCGACCGAGGAATTTTATTCTATTTTGGCTGACTATCAAGAGAGACATCGACGTAACGGCCAATAAAATGCAACCACCTTCAGACATTTCAAAAATAATTGCACCCTATACAGCCGCCATTGATAGTGAATTGCAGGCTCTGTTTTCGAACACACCAGACTTACCCATGTATGACCACCTGGCTTACTTCATGGGTTTTAAGAATGAGAAACTAGAAGACGGGGTGGTTTATGGTGGAAAACGCTTTCGTTCCAGTATCATGTTGATGTTGGCCGATTGGTATGGGCAGAGGGATAAAGCGTTACCGTTTGCCACCGCCCTTGAGCTTTATCACAATTTTACGCTGATTCATGATGACGTAGTCGATAAGGATACCGAGAGAAGGGGGCGACCAACTGTTTGGAAACTGTTTGGACACGACCATGCTATTAATAGTGGCGACGCGCAGATGTTGATGATGGCAAATATGCTGGCGAGAGCGGCCGGCGCCGTAGGTGCCGGCCGAACCAGCCAACTCACTCAACAATTTTTATTAGAGCAGTTCCAAGTCGTAGTTGAAGGGCAATTTTTGGATTTTGAACTCACCGCCGCCAAACTCGGAGATCCTCTGGTAACTCAGGCTATCTACGAAGATATGATTCGTCGCAAAACCGCCGAGCTGATTGTCGCCGCTACTAAAGGAGCTGGTCTATTAACTGAACAAAGCCAAGAAGAGATAGCCCACTTAGAAAACTATGGTCGCAGTTTAGGGATGGCTTACCAGATTTGTGATGACGTGATTTCAATTTGGGCTGATTCGGATACAACTGGTAAGCGAAACTACGGTGACCTTAAAGAAAAGAAGAAAACCCTGCCGATTTTATTTGCCTATGAAAAAGTAAACGAAGTGGCCCGAATAAAGCTGGCCGAACTTTATTCCCAGGAAGAATTATCAGATAGTGATTGTGAGGCGGTGATTGAGGTTTTGGATAGTGTTAATACAAAACCCGTTATGGAATCAGTTTTTACTGGGCACGCCGAAGCGGCCAAAGAGTCCGCTCGGTTGCTATCAATCACGGCAGAACAAAAAAGTACTCTTTGTGCGCTGGTTGATAGTTTGCTCCCTAAAGTATAAACGCGGTATAAATGAGACATGGAACCGACTATTATATTTGAAAATGATGATGTCTTGGTAATAGATAAGCCGTCAGGTATGCGAGTGCACAATGATGGTCATGGTGAAGGGGAAACGGTGGCGCAGTGGTTTTTACGCCGGCTGCCTACGGCAGCCGGCGTCGGCGAACCACAAACTCTTCCCGACGGCACACCGATGGAGCGTTCCGGTGTGGTCCACCGTCTGGATCGTGACACCTCGGGAGTTTTAATCCTAGCCAAAAATCAGCCAGCTTACGAGCATCTTAAGGCCCAGTTTCATGACCGCTTGGCTCGTAAGGAATACAGGACGTTCGTCTATGGATTAATGAAAGACAAATGGGGAACCATCGATAGACCAATCGGCCGCAGTACCAAAAGCCCAAAGCTTAGGAGTGCCCAACGCGGAGCGAAGGGCACTCTACGCGACGCGGTAACCACTTGGGAATTAATCGGCCAAAGTTACTCTCATGCCTATTTAAAATTACGACCCAAGACTGGCCGCACCCATCAGCTGCGTGTTCATCTCAAGGCCATCGATAGACCGATAGTCATGGACCCGCTCTATGCCACCGAGCACCACCGTACGACCATGGATAATCTTGGTTTTGACCGGTTGGCTCTTCATGCTCACATTTTGGAACTCACCTTACCCAACGGCGAAGAAACCCGTTTTATAGCGCCTTTACCGCAGGCATTTGAAGAAGCGGCCGAAAAGCTTCTAGAAGACAAAATTGAGTAGTTGATTCGTTAAACTTGCAATTTATATAAAATATGTTTTAATATGTAAAGCTGATGAACCGATTTTCGGATTTCAGGACAGCTCTTTTGAAAGGAATCGTCATGACTCACGTCGCAGATGAAGCAAAGCAGAATAAGTTTTTTCGTTTTCTGCATGGTGTATCGGAACGCGCTCTGAGAGGTTCGCTCGACATCTCACAGTTCATCTCTGTCGCGCAGGTCTTGCTGGACAAGAATACGCGAACGGTGAACTTGCTTGAGTTCATTGCCAAGGGTTGTCCCAGGGTTGACTATGCTGAGCCAATTCCGAAGGCGAAGATTCGCCGGCAGAAGCCCCTCCCCCTCGTTGTCGATCTCGATGCTGTTCCCTTCATCCCCGAAGGGTGGTCAGTTGAGTCGCATCAGCCGGGTGGTCAATTTGTTTTTGACGCAGTGCAGCTCAAGTTGCACTTCGACGTTGATCAGCAGAATAGTAAGTATGTCAAAGGTACAGAGCTTCGTACGAAGCTCAAGAATGTGCCGGTGATGAACGCTAATATGCTCGACTGGTATTTGGCACATCCTGACCGTATCCCTGAAGACTGGAAAGGCAAAGCAGTCTTCTTTTGGGGAACAGTCTATCGCGACCAAGACGGCGACTCGTCTGTGCGGTTTATGTTCTGGGACGTCGGCCGGTGGCGCTGGTTTGCCTACTGGCTTGACTCTCACTGGAGCGGTGGCTGTCCCGCTCTGGTGCGCGCAGGCACTTAATCCCTAGTTCACTAGGCTCTTGCCCTATAACCCTTAAACATTTGCCCTCGCGTTTAGCTACGTGAGGGTATTTTTTTGCTATACTCAAAACGGTATTAGGTTAATCTGCAAGCGATTACGGTTTCTTGTGACCGAATCCAGTATCCATACATTGAGAGTATCTGCGGCTATAGTTTCAGGTAGAGGATGTATGCAGACACTTCAAAAATGAAGTTACTTGGTGTATCACACTGGTGCATTATAGATGCAACATAAAATTCAACCTGGAGAGTATTCGATGGGTGGTGGTCAAGATGGTGTGATATACAATCGCAACCAAGACGGCAACTCGTATGTACGGTATATGTACTGGGACGACGACCGGTGGAACTGGAATGCCAACTGGCTTGACAATGACTGGAGCGATAGCAATCCCGCTCTGGTGCGCGCAATTCACTCCATTTCAAATGCTCCCTATTTGGGGAGCATTTGTTTCTCCACCTGTCCCAGCCAGCCACCGAGCATCTTGCCGATGGCGTCGAGTTGCTCAGAAAGTGTGATGTACTTCTTTGTATCAAGTGATTTACTTTCCCACAGAATGAGCAAAAAGATTTTTACAGTATCAAGTTTGCGGATACTGAGTCGTAGATAGGGGAGTTTTTCTTGTTTAGTTAAAAAAGTAGCGGCTGACACAGCTTCAATAAGCTCCAGCCACAGTCTGTCGATTTTATTGCCGATTGTGTACCGTTGTGTTTTAGGTACGATAGAATGGTACTCATGCCAGAGCAAATAAGCCTGTTTGATTCGCTCCAAAACGGGCAAAAGATTGCGGGGGGGGGTTCTTAAGTGTACTCATAGCTATGAGTCTATCATTAGTGTTGAAAATCTCTTAACAGCGTGGACTGAATTTGTGCGCGGTAAGCGAAAGAAAGCCGATGTGCAGCTGTTTCAGTACAACTTGATGAGCAACATTCTATCGCTTCACCACGATTTAAAACATTACATGTATCGTCACGGTGGCTACGAGCACTTTATCGTGACTGACCCAAAGCGACGTGATATACACAAAGCCAGTGTGCGTGACCGCCTCTTGCACCACGCGCTGTACCGCGTACTCTACCCGTACTTCGATAGGAAGTTTATTCCTGATTCCTATTCGTGCCGAAATGGTAAGGGAGCACACCGAGCGATGAATCAGTTCCGAATTTTTGCCAACAGCGTTTCAAAAAACCAGATCAAAACCTGTTGGATACTGAAGTGTGATATTAAGAAATTCTTCGCCAGTATTGATCACGAAATTCTGTTGCAAATTTTAGAGAAACACATTCGAGATAGAGAAATACTAAATCTTTTAAAAATAGTAATCAGAAGTTTTGAAACTACGTCAGGCAAAGGACTTCCGCTTGGTAATCTAACAAGCCAGCTTTTGGTGAATGTGTATATGAACGAGTTAGATCAGTTCGTTAAACATGAACTGAGAGCAGAGCATTATATCCGGTACGCAGATGATTTTGTGTTATTAAACCAGAGTCGGAACAATCTCGTAGAAACCTTTCGATATATCGAAAGGTTTCTACGAGCAAAATTAGCACTTGAGTTGCACCCACATAAAGTTTCAATCAACACCCTTGCTTCAGGAGTTGATTTTCTTGGTTGGATACATTTTCCGCACCATCGCGTGCTTCGCTCGGTAACAAAGTGTCGTATGTTTAAAGGAGTACAAGGGAAAGAGATAGAATCACCAACTGTTCAATCGTATTTAGGGTTATTAAAACACGGAAATTCATACATATTACAAAAACTGATATATGATACGCAACTGAAAAACTCCTCGAGGACAAATTGAGTAGTTGCTATTATTTTTTAATCTGTTTAACTAACGTAAGAAAAATGGAGGAAGGAAGTGCCTAGTTTAGTAGAGAAACTCAATAAGGATATACCGTTTTTTAGTGGAAAAGTTTTCTACACAATATTTTCATTCGGTATTTTGTTACAGCCACTTGCGGTTTGGTCTCAAGCAATAAAAGCTTGGACAACAGAAAATATTGGAGGAATATCACTTACTACATTCTCTATCATGTTAATTTTGCAGTTAATTGGGACAGGGTACGGGATTATGGTTAAAGAACCAGTGGTTTTTTGTGCAATGAGCATCAGCATTCTTGGTTCCCTGACGATTATTATGGCAATTCTGATGCGATCCTAATATAGGGCCGACTATGTCGGCCCTATGATTAATGATGTTGATTTGGCATAATAAACATGGTAGAGTACCGCACGCGTAGAAGACTCTAAACGCTTATTATTTATATGACAACAGCAACAGCAGGAATAAATATTTATCCAGTAAACATGGAGGAACGCCAAGAACTCGGCATTAAAGCCGGAGATACTGTGCGTGTTCACCAGAAGATTCAGGATAAGGGCAAAACCCGTATTCAGATTTTCGAAGGACTAGTGCTTGCTCGCAAGCATGGTACCGAACCAGGGGCTACTTTCACCGTCCGAAAAGTAGCTAGTGGTGTCGGAGTAGAGAAAGTATTCCCCCTTTACTCACCCAATATCGATAAGATCGAAATTGTTCGGCGTTCTAAGGTGCGTCGCGCTAAACTTTATTACATCCGTGAAAAAGTGGCTCGCGAAATCAAACGACAAATGCGTCGTATGCAAATGATGACTCTCTCCACTGAGTCAGCCACTGAAGTAGCCCAACAAGCTGAAAAAGATGCTGCTGAAGCCGCCAAAGCCGAAGCCAAAGCGGCTGAAGAGCAAGCAGCTAAGGAGGTCGAAGAAAAGGCTGCTGCTGAAGACAAGGAGGCCGCTGAAGCTACACCGGTGGTTGAAGATACAGCTACTGAGGTAGTAGAAGAAGCCAAAGAAGTTTCTGAAGAAACTCCCGCTGAAGCTGAAGAAGCTAAAAAGGACTAGTCTTGCTTAAAGAAAGGCACGAAAAATCCCAGACGTTAGTCTGGTATTTTTCGTGCCGAGTTTGCAAAAGCATTAAAAGTCTTTAGAATAGACAAACTTTGCAAAAAGTATGCCCAGGTGGCGAAATTGGTAGACGCGTATCCTTGAGGGGGATATGGGAGTAATCCTGTGCTGGTTCAAGTCCAGTCCTGGGCACAAAACGTTAAAGAAAACAGTCCTTGAGGACTATTTTCTAGTTTTGTGAAGCGTAAACGATGTTTTCCTCCCTTTGATAGGAGAAAAACGAATGCGCTGGGACAGCAGGTTCTTATGAGTGAAAGCGAATTAGAAACCTGCGTCAAACAAATAAACTGCTTTGCTTCTGTGCTGTTATGCCGAGTGTAGCTATATTAATAATAGGAAAATAAGCATGCTAGGCCTTCGAACTACAAACTTGATGGCCTAAAACCAAAATTGACACGCCACCAAAAAGGAGTATTTTACGCAGATGAAACTTAGACTTTTTATATGCGCAATATTACTTGTAAGTGCCGTTTATCCGACCCTGCTGAAGGCGGCGCCGGCCTTAGATCCCTATACGGCTGAGAATTTTTGGCTTTTACCGCACACTCAGCCCGTTTGGTTTGAGGCTGACCAAAACGGAGGGTTTTACGGCGAGACAATTGATGGAGTGTCTTTTTCACAATCCTTGATTGCCAATGATGCCGGTATCAGGCTACAGCGATTTACTATTGGCACCGCTAATATTTATATTTCCGATAAAGGAGTGATTGACGCCCCTAACGATTTAACGGCTGTATCGATGTATTTGGCTCTAATTTAATATTGTCAGTATTTATGCCATACTAATACCATCCCCAATTAACCATTCCACGTCTCACCCGGAATTTCGGCTGCAAAATGTCTATTTCTTGTCGCCATATATCTATATGACTCCTCGAAATATACATTTTTCGCGCGAAATTCCGGGTGATCTCATCGTGAAAGCGTTAATTGGGGATGGTATAACAGTCATGAAACGAGCTCGTATCTATTCATATGGCATGATTCCGGTTCATCAATCCGTTAATGGACCGGAGGTTTTGTTGGTTGAGCAGTATAGTGCCGAAGGAACTCACTGGGGATTCCCTAAAGGTAAAATCGAACCCGGTGAAGAGCCACTAGCTACCGCCAAGAGGGAGGCGCGGGAAGAGACAGGTATTACTTTCAATACTGTTCTAGAAGGGGCTCACTTCACAGTTAATTATTCTTTCACTTACGAAGACACTATCGTTGACAAGACCGTGACTTATTTTATCGGTTTTGTAGACAACCCCGGTTTAGCCTTGCAAGAAAGTGAAATTAAAAATGCTGGTTGGTTTAAATTTGATGAGGCGCGGGAGAGACTTTCCCATCTCAACACCAAAGAAATGTTTGACTCAGCTATTTTATATATAAAAGAGAATCTTAAATAATGAAAAGGAACACTAGAGGAAGCAATAACGCTGACTACATTTATGGTAAGCATGCCGTGGCGGAAGCCCTTAAATACCGGCCGGACGTAGTCCGGTCACTCCTTATTGAACCAGGTAAACACGCTGATTTAAAAACTCTGTCGGATGTACCGACCGGCATGCTTAATCTTCGACAAATGCCCGGCGGGATTTCTCCCGAGGCGGTTCATCAAGGAGTGGTAGCCGAAATTGATACTAAAAAATTGATGCTGGGGTATAAAGATTTTATGAGCAATTTGGAAATAACTCCTAAAACAGCCGTGGCTGTACTGGGTGAAATCCAAGACCCACATAATGTTGGGGCTATCATAAGAAGCGCCGCCGCTTTTGGTTTAGCCGGCGTGTTTATTCCACCCCACCGCCAAGCCTCAGTTACGGCAACCGTTATTAAAGTTTCGGCCGGTATGGCTTTTCGGATTCCGTTAATTGAAATTAAGAATGTGAACGCCACGGTGCGCGATTTAAAGGAACGCGGTTTTTGGTCTTATGGTTTGGCTGGTGAAGGAGACGTGAGTCTGCCCGATGAGAAATTTGATCGACCATCGGTATTTGTGGTGGGTAACGAAGGCGATGGTTTGCGCGAGAAAACCCGTGAAGTTTGTGATACGCTCATTTCTATTCCTATAAATGAGCGGTGTGAATCACTCAATGCCAGTAATGCCGCCGCAGTCACTTTCTACGGCTGGAGTACTCAAAGAAAAGCTAGTATTTAGTTGGATGTTTTCAAATTGGTCTTGATGGGGTGTGGTACAATGAATTTTTAGAAGCGCTCCACAAAAAGTAGGGAATAAACCCATGAACATAGAAGCAGATGTCCTCCCATTTCGATTGGCTGAGACCGGGCTTTACGTAACGAGTTGCACACCAGTTTTTTCCGGAGTTCAGCAACATCGTTACACGCTGCGTCATCGTCAGTCGGGGTTGTTCGTTGCCTTCTTTTGTTGGTACGAAAAACCAACAAGTCAACGTTCTTTTGGGTCAAGGTTAAGTAAGGTCGGCGTAAACGCTTACATCACCACAGCTGAGCTGTCACCGGTGGTAGCCGAGCTAGCAGGGTTGTGGCTAAAGAGTTTGCGCCGACGTCATCTGGTATAGTGAAAAAAAGCCGCGCGCCAAAGGCGCGCGGCCAAATCATTTAAGATTCTAACTCAACCTCAGTTTGATTTATAACTCTCGGCTCAAAATATATTGTCGGACTTTCATTATTTAATCTAGTTGTTAGCCAGACTCTTATTGCGTCGGATTCAGTATAGGAAATTGGACCCCAGACTTCGTCAGTTTTTACAATTATTATTAGTGAATTCTTGTCACTTTCAATATTGCCATTAGTGAGTTCTCCTAAAGAAATATCAACAATTTTTTGATTTATTAATTTGGCTTCGGCCAACAATTGCTCAGGGTTTTGTTTTTGTTCGCGTTCTTTTTCTAATAAGATCTCCAGCGTTTGAACTTTTTCTTCTTCACTTTGTGCTTCCTTAACCACTTTTTGCCACTCCTCTTCGGTCAGTGAAAAACCATTTTGTCTGATAGAAAGATTGGCATCAGCTAGGTCATAAAAGTTTAATAGATTTTCTAAGTTTTGAATCTCAGCGTCAGAAAATTTTTCGGTTAGAAAAGCCAATTCAATATTTTTTCCTGGTCGGTAGGAAATACTTTTATAAATCACGACGTAGCCTTTTTCGGTGAAGTTTTCTGAAATAAATTTATCGGCGTTTTGATTAAAGTTATTTTGCTCAACAAAAGTATAGGCTAAATAAAGGGCGGGAGTAATTATGATTATAATGATGGCCGTGATAATTCTCCGCACTTTATTCTTTTTAACCTCGTCAGGGTACTCATGTTTAGGCAACTTGAGATACTTAGCGACCAGTAAAGCCGACAGACAGATAAAAATACAGTTAATGAGAAAGAGATAAGATGCCCCGATAATGAATTTAGGTTGTAAAGTACCGATACCATAACCGACGGTACAAAGCGGTGGCATGAGGGCGGTCGCAATCGCTACTCCGGGAATGACGTTATCGTGTCTGGCTCGACTGATACCAATAAATCCCGCCATGCCACCAAAAACAGCAATGAGCACGTCGAAGATGGTGGGTTGGATACGAGAGAGTAATTCGGATTGAGCGTTATCAATCGGTGACAGAGCAAAATAAAGGGTTGAAATAAAAATACCGATAGCAGTTAGGGTTAGTAGGTTGCGAAAAGAACGACGCATTAAACCCCAATCGTAAATTGATAGAGCTAAGCCCATACTAACTATCGGTCCCATCAGTGGGGAAATAAGCATGGCGCCAATCACCACCGGAATCGAATTGATGTTAAGTCCGACCGAGCAAACCCCAATAGCGAAAACTAGCGTCCAAAAACGGGCACTACTAAAATCAGCATCGTCTTTGACTCGCTCGATAATTTCGTGTTTTTCTTCCGCCCCTTCGCGTAAATCCAGTAATCTTTTAAAAAACGAGGTAATTTTCTGCGCCATAATATCCTAATTATAGTAACAGTCGTTTAAAGAGAAACAAAGTTAATTATTTTAAAAGTGATACATTCAATATACAAGGAAGAACAGCTCCACTGGGCGGCTACCGGGAAGTTCGAAACTTACAGTTTCAGTACCCCAATTGGCTAGATTGTTTCTTTCGTTAACTCACTCACAATCTAGCTCAATCGAGCTTCGATTCGCGTCACGGCTTTTATGTTTCGCTATCGCTTCACAGAAAACCCTACGCCCGATAGCCGCCCCCCGGGTGGAACCAATTGGAAGAGTTTTGTCTTGATTGGCTAAGCGACGCAAGGGTTTGTTTTAGGTGATAGGGGAGAAAATGGTTCCATTGGGTTGGCCGATGAGTTACTGCTGGCTAGCCATAGAGTTCACTATGTGAACCAACTGCCACAAAGTGCACAACATCATCTTTGATGAAGACATATACCGCTCGTATGTCACCGGTGACATTTATACTGTAGTGATTGTTCCATTTCCCAGACAGGGGATGGTTGTGTAATGACGGGTAGAGTGGGTCGTCAACAAATTTTTGTAGTACTAAAAGCACTTTCTTTTTTACCGGCTTTGGGAGTTTAGTAAAGTCTTTCTCGAAGCGCTTCGATAGTATGTATTGCATACTACAGCGTTTTTAGATGCTTGAGCATGTCATCACCAGTCTTAAAGGTACGGGCTTTTCCAGTTTCATACTCAGCTTGTGCCTCTTCTAGGATTTGCTCAAGATAGGGTGTCGGGCGTAGAGGATTAGCAGAGAGGGTTATTTCTTTTTCACGCACAAACTTTCTTAGAAAGGCGTTTATTACGGTACTTAGTGGCACGCCCAATTCTTCAGAAACTTTTTTAGCTTCAGCTTTGAGCTTCTTGTCAGTCTTCACATTTAAAATTGTATGTGTGTTCATATACTAAAGTATATACTTTAGTATTATTTAGTCAAGTATCTTGGGGTACTTTATAGGGCGACTACCGACCCTCGGGTGGAACCAATTGGAGGAGCTGTGTCTGGATTGGTTAGGGGAGGCAAGGGTTTGTTTGGGGTGATAGGGGAGAAAGTGGTTCCACTGGGTCGGTAGGCTTGGCAGGAAAACAAATAAATATTGGTTGACCGTATTTCCAAAGAAAGAAATCCAGTGGAGACTGTCGCCAGTAATAATACAAAACTAAACCCCAGAACAAGTCTGGGGTGGGGTCGATAGGTGGAATGTAATTCCACTTAGATATGAGGTGATATTAGGTCAAAATTTTGGTCTAAAGATGTAGCAAAGAGTGGTACAAGTGCTAGTAGCGCGAAGGTACTAATTTTCTACTGATACTACAAGGACTATTCGACGATGTACATCATCCAGTGTTCGCGGGTGACGGGTCCATGGAACGGTTGCTTCAGCGGCGTCGGCCACTCGGCATCAGTTGCCAGCGTCCAGAAGATGCACGGGGGCTGCTTCTGAATTTCGCTCACATCCAGCAGGCTGTTGAGAGCATCGAGCGTGCCAAAGACAAACGCTTTCTGGTCTTCGTGACGCACCGGCCCGATGACGAGAATATCATTCTCTGCGAGCAGTTGCATCGTTTCCGCGCGCACGTTGGTGCAGGGAACGAACACCATACCGTGCCGCTCAATAAGTGCGAGCAACAGTTTCTGGTAGTCAGCCATCGGCATTGCTTCAGACTTTACAAAGTACACTTCCATCATGTTGACCTCCTTTGGTTGAATCAACTTAATTATTTTAGCACAATTATTTATTTTGTCAATATTTGGGCGGCTAGTGGACCTTGGGTGGAACCAATTGGAAGAGTTATGTCTTAATTGGTTAAGCGAAGTAAGGGTTTGTTTGGGATGATGGGGAAGAAGGTGGTTCCACTAGGACAGTAAGGGAGACAAGTAAATGAATTCAGGTAGATTATTTTTTCACAGCGCCAAAGTGTAGCACATCAACCCGTTTACCGTTTTTAATACGGGCAGCCTTAAATAAACCATCTTGCTTAAAACCAGCCGTCGAAAGTACCTTCTGAACACCAACATTTCCAGCTTCCGCTTCAGCACTGATTCTATCTATCCCTAAATCAGTAAATGCATACTGCACAACCGCAATAACAACCTCAGTGGCCACACCCTTGCCCCAGTACGCTTTGTCGCCAACTACCACACCTAGTTCAGCTATACGGTGGTGCTTGTTAATATCAGTAAGCGCCACAGTTCCAATAGTAATTCCGTCTTTAGTTTCAATTGACCAATAGTAGCCATCTTCTTCAGCCTTGCATTCTTTTATGTATTCAAGCTGTTCTTCCAGTGTCTGAGGCTCATTCATCGGCTCGGGCATATGAGCTTGTACGTCAGGGTCAACATCCCACACTTGCCATAAGTCGACATCACTGTCTTTAAATGGACGAATTCGATATGATGTGGTTTCAATTATTGGTGCTTTCATAAGTATTAGTATAACGCAGTATAAAAATCAAACTCTTTAAACAACCTGATGAAGTAGCTTAAAAGCTTTTCGATTTGCGTTACGGCTTTTCTATTTCTCAGTCACTTTACTGAAAACCCTACGTTCAATAGCTACCCCTCGTCTAAAACGACTACTTCCTTTTTGGAAGTAGTCGTTTTCTTCTTTGGGGCGACTACCGACCCTCGGGTGGAACCAATTGGAGGAGTTGTGTCTTAATTGGTTAAGTGACGCAAGGGTTTGTTTGGGTTGATAGGAGAGAAAGTGGTTCCACTGGGCTGGCAGGGAAAAGAAAACACCCTACACCAATCTGAGAGGGTGTCTCCTTGGTGCAGGGCGGTTAGGCTTTTTGCCGTTCTTTCAGAAGGACTACATCTGCTGGTCGACCATGGATATCAATATCATATCGTTGAACCAAAGTCGGACCATCAAAATGTGCCCATGAGCCAGTTCGGTTAGCGATACCAAACGCATTCTGCGCTTTTCCAGGCACATCAGGCGTTTGGCTGAACAGATTCAGTGTTTCTTTCACGAAGAATTTGCCGCCTCTGGCGACGAAGTAGTCACCTTCAGCCAAACTTTCGAATGTGACAAACTCCGCCATTAGTTCCCCCTGTCGAAAAAATCTTTCGTAGCTTTTTCGACCTTTTCGCGAAAGAGTGTGGGGGCGATGTGCGCATCTCTTAAGTCATCAATGAGATTACGTACATCCTTTGGATTAGAGCGGATTATTCCTTGCCGTACAGTTTCTTCCCAGAGAAGCCCGGGTTCGAGCATCTCGAATATCTTATTCACTTCAGTTTCCCGAAGTGGCTGATAGCCAGGCCGATACCCGAAATCTTTGTAGCACCAAGTTTTACCCATCCACTCCATGTAGTAGTTGGAGCGGAAGATGATAAGGGATTTACCAGTCGGAATCCGAATCCGATAGGTAGCTGGGGTGGGGTTCCAGCCCTTGCGAGGCAGGGTGACATCAAGGTACGCCAAGGTCTTGAAGGTCTTGGTGAACCGAAACGTCCCGTGGCGGTCAAAGCTGACTTCCTGTCCGACATCGAGTTGATACCAGCCGCCGAAGCGACCGATTTGCCCGATAATACGCTCGCCATCGTAGTAGAACATTGGCCAAGAGCCAGAAGGTCGTTTGTCGAGCTCTTGCATCACCACTCCTGTGAGTGAGGGGTTTTGCCAGAGTAGTTGACCATTGGGGCGACAGATGCGAATGATGTCCTTGTGCAGGAAGAAGTGAAGTTCTTGTTCACCCGCACTCATGCACATGGGATAGTGCGGTGTTTGTTGAAGCGTGCTTCTCAGCAGACCTCTTTCACCGACGCTGACCAACGTACCCTCGACGCGTACGTCATGATAGTGCCGGAGGTAGTCCAAATTGACACGATTGGTGACATGAAGCTGGTATGGACCTTCGTAGGACCAGTAGCCGGTCGGGTTGGTAAATTCTTGCAGTGTGGACATTTGTCCCTCCTTGTAAAGGTGCGGTTATGTACTTGTGTTCGGCTCAAACAATGCCACAAATACTTCACTTTTTCAAGCTAAAATCGTGTGGTTCCACTAAGTCCACTAGACACTAGAAAAGCCTCATATAGTCGAACCAAAATCATTCTTTGTTTAAATAACTTTCTAAATTTAGAAAGACAGTAGGGCGACTACCGACCCTCAGGTGGAACCAGTTGGAGGAGTTGTGTCTCGATTGGTTAAGCGACGCAAGGGTTTGTTTCAGGTGATGGGGGAGAAAGTGGTTCCACTATTCCACTAGGCATAAGGTTTAGTATTAAATGATTTGTGTTGCTCGTACAGCTCTAGTGCCTGCTCAGGTGCAATGGATTTAATATAAAATACCGAGTCTCCGTACTCTGCGGGTACATCCCAGACACTATGCTTCACTAGGGGACCCCAAGCCCACTTTGATACCACTTTGTCACCTTGTAGCACTCCTACGTGTGTCAGGGCTTCAGGGTATTTCACGAGGTCTTGGTAGACAATGTAATCACCATCTTCAGGTGTTTCGGTCATCACCAAGTCGCCATTAGTAAGTAAGTTCTTGATGAATGAATCGTAGATAAAACCATCGGTTTCCTTCAACACCTCTTCATTTGTATGTAATCCCAATACGTATAGAAAGCAGTTGTAGTTTCGGTTCTCTGGTGGTGGGTCAATAAGTACCTCTAATTCTGGTGGTAAGAGATGCTTTGTATTCTGCATGAACAACACGGGTTGCCACCAGTCATTGGTGTCATTCTTCATTATAATCTCGTCGAGTTGTTTTCTGTTTATCATTATTCCATTCTATCAAAAGAAAGACCACCCGAAGATAGTCTCTCCATTGGGTGGTCGTGGCTACTGGTTTGTCACCAGGTAGCTGCCTCACGTGCTTCGTGTTCGCGTTCGAGACAGTGTGCACAAACTGTGCCGAGAGCAAACTCGCTCTCTTCCAGTTTGGCTCCACAGTCAGCACATGCGCCGAAGTCGAGTTCAGGTTCTTCCCCTGGCAGGAGAACGATCGACTTGATCGTTACCCATTCGCCGTGAGAGTAGCCCTGAAGAACATAGTCTTCATGCAAACCATCGTCACCGCGCACTTCCTTGATCCTTTCGGCATAGACGGACGGCTGGAAGTCTTGCAGTGACTTCATGGTGAAGACGGTGCCAGCAGGAGCAGGGAACCCCTCCAGCATGCCCGTTCCATAATCGGGGTGGGTAAGTGAGTGAGTGCGCCACTGTGTGAAAGTGTCAGTCATGATCCGAATCCTTTCGGTGATTGGTTGGCCATGCAAAGAGTATCACGAAACATTGACTTTGTCAATTATTTGTGCTATCATACAAAAGCGTACAGATACCCTGTTCGTACTATCAGCCTCATGACTGGTAGCTGTTCCTCAACTAGAAAGGTTAGTCTCATGGCTAATTCACAAGTCCAAGTCCCTGTTGTCGATCTGACCAAGATCGCATCAATCGATGATGTCTTCCTTGCACTGCGTACGCCTTACATGGGCACGCGAATCGAGGTGACCGACATCCAAGATCGTGTCTTTCGGCTCCAGATCACTGGTCTCTATCACGAGGACGGCAGCGGACGTTCTCTTGTCGTCAGTGGCTATGCTGAACTGATTCGCACCACGCGAATGAAATTCAGTGGAATTGCCTCCAAGCGCTTCGAAGCATACCTGAACTACAAGGGTGGCGATCGCAAGGGCTGGATCAAACTGATCGAAAAAGACAACGGCCAGATCGCGGATGACAACAATCTCGCAGGTCTGGCTGTCGACCATGAGCTTGAACGTGCCGAGCACGCCATGGCCCATGGTGCACATCGTCGCTGACGTTCTTTCCGAGGATGGCGGAATTCGCCGCCATCCTCACCACAACTGCTACACATTCGTGTGGTGGTTTTTTGTTTTAGCTGTAGCTTAGTATTGAATAGTCTTCGGCAGAGTGTGCGGAAGATACGGGATACTGTTTAGTTCAGCCTGTCTCTACCCTGAGATTTTTCGTATCCATAATGCCCTTTAAGTAGGATGTTAGGAATACAGCCGCTGGCCACATTAGCTAGTGGTGATGTACTCTAATTTATTTTTTTATACCCTTCCGTCAGTTGGTTTTGTGTCTAGTATTTAAACTAGCTTGTTGATGATATAGTCCGCTATTTTATCAGGAGTAAGGTCGCTGGTATCAATGATCTCTGCTTGCTCAATTAAATTGTCGATATAAAACTGATGATTTGGTTCAAAATATCCTTTCATTGTTTCAATCTTTTCAGCAAGTTGCACATCTGCGCCTATCATTCCTTTAGTGCGTTCTTGCACTCGCTCCCAACGTAGGTCTTTTGGTGCAGTTAGTCGGTAGGGGTAGAAATTTGCATTGTGCTTAGTTGCAATCTCCAGTAGCATCTCCGCACCTTCTGCTTTTGAAATTTGTTCTAGCACTACACTAACACCATGCTCAAGGTATTTATCGACCATAGCTTTCATTACCTCACGGATAACATGGAGCGTATGCTCATTTTCACCGTAGTTTGGAATCAGTCGTTTAATATCAGGCAAAGCAACTCGGGCGGTGTCAGGCATTTTTTCATTCAGTAATTTACTCGTGGTTGTCTTGCCTGATCCCATTGGGCCATCAATGAGAATAAGAAAGAATCTAAAATGGACCGTGTCTCACACGCTGAGATGTTGTTGTATATTGAACATTCAAGTCTACTCAAGACAGCTAAAAAGCAAGGATATACAATCACAATGTATACCACTCTCGAACCTTGTTTGATGTGTTTCGGTAGCGCAGTAATGCATCGAGTTGATAGAATTGTTGTTGCTTCTCCTGATCCTCTCGGGAATATGTCAAAAGTTGAGGGTAAAGTATTAGGACAATTTTATACTAACTTGCCTAAACTTGAGTACGGTTTGTGTTTCAAAGAATCATACGCTTTGATAAGTGAATACTTGGTCAAAGCAGATTCAGATGAATCAAGAGAGTATCTGGAGTTATTTGAAGGGATAAAGACTAAATACGAAAACTAAATTATATCTAGTTCAAAATTTAGGGTATTGTTTGGCTAGAACTAGAAAAGCCCCTGATTAAGGGCTTTTCTAAATAAATCTTCAGCTGGGCGGCTACCGGGAATCGAACCCGAATTTCCGGTACCACAAACCGGCGTAATAACCGTTATACAATAGCCGCCATTTCGACGGCCGCGCGCGATAGCGCGCGGCCAACGTGGCCATAGTTATACCGGTTTTTAGTAAAAAAGTCGAGGATAATTTTGCTACAATATGAACCATGAACAACACCACTCTTACCATCGCCATCGTTTTTGTATTTCTTCTCGGGGCAGGGGTTGGGTTTTATCTCACTCGATTATTCTTTTAAGATTACGTTTTAGACGCAAATACACTCGTTTATCATAGGATACTAATATGAAGTATTTATAACGTATAATCTAATTTATTACTTAAAATTCAGTCTATGAAATCATTTGTTTCAGAATTCAAAGCCTTTGCAATGAAAGGGAACGTCATTGACCTAGCGGTAGCGGTAGTTATTGGGGCCGCTTTTGGGGAAATCGTTTCGTCACTAGTAGCCAACATTATTACTCCCATTATTGGCCTCTTGATGGGTGGCATTGATTTTTCAGGATTAGCTTACACCATCGGTGATGCTGAAGTGACCTATGGAGTATTCATTCAATCAATCATCGACTTTGTTATTGTGGCGCTCGTTATCTTCATGGTTGTGAAGGGTATTAACAAAGCCCAAAAGACTATGATCGGCGAAGAAGAGACAGCACCAGAAAAACCTAAAGAACCATCTGAGGAAGTAAAGCTGCTTCGGGAAATTCGCGATTCAGTGAAGCGGTAGAGGAAATAAAAAATATGCCGTCGACCCCTAGGGGTCGACGGCATTGTCAGGAACGAGGTTCTTCACCAAGCGATCTCAATTGAGTTCGCAACTTGGCAATCGTCTCTCTATGCTCTTTACTCATTTTTACAAAACCATCAAGAGAGCCGGTCCGTTCTTCGATCAAAGCAAAAAGCTCTTCTCTAACTTTGGCAATTTGCTCACGGATTTTTCTAGCTTGATTAGAGTCTTTGGCTGCCACGTTGCGAAGCGTTTGTTTGGTCTTTTTGAGCTCCTCACGCACGGCCCGAAGTTTATTTTCTCTACGGGCCAAAAATTTTTCTAACTGAGCGGTACTTATTCTAGACATTGCCGCTGTGTCTAAAGCTTGCTTTTGAACCGCAAGTTCAGCACTCAGCTGGTCTCTTTTTTTCCTTAACTCAGTAATTGTGGCTATGAGACGCGCCCGTTCTTCAGACGCGTTCTTTCTTGTAAGAGTAAGCAACTTCTCAGCCTTCTCGGCGCGTCTTTGGAGCTCAACCGAAGCGTTAGCCTGGGCTTTTTGACCAGCTTTATCTCGCTCATCAATGAGAATCGGAATCCTTTTTTCGAGGTTCTCAATCTCGACTGCCCGCCGGCGGGCGGTCAACTCGGCCCCGCTTTTACTAGTAGCCAACTTAGCCACCACATCAGCCAGTCTTTCCCGTTCACTCGTTACTTGAGCAAGCTGACTACGTAGGGTTGCTACCTCTTTTTCAAGATTGAGAAGAGGGGTTTGTTTAGCCAAAGCTTTTCGTCCCTCCACCAACTTCTCACGGATCGGAGGAATCATTACCTTAGCTTCAACCTTCTTTCTCTCAACCGGTGGCAAAGGCTTTTTAAGCACAGCCAATTCCGGCTGGCTACCGTTTGCTTTCTCTTTTTTCTCCACAACCGGTGGCCCAGTTTTTATAGACCGAGCTGAAGTCTCTGGTTTGGTTGGTTTGTGCAACGCTGTGTCCGGTAATCTTTTTCCATTGGTCGCTGGTGAAGCTGGTTTGGAGATGATCGACGGCTGTCGCAGTGGAACAGATTTGTCACCACCACTAAACCCAGAAAAGTTTCTCCTCGCTACCATTTCCTCCATCGAGCTTGGTATTTTAGTATGCACTTCTACTGGGTGGCGATCTGGGTCAAAGAGATCGGGAGTGGTTTCGCGCACTCGGTTCTCTCTTGTCCACTCAGAGTCGAGTACGTAGTCGCGGCTACACATTTTGTTTAGCCAGATTACGGCGTCACTTTTACTCGTTTGCTTTATTGTAGCTACCTCTGTGACCAATCTTTCTAGCGCTTTTACAAAAATCTGTCGTTCTGAGTAAGATAGAGTGTCTAGGGAATTGCACTCGCGGTAGGTGTCTCGCACCACCTCAGCTAAAGCCATGAGGTCGCTGGAGTTAATTTTTTGTTCGTATTCCCGAGCCCGGTGATTCCACATACCCTTTTTTATTTTGGTTTTGTTCTTGAGTATCTTAATGATTTCGCTCAAGGTAGCTTCGCTACTAATGGCGCGCAAGCCGTTGCCCCGCGCTTTGTTGATGGGTATTTTGACTCTTAATTTTAACTCCTCAAAACTGACGACGTAAACAGCGTATCTATGGCCAGCCGTCTCTTTCTCCTCAATACTTCTGATTTCTCCCGTACCGTATGCCGGATAGACAACGAAATCGCCAACTTGAAAGCTGTTGGCCACTGATTTAGTCATGGTCTTAGCCCTCCGTTGGCTCGTTTAGATTTTGCTCCTGTCGAGGAACATCCATGAGCACTAAGCCGTACCAACCAGTATTGTGCAAGAATCGTTGTTCAGATTTGTAATTTCAAAACAAAAATTTATGACTGTATATATAGTCAAATCGGGTATTTTGATTTGTATTTTACAAGTGTATAAAGTTATCCACAGGTATCTATAACTAGTATTGGTAATTTAAGTAGCAAGTAAGCCACCACTACCATACTAAGCCACCGCACAGCATTTTTTTCAATGTGCTACTATCATAAGTACCACACGAGTTCGTGTGTGTCGGAGGGAGACACGCGCTTCGTGGCCCAATAGTCTGTGCCCGAAATTAGCACGAGTCATATTAGCTCGAGCAAAGATGATCTTTCCTAAAAACAACTGACCGCTTGACTCCACAAGCGGCGGCCCACCAGCAATTGTTTTTGTGAACGATTATTCTCACTATCCTGTTTTAATCTTTTTTAAAATGGGTGTCATTTCTCGATGCTGAACTTCCTGTACAACTTAATAGCCTCTTTAAAGAATCCTAGTTTTTATATGAAAATTGAACACATTAAAAAACGTGACGGCTCTACTCAACCTTTTGATGTAGATAAAATCACTAGTGCCGTTTTAAAGGCTTTTAATGAAACTGGCGAAGGTAGTGGAGAGGGAGCTAAGAAAGTCGCCGATAAAGTTCATGAAAAAACCATAGCCATGTGTGTGCAAGCTGGTGCGGCTGATAATGAAGACCCGCTTTCGCAGAAGTGCATCGACGGCAATCCAACAGTAGAAGAAATCCAAGATCTGGTGGAGCAGGCTTTAATGGAGCTTGATTATTTTGAAACGGCCAAGGCTTACATAATTTATCGTAGTGCCCGTAAGAAGCTTCGCGAGCGCGATATCTTTACCAAGCGAACTTATCTTAAGCCTTACGAGTATCCGGAGTTGGTCGAATACGTAGACGCTATTCGCCATTCGTACTGGGTGCATACTGAATTCAATTTCACTGGTGATATTGATGACTTTAAAGTAAAAGTTAGCCAAGCCGAACGAAACGCTATTAAGAAAACTATGCTGGCGATTGCCCAAATTGAGGTAGCCGTTAAAACATTTTGGGGAAATATCTACAATAAAATGCCGAAGCCAGAAATCGGGGCGGTCGGCGCCACCTTTGCTGAAAGTGAAGTTCGTCATATGGATGCCTATTCGCACTTGCTTGAGGTACTCGGTTTAAATGATGAATTTAAAACCTTGTCTAATGAGCCAGTCATCCAAAAACGAATCGCTTATCTAGAAAAAACCATCAGTCTTAGTAAGACTAACGACAACCGAGAATATTCTCAAGCGGTTCTGCTTTTTTCTCTCTTTATTGAGCATGTTTCTCTTTTCTCACAATTCTTAATCATGATGTCTTTTAACAAACATAAGAATTTGTTTAAGGGTATCAGTAACGCGGTCGAAGCGACGAGTAAAGAAGAACAGATTCACGGCATGTTTGGAACTGATGTCATAAATATTGTCAGACGAGAGCATCCGGAATGGTTTGATGATTCTCACCGTGAAGTGGTGCGCACTATGTGCATTGAGGCTTACCAAGCTGAAGACTCAATTATTGATTGGATTTTTGCTGATGGTGAACTTGATTTCATGCCGAAAGCCGAGATTAAAGAATTTATCAAGGACCGACTCAATCGTTCACTACAAGGAATTGGCATGTCAGCCGTCTTCACAGTTGACGAAGCTTTGCTTTCCAAAACTGACTGGTTTGATGATGAAGTTATTGCCACCAAGCACGTTGATTTCTTTGACAAGCGTTCCATTAATTACAACAAACGACAACAGAGCGTTACTAGCGCCGACCTTTTCTAGACTTTAATTAGCCACCTACTGTACAACGTATGAAAAACCGAACTGAACTCTGGTACTGGATAAACGAAAACACGAGAGCTTTTATGGCACGTGGTTATTTGGTTGATGGTCAAACTACCGAAGAGCGAGTGAAATATATTGCCGAGTATGCACAGAAGGTGCTTAAGAAAGATGGCTTCGCTAAAAAGTTTGAAGAGTACATGAGTAAGGGTTGGATTAGTTTGGCCACTCCCGTGTGGGCGAACTTCGGCCTATCTCGGGGGCTGCCGATTAGTTGCTTTGGTTCTTATATTCCCGATGATATGGGCAATATTCTTTTTACCCAGTCTGAAGTCGGCATGATGAGTAAGTATGGGGGAGGAACTTCGGGCTATTTTGGAGCTCTGCGTGAACGCGGCGCTGAAATCAAAAATAACGGAACTTCTTCTGGGCCGGTTCACTTCATGCAGTTGTTTGAAACAATTCTCAATGTAGTCAGCCAAGGAGCGACTCGCCGCGGCACCTTTGCCGCCTACCTACCAATTGAACATCCGGATATTTTAGAATTTCTAGATATTGGTACCGAAGGGAACCCTATTCAAAAAATTAATCATGGGATTACGGTGACAGACGCTTGGCTACAATCAATGGTGGATGGTGACGAAGAGAAGCGAGCAATTTGGGCTAAAGTACTACAACGTCGTGGTGAGATTGGTTATCCGTATATTGTATTTATTGATAACGCCAATAATCAACGCCCGCAAGTCTACAAAGATAAAGATTTAAAGATTTACGCTAGTAACGTCTGCAGTGAAATCATGCTTCCGAGCAAAGACGACTGGTCATTTGTGTGTTGTCTCTCTTCTATCAATCTTCTTCATTATGACGAGTGGAAGGACACTGACTTGGTAGAAACCATGATTTATCTGTTGGATGCGGTTATGACTGACTTTATCGAGAAGTTAGAAACTATGCGTGACTCAGAAGATGCTACTAAACGCCTAGCTTTCACTTTCATGGAGCAAGCTTATAATTTCGCCAAAGCCAACCGCGCGCTGGGGCTTGGTACGCTTGGTTATCACTCGCTTTTCCAAGCCAAAGGCATCGCCTTTGAAAGTGCTGAAGCCTCTAGGCTCAATGAAGAAGTCTTTAAACTTATTCGAGAACGAGCCGATAAAGCTTCACAAGAAATCGCCAAAGAACTTGGTGAACCAGAAATCCTTAAAGGGTATGGTCGTCGCCACACCACTTTAATGGCAGTAGCACCTAACACTTCTTCAGCCTTTATTCTTGGACAAGTCAGTCAAGGCATCGAGCCAGTCTGGAGTAATTGTTATGTGAAGGATGTAGCCAAGCTTAAAGTCACTATCAAGAATCCGTTTTTGGAAATGCTCCTGGAAGAAAAAGGGAAGAATGATAAGGCGACTTGGAATAGTATTCGGGATAATGATGGTTCGGTTCAGCACCTGACTTTCTTGAGTGACGAAGAAAAATCTGTGTATAGAACGTTCGCTGAAATTGATCAGTCAGTTATTATTGAACAAGCGGCAGTTCGACAGAAATACATCGATCAAGGTCAGTCACTTAACGTTATGGTGCCGCCGACTACCACACCAAAAGATATTAATAAACTCTACATGCAGGCCTGGCAAAGTGGTGTTAAAGCACTTTATTACCAGCACAGCATGAACGCCGCTCAAGCCATGACCAGAAAGAAATTGGCTGAGGCAGTTGAAAGAAGAGAGCAGGGTAAATAATGTACAAGAAAACCCCTGGCGCGGTTACATCTCGCGATGATGTAACCCGGCCAGGGGTTTTCTTTTTAATTGTTGTAATAACGGCGGGCCCTACGGGCCCACGCCGTTTTAAAGCTAATGCCAAGAAAGCTACTTTTTGCTATGCTTTAGGGATGAGCAAATCACTCATAAACATACTCATTATCACACTCGTATTTGGTGGTAGTTATTTTTGGTACGAAGCGAGAGCGGTCTGTTCCATTCCTCTTACCTACCGGCTTGATGCAGTAGCTAAAGATTTCGGTTTGACTGAAGCCGAAGCCTTATCGGTAATAAGCGAGGCGGAGTCTTTGTGGGAAAATGCCACCGGGCTCAATTTGTTTACTCAAGCAGATGATGCGAAGTTAGCCATTAACTTTATTTTTGACGAGCGACAGCAATTTACCAACGCCGAAGAAGCGCTTAGTGATCAATTAGAACAGGCCAGAGAGGTAAGTAAGGAAGTTGAAGAACAATACGCGAAATTGGTTGGAGAATATAATGATTTAAATCAAATTTACGAAACTCGCAAGGCTAATTATGAGCATTCGTTAAATAGTTACAATCAAGAAGTAGAAAGATGGAATCAAGAAGGCGGGGCTCCGCAAGAAATATACGATGAATTAAATCAAAAAAAGGACTTACTGGATAATGAACAGCTTGAATTAAACGATGTTAGGGAAAAACTAAAAATCTTGGTGACCGAAATTAATAAACTCACCGAAAGGGCTAACGAAATTGTTAATAAATATAATCAAGGAGTAAATACTTACAATCATACTTTTTCGGAAGGGGCGGAATTTACACAAGGTGATTATCAAGGAGATAAAATAAATATTTACCAATTTAAAACTCGTGAGGAACTTATCTTAGTATTGGCCCATGAATTTGGTCACGCTCTGGGAATTGATCACGTTGAAAATGCAAAATCTATTATGTATATGCAGATGGGTGAGCAGTCTGTCTCTACCGGCCTGACGGCCGAAGACTTAGCCGATTTCAGGCTGGTTTGTGGTGATGGCTCGACTCTCTCCAAGGTTAAGTTTTGGTGATATAATTTAAACATTAATAAAATATATATGGAAAATACAACCCTTTTAAACTCAAAAAATTTTCGAGCGCTAGTGATGCTGGTTTTAGCTAGTGCCACTATAGCTCTTTTGGTTTATGCGCAAGCTACCTATAAGATGGCCCAAAACCAGTACGGCCCGACTACGATCAATGTCCGGGGAGAAGGTGAGGTTTTGGCTAAGCCCGATATTGGCAGCTTTTCTTTTAGTGTTCGCTCTGAAGGAAAAAATGCCGCCGAGGCCCAAGAGCAGTCAGCAGAGATTAGTAATAACATAATTGCTTATTTAAAGAGTGAGGGAGTGGAAGATAAGGATATCAAAACTCAGTATTACAATCTCAATCCAAAGTACCGTTACGAAGATAGAGCCTGTCCGTTTGGTAGTTATTGTCCACCAGGGGAACCGATTATAGATGGTTACGAAGTCAGTCAAAATATTGTGGTAAAGGTTCGTGACCTAGATAAATCCGGCAGCCTAATAACTGGCGTAGGTGAAAAGGGCGCTTCAGATATTTCTGGTCTGTCATTTACCATAGACGATACTGACGTACTGGAAGCAGAAGCTCGTGAATTAGCGATTGCTGATGCTAAAGAAAAAGCTCAAAAATTAGTCAAGGATCTAGATTCTAGATTGGTGAGGATGATAGGCTTTTATGAGGAAGAAGGAGGTTTCCCAAGGCCTTATGGGTACGGTGGGGACATGATGGAGAAATCAGTGGTGGCTATGGATGGGGCCGCCGTTAGCCCGGAGTTACCAACTGGGGAAAATACTATTAGTAAAGTAGTAAATATTACCTACGAGATAAGATAAGCTCACTAGCTTGTCGATAGTGTCAAAGAGGCGCGGCTTCAGCCGCGCCTTTGACATTTTCAATATGAAGAGTATTATGAAAAGATTACAGGCCCCGCAAGGGGTTTTAAAATTGCCAAATATATGAACCGACTTATAAATTACATCAAAGACACGCAGGCTGAAATGGCCCATGTGTCTTGGCCAACCCGCAAACAAGCCATTATTTATACCGCTTTGGTGGTGGCTATCGCTGGCGTTACGTCATTATTTACTTCTGGTTTTGATTTTTTCTTTTCAGAATTACTCAACCTATTCATCTCTAATTACTAATTACTATTAATCACTAACTATGGCTAAACAAGAAAGCAGCGGCGAACGACACTGGTACGCCATTCATACCTACGCTGGGTACGAGAACGCAGTAATGCGAAACCTCAAGCAACGAATTGATTCAATGGAAATGGCCGGAAAAATTTTTGCTGTAGTGGTACCTACCGAGAAGAAGATAAGAGTAAAAGGTGGTAAGCGGGTGACTGAAGAAGAACGTGTCTACCCTGGGTACGTGCTGGTAGATATGATTGTGGACGAAGAATCGTGGTTTATTGTGCGTAACACCCCTCGAGTAACTGGTTTCGTTGGTAGTGGAACTCAGCCAGTGCCGTTGACTGATGACGAGCTCAAGTCTCTCTTTAAGCGTATGGAAGATGATTCACCAAAACACAAAGTCGATCTTGTTATTGATGATTTGGTGATTATCAACGATGGTCCGTTTAAGGATTTGGAAGGTAAGGTAGGAGAGATTGATGAAGCTCGCGGTAAGGTTAAGGTGTTGGTTAGTATGTTTGGACGCGAAACGCCAGTAGAATTAGACTTCCTCCAAGTCAAGAAGGCCTAATATCACGACAGCTACTTTGTCAGACTACAAAAAGCGGTTCTCGCTGGGCAGGCGCCCCACTCGAACCGCTTTTCTTGTCTTCCTCGTATCTACCACAATCTTAGGCTTTCTTAAAATATTTGACTATTAGCCAGCCATCCAATTTTAAAACTTTAAAACTAGACCTTTCGATATATCGAAAGGTATAGGCCACCCTTGCCAAAAGGCAATATTTTGGGTACTATCTGCCCACTGTTACGCAGCTGGGTTCGGTCGCTTCAACCAAATCGACCCAGCAAATTAGCTAACTGCTAATCGCTAATAACTAAAGACTAACAAAAACATGGCTAAAAAATTAGTAAAAAAGATTAAAGTTCAGGCCAAAGGTGGTCAGGCGACACCCGCTCCACCGCTAGGACCAGTGCTTGGACAAGCCGGTATTCAAATCGGTGAGTTTGTAAACCAATTTAACGAACAGACTCGTGAACGGATGGGTGAAGTAGTGCCGGTAGTGATTAGTGTGTTTGATGATCGTTCCTTTACTTTTGTCACTAAGACTACTCCCGCCTCACGTATGATTCTTAAGGCTATTGGTAAGCCTAAAGGTTCAAGTAAGAACTTAGTTTCTAAAGCTGGTGAAATCACAAAAGCTCAGATTCGTGAAATCTCAATCGCCAAGATGGAAGACCTAAACGCTGCTTCTCTAGAAGCTGCTGACAAAATCATCGAAGGCACTTGCCGCTCTATGGGCGTTCAGATCAAAGGTTAAGATTTAAATTGTGTACAAAAATAGTCGGATTCTTCAGAATCCGACTATTTTTGTATACAATTGTAAGAAAAATGTGTACCCACCGTCCTAAACGCTGGAAGGGTGCAAAAAAGGAGAAAATCCAATGAAAAAACGCACCGTAGTGTTCGTTAGGTCGCTAGTGAGCGGAAGAGTGGCGGTCATTAAAGCAACACCTATATTGATGGGGCCGATGAAGCAGCCAGTTGTTGAAGGTTTGAGCAAAGACGTTAAGTTCACACCAGTTGAATTTGACGGCTCTGATCAGGCCATCGACGGCATCAAGAGGTATTTCTGGGTGGCTGATCTAACCCAAGCTGATTTCCGCTGGCTTCTTAGCCATCGGCTGTCTTCCAATTGGGAAGGTTCAGATTCATTTTTCCGGATTTATCCGGCTGATCCAACTAAAGACCTCATTCAAAAGGCTTTTGACAATCTGCCCCAAATTGTGGCCGAGACCAAAAAGCAAACTGCCGCTTAGCGGCATCCTGTTCTTTGAAGGGGCCGGCTGAAAGCCGGCCCCTCAATTTTTTATATTACGAAACGAATCTCAATTTTAATTCTTGTCTTTCTATCCAATTTACGGTTAACTAGACTCAGCTAGTTCCAAAAGGAGGTCATCATGACCACTAACCCAATTGGTGCATTGCCGCGCCAAGACTTATTGCAATTCATGCGCTCCGGGTTCATTCTTGATGCCGCCCCCGATTGTGCATCGCCAGCTTCGCTTGATTTGCGATTGTCAAACGAGGTGTACCGGGTGCATTCAGTTATTTTGCCAAGTAGTCAAGAACGAATTGCCGATTTGCTTCGTTATATGGAGGCCGAACGGCATGATGTTAATCGGCCGCTGCGCAAAGGTGAGCACTATCTCATTCGTCTTCAAGAATCGCTTAAATTGTCCTCTGAATACTATGGGTTTTGCAACCCTAAGTCATCAACTGGTCGTTTGGACGTGCACGTGCGTGTACTGGCCGACTTTATGCCACGGTACGATTCGGTTGCAGAGGGCTATAGCGGTCCACTTTGGCTCTATGTCACTCCCCGAACTTTCGGTATCAAAGTACGGGAGGGAGACACCCTCGCCCAACTACGACTTTTCAACGGTGACACGAGAATGTCTCGTCATGACATGATTGGGGCGTATGCCGAGCATCAATTTGCTCGGACCTTGCAGGGTAAAAAATTGCCGTACGAAAAATTGCGCAGTTTTGACCAAGACGGTGGCTTGATGTTGTCGCTTTGGTTGCCTAAAGATGGTGAAGTGTTTGGGTATCGTTGTGTAGCCTCTCCTGACGCGATACTCGATTTGGCTGATCGTGATGTAGATCCACGAAATTACTTTATTCCTGAAATTGTCCGTGAAGGTGCGGCCAGGGCTGTAAAAGGTCGTTTCTACATTCTTCAGTGCGCGGAGGCCATTATCATTCCGCCAATATTCGCTGCTGAGATGCGGGCCATGGATGAGCGTAGTGGTGAGTTTCGTTCTCACTACGCTGGTTTCCTTGATCCGGGCTGGGGCTGGGGCAGTGATGGAGATGGGAAAGGGAGGCCGTTTACACTCGAGTTTCGTTCCTATGCTGAGACCGTCACCATTCGTCGCGGGCAACCAGTGGCTATGATTAAATTCGAACGGATGTTGGTGTCGCCGGATGTGCAGTATGATGACTCAGCCAAACTGTCGCACTACAAAGAGCAGTATTTACCACAGTTGGCCAAACAGTTCGCCTTGTACCCGCTTTGAGTTCTATGAAAACCGGCCCGGCACCATAAGGTGCCGGGCCTTCAGCATTACACAACACAAATGGCTTGTGCATATTTACGTAAAGAAGTAATCTAGCTGGCAGATAAACTGTAACCAAGAAAGGGGCATAGTTATGCCGATTACATCAGAACAACACGCCGAAGCCAATGCGCTTCGAGCCGAACACAGCCAAACTCTCCGGCCGATTTCGGCCGGAATGGAAGCACGTCTTCACAGTATCTATCCGGTACTCGATCACGGTTTCGTCAGAGTTGTTGATTACATGGGCAATGACGAGGCCATCACCCAGGCTGCCCGCGTTAGCTACGGGCGTGGTACCAAGTCGGTGCAAGATGACAAAGGTTTGATTCGTTATCTGATGCGGCATTGGCACTCGACGCCGTTCGAGATGTGCGAGGTCAAGTTACACGTCAAGCTGCCGATTTTCGTCGCCCGCCAGTGGATTCGGCATCGTACTGCTAACGTGAACGAATACTCCGCCCGCTACTCGATTTTGGATAGGGAATTCTACATTCCCGCCCCGGAACATCTGGCGGCGCAATCGACTGTCAATAATCAAGGGCGAGGAGCGGTTTTGGAGGGCGAGGAAGCCCAAAAAGTGCTCGAAATTTTACGCCATGATGCCAACTTCGCTTACGATCATTACGAGCAAATGGTTGACCCAGAGGGAACGGGGTTAGCGAGGGAGTTGGCCCGTATGAACCTGCCGGCTAATATTTACACCCAGTGGTATTGGAAGGTGGACCTGCACAATCTCTTCCACTTTCTGCGCCTGCGCGCCGACGCTCATGCCCAGTATGAGATCCGCGTCTACGCAAATCTCATCTGCGGTATCATCAAGGATTGGGTGCCGGCGGCGTATGGAGCCTTTGCAGAATATCGGCTGGGGGCTGAAACTATCTCGAAGACTGGGCTTGAAGTTCTCCGTCGAAAACTTTCTGGCGAGAAGGTCACCCAAGAAAACTCGGGTATGTCCAAAGGGGAATGGCGCGAGTTTGAGGCCATATTCTTGAACCGCTGATCTTTCTGTGAAAACCGGCCCGGCGCTAAAGCGCCGGGCCACATCTTTTTTATCATACAAGTATTTTGTATAAACCGATCGTGCTTTAATACCGTCAGAAAACTCAACAAGGAAGGAACACACAGTGTTCATCAGTTTTGAAGGTATAGGTGGGTGCGGTAAATCCACTCAGGCCCGCCGACTATTCGAACATTTAAAGGGGCTGGGTAAAGACGCTATCCTTACCCGTGAACCCGGTGGTTCACCGGGGGCCGAAGAGATTCGCAGGCTCATCCTTGAAGGAGATGGAGATCGTTGGTCACCAGAGACTGAGATTATTCTGTTTAATGCGGCCAGGCGCGATCATCTAGAATGTACCGTGTGGCCAGTGTTAACGCGTGGGGGTGTCGTTATTACTGATCGTTATGTTGATTCCACTCGTGTTTATCAAGGGGTGGCGCGAGCAGATTTGCGTGGCAGTGTAGACAAGTTTCATAGTTTGGCCTGTGGGCAAGAGACAGATCTTACCATCATTGTTGATGTGTCCCCAGACGAAGGGATGTCTCGTGTCGGGCTTGCATTGCGCAAAGAGCAAGATCGCTTCGATGAAATGGGAATGAAATTCCAGAAAGATCTTCGTGACGGATATCTTGGGTTAGGAGAGGAATTTCCAGAGCGCTGTATGATTATCGATGGTATGGGAAGTCAAAACGATGTCTTTGCCCGTATCTGCAAAGTGGTGTTGCCATGTCTTGGTCTTTGAGCTTTTCGGGCCGGCGAACCTTGATTGTTCGCCGGCCCGCTACCTTTTGTTATAATCCTACGCATGAAACTAAGTATTAAAAAACTCCACCCTGACGCTAAGCTCCCGAGCTACGCCCATGTTAGCGATGCCGGTATGGATTTTTTTACTCTGGAAGAAGTGACTATTTTGCCCGGCGAACGAGTGGCGATTAAGACCGGCATCGCCATGGCTATTCCTGACGGCTTTGTGGGGTTGTTTTGGGACAAGAGTGGGGTAGCGGTGAAGCGTGGCCTTAAAACCATGGCTGGCGTGATTGACGCAGGGTATCGTGGTGAGGTTCTTATCGGTCTTCACAATCTTGGCCATGAACCACAAGTTTTTAAGGCCGGCGAAAAGATAGCGCAAATGTTAATTCAAGCTGTCGAACACCCAGAATTAATTGAAGTTGATGATTTAGATGAAACTGCTCGTGGCAAAGGTGGATTTGGGAGTACTGGTGGATAAAAAAGTTATGGTCAGGTAAAAACAGCCCGAACTTTGCGCTAGCAAAGTTCGGGCTGTTTTTATCTTTACCAACAAACACGTTACAATACTTAGAACCCATCTCAAATAGAACCGCAAAGTGTACTGTTTTGTACACCTTAGCATCAAACGGCTTGCTTGGCTGAAATAACATTCAAAATTCAGCTGCAAAACCACGCTTCGTCCTCACCATAGTTCACTATGGCTCGGACTCCAGCTTGTTTTTCGCTTGAATTTTGAATGTTATTTCTAGCCATTCTATTTGAGAGGGGTTCTGTATGATACAAGTCCTGTTAAATAAGCTAGAAAATTCGCGGTCATTTCGTCGTCTCAGCCGGTATTGGCTGACGGTGGCCTTTTTGTGTGGTTTTGCCCTTGATAACTTAACTCTCAATCGAGTCGATCAGGTATTTGATAATGTGATTTTATCTACTTACGTGATTTTATCGATGGTGGCCCTACTTTCACTATACGCTGGTAGTGCTCAAAAGTTACCAGAAGCCTACAATCAATTAGCTAGAATCTACGCGCCATTGGTGGTTCAGTTTGCTTTTGGGGGTCTTCTGTCAGGAATGTTAATTTTTTATGGTCGCAGTGGTGATTGGAGCCAGAGTTGGCCGTTTCTACTTCTGATTCTTTTTGTTATCTACGGCAATGAGACCTTGCGTGACCGTTCGATGCGGCTGGTGTTTAACTTAGCTATATTTTTCACCGGGTTATTTTCGTATATGGTTCTGATTGTTCCAGTCCTAACCGGCTACATGAACGTATGGATTTTTATTCTCAGTGGTTTGATTGCGATTTTTATCATGTACGTTTTTGTGCAAATTTTGTTTAAAGTAGTACCAAATTTTTTAGCCCTACACCTAAAAGCGGTCATTTTTACCATCGGTACCATTTACGTAACATTCAATGTTTTATATTTTACCAATATCATTCCTCCTATTCCTCTGTCTCTAAAAGACGTTGGCATATTTCATTCGGTAGTTCGCTTTGAAAATGGTGATTATCAACTTAAATACGAAAAAGGCAAATGGTGGCAGCCGTTTAAAAATTCCGATACCACCTTCCATGCTGGGCCGGGCGACAATATGTATTGTTTTGCCAAAGTATTTGCGCCTACTAAATTATCAATCGATATTTATCATAGCTGGGAGTACAAAAATACTGACGGGAATTGGGTTGAGCACTTCCGGACCTCTTACCCGATCTCGGGCGGAAATGACGGAGGTTATCGTGGCTACACTTTGGTAAAAAGTTTTAATTCTGGTGTGTGGCGCTGTAGTGTAGAGACAGCCCGTGGGCAAGTTCTTGGTCGGGAGACGTTTGTGGTTGAAAAAGATTCTGCTTCAGGTGAGCTAGAGACAAGACTAGAGTAGCTTGTTCTATTAGTTCTATTGTAGTTTCTAAATTTTGAACGTAAGCTAAAAACAGAAGGAGGAATACACTATGTGGGTTTTTCATCCTGAACTGATGATGAACTGTCTGGCCATTCAGGCCAAGCTGATGGCAGAGATTGCTCAAAGATGTGCTGAGCTTCTGGCTCCACCGGAGAGGGGACTCATTGTGCCTTATCGGCCTCGCGTCCGCGTACCACATCATCACGAAGAGCCAGCTAAAATCTTACGGCTGGCTGACCACCGATAAGTTCCCTGGGCCTCGACGCAAGTCGAGGCCCCGCTTTTTAATTTTTAAAATCATGATAGGCTAGAGGAGCAGTCTGATACGCTGCTTAATTAGTAATGTCTGATATACATTCAAATATATGAATAAACAAGGTGAATCGCGTAGCGAGAGAAGGTACTCTGGGGGAAAAATGCAGGGTCGTGAAAACGATACGGTGGAGGTGGTGGAGACCAACCAAAAAAGTGAAGTAGCGCTACGCGAAGAAGCCGTCTTGGCTTTTTGGAACGAGCACGACATATTTAAAAAGAGTTTAGAAACACCAGCTGGTAGTCTACCTATTGGTGATTTTGTTTTTTATGACGGACCACCGTTTGCCACTGGCTTACCGCACTACGGGCATATTTTAGCCAGCACTATCAAAGACGCCATTCCGCGGTTTTGGACGATGAATGGTTACTACGTGCGTCGCCAATGGGGGTGGGATTGTCATGGTTTGCCACTGGAGAACCTAATCGAGAAAAAATTAGGTTTAGCGACCAAGCGCGATATTGAGGATTACGGCGTGAAGAATTTTAATGAAGCGGCGCGCGGGGCGGTGATGGAGTACGCCGACGAGTGGGCACGTATCATTCCACGAATGGGGCGCTTCGCGGACATGGAAAATGATTATAAGACCATGGACAGTAGCTACACCGAAAGTGTGTGGTGGGTTTTTTCCGAACTTAATAAAAAAGGTAAGGTCTTTGAAGGTTTTAAATCAATGCATCTATGTCCGCGTTGTGGAACTACGCTCAGTAATTTTGAAGTGAACCAAGGCTATAAAGATATTAAAGATATTGCGGTGACGGTGAAGCTACCGCTTTTGGATGACGCTGGCATTGTGACTGACACCTCACTCTTAGTCTGGACGACAACCCCGTGGACCTTACCAGGGAACATGGCCGCGGCGGTGCACAGAGACGCAGAGTATGCTGAATTCTTTGATGAAGAGACAAATCAAAAATATATCTCCTCAAAAGATTTTTTCACCCAGTACTTAAAGTCTGGTGGAAACTATGATACGTCAAAATCTATATCAAAAATTAATCACATTCGAAATCTTAAAGGAGCTGATTTAGTTGGCAAATCATACCAACCACCATTTGATTACTGGCAGAAACAAGAGTTTGAAGGGAAAGAAAATGCCTGGCAAATTTATCATGCCGACTACGTGGAGCTCGGCGAAGAGGGAACCGGTGCTGTTCACTTAGCACCAGCCTATGGCGCTGACGATATGGATTTGGCGAAAGAACACAATATACCTTTAGTACACCATGTGGATGCTAACGGTCACTTCATGGACTTCGTCACTGATTTTGCGGGGCAGTTGGTAAAGCCCAAAGATGATGATGACGCTGTGGTAACTCACCTTGATGCTGATATTGAGATTGTAAAAGCGCTGAAGGAAAGTGGGCGACTTTTCAAAAAAGAAAACATCACGCACAGCTACCCACACTGTTGGCGTTGTGATACGCCGCTACTCAACTATGCGACGACGTCGTGGTTTGTGGATGTGCCGAGTATTAAAGATGATTTAGTGGCCGAGAATAATAAAGTAAAGTGGGTGCCGGAACACGTTGGTACTAATCGCTTTGGGAAGTGGCTCGATGGCGCGCGTGATTGGGCGGTCAGTCGTCAGCGTTATTGGGGTGCGCCACTACCAATCTGGCGTCATCCTGAAACTAAAGAATACAAGATTTTCGGTTCTCTCAATGAGCTACAAGCGCATACGCCAAAAAGTGGCAATGAATACATTTTGATGCGCCATGGTGAAAGCGAGAGCAACCTTAAGGGTGTGATTAGTGCTAATAAAGACAATCAAGATGGTCTGACTGAAAATGGTAAGGAACAGGTTATCAAGGCGGCCGCCGCTTTACCTAAGAACATAGATGTCATTATTCATTCCGGCTTTATGCGTACTAAAGAAACAGCGCAGTTGGTGGCCGCCGCCTTAAATGAACCTGAAGTAATAGAAGACGACCGAATTAGTGAACTTGATTTGGCTGACGATTTCGAAGGCCAAAGTTGGGATAAATACAACACTCAGTTTGATTCTTGGGAAGAACGATACACTAAGGTGTTAGATGGTTCTGAGAATCGTCGTGATCCGCAAAAGCGCACTGGCTCACTTATTTATGATCTAGAGCAAAAATATCAAGGCAAGAAAATACTAATAATTAGCCATGCTGGAACAATATTTGCTCTTGAGTGTGCGGCGCTAGGACTTAATCCTAAAGAAGCCGAAGTTCATTTCGCTAACGGCTCACATTATCTTGGTAATGCTCAAACAATAGAATTAAACTTTACCCCCATCCCTCACAACGACAACTACGAACTCGATTACCATCGACCATACATTGATGATTTTGTAGTAGTTGATGAAGACGGCACAAAGTTAGAAAGGGTACTAGATGTCTTTGATTGTTGGTTTGAGAGTGGCTCGATGCCGTATGCTCAGTATCACTACCCGTTTGAAAACGAGTCGGAGTTTGAGAAAAAATTATTTCCCGCCAACTTTATCGCCGAAGGCCTTGATCAAACTCGAGGCTGGTTCTATTCATTGATTGTGCTAGGCACGGCACTTTTTGGAAAAAGCCCATTTGAGAATGTAATTGTGAATGGTTTGGCGTTGGCTGAGGACGGTAAGAAAATGAGCAAGTCACTGCAGAATTATCCTGACCCCATGGCGGTGGCGGACACAGCTGGAGCTGACGCGATGCGCTTTTATCTTCTCACTTCACCGATTGTGCGTGGGGAAGACTTAAATTTCTCTGAAAAAGGCGTTTTGGAATTACAACGAAAAAATATTGGGCGACTTCACAACGTGCTCACGATGTTTAAGGAGTATGAAATCCAAAGTCCAAAGTCTAAAGTCCAAAGTCCAAAGCTGGATCATGTGCTCGATCGGTGGATTATTGCTCGCCTTAACGAACTGATTCTTGAAACGACCGCTGGCTACCAAGCCTATGAGCTCGATAAAGCCACTCGGCCCATTACTGATTTTATCGATGATTTATCAGTCTGGTATTTACGTCGTAGTCGCGACCGTCTTAAAGGCAGTGATGAGAAAGATAAGGAGCTTGCTCTAGGTACGATGCGGCATGTTCTTAAAAATCTGGCTTTAGTGATGGCGCCTGTCATGCCTTTCTATGCCGAACACTTATGGCAAGAAGTGAAAGACGAAAATGAAGCAGAGAGTGTTCATCTCGCTAAATGGCCTGAAGCCGGCGTGATTGACGATGAGCTTTTAGCGGGCATGAAGCTGACTCGCGAAACGGTTTCCTTGGCTCTAGAAGCCCGCGTCAAAGCCAACCTAAAAATCAGACAGCCCCTCCAAACTCTTAAGGTAAAGCATGAGCTCAGCAATGGTGCTTCAGCCTATCTTTCGCTCATTATGGATGAAGTTAATGTGAAGGAAATTGTTAGTGACATGTCTTTGGAAAGTGAAGTGGAGCTCGACACCACCATCACTCCCGAACTACAAGCCGAGGGAGATGTGCGCGAGTTGATTCGCGCTATTCAAGATATGCGCAAACAAGCCGGCCTACAAACCGCCGATCGGATCATTCTCACCATTCAAACTGCCGACGCTGGCGAAACAATAGTGAGCAGTTCCAAGCCGACATTCAAAAAACCGTCGGCGCTAGCCAAATAAATTTTGGTGATGCCAATGGTACAGACATAAAAGCTGGTGAGCACGAATTCACAGTTTCGTTACTTAAAGTTAATTAGGGTAGAGGATATTTAAAATAGATGAGTAACGAGGAAAACAATCAAAATTGTTCGAGGCGTACTAACTGGTACGATGAGAATTATTTTGTGCAGTTTGACGAAGTTAGTCGCTATTTTAAAAATCTGAAAGTTTATGGCTTATAGCACTTATACAACAGAAGCAATTGTGTGTGGCAGTAAAGACAACAACACCTCCGACCGTTCATACCTACTCTTCACCCAAAGAGCAGGGATGTTGTGGGCGAGTGCGCGGAGTGTACGGACCGAAAAATCCAAACAACGCTACGCTCTCCAAGACTTCTCGGTTATTCGCGTATCTTTAGTGCGGGGGAAAAGTGGCTGGCGAGTCGGTAGTGTTGAATCATTGCTTAATCCCTTCATGCAGAGTGATAATCGCCAAGCTCGGGCTTTTATTCAACTAGTAGTGCGTTCACTTCGGCGCTTTCTGCACGGCGAGGAACCAGCCCTAGCCATTTTTAGGGACGCTAAAGAGGCATTGTTTATGGCTGTAGACAAATATGATTTTGATAAACTAGGCAATCTTTACACTCTTCGTCTTTTAGAGAAGTTGGGCTATGTCAGTCAAAAACCAGCTTTCGCGTCGTTGCTTGAGGGTACTATTACAGAGCATACAACAGCAGTGGTGTCGGCTGAAGGTCTTAAGGCCATTGATATTGCCTATAGAGCCAGTCATTTATAGGTGTTATACTTTGTTTTATGGCAGATTCGCCCAAGAACCGAGAAGAGATGGATTCGCTTCGAGAGCGGCTTTATGATCGTGGACTAACCCCCAGGCCACACGAACGAACGGTCCTGCGTCCAATTGAGCACAAAAATGTGCCTCATTCGTGGGGTCAACCATCACTGGAATCAGAGGAAATGGAGGCTAGCACTGATACCCTGGGTGTAAAACCGATTGGTTATTTTAATGTAAACAATATGCCTAAGAGAAAAAAATATCGCACCATTTTTATATTGTTTGGGGTTTTGTTCTTTTTGGTTACTTTGATTGTTTCCAGCAGTTACATGTTCTTGGGTGGCAACACAATCTCCAACGACAACATTTCCGTTTCCATCACGGGCCCTTTTTCAGTTGGCGGCGGTGAAGTATTGCCTCTACAAATTGGAGTAACCAACCAAAATGCTTCATCTATTAAGTCAGCTACGCTGATTGTGCGTTATCCAACCGGAACCCAATCACCAGAAGAGGGAGGTAAGGAGATTCAAAGAGAGGTTATATCACTAGAAAGTATTGGAGCTGGTGAAACCGTAAATGTTCCCGTTCGGGCGATAGTATTTGGAGAAGAGGACGAAGAAAAACAAATCCAAGCGGAAGTTGAGTATCAACTCAAAGGCTCAAACGGTGTTTTCTTTAAAGAAGCCGAACCTCACAATTTCAAAATTAATTCCTCTCCCGTGACAATTTCTATCGAAAGCCTTAAGCAAGTATCTTCCGGTCAATCAGTGGACGTTATTATGACCGTGCGTTCAAACTCCCGCACAGTTTTACGCGACTTAGTGGTGCGGGTTGAATATCCTTTTGGTTTTGATTACGAATCATCAAAGCCAACTCCTATTTCTGGCCAAAATGTGTGGCTTATTCCCGAACTAAAACCCGACGAATCTTTTACTATTAACGCTCGAGGGGTAGTGTCTGGTACCAAGAGTGACGAGCGGGTAGTCATGGCTTCAGTCGGGGTAGCCAACGACACCAACGCATATCGCTTAGCCTCAATTTTCAGTTCTTCAGATTTTGAATATGAATTTGAACAAGAATTCCTCGGCTTTGAAGTTCGTATCAATGGTAATAATAGCGACACGGTAGTGGTTGATAGGGGCGACCAAGTGCAAGTACAGGTTGATTTTATTAATCCGCTGGAGGACGCTATTTATGATGCCGCCTTACAAATTGGACTAACCGGCACCGCACTAGATGAAGGACGGGTTAAAGTTCAAAACGGTTTTTATGATTCAATCAAGAACGCGATTCTTTTTGACCGCACCACCAACAGTGCTTTAGAAAAAATATTACCTGGCAAGACTGTCCAACTAGCCTTTTCCATGGACGCTGATGCTTATGTGACGCAGACTCCAGAAATAAATTTGATAATCGACGGCCAAGCCTCCCGGGTACAAGAAAGCAACGTCCCCGAAACTTTAAAAGGTAGTGATACCCGAACTATAAAATTTACTAGCGAAGTTAACTTGCTTTCCAGTGTCACTCCCCAAAGTGGCCTAGTTCCGCCGGTAGCCGAAAAACTTACTCAGTACACAGTAGCTATGCGGGTAGAAAGCGGTACTAACGATTTGATTGGTGGTGAAGTGACGGCCAGTTTGCCCAACTATGTGTCATGGCTTGATTTAACAAGTGGTGATGGTAGGGTAGAGTTTCGTCCAAGTAGCCGAACGGTTATTTGGGACGTGGGCAATATTAGTAATAATGACTCAGCCACCATGAATTTCACTATTGGCTTCTTGCCGAGTATTTCCCAAGTAGGAGAAACTCCAACTTTGGTCAGTAACCAGAGTTTCAAAGCCACCGACCGCTTCACTGGCACTATAATTCGCGATAGCACCGCGGCCTTGACCACCATCCTATCTCCTGAAACCGGCTATGGTCAAAAGAGCGGCGAAGTCCGACGAACTGAAAATGATTAACTAACACCAAGATATTATGGCTGATAAAGATGACAGGATGGAGAAAATTGTGGCGTTGTGTAAACGACGCGGTTTTGTGTTTCAGGGCTCCGAGATTTACGGTGGACTACGCGGTACGTGGGATTTCGGTCCGCTTGGAGTGACTCTTAATAACAATATTAAACAAGAGTGGTGGAAGATGTTCGTCGAAGGACGTGAAGATATATATGGTCTTGATGCGGCGATTTTGATGAACGCCAAAGTTTGGGAGGCGAGTGGGCACACTGGAGCTGGGTTCTCTGATCCGATTGTTGAGTGTACAAAATGCAATCATCGTTTTCGGGCTGACCATTTATTCGATGACCTTGAGAGAAAAACTGGTGTGGATGCAAGATTGGAGAATGAGTATCTTTATACAGTAAAGCCCTGCCCAGATTGTGGAGGCGAACTAGGTGAGATTCGCGAATTCAATCTAATGTTTGAAACCAAAATAGGCGCTGAAGGTACAGTGAAGTCATACCTCCGCCCCGAGACTGCTCAAGGTATTTTTGTAAACTTTAAAAATGTACTTGACTCAATGAGTCCCAAGCTACCGTTCGGTATCGCTCAGATAGGTAAAGCTTTTCGCAATGAAATCGCTCCGCGTGAATTCCTTTTCCGGGTGCGCGAGTTTGAACAAATGGAAATTGAATACTTTGTAAGAGAAGAAGAATGGGAAAGTGAGTTTGAAAAATTACGGCTCGATATTTATGCTTGGCACCGTCATCTTGGTTTGTCTGATGAGAATGTCCGTGAGTTTGAAGTACCAGAGAACGACCTGGCTCACTACTCTAAGCGTACGATAGATTTTGAATACAACTATCCTGGGAAAGGTTTTGATGAACTGGCCGGTTTTGCCTATCGAACTGATCACGACCTCAAAAATCACATGGCCGCCAGCGGTACCTCGATGGAGTACATCGAGCCGGACGGAACCCGCTTTATTCCTCATGTCCTCGAGCCTAGTTTTGGAGTCGGTCGGGCGCTTACTGCCGTTCTTTGTGAAGCCTATACCGAAGACGAAATGGGTGGGGAAGTACGCACCTACCTTAAACTACCAGCCCACCTCGCCCCTTATCGCGTCGCTGTCTCACCACTGTTGCGCAACAAGCCTCAACTCGTTGAGAAGGCCCGCACGGTCTTTACGATGTTGAAAAAGGAATTTGGTAACGTCGCTTGGGATGATAACGGCAATGTCGGCAAACGCTACCGCCGCCAAGACGAAATTGGTACTCCAGCTTGCATCGTGATTGATTTTGAAACCTTGGGTGAAGAATTTACCGAGCTCAAAGACACCGTCACCGTCCGCGACCGTGATACCGGTGAGCAAACTAGGGTAAAAATTGATGAGCTAATTGGCTATTTGAAGCAGGACTAATCTTGTATCTATGGAATCTAAAAAAACCAAATACATCACCACCACCTTACCGTACGTAAACGATGAACCACACATCGGTCATGCGCTTGAATTTGTACAGGCCGACACGCTAGCTCGCTACTGGCGACTGATGGGCCATGAAGTATTTTTTAATACCGGCACCGATGAGCATGGCCAAAAAATCGCCCAAAAAGCTGATGAAAAAGGGGAAGACCGACAAGCCTATGTAGACCGTTTTGCGGCTCGTTTTAATACTCTCAAAGATTCTCTAAATCTTTCGTACGACGCTTTCATTCGCACGACTGATGTCAAACATAAGGCGGCCGCCCAAGCCATCTGGCGACGTTGTGATGCTAAGGGTGATATCTACAAAAAGAAATACACTGGCCTGTACTGTGTCGGCTGTGAACTTTTCTACAAAGAATCTGAACTTGATGAAAACAAATGTTGTTTGATTCATAAGAAACCAGTGGAAGATGTGGAGGAGGAAAATTATTTTTTCAAACTCTCTGCTTACCAAGATAAATTGATTGAACTTTTTAATGACGAGACGCGAACGTTGCCTGGCTGGCAGCGAGAGTGGGCCCTGCAGTTTGTTAAAGGTGGACTTGATGATTTATCGATTTCACGTCAGAAGAGTCGGATGGATTGGGGTATACCAGTACCGGGCGATGAGGATCAAGTCATGTACGTGTGGTTTGATGCTTTAACCAACTATATTTCCACCTTAGATTGGCCAGAAGAGGGTGGTAATTTTAAAAAGTTTTGGGTTGATGGCGATACGTTACAATTGGCCGGTAAAGACCAGGTGCGTTTTCAATCAATTATTTTTCAAGCCATGTTAATGTCAGCTGGTATTAAAAATACGGACATTATTATGTACCACGGCTTTATTAATAGTGGGGGACAGAAGATGAGTAAAAGTTTAGGTAACACCATCTCACCTTATGAGTTGGTGGAGAAATACGGTACTGAAGCTACCCGTTATATCTTACTGCGACACGTTCATCCCACGGAAGATTCGGATCTTACTTGGACCAAGATGGATGAATACTACACCGCTAATCTAGTAAACGGTTTAGGAAACTTAACCGCGCGGATTATGCAGATGGCACAAACTCATCTAGAGCCAGAAGATTTTCCACTACTCGACCCAACCACTCTAGATGCGCCTGATATGTTAAATTTTCAACAAGCCATGGATCATATTTGGTCACTTATTCAAAAGTGTGACGAAGTAATTACAGAGACTGAACCGTTTAAGCTTATTAAGACTGAGCCAGAACAGGCGAAAGCTATTTTGAGTAACCTGCGAACCGATTTGCTACACATCGGGCGATTACTCTTACCGGCTATGCCAGAAACTAGCGCTCTTATCCGAGCGGCTGTTAGAGCCAACAAAAAACCTGACAACCTATTTAAACGGTTGGAAAATTAGTGATAAAGTATTCCTCATATGATGATAAACCAAAAGTACCAAGATATTCTGACTAGTGATGAGCGGGCGAAAGAGGTAGCCAAGGATATTTTAGAAAAAGGCCACATTGAATTAAAGGATTTTCTTAGCCCTGAAGCGTGGGAGCAACTTTATCGTTTTGCTGAAGAAAAACGAAAGCAAGCCATATCTGGTTTTGATGGGGGAATGAGTCTTGGTAAAGGTAAAGATCTAGAAGGAACGTTTGGGTACGAATTTGGTCACTCCAGTGAGGTGCAGCAGTTTTGTGAGAAGGTACACCAAGCGCGACAAAAGATTGAAGGTAAGGAACCGACTAACCTTGATCCAGCCAAGCACGTGATTGGCTTTCCGTACAAAGATGCTCGTGGCGGGGCTAAGACAGCGCCAACCCCGTATCACTTTGATGGTGCCTACATCAATATTTTGATTCCGATTATCCTACCAGAGGATCAGGTCAAGAGTGGCGGCAGTCTGACCGTGTTTCCCAATATTCGTACCAAGTATGGTACGACTCTATCCAAGGTGATATGCCGTGGACTTCGTCACTCGGCCTTCCTGCGCAAGTTGTTGGGAGCTCAAACAGTTTTCTACACAGTGGGGTCGGCTCACATTTTCTTTGGTGACGTTAGCTTTCATGGAGTTGAACCAATCACCGGCGGTGAACGTTTGGTAATGACTATCAACAGTCATTGGTAAAAAATACTCCAATACCTATAAATACAAAAAATATTAAACCTAACCCAGGAAGTTTAAAGTTTAAAGGCCCACTAGGTTTAATGGGTTAAAAATATAGTACGGTTAACCGTACTATATTTTTAGTTTTTAAATAATGATTTCCATCGGTCGCGCCCTCGGGGAGGAATGCCAGCTCGAAGGATAACTTCTAGCGTTAACCAAAAATTTTCGTAGCCTTTTTTATTTTTTGTAATAATTTTAACAATGTCACTGTAACGGCCACTTTCAAAGTCTCTCCTTATTGATTCGGCGGTAGAAGGGCTAATTTTTAATAATTGCCAAACTCTATAGGATGAATTTCCTTCAATAAACATCACCACCGCTGCTAGTCTTTTAGTCAGCATAACTCTTTCTTCAGGACCAAGTAGATTATTAAAAAATATTTCCGAGGAAGATTTACTAAGTGACCCAACAATGTTGTTTAACTGCTTGAATAACTTGTTAAAGTCCTTTTCAGGCAATTTTCTTTTTGAAACATTAGTCATATCAATAATTATTAACAACATAGTACGGTTAACCGTACTATATTGCAATTCCTATATGTGTTATCTTAATTAAGAAAATCATAAAATCATAAAATGAGTTTTAAATATATTGACACCCACGCTCATCTGAACTTAGCGCAGTTTAGCGAAGATAAAGATGCGGTGATAACCAAAAACCACGCTGAATCAGTGGCCGTAATTAATGTTGGTACTCGAAAGGAAACTAGCCAGTTGGCGGTTGATATTGCCCACGCTCATACCAACAACTGGGCGATTGTTGGTATTCACCCACTTAATGTAGTCGAGGCCGATCCTGATGATCATGGGGCAAAAACACCTGAGGACCAACTTGACTACGATTTTTATAAAAAGTTAGCCAGCGATGAGAAAGTAGTCGGAATCGGCGAGTGTGGTTTTGATTATTTTCACAACAGCGATGAGACTTACGAACAACAAAGGGAAGTATTTGTGGCGCAAATAGCGCTGGCGAACGAAGTCGGTAAGCCTTTGATGCTTCATTTACGAAATAGTAAAGACGGAAGCGGTCGTAATGCCTATAATGACGCTTTAGACATTTTAAGAAGCGAAGCTAAAGTGGCAGGTAACGCCCACTTTTATGCCGGCACTTATGAGCAGGCCAAAGCTTTTTTTAAACTTGGCTATAGCATTTCTTTCACGGGCGTAATTACCTTCGTTAAAGACTATGAGCAGCTTGTTAGGGATGTGCCATTAGATATGATTCATGGAGAAACCGACTGCCCATACGTAGCGCCGGTGCCTTACCGTGGGCAACGCTGTGAACCGCACATGGTTATTGAAATATATAAAAAGATAGCGGAAATAAAGAATATGGACGAAGAGTCAGTTAGACTGCAGTTGCTGAAAAATGCCAATCGACTATATTTCAATAACCATGTGTAGATGGATAAAAAGCAAACGATTTTGCTTTTTATCCGGTCCGAGCGAAAGCGAGGAATTTCTGATGCCGCCTAGGCAAGGAAATAGGTGGGGCGCAGCTAATATTTTGAAGCTTTGTGTTACTTACTTAAATTACTTGATTGCAAAACTAAGAGGAGAGGATGAAGAGGTAGTCCGAGAGCAACTTATTAAAAATGCGGAGATGCTGTACAAGCTTTAGTAAAATTTTGAAATTGGTTCTGGTTTTTACAGCACTTCCTTTGTCGCATTAGGGAAGCTCCTCCGGAAGGGCATTAAAATATAGTCGCTTCTGCTTGTTATTTTAAAGCCAAAAGATGACGTACAAAACCATCGGAATAACCCAAGTTAGCCAGTCGACTATGCCCTTGCGACGTGATTGTTGAAACCGGTAGGGGTGAGAGAAAAATTCTTGCACAAATAAAGCCACAATGGCGGCTCCCAAAAGAACATAGAGGGCGACTTCACTACCGAACAACTTTTGAGAAATAAGGGTGGCAAAAACAATAAAAAGTACTGATCCGATAAAGTGACAAGCTCCGCGGTAAAATTGCAGTTTTAAGCCCAGTGAATTAGGACCGTACTTGGCAAAAGCATTCTCTACCGCCTGTTTATAAGATTCACGGCCACGCACCAACCGTCCTTCTATTTCTGAAGTGAAAGGGTAGAATCGGTCCGGAATAGACTCGCAGTACAAATATAGTTTTTTTAATAAAGCTCTCACTGTTGTTGTTTACCCTTTTATAGCACACTTTTCCTCTAAAATTGAAAGACAATTCAGTGGTCTTAATCAAAAACACTAATCAAATACTCATCTATTTTACGTTGCTCCCAGTCATAGAAGTGAGAATCGGCTTGGTTGAGATCTTTGGCTAAATCAGTACCGACGAAACGCCAATGCCACGGCTCAAAAATATAGTAACCGTTCTCTTCAGGGTAGGAGAGAGTGAAGCCGTATTTGTGGGCGTTCTTGGTAAGCCAGGCATAGGCGGGAGTATTCTCAAAACCGGCTAAGCCGCCGTTGATACCGGTAGTAGTGAAGTCAATAGTCGTTCCCAGTTGGTGCTCAGAGTAGCCTTGATCAGCTGAAAAGGTATTGGCGCCGCTGCCGTAAGTAACACTGTAGTCGCCTTTTAATTGTGCCTGAGTGTCAAATGAGCGGTAGGCAGAGACAACCCATAAATCAACCCCGTCGTCTTTAGCATCTTCCACCATATCTTCAAAAAAGGACATGACTTTGCTATGGAGGAAGAAGGGTCGACTTTCGTCGTATTTAAACTCATCATCAACTTCACTTAGGCTTTCTGGCACGTAATGTTCGTTAAGGAAATAAACTTTAGAATATTTCTGAAGAAGCTCCTTGTCGGTCTTAGATAATTTATCGAGGACTCCAACCGTACCGGCAATGTCTTTGATTTGATCCTCGAAGTCGTCATTTTTATTTTTTTCGTCGCGGAGGTTGTCTTTCAGGTCATCCTTGTCTTCTTCTAGGTCGGCCACCACTTTCTCTAAATCAGCAATGGTAGTGGTGGCCGACCCCAACGCCACCGTACTAGAAGCCAGATCAAGCAAAAATTTGTTGCGCTCTTCAAATAGTGACATTTTCTCAACCTCGAGTGTTTTATTCACTTGGTACTGGTAAATATTGACACCAATTGAAACGACTAAGGTCACCAAAATCCCTAGTAATAATAGAAAGTAGTATTTTCTAATAAAACGCATGAAGCTCTATTGTACCTTGTAAAAGGGATTAGAAAAATGCTTGCTGGGCCTAAAAATGTGTGGTAGCGTAAGCGCGTTATCAGTTAAGGCATCAAATAATGTCTGAAAAAGAAATGCCAGCAGCCGAAGCGACTGCAGTAGAGACTAGCGACGCTAATCACTACGAGTTTGCTTTCCACGTACTTCCAACGGTTGCTGAAGGGGAGGTAGCTGGGGTGTTTAATACACTCAAAGCGCACATTACTAAAGCTGGTGGTGAGTTTACCAAAGAGGAAACTCCAGCCCGCGTTGATTTAGCTTACGAAATCGTCAAACCAATTGACGGTAAAAATCGTAAGTTTAACAGTGCCTACTTTGGTTGGGTTAGATTTACTCTGGCTCCAGAGGCGGTAAGAGATTTGACCGAAGAACTTGAGGGAACGACTTCAATTCTACGTTCTATCATGATTAAATTGACCAAAGTAGAAGAAGCTGAACCGTTTTTCTATCACGAAGCTATGGCTCACGATAAAAAAATTGTCGAAGTTGGTGGTGATGAAGGCGACTCAAGTGTTGAAGAAGATTCTAAAGATGTAGATGTAGAGTTATCCGAAGATACTAAAGAAGAAGTGTCTGAAGAAGAACTCGAAGACTCACTAGAGAAGATTACCAAATAACCAAAAATACTTATGTACCTTAACAAAGCCATGATTTTCGGAAACCTCACTCGAGATCCCGAACTCAAGTCACTACCAAGTGGCATGCAAGTATGCAGCTTTAGCTTGGCTACTAACCGTGTCTACAACGATCGAGACGGTAAGCGACAAGAACAAGTCGATTATCACAACATCGCCGTGTTTGGTAAGCAAGCCGAGAACAGTGCTAAATACCTTAAGAAGGGAAGCAGTGCATATGTTGAGGGACGATTACAAACTCGTAGCTGGGAAGCTGATGGTGTAAAACACTATCGTACCGAAATCGTAGCTGATCGGGTACAGTTTGGTCCACGTTCTGGTAGTTCTGAAGGTGGGGCCCCAAGTAACAACACTTCTTCAAAGGATGATGGCGGAAAGATGCCAGAAGCGGTTGAGTATCCAGAGGAGGATATTAACCCAGAGGACATCCCATTTTGACCTAAGAACAACGAGCGCCAGCGACTATGTTCTTAGGTCGATCCGTTAGAGCTTCTCTCCCAAAGGAGCTCGAGGATCACCTAGCATTAAATTACTGATCGGCAACACGTTCGATACTGAGCCAAGATAGGTTCTTAGATCGATCCATGTATCATGGGCAACCTGACAACTTAAAAAATTCAAGATACTGGATTCTAAATTTTACCAACATTCCCTAAGTGCTAAAGACTAAGGAACTAACAACTAACCATGACTAAAGATAAAGACAAATAAGCAATAGGGAGAGTAATCGACCATATTCTTATTTGGTTCCGAATTTGCTCATTCCTAGAGCAAATTCCTGGAACATTCTCTATACATAACTAAATATAATTATGACCACCGATAAAGAAAAGACAGTTGTAAGCACTCACGTTGACTACAAAAACGTGAACAATCTTCGCAATCACATCAATCCGCACGCTCGCATGTTTGGTCGCAAGCGCACTAATTTCTCTGCTAAAGAACAGCGAGATTTTGCTAAGGCTATCAAGCGAGCTCGTTTTATGGCTTTACTGCCGTACGTTAACTATTAGGCCCTAAAATAATTCCCTTAGGGCATATATTTTAGGAGCCCTCCCGAAGCCGCTTTCCTAATGCGGCGAAGTGGAGTGCGTAAGAATAAAGAGCGCCGGCGACTATATTCTTAGGCCGATCCGTTAGAGCTCCCCTACCAAGGGAGCTCGAGGATCCACAATTATGTATTACTAAATAGGATAATTTTTAGAATTAATACAAATTAACACACAAAAACCGCCTATTTAGGCGGTTTTTGTGCTTGTGGCATGGACAAGTCCACAGTTGTATGTTGACAAATAGTGCTAAATATTATATAATAAAGAAAGAAGATAGTCAAGGGAGCCGTAATATCCCAATACCAAAATGGGAGCAATTATGAAAGACACTATCCATTACGATGGTCTCACCGGCCTAGATTGGGACGACCGTCCTGTCGAGGTCACTCGGGTGGGGGTGACGAATGCCATCAAGAATCTGATGCTGTTTCCGTTTAATTTCACTATCTGGGTCGCTCAGCACGCGACCAAGAAAGCGAAGCAGTTGAGGAGGGTCGTCACGTGAAAATGAAAAAGAGCACTGACTCCTTCGTCGAAGATGAACAACGAGGGGGTGCACCGGCCTTGGGCGGCGTGCTTATCGCCACGGTCATCTTTTGGGTTACTGTGGTACTTTTCGCACTAGCCTGAGTACAACAAAACAAGACCCGCCGCACTCTGTGCAGCGGGTCAAATTCTTTTTGTATACTTGTCTACGCCTTATCAACTCTTTCTGTATAAAGGCCCGTGTCAATATTGATGGCCACCACGTCGCCGGCGTTGATAAACATCGGTACCATTACTTTGGCTCCGGTTTCTAAAGTCACTTCCTTTTGAGCTCCAGAAGAAGTATTGCCTTTAACGGCTTCCATCGCTTCTTTAACTTTAAGCTCCACCTTAATAGGCATTTTCACACCAATCACTTCGTCATCAAATACCATCGCGTCCAGTTCAGTTCGTTCTTTAATGTACTGTCCTTGCTCACCAATTAAGTCTTCACTTAGGGCAAAACGTTCGCCTGGTTTACCAGCGATATGAAACCAATACTCACCTGGTTTACGATAAATGAATACAATTTGCCTTGTTTCCAAATCAGCCTCATCAGCGGTTTCGCTCACGTGGAAGGTATTTTCCACCACTCGGCCTGACTTCAGACTTTTCAGTTTGGTGATATTTACCGGTTTGCGTTGTTGCTTGCGGAAGACGTGATGCGAAAGCACCAAAAAAGGTTCACCATCAAAAATAATGACTTTCTTACTTAAGATTTCGTTGTAGGATAACTTGGCCATTTGATTTTTCAGTTAGGTATTAAGCATTTTATAAGCGCCTATTTATACCAAACTCACAACATAAAGGCAAAGTTAGCGAAACTTCTTTTATTTTGTAACGGTGATAGTATGTAACTACTATGCTCGGTATGTCTAGTGGCGGAAGTGCTAAAGAATTATCTGATGAGGAGGTTTTATTGCGTTCCCAGATAGAACCATGGCTATTTGGTGTTCTTTTGGATCGCTATCAAGATGCCTTTATGCGCAAAGCTCGTTCGATAGTCCGCAATCCACTTGATGCCGAAGAGGTGGTGCAAGATACCTTCACCAAAATTTACATAAACGCTGATAAATTTGAAGTGCGTGAAGGGGCCAAGTTTTCCTCTTGGGCCTACACTATTCTCATGAACACGGCTTTTACCCGTTATCAAAAACTTGTGAAGCTGGGCCAGCGAGTAGCTAATCTTGATCCTGAGTTTGAACAATTCATCGGCGACAAAAAAGAACACTCTGGTTTTGCAGAAAAACGCGACGCGATTGAGCGCTTGTTTGAAAAATTACCGGGACATTTCGTTTTTGTACTACGTTTACACTACCTGGAAAGGTGGAGCCACGCGGATATAGCCGAAGAGACGGGCGAGACAGTAGGGACAGTCAAAGCTCGCATCCACCGCGCTAAAGCGGCTTTTCGTAAAGAAGCGGATGGAAATGAGGCGGAGTTGTTATCATAGTTAAAAGCTTACAGCTGGAGTCAGACCGACAAAAGTCCGAGCTAGTTATTTTGGTGAGTACGAACATTGTAATTCTGAAATATTGACAAAGTTATTAATATAGTATAAATTCGAATTAGCATCAGTTCCAATTTAGAAGGTACTTTGGTGCAAAGGGTAGCTCTTTGGGCTGCTCAATTCTCTGGTTAGAAAGGTAACCAAATGGAGAAAATGATCTGCGTCTCGTCCCCTTTCCCGGAAGACGACCCGTCGTTCAATGTGCCGCTTTCCATGAACGGTGGAGATTCTGAGCCCGATCACGATGGTGGCCACGGTTCCGAAGGAGATGGCAACTGGGACGGAAAATAGTTGCCTTCCTCACTACACCCCCCCGCGCCTGTAATTCTGGCGCGGGGTTTTAAATTATAATTCGTGTTTAACTTGCTGTTTATGTATATGTTTAAAAAATTCGGTCTAAATTACCAAAATTTGTTATTAGAAAACGGGTCTGAAGTCCGACTTTTACAAAGAACTGGTGCACCAATACACCTTCAAGCCTGCATACATGCTGGATCGAGACATAACACAATTCCAGGGCTGGCTCATTTTTTAGAACATATACTAGTTGCGGGCACTCATTCGTACCCATCAAAGTTAGCCTTAGCAAATGCTATAGAACAAGTAGGTGGATCTTTTGAAGCGACTACAGACAATGATTTAATCCGTGTAACAATATCTATCCCCCACGCAGACCATGTATCATTAGGAGTAACAATCCTAAATGAGATACTCACCGCTTCACTCTTTTCTGAAGATGTTTTCAAGAACGAGCAGTCTGTCATATTGAACGAGCAAAAGGACCGAGGGCAGAATGTTATGCACCTGTTGCAGGATTCTTTACTAAGTCTTATGTATTCAGACTTTGAACTTCACTATAAAGGTTTAGGTACTGCTGAGAGTGTTTCCAATATGCAACTCATAGACGTAATTACATTTGCAACCGATAATATTACAAGTGACCGTACCACTTATATCGTTTCAGGTGACGTCGAAATGGATACGGTAAAAGATAGTTTAAACAAAATAAAATTGCCTCAAAGTTTGAATGAGGGTAAGACGCAACTCTTTAGTTCTAAAGAAAACAACCGAATGGTTTATTATAATCGTCCGGGTGAGCGAGCTGACTTGTCGATTGGTTTCCGATGTGACACAAATAATCTCGAAGAACTTGCTGGGTTAATTCTTATTCAACAAATGTTTATGGGAAGAAGTAGTCGATTCATCAATGAACTGAGATACAAAAAAGGTTTGGTATATGGTGGAAAAACATTATTTTGGGATTTTAACGGAACTGGGATATTTAGCATAAGTACATCATGTGCACCTGGAAATGTAATTGAAGTATGTGACATTATTAATAACGTCATAGCTGCTATTGCTTCAGAAGGAATAACCGAGGCAGAATGTGTATCACTCAAAATTAAAACTGAAAGTCATTACCGGTTCAATCTTCAAACATCTAAACAGTGGACAGATGCAGAGGCTGCGGCAGTGCGCCACAACGTTGAGGGTAAAACAAATAGCAATGCCCTTACAATATTGTCATATATTGAACAAATGGACGCTGATAGTTTGACAGAAGTATATAGAAAGTTTTTTGATACTAATAATGCGTATCGAGTTGTACTCGGTCTACTATCTGATGAAACTGTAGAATATATTCAAACTTACATCTCAAAATAACCTTGTTTAGTTAGTGAATAAGTCTCAAATATTGAAAAATAATTGACAAGCCGTATTTCCAATGTATATTGATAGTAGTAAGACTAATGCTAGCACATGAGAACATAGGGGGTATTAATGTATACGGGTGAGACGATGTATTTCGGTAACAATCGCGTAATCAGACTCGATCTGGAAAAAGAAGATGCTCCAAGAGACCTCCTTTTTGATTCAATCAAACCGCTCTGGCTTCTTTACGAGCCCTGGGCGACAGATGTTGAAATTAGGCGGATGATAACTAAGAAAGCAGGGCGGAAAATTGATGTGGTTTTTGACAGAAATGATTCAATAAGAGGATTCTTAATTTTTCGCCTCTTCCGCCACCAATCATTGAAAATTATGTTTAGAGGAAACTCTTATCTCCATAGTGACGTCAGAGGACTTGGCGCGCATTTATTTAATCGCACGATTAATCAATATCGTGCAGATCGAATAGTGTCTTTTACTCAACAAGAAAGGGTGTATGCGTTTCTTAGCCACTTTGGGGAAACATTACCCGATTATAGAAAGCCTGCCAGTGATTGCGAGTACCAACTTCTGACTCAACTTGCTGGGTCTAAGTATATAGTCGACAAAAACACACTCATTGTACGCAACTTCTACCGCCACCACCAAGAACCTGAAGGTGGTCCTGTGAGAAACGAGCGGGTGCGGAAAATATTTTCACGACTTGGGTCACGAGATGCGTTTGCTATCGTGGTACGTCGCTCCTGATGCGAACCCTTTAAACTGTCTTGAGTTTTTTGTATAAAGTACATAGATTCAAAGTCCGTCTCGGCGGGCTTTTTTTATTCTTAGACACCTAATTTATTTCATTCCTTAAGTCCATTAATCACTTGGTTGTTCCGATAGCTCCTTATTTTTCGAGAAAAATTTTTCGTAACCTTTTTTCTATAACCCCAGTTTTAATAAGTGTTCTAGTATGGACACAAAATTACACAACCAAATAATGCGACGAGTGTATTATAGTTTTGCTATCAGCATTACGACGCACACTATGTTTTGGCGAGGTTTATTTCTCGGCGCCGCCGCGCTCTTATTAGCGCAGTGGTTACACGTCGCTAGTATTATTCATAATCTTTTGGCTACGCCGGTAGGGAACACACCGCAGTACGTTGTTAATTCATTTGTGAATGCCGCTACGCATGGTGAACTCTTAACCGCTTTGATACTGGTGGTTTCAGTGTTGGTGGGAGTTTCTTGCTTATGGCGAATTACTAAGGCTCTGGCGGCCGCTGGCCTTAAAATGCAAAGGATGCAGACTAACTAGCCAATTAAATAACGTTGCTAACGAACATCGCGAACAAAAAACCGCAGGCTCTACATTTGCGGTTTTTTGTATATGAATTGTCTGACATTGGCTGTCAGACAGTTTCGCAAATTAAAAGAAGCGCGGCCCTACGGGCCGCGCTTCTTTTGTTCTAACTATATTATTTTGAGTCCTTCATCTCTTTCTTGATGTGTTTCAGGAGTTCGCTAGATAATTTTTTATCTTCGCGAAGGAAAGTACGTGCCGCGTCATAACCACGGCCAAGTTTTACAATGGTACTCTCGTCACCACCTGGGGGAGTATAACTGTATGAGGCCCCAGATTTTTGAACCAAGTCATATTTTTCCCCAAGAGCTAATAGTTCACCCTCCCGACTAATTCCTTCGTTATAAATAAGGTCAAATTCAGTACTTTTAAAAGGCGCAGCGATTTTGTTCTTCACTACTTTCACGCGATGACGGCCGCCCACTACTTCCTCGCCCTTCTTTATCTGGGCGATGCGACGAATATCCAAGCGCACCGAAGTATAGAATTTCAAGGCCTTTCCCCCTGGGGTCGTTTCAGGATTACCAAACATCACACCGATTTGCATTCGGATTTGGTTGATGAAAATAACCACCGTCTTACTTTTGCTTACAATGCCCGTCAATTTACGCAAAGCCTGACTCATCAAGCGCGCTTGCTTCCCGACATGGTGAGCCCCCATTTCGCCCTCAATTTCGTCTTTAGGCGTCAGAGCCGCTACCGAGTCAATAACAATGACATCGATCTTGCCGGAGCGAACTAGTGATTCCACTATCTCTAGAGCCTGTTCGCCAGTGTTGGGTTGGGAAATAAGTAATTCTTCCAGTTTGACCCCCAAGTTCTTGGCGTACTCTGGGTCCATGGCGTGTTCAGCGTCGATAAAGGCACAAACCCCGTTCATTTTCTGCGCTTCGGCAATGGCGTGGAGAGAAAGAGTAGTCTTACCAGAAGACTCTGGTCCGTAGATTTCAATAATTCGCCCTCGGGGGAAGCCGCCAATACCCAGGGCATCATCCAAGCCAATTGAGCCTGTCGGTACAGCATCCACATCTACTCTTTTGGTTTCACCAAGCGTCATGATGGCATCCTCGCCAAATTTAGTTTTAATGCTCCTGAGAGTTTCAGAAATATCAACCGCACCTTTATTCACGTTGTCATTTTGTTCGACAGCTTCTTTCTTAGGGGCAGTTTTCTTGGTTGATTTTTTGGGGGCCATAATTATTGATTAGATGTTAATACTTGAGGCTGGTCGATAAACAAACGAACGGGTGAGCGTAGTTTCTCGTCCATACCGATCCTGGGCGCGTATGGTCATTATAGTATAACCATTTTCAAGCACCAATTTTTCGGTAAAGGCACCGGTTTCGTTGGTGTAGATAGATCGTCCATTGAGGGTCAGGTAGGTGACGTTTTCAGCTTGGCCAGTTATTTCTATCATTCGCTCATTATAGACGGGCTTCGTTTCGGTAGTGAGGCGTACAACTGGGCCGATGATTAAGAAGCGGGCTTGGAAGGCGACATAGCCCAATATCACCAGCGCTAAAATTGCCAGCAAAACTAGTTTTAGAAATGATCTAAGTTCTAAATAAGGGTGTTTACTCATGATTATTCTTCATTTTCGTTTGAGCTATCATCGCTAGGGGCATTTCGATCCAATATTTCTCGTGGTCGAGCACCGTCGGCTGGCCCAATCACTCCGCGCTCTTCGAGAATGTCGATTAGTCGAGCCGCTCGCGAGTAGCCAATCCGGAGTTTCCGCTGGAGATATGAAGTAGAGGCTTTGCCAGCATCCATTACTGCCTGTTTAGCTTCATCATATAGATCGTCTTCATCCTCATCATCCACCATACTAGCGAATATAGCATCAGCACTTTCACCGTCTTGTTTACCGTCTAAATCGATGGAATCAAGGCTGTGTACATCATCTAAGTTTTTCAAGTACTCAATCACTCGTTTAAATTCTTCATCTGATACATAAGCTGACTGCAACCGAATCGGCTTACTAAGCTCACCAGTGAGATAGAGCATGTCTCCTTGACCTAAAAGCTTTTCCGCTCCAACCGCGTCCAGAATTGTGCGGGAGTCTATCTGCGAAGCCACTTGCATCGCTAGGCGAGTGGGGATGTTGGCCTTGATGGTACCGGTAATAACATTTACCGACGGCCGCTGAGTAGCCAGAATAAGGTGAATACCCACCGCTCGTGACATTTGCGCCAGACGGACAATCAGGGCTTCTAGTTCGCGTGGGTAAGCGTGCATCAAGTCCGCCAACTCATCCATCACAATCACGATGTAGGGTAGTGGCTCGGGGAGACTGAGTTTTTCATCTTCTGGTGCACCCGCTTCCATCCATTTTTGTTTAGCTGGTTGGTACACTCGCTCGTGATAGTTGGCCAAGTTCTGCATTTTTTCTGCTTGGAGAATATCGTAACGTCGTTCCATTTCTTTTACCGCCCACTTGAGAGCAAGCATGGCTTTTTTAGCTTGGGTGATGACCGGCGTCAGAAGGTGAGGAATGCCGTCATAGACAGTCAGCTCCACTCGCTTCGGGTCCACCATGATGAAGCGTAGTTGCTCAGGAGAATTGCGGAACAAGAGAGAAATGACCAAGTTGTGGATCATGACCGACTTACCCGAACCAGTCGTACCAGCAATCAGGCCGTGTGGCATTCGGGCAATGTTGGAGAAGTGCGCCTTACCGGTAATATCTTTACCAAGGGCGATGAGGAGTGGTTTGTCGGAGTCGGTGTATTCTGGAGATGAAAGTAGGGAAGCCAGACCCACTTGTGACTTAATGGTGTTCGGCACTTCAATACCCACCAGCGACTTACCCGGAATCGGTGCTTCGATACGAATAGTACCGCAAGCAAGGTTGAGTTCGAGCTCCCGTTGCAAGCCCACAATACGGGCAATCTTTACCCCTTGCGCGGGCTTAAGAGCATAACGGGTGACAGTCGGTCCGATTTCCACTGTGTCCATCTCTACATTAATCCCAAATTCCGCCAACGTGCGTTTGATGATGTTGGCGTTGGCTTTAACGTCGCCGGTTTTGGGTTTGCCTTTATCTTTATTAAGAAGCGACAGCGGCGGGGGAGCGTACGAGCCAGTAAAACTCGAAACTAAAAAGTCACTGTTGTCTTTCTTTAGACCCAATCGTTCTGAGACTGATTTTTTCTTTGACTGCTCTTCGTCAGTCTCATTGCCAGCTGGCGTCTCTTCCTCTATGTCTTCTTCCACTTCCGGCTCGATGAAATCAATCTCTTGTGTCACCAAGTCGCGCTCTTCTCTAGGGGTTCGTTTGGGTAGACGTAAGCCAGTATTAAAGGTTAGAAAGATACCAACTAAAACTATTGCTACAAGGGTGATGGCGCTGGCTACGCCACCAATAAGATGCATAAATGGCCACAGTATAATAAATCCGATTAAGCCACCCATGTCTTCACCAACTTGTTCCAAAAGGGCTAAACAACCAAAAAAGAGAAGTAGCGTACCCACTATCTTTGAGGCGCTCACTGTCTCGTCCTCTCTGGGATTTAGTAGTACGTATATATAGAGGGCACAAATAAGGGGGGCAAGGATGAAACCAAACCCTAGAAGGTAGGAGAGAGATTTATGAGTAAATTCCCCAGCCACGCCGGCGTAGCCTAAAGAGGCGAGTACAAAAAACACCCCTAATACCAAAAAAGCCACTGCTCCGATAGCTTGTTTGGTGTGACTTGATACATCATCAAATAATGGTTTACGTTCCGGTTTTTTCTTTTTGGCCATGAAATTCTCTAATTCGCAGAAGACTAATAGTCACCAAAGTATACCGCGTTTTTCTATTTCATTCTTAAATTTATCCTGACTCAGATGAAATTATTTCAGTAAGTGAAAAATCCATAGAGCACTTGAATAAAGGACAGAATAAGGTACAGTATAAAGACAACAAAGAGCCAAAGCTATAAGTCAGTAAAAGACCATGGAAAACGATTTAAAAGGACAGGTTCAGCAAAAAAGTCTCATCACAGATGAGTATTATTATAAGTATATTTTCAAAAAGACAGAGAAAATTGTCTCAGCTGTCTTTTTTATGATAACTAAAGGACAGCAAATTCCGCAAGAAAATGTCGTAAGAGCTGACCTTGAAAGACGGGCCAAGGACGTTCACTCGGTCGCTTTGTCCTTATTAAATCTCGAACCAGACGCCGCCGCTTACGGTATGCAAACCCTACTTCATGGCCTGGTATCTCTAGATAGCATCTTAAATATTTTCCAAGCTATGGGGGGCATTTCTGAAGCCAATCGACAGATTATTTCCTTTGAAATTGAAGGCGTACAAAGAAGTATGCGTCGTTATTTAGGAGATTCAGCTTTTACTCTAAACCTCAGTGAATCATCTAGCAGTCAGCCAAGAATAAAGCATTCAACGACATCGTCATCACACACTCCAGCCACCCTTCAGTCTAGGACAGTTAGTGATAGCGCCAACCAGGAACGCAGTGGTCGGATAATCGGACTTTTAAAAGACACTGATGGACTCGGTATTAAAGACATTGCCAACGTAATAACGGACTGTAGCGAAAAGACAATCCAGCGAGAACTCATGTCCCTTATTGAAAATGGTTTAGTTAGGCGAGAAGGCGAGCGACGGTGGTCTCGTTATTTTTTGATATAGGACTTTTGTCTTTATAGTATTTTGTCTATTTTTTGTCTTAAATATACTGTAAGTCAGACTTATAAAAATTCTTTGTCTCACCGGTGTCTGTAATGCCTCGGCATCGGCTTAAATGACCGTTTGCCAGCCCAATTTATCTGTTTCATAATCACTTTTTTTGTGTAAGAACGTAGCTTTGACAGCGTCATAGTTTAGTAGTTAGGTGTTTTGCCTATGTTGACCAAGTTATTAAATCAACGTATTCTCTCACCTTAAATAGTGTTGCCCCCAATGTTTATTGGGGTACATATCCACAAACACAGACACAATTTTATAAATTGTTCTGTATACTGGTTATGTGCCAAGCACGCTTTTTCTTTATCTACATTTTGTAGGTGGATTCAGTGGGCTCTGGAGGTAACACGTTGTTCATTGACAATGCTCATGAGTGAGCGTCGTGCGAAAGTTTACTTTCGTATGACCGAACGAATGAGGGTTGTATGGCCGAATGGTCCATATAATTTAATATCAACGTACATTCGCTTGTCTATTTTTAAGATAGATAAGCATCTTAGTCGCGCACCCCATATTCTTATATTAGGTGCCGACCTGAATTAAATTATTCAATGACCTGAATAATCTCCCGCCTGACCTTATCCCGCCTCGGTTGCTAAAGACAGATATTCCGATGGATTCGCAGCTAACCTTTTATTACGCAGGGAAATGCATGGTAGAAGGATAGTGATGTTTGTGATTGAAGTGTTAGGTTTCGCCTCGCTTTAATCGCCAATATGAATTAATTCATATTACTAGTAACGTTAAAAGTAATTTTGACGAAAAAAAAGTTAATTAACTTATGAGTAAAGCATTAGAAATGGCTGTTGCTAAGTTCGCAGTTGCGTTCGTAGCAGTAGCCATGATGGTTTCTCTAGTAGCTCCAGTTGCGCAAGCACAGACTACAGAGGAACTTCAAACAATGATCAACGACCTGCTTGCGCAAGTTGCTGCTCTTTCTGCCCAAACTGGTCAGGGAGGACAATCAGTTGCTTCAGGCGTGTGTCCATACACATGGACACGTTCACTTAACAGCGGTGCCACTGGTGCTGATGTTATGAAATTACAACAGTTCCTAAACGCCGATGTTGAAACACGAGTTTCAGTATCAGGTGCTGGTTCAGTTGGAGCAGAAACTGAATACTACGGACCGGCTACCGGTGCCGCAGTAGCTAAGTTCCAAACTAAGTACCGTTCAGATATTCTGACACCACTTGGTCTTGTAAACGCAACCACTTACTTTGGTCCATCAACAATGGCTAAGGCAAACATGCTTTGCGCTACAGCTCCAGTTGTGGCCGATGATTCTTCAGACGATTCAGACGATTCAGACGATTCAGACGATTCTTCAGATGACTCACTAAACGGTGGTGAATCTTCTCTAGAAGACCTTAATGGTTCAGATGGTGATGATACTGACCTTGAAGAAGGACAAGAAAATGCTCCAGTAGCAGAATTCGAGTTCGACGTAGAGGATGGTGATATCAAGATCAATCGTATGGACATTGCTTTCGATGAAATCGGTGGCGGTTCAGGTATTGAAACAGAACCATGGGATACGTTCGAGACTGTTTCTCTATGGGTAGACGGCGACATGATTGCTGAAATGGATGTAGATAGCGAAAGTGACTGGAACGATGATGAACCAACAGATGGTGTTGATCGACTTCGATTCACTGGTCTAGATCAAATCTTCCGTGAAGGTGATACTGCTAACATCACTGTTGGCGTAACCGTCCAAGGAAACGTTGATGGTATTACCTCTTCAGTAGAGGCAGAATGGGAAATATTTATCCCAGTTGATGGTATTCGTGGAATAGATGGTGCTGGTATCGACCAATACATTGGTGAACAAGACAACAACACACCATACGCTGAATCAGCAACCTTCACTATTGAAGAAGAGGGTGGCCAGGATGAACTTAACATCCAAACCTCTTCAGATGATCCAGACGCTACTACGCTAGCCGTAGAAGACGACACTAACTCAGATTGGCTCACAATCCTCATCTTCGATCTTGACACTGATGATTCAGTGAACGATATCCTAGTTGATACTGCCGTTGTGAGTGTGATTGTGTCAGGTGAAGCTTACAACGATGTTGTAAACGACGCTCAACTTGTGATTGACGGAGAGGTATTTGACGACTTCACAGTATCAAGTGGCACTACCGCTACTGCTACTCTTACATTCGACATCGACAAAGATCTTGAGATCAATGCTGGCGATGAAGTAGCGGCTGAACTTCAAATTGAGTTCCGAAAGGCTGATGGTGTTCTGTACTCAGAAGGTCAAACAGTACAAGGTACAACTACCTCTACTGGCTGGGCGGCTGAAGGTGCTGATGATCTAGTTGGTACACAACTTACTGGTTCTGCCGTGGGAGAAATCCACACACTACGTGTAGAAGGTGTTATCCTAGAACCAGGTACCACTGACGCTGATACCCAAGGTGATACAGACGCGACTGGTATCTTCGAAATAAACTTCGACGTAACCGCTTTTGAAGGTGACTTCTACATTGCGGAACACGCTACTACTACAGGTGTTAGTACACTTGGAGGTGTAGATTTCTCAGTTGAAGGTCCTGCGGCTGTAACATCTGCTTCAGGTGTTCTAGCTTCAACCGCTGATGAAGACATGGTTGGTGTGTTCACAGTTCGCGAGGGTCAGACTGAAACATTCACTTTGACTGTTACAGTTGACGCTTCAACTACTGGTCAACACCGAGTTCTCTTGAACGACGTTTGGTTCTCTGCAACCAACGACGGTAAGACTTCAATTCAGACTGACACAGCTAGTCCAGCTCAGGATTACCGAACTGCTTACGTAAACGTAAACGCTATATAATCCAAGCTTTAGGCTGAAATCTAGTTTTCTTCTCCACGTTGGAAATTAGTCAGAAAACCTCCCCGGGGAAAGGGGAGGTTTTTTGTTTGTATACAAAGTTTGTATGCAAAGAGCGGCGCCTTCGGCGCCGCTCTTTGTTATACGTAAAACAAAGGGTATAAAACAAAGGGTAACCCTAGGCAAACCGCTATAAACATAGTTTTGCCTAGGGTTACCCTTTGTTTGGTATTATTGGAGTATAGAAACAATTATGGCCACCAGAACAACCAACCTTGTAGAAGGAGAGTTTTATCACACCTATAACCGTGGTACTGAAAAGCGGACTATCTTTATGGATACGGCAGACTATATTAGGTTTATTGAGTTACTGTTTCTGTCTAATTCTACAAAACCAGTAAATATTCGTAATGTCAGACGGGACTATGATTCAGTTTATGATTTTGATTATGGTGATAGATTAGTATCAATTGGCGCATATTGTTTAATGCCAAACCACTTTCATATTTTGGCAACGCCAGTCATTGAAGGTGGTCTAAGCACCTTCATGAACAAGCTATCGACAGGATACTCGATGTATTTTAATAAACGTTATCAACGAACCGGGTCTTTGTTTCAAGGTTCGTTTAGATCCCAACATGCAGATAGTGATGAGTATTTAAAATATCTATTTTCATATATTCATTTAAACCCAATTAAACTCATTCAATCTGATTGGAAGGAAGTGGGAATCAAGGATGTAGATGCAGCATTTAGGCATGTTAGTACTTATCAGTATTCGAGTCTAAGTGGTTATCTAGGGATGAGTGAAATACAGGAAAAAATCTTAAACCCAGAAAAATTTCCAGAGTATTTTCCAAGTCCAGAAAGTATAAAAAATGAATTATTTGAATGGTTGGTTTATAACCCAGATAATATTGATAATAAGCTTTGACAAAGGGTAACCCTAGGCAAACCGCTATAAACATAGCTTTGCCTAGGGTTACCCTTTGTTTAAAGTACTAATGTTATAATTGAGGTCGTATATATGTTTAACAAAACGTTTTATAAATTTTTATACAGTTTTATTGCGGTGGTGGCTTCAACCATGGTTTTAATCTTAGTCATTGGACATTTAACAAAATAGTTTATGAGAATCACAGATCAGTACTTTTGGAATTTTGTTTTCGGGTTGTTTTTTCTGGCGCTCATTGTTATGGGGGCGGTGGCTCTTGATTCCGAAACAGCCAGAGATTTTGCCACTCTTACACTGGCTGATTATGCTCTGATGACATTAGCTTCGTGGCGGCTAATTCGCTTGTTTGTTTACGATACGGTCACTAAGTTTGTGCGGGAACAATTTTACGATGCCAAAGAAATAAAAGGGGGAGTGATGCTCGAAAAACCAGCTCGCGGCCCGCGCCGAACTATAGCGGACTTACTTTCTTGCCCGTGGTGCTTTGGGGTATGGACCACGGCCTTTACTGTCTTTTGTTATATGGCTTTTCCTTGGGCAGTTTATCCAGTGGCTTTTCTAGCTCTGGCGGCGGCTGCTTCTTTTCTACAAACCCTCTCAAACTTAGTCGGTTATAATGCCGAAAAACTCAAAAACCAAAACGAGCGACTTTAGTTTACATTTCACTATCAACATAGGGTCGCCTCTGGCACCCTATCGGTATGTTATATATAGGTGAACATCTATATATGAAACATATTACTCTAAGACATATTTCTATCGCACTGGTGATAGCCTTTGTAGTTTTATCTATTATATTTATAATCGCTATTTATTTAATCGGAGGTTTAAACTTACTGGCATATCTAAAGACTTCACTTATCCAAGGATTTGGTTTAGGGATAGCCGCGACCGCTTCTTTATTCTTTTTTCTACGATTAGTTTGGAGACTCCACGCTCTGCCTATGGGAATTTCCATAATTTTTTTCATCATCGGGATCGGTATGTTTGTCTCTGTCTCAATGGGTCGTATGTACTCCTTACAATATCCAGTGTTTGTTAATTCATTTGGACCTGGTCAGGGCCCAGGTTTGCCCCTGAAGAATGTAATGCAGTTTTTTAAAAATGTTGATAAATTTGAAGTGGTAGCTGATATCGCTCGTGATCCCAACGATGTGCCAGCTCCTATTACCGAAAAATCAGATTCAGTAGCTATATTAGACAGCCTAGAACCAATAGAGTTGGGCGACCAATTGGTCCCAGTTTCTGACTCTGTGACACCTGAGATTGGTAACGAAACTATTGAAGTTTATCTTGAAACGACTGAGGTTTTAAGTGAAATTGCACCCGGTATTATTTTTAACTACTGGACTTTCAATAATACTGTCCCTGGTCCGTTGGTTAGGGTAAGGGAGGGTGATATTGTTGAGGTGACTATCCACAACAAAGAAACTAACCTCCATCATCACAATGTTGATTTTCATGCAGCCACTGGTCCAGGGGGTGGTGGGGCGGTTTCAATTGTAAATCCCGGTGAAACTAAGGTGTTTCGTTTTAAGGCTATGAAACCCGGCTTGTTTGTATACCATTGCGCTGTTCCAAATATGGCGGTACATATGGCTCACGGCATGTACGGACTGATTCTAGTTGAACCAAAAGAAGGTCTACCGGTAGTTGATAAGGAGTTTTACGTTATGCAAGGCGAGCTTTATACGGCAGGTGCACTTGGGCGCACTGGTTTGCAAATATTTGATGCCAAGAAAATGATGGACGGCATTCCTGAGTATGTAACCTTTAACGGCCGTCCCGGTGGACTTATGGATAAAATGCAGGCTGAAGTAGGGGACAGAGTGAGAATGTACGTGGGTAATGGAGGGGTGGCTCACAATTCTTCCTTCCATATTGTAGGAGAGATATTCGATACTGTTTACCCTGAAGCTTCCATAGGGGGAGCACTATTTCATAATGTTCAGACTACTAACGTACCAGCTGGCGGGGCTACCATTGTTGAGTTTACTGTTGATTACCCTGGTAATTATGTATTAGTCGATCATGCGTTGATGCGAACAGATAAAGGGGCTTGGGGGATATTGACGGTCACGGGCCAAGCCGATCCAGAAATATTTGATGGAGATTTTGAGAACATTCACAATCATGAAGGTCATTAGAAAATCGTTGAGTTATGTAGAAAAGCCCAGTCCCCAAACTGGGCTTTTCTATGTTAACCGGTCTGTTACAATACATAGATATTCATCTATATAAATATAAATTACTATGAAATTACAACCGGAAGTAACTGATATTTTATTAAATGCTGATGGTAAGGCTCTGGCTACTTTTAGCTCAGATACTGGTATTAATGTGGTGCCAGTTTCTAGTATTAAGATTGAAAATGACCAGATTATTTTAGTTAATTATTTTTTTAGACAGTCACTAAAGAACATTATGGACAATCCACAAGTTTCTTTAGCGGCTTGGAAGGGGTTGGAAGGTTTCCAAATTAAGGCCACAGGCGAGCATTTAACCGAAGGTTCTCAGTTTGATGAAGTGGTAAAGTGGGTTGCTCAAACCCTGCCCGATCGAGTAGTAAAAGGCATAATTGTACTGACACCGACGGCAGTATTTAATGTTAGCGCCAATTCTGACCTAGCTGGTACAGCTGTGGTAACATAGACCCATGTCTATCAATGATACCAAGGTCGCTAGACACAAGCGACCAGCCTGGGTACCTAAGTCGGCCTTAACTGAAGAGTTTTTATGTGTTGATTGCTTTAGGGTGGTCGGAGTAAAGAGTCGTTATCACTTAGTTTTGTTATTGGGTAAAAACCCACAGGGATTGACAGTGACCGAAATGACTGATGCTTTAGGTCTTAAACAACCAACAGTCACTCATCATTTAAATGCCCTAAAATCAGCTAAAGCAGTTACTGTCGAGGATCGTGGTCGAGAACGAGTTTATAAACTAGATCGCTCGGCTCACTGCTTTGAAGAATGTAAGATTCCATTTAAATAAGTGTTCTGTATGGATATCAAAGATAAACTCAATGAACTTTTAGAAGGGGAAGCCAGTACAGACCCAATTGTTCTTAAAGAGCATAGTGAAGATACTAGTATTTTTCATATTGATCCCCAGCTAGTAGTTTTTCCGAAAAATTCTAACGATTTAAAAAAGTTAATAAATTTTGTAAATAAGTCTGAAAATAAAATATCCCTGACAGCGCGAGCAGCTGGAACTGATATGTCTGGCGGGCCGCTATCTGATTCGGTGGTGGTTAGTTTTACAAAATATTTTAATCAGATAATTAAGGTTGATGATAAACAAGCGGTAGCCCAACCCGGTGTTTTTTATCGAGATTTTGAAAAAGAAACTCTCAAGCACGGGTCAATTCTTCCTAGCTACACAGCCTCAAAAGAGCTTAATACGGTTGGGGGCATGGTGGCTAATAATTCGGCTGGCGAGAAATCTTTGACTTATGGTAAGACCGAACGTTACGTTAAAGCTCTTAAGATTATCCTAAGCGACGGAAATGAGTATGAATTTAAAAAACTAACTCGCTTTGAGTTAGAAGAAAAAAAATCTTTAGATAATTTTGAAGGACAGATTTATCGAGATATTGATTGGATTATTCACGAACATATTGATGTACTTAGAAAAGAAAAACCGATCGTTTCTAAAAACTCCGCTGGTTATGCCTTGTGGAATGTTTGGGACGAGAAGAATGATACTTTTGATTTGACGCAACTGTTTGTCGGTTCTCAAGGTACTTTAGGCTTAATTACCGAAATAACTTTTGATTTAGTGAAGCCAAAAAATGAGTCAAGAATGCTGGTTATGTTTTTGCGACCAAAGCAAATTCCAAAGTTGGGTGAGATTATTAATGCTGTTTTAGAAAAAAAACCGGAGAGTTTTGAGTCTTACGATGACAAAACTTTTAACGTAATGATAAGAGTATTTCCTAAGTTGTTTATTCGCCTAGGCGGGAATCCTTTTAAACTAACTCGAGATTTTTGGCCAGAAATGAAACTTATTATGACTGGTGGAATACCAAAATTGGTTTTAATGGCTGAATTTGTAGGAGACAATGAAGAAGAGGTTTGGGCGCGGACTAAAGCAGCAGAACAGGCTCTTAAAAGTGAATTTAAAGTTGCCACTCATGTTACTCGTTCAAAGGAAGAGGGAAATAAGTTTTGGGTTATACGGCGAGAAAGCTTTAAGCTACTGCGTGAAAATGTGCATGGAAGACACACGGCACCCTTTATAGATGACTTATCTGTTCACCCTAAATATTTGGCTGAGTTTTTACCAAAACTTTATGACATTCTCGGTGAATACAAACTCATTTATACTGTAGCTGGTCATGTCGGTGATGGTAACTTTCACATTATTCCACTGATGGATTTTTCTCGACCGGATTTCACTAAAATCATTAAGGAACTCTCAGAAAGGGTATATACATTAGTGGGAGAGTATCATGGTTCTATTACAGGCGAACACAATGACGGATTGATTCGCACCCCTTATTTATACAAAATGTTCAGTGAGGAAATGTTGCATGTTTTTTCTAAGGTTAAGGATATCTTTGATAAGAATAGAATATTTAACCCCCATAAGAAAGTAGACGCTGATTTATCTTTGATGGAGGCTTCTATTAAACGAGTTACTCCTTTGTAATCAGTTATAGATATGAATACTCTTTCCAAAATTATCAGTAGCAATCCAAGCGAAAAGAAAAAATGGTTGGTAGCGAGTCTGATTACAATTTTTATAGCAGCTATTTGTGGGCTTTATGTAAATTTTACAGGAATGAATTTGATGGTTTTTCAGGCTTGGTCATTTATCTCAGCGGCGGTTGCTTCATTACTTTTGGCGTTAGCCTTATCAGCTAGTAGCTTGAGTTATTACTTTGGTTGGCCAGATATGCGATGGGGTTATCAAAAACAAATTGGGGTTATGGCTTTTTGGATAATGTGTTTTTACTGTGTATCACTTTTGATTTTATATCCAGAAACTTATTGGTTTGGCTTTAGAGAAAATATCTATACAGCTGACATGATGCTAGGGATTACGGCGGTGTTTATTTTTGGAGCTATGGTTGGTATAAATTCAAAAATAGGATCAGCCTATTTTTCTTGGGAGACAATAAAATTTGTGCTCGGTTTGGGTTATGTCGGCTACGCTCTTTTGGTAATAAGAGCGGTTTTAATCGAGTGGCCACTTTGGGAGGATTGGTTTTCAACTTTTGAGGGTTATCCTCCGGGGAGACTTATGCTTTCTGTTATAGCTATTGGGGTTTTACTTATGCGTGTTTCTATAACAATTCATAAAATGACTATAAAAAAAGAAAGCCTTAAATCATAAGCCCTGTCTTTCCTTTTTTATAAAGTTTGATATAGTGTCCGGCATACAGGCTCATGACAGTTGGTCTGTGTGCGTAAAGGTACACAAATAAAGAAGCGTTTGCTTCGCCAGCCGAGGTCCATTCTCAAATTCATTTTGATACTGGAAGGTCGAAGCCTAGGAGTGAAACCTAGTTTTTAAGGAAAGCTTTGCTTGACTATAAAAACGGAAATGCCCTTGTGGTAAACCTAAAATTTAACGACTGGAAGGAGTATAAATTTGGAAATGCCCTTGTGGTAAACCTAAAATTTAACGACTGGAAGGAGTATAAATTTGGAAATGCCCTTGTGGTAAACCTAAAATTTAACGACTGGAAGGAGTATAAATTTGGAAATGCCCTTGTGGTAAACTATTTTGATGAAAATATACTCTTGGAATGTCAATGGTATCAGAGCCGTTGAGAAAAAGGGCTTACTTAAGCCCTTTATTGATAAACATAAACCGGATATCCTGTGTTTACAGGAAACCAAAGCCCAACCAGATCAAGTAGAAGAAGAATTTGCCGATAAATATCCTGAATATGAGCAGTTCTGGCACTCGGCCGAGAAAAAAGGCTATTCAGGGACGGCTGTGTTTTCCAAAATACCGCTAGAAAACGTGCTTTTTGGTATTCCAGACCAGATTAAACATAAATATGAGCTAGATGACACTTACGGAGACACCACTAAAGAGGGTCGAGTGCTGACCGTAGAATTACCGGAATGCTACATCAACACTGTTTATACCCCAAACGCTAAGGATGATTTGTCGCGCATTCCCATGCGTGAGCATTGGGACCCCGCCTACCTGGAGTATATGAATCAGCTCCAAAAGGAGAAACCGGTTATTTTCTGTGGTGACTTCAATGTGGCCCACACTGAAATCGACCTGGCTAGACCAAAGGAGAATCATGGCAAGAAAGGATTTACTACTGAGGAACGAGCTGGCTTTGACGCAATGATAAAAAGTGGTTTTATCGATACCCTGCGACACCTCAATCCCGGCGTCCCCGATCTTTATACTTGGTGGAGTCATTTCGGCGGCGCCCGTGAGAGAAATGTTGGCTGGCGGATAGATTATGTGATGGTATCAGACTCGCTTATTCCCCTCCTTAAGCAAGCCAAAATTCATCCCGATGTTATGGGCTCGGATCACTGCCCAGTGTCGGTAGATATCACGCTCTGAAATTTGCCAAGAGGATAACAAGTAATCACACGAAAGAAAAAAAAGTCAAGTATAAGTTATAGCGAGCTGAAAGATGGCTAATTTAAGCCATAAAAACATCTTCCCAAAAGTTTGTCTTTTATAAAGGACAGACTTTTTTAGTTTATCCCCACCAATTATTAACAATGTCCTTTACACTTTAGTCTAAAGGACATACTATATGTGCAGGCCCAGAAAGGGCGAGCACTTACAAAAAGAAAGGAGCAGAGATGCGACATTCGAGTAAGCCTTCAAGAGTACGTTCTAAAAGTAAAGAGTTAATACCTCCAAATAAACTCTCTAAGTTCAAAATAACACCCACCTTATGACATAAAATTTATGTCATCGAAGCAAATTATGGAATCTCTCTTCACCCCAATTGAGAGAAACCCCTGAGGCAATTACCTCAACAGCTTCACCCTACAAAGCCCGTTGGGAATCGGAAGCTGAGTCACTTATGACTCGGACCTCGATTCCCACCGGGCTTTTTTAAATGAACAAATGAGCGTACGCTACTATTGCGAATTTACACAGGACAGTTCAGCTAGATTCGAGCCTTCCTAGCGAGAATATAGCGATCTGGTATCGGGCAAGTGAGGTCCTAGTGAAAAATATTAAACCTTGTCGTGAGTGACGCTATTTCATTCCTAATTCCTTTCCATTATTCTGTTGTAAAAATAAGAAAAACTATCGGAGTATAAAAATTTATGTATAATTGCCACCAGAGCATGCTTGGAGTGTAAATATGAAAATCGACGATTTTTCTCTCGACCCATTGATAGAGTTTATCTCAAATAACTATCGTTTTGACGGCGGTTCGTACCCTGAACTGCGAGAGAATCCTGAAAAAACCTTTATGTTTGGCGTATCTCACACTGCCCACCACATGATGAAGTCTACTGCAACGGTAGCAACAGAGGCTGAAAAAGCCGACCATGGTGGTAAAATTGATACTGCAGCGCTTGAAATTGCAGTAGTCAAACAACTTGTGAACACCTTAAAACTGGCTTCTCATATTGGTTTTACCAGCAGTGATCTTGTTGCCAGTATCCATGGTATATACCAAAAACTTTAAGTTTTTCATTTCCTTATTATTAAAACTCGGCCCGGAATCCTCACGATTCCGGGCCGTAGTTATTTCTTTAATCCAAATTCTCCACTATATTTCCGTCATTTTGGCTAAAGCGTCTTCTCCACAGTAGGTTTCCTCCGTTCCATCAGTGTGGATTATGAATATTGGAAGTCGTTCAATTACATCAATACAGGCGGGTATTGCTTGATATATAACGTTTTCCTCGCCCACTTTTCCTTGGAACTCTAACATTTGTTCATCCGACATATCTTCTCGTCCATTTTGAAGGATGATTTGATACTTATGTTTAGGCATAATCTCGTCCCTTTCATCGAAACTCATGCATTACTAAATATAATTATACATCATTCGATGCAGACATTATCTAAACCACCCGATGACTCTTATTAATTTCTTTTATTGCAGCTGTTTCCTCTTCCCCTTGTTTCTCCTTCCCGGCCTCACCTAGTTTTTGGAGCTCTTCATCAGTCATTTTTAATAGCTCAACTACACGGTTATTTAGGTAGTCTTCGGTATTTTTCCCCGGGTCTATCAACACCTCTTCCAACAGGGTGTGCAGGACATATCCCAATCTTTTCCCCGGCTTTTCCTCATACTTTTCCATGATAATATCCCCGTTTATCTTAAGCATTTTGACGGAAATCGGGTCACGGCGGGCTTGGTCAACCATGGCTTTATATTTGCGGAAACGAAACGGTTGTTCCTTCGGACGGCCGGTACCAATCCGGTCACAAACCCGTAGGTTTAACAAATCTTCAATGTTTTCGGGGCCTATTCGCACAATTGTTCGGCGCACAGCCGCTAGGGTAATCTCGTCAGGATCAGCAAAAAACATGTGCCACCGCACTAAATTAACCACTTTTTCAGACATTTCCCGCGGTAAGCGCAGGTTTCTAAGTATATTTCTAGCCATTTTAGCTCCCATCACTTCGTGTCCGTAAAATGAGTATTCTTTATGTTTGCCCTTCCCGCGGGTGCGTGGTTTGGCAATGTCGTGTAACAGGGCGGCGTAGCGCATCTCGATAGAAAAACCTTTGTCTGCCGCTGCTTGGCAGGTGCGTAAATTATGCTCATAAACATCATAAGCGTGAGTACCACCTTGTTCACAGCCAATTCCCTCTTCTAGTTCGGGTAAAATATATTGCAATAGGCCCAGTTTTTGAAACATGGCGATACCCAACATCGGCACATCACTTTTAAGGGTACGAGTGAATTCATCGGCGATACGTTCAGTTGAAATAAGCTTTAAATTGGCGCTATTGTTGGTAATTGAGGCCATGGTGTCACTCTCAATCGCAAAGTTAAGTTGAGCTGATAGTCGCACCGCCCGCATCATCCGCAAAGCGTCTTCGGCGAAGCGTTCATCAGGATTACCAACGGTTTTAAGCCGTTTTTTCTTAATATCCTCTACCCCACCAAATAAATCCACTAGTTTTTCATCGTGCGGACGCCAGGCCATGGCGTTGATGGTAAAGTCTCGCCTTTTAAGGTCTTCTTCGAGTGAAACTCCGAATTCAACGTGGTCCGGCCGTCTAGCGTCGCTGTATTTACCTTCAGTCCGATAAGGAGTAACCTCAATTACTTTCAAGGTCTCGTCTTCAGTGTCTTCATTTTTTATCCCTACCGTTCCAAAATCATTATTGTGAAACGATTCGGGAAATATGGCCTGAATTTGCTCGGGATTAGCGTTGGTAGTCAAATCCCAGTCTTTAGGAGTCTTGCCAATAATAAGGTCACGAACACAGCCTCCTACTAAATAGGCCTCAAAACCAGCTTGTTGTAAGCCATCCGCTACCGACAGTACTTCCTTCGGTATGTCATTTCGGGTAATCATGTACCGCAATTGTAGCAAATATTCATTGCGTTTTCGCTCTAGTAACGTATGATAGTGCGCACAAGAATATTTGCATTCGCAAAAAGTCCAAAACTTTTTGCACCCGTGGTGAAGTGGATATCATTACTGTCTTCGGAACAGTCGTCGGGGGTTCGAGTCCCTCCGGGTGCACCTAAAATACAAAGAGCCGGCGTTAGCCGGCTCTTTGTATTTTAGGTCTAGGGACTCAAAAAGATTTTGTGCTAGTTTAGGAGCGGAGCGGACAAAACTAGCCAAAAGGTATATAGGTTCTGTAAGAATTGAGTCCAGCCGGACACCAATTTAATCTTCCCTAAGAATCTAACCTTTGATTTTTATAGTATAATTACAAATATATGGAGTTATCTGAGCGCTTTATAAAGAAGTTAGAATCTGAAGGTTTTATCAATGTTTATGAGTGGCAGGATAAACCCGGTACGGTGTATGAAAAACATGCTCACCAAGGCAAAGTGGCTTTATATGTGACCGATGGCTCTATTAACTTTGATTTTGAAGGTGATAAGAAAGAAGTTAAGGCTGGTGAGCGATTTGATGTGCCAATAGGTGCTACACACAGCGCCGTTGTCGGCCCTGAAGGCTGGATTGTGATTGTTGCCGAAGAGATTGAAGGAGATAGTTAAAACCAACAACGTTTAAGCATTCCAAATTGACAAAAGTGGCGGGAGCGAAGCTCCCGCCACTTTTGTTTGTGTTTATAGCGCCAAATTGAACAGTTGTTATGCTATATAATATATTAACTATATGGTACGAAATGAAGAAAAATATGAGCAGGCTCTCCAATTCCGCAAGCGCGGCTTCACTTATTCGGAAATAGCCAAAATATGTAATGTTTCCAAAAGCACAATTAGTAATTGGCTTTCTCAACAGAGTTTTTCCAAGCAAATCGCTAAAGAAAACACTGTTCGGGCCGCTCGTGATAACAAAAAAAGAATTAACCTTTTAAATAAGGCCAAAAAAACCGAGCGCACAGCTCGCTATACCGAAGCCGTACGCTCAGCTGAAACCGAATATAAGCACTACAAATCGATTCCCCTTTTTATCTCCGGTCTGACCACGTACCAAGCAGTTGGAGATTTATCTTCCCTTTCACAAATTAGATTGGCAAGCAACAGAGCAATCGTTCATCGAATATTTATTGAATTCACCAAAGAGTTTTTAGGTGTGGAAAAGAGAGACATACATTTCTGGCTACTTCTCTCCGGTAAAGCGCCTCTAGAGGCTTCTATGCGCTTCTGGGCCCGTCAGGTTGGCTTACCGATAGCTCGGTTTGGGAAAACTCAGTATGTTAATACCAAATCAAAATCGTTGCATAAAGGCACGGGAAATACTATAATCGGCAGCACTGTTTTGAAGCGAAAGCTCAGACGGTGGTTAGAGTTAGCAGAGACAGATTTAAAATAAAAATGCGGCCATGGTTAAGTGGTATAACGAGTCCTTGCCAAGGATTAGTCGGGGTTTCGATTACCCCTGGCCGCACGAGTACAAAAATAAGCGCACGAAAGTGCGCTATTTTTGTTCGTGCGGCCAGGAACAACCTGCTGGGAGCAGGTTGTGTGGTAATCGAAAAAGCTTTTGAGCTAGATTGAGAGCGCAGCGAATCAATCTAGCCAAAAGGTGTACTGAAGCTGTAAGCTTTCGATTTTCCTTACAGGAGCTGTACACTTTGTCAGTATTTTTCATAAAATCATAATACTAGCCAAAGTCTTGCAAAAGTTCCAAACCTTCACTTTTTCACCATGGCCGCACAGATTATGTTTCCGAAAAACTCCCTTCAGGGAGTTTTTCGTTTGAAACATACTGTTCTGCCAGAGTAAGAAGGATGAATTTGATCTCAGGGATTTGTAATTTGAATTTAAATCTGAGTCTGGAGCTTGCTATGAATTTTCATGCCGTATTGATAAAGACGGTGTTACACATGTAACCATAGATGTCGCTTACTAGGATGAAAACGGAATATCGTAAAATAATCAGCATATAGCTGACTATAAAGACGAAAATGCCTAAAAGTCTAACTTTTAGGCTAACAAGCATGACTGTAAAATCAGTAATATACGGGACCGATCTGCTTAAAGCTTAAGCTCGAGGTTAAACATCGAACTTTTTAGATATAGCAGATAACACATAAAGCTAGAGAATTTGTGATGGTCAAATAATTTAGAACCCATTTCACGTGGCACCGCAACTTAGGAAGTGTGTCCTTCATAAGATAATTTTAAAAGCGCGCCCGTTACAGGCGCGCGATGCTTTACATAAATATCCTTGCAGCATAACCAATGCAAAAGAATGGTATTGAAAAGACAATGATGCCAAAACAGCACAACGGTACCCATCCCACCTGGATGAGCTGAAAACCTGTAGTTACAACTAATGTGATCAAAACAATAACAATAATTACGATTGAACCAAAGAGTATAATGTTCAAAGGTGCACAGATGCCCACACTAATAGGCTAAGAAATGCTAACAACAAACCTTGGCTGATTTCCCGGCTCATTACTTGGTTCCTTTCATACTTTTGTCTTGAAAAACAGTATAATAATTGAGAAAACTGAGTCAATTAATAGTTTAAATATTGCTGTTACACATGAAACTAGAAATAAATATCCGAAGGTGTAAACATCTGTTTCACATGGCACAGTACCAAGCAAATACGAAACAAAGGGTAACCCTTTGCAAAAATAGCTTAAGCTGAAAAGCTATTTGTCGCTTTAGGTTGCACATGAAACTGCCAAAGGCACTATTTGTAATTCTCAATACGATTTAATAAATCAGCGACGGCCATTTCATCATTAAAATTCACTGATTTTAAGCTGTGTTCCGGTTCAGTTAAATATTTAGCATAGGCAGCGGCCATTCCAGTATTGATCCAAGTTTTTGCCAAGGCGTTATGTTCGCTAGACTCTAAATTGTTACTTTTAGCCCAAACGGTAATCAAGCGCCTCTGTGTTTCAAAGGGATTTAGGGTTTCAATCTGCATCAAACTTTCTGAACTAAATGACTCGGGGTTATTCATATCTGTATAGTCTAGCACACTGTGCTCTGTTCAATACTAATACAACCCTGTTTTGTTGCACATGAAACAGGACAATCATACTAGTAATAGTTTCACGTGGAACAAATTATTACCATTTCTCCGTCTTAACCTGTGTATAAGACAGTGGATAGGTGGATAAAGGACATAATAGGCTGTGTCTTTTAAAATTAATTATTAGAACTGTCGCGTCCCATTGCTGTTACAATATATTTATTAAATATGCTCATATGATGCGAGACAGAAAAGGGGCTAATAATAAAACTGGTGCGATAGGGGAGTTGGTCGCTAGAAACTGGCTTAAGAATAAAGGTTATTCTATCGTGGCTGATAATTATCAGAAAAAGTGGGGAGAAATCGATATCATCGCCAAGCTGGGGAAAGTTATCCACTTCATAGAGGTCAAAGCTGTTTCTTATGACTCTAAGGCAGATTTAGAGCAATATTCTGGTGGTGATTACTGGCGGCCAGAGGAACTAGTACATCCTAAAAAACTATTGAAAATTCAGCGTACAATTGAAAGTTGGCTGATAGAAAATAACCACAAAGGGGAGTGGCAGATAGATATTGCTGCTGTCCGTTTGGTGCCGAGCGAGAAGTATGCAACAGTTGATTGGATTAATAATGTGATAATAGGTTAATCACACTCGCTTTTTTGAAGTGAGAGTGTTATGATTTTGGCCACGAAGTTGTCTGTACAGGAGATTTTTAATTGTTTGATTGCGTATTGCACTCAAACAAAACAGTTTCCTAGACACGGTTTGGGTCAGGTTAGTATATAACCTAAATGATTGTTGGAGTTAAGTATTTTACTCAACGAAAACAGTCCCCCAGACTGTTTTCGGGGTGTAGCATAATGGTAGTGTACGCGGTTTGGGACCGTGTGGCCGGAGTTCGATTCTCCGCTCCCCGACTTAATTGAAAAATCACTTTTGATTTTCTTCATAGTGATGGATTCTGTGACAATTAGCACACAGTATTTCACACTTCATAATTTCAGCTTTTAATCTTTTTTCACAGAATTGATGGTAAAAATAATCGGATATTGCGAATTTTTTTTCCATACCTGATTTGTGGTGAAAATCCAGAACCCGATGATCTTTATTGTGACAGTCTTTACAACCAACTTCGCCTTTAAAAGTTGCTAACCAACCACGTCGTTTGTCTTTTAGTATGTTTTTTGTTTTGCGGTAGCAATAGCGGCATTTATTCCTTCGGTAGGTTTTTTCAGGGGTGGTTTTAGCTACACCAAAATCTGTTTCTGGGTATGAAAGATTACAGTATTTACAAGTTTTCATTATTATTACAATATCATTTTGGTATGGTTATATTGGTCCCAAATATTCAGAATGTTTATTTTGCTATAATGCCGGTATGAAATTTTATGTAACTGGACGCTCTAATAATTATGAAAAAGTAAAAGAGGTATTTAAAAAACTAAAGGAAAATGGTCATGAAATTGTTTTCGAATGGACAGAATTACCAATAGTAAAACCATATAATGAACATGCAGATGAAGCAGCTTCGTTTGCAAAACAAAGTGTCGACGGTATGGTAGAAGCTGATGTATATATAATTTTTGCACACGAGGATGGTAATGGTGTATATACTGAACTGGGTTCGGCTTTAGCGTCAAATGTTATTAAAGGCAAACCACGAGTTCTAGCCATTGGCCTGGAGGTGCAATGGTCAGCCATGTTTAATTATCATCCGTCTATCGAGTGGTTTGAGACAATTGAGGACGTTTATAAAGAATTGGAAGTGTAAAACTTACTAAGGCACATATAGGTATTTACATATTGAGAATTTCGTTATATAACACAATTAGGAGGAAAGAAAAATGTTCATAATTATGAAGTTTTTTCGGTTATTTTTGGCCTCAGCCGACGGCGGCATAAATAGAGAGACTTCAAAGGGGTCCTTTGAACAAGAAGAAAAACTTGGTGCTGGAACCCGCGTTATTCTTGAAGAAAGAATGATGAGACTTGTCCCGAATTTTGGCCAAAAACAGTGAATCAGATTCAGGCGTCCGAGAAATCGGGCGCCTTTTGATATAGTAGGGTTATGAATAAAGAAAGGGAACGTACTCAATAGAAGTATAAGTTATTATTTTCGAAAAACTATCCTTGATTTAGTTGGTGAAATGTTTATAGAAGAGTATTATGATGAGCAAGAAATAGATACTCCTTGGTTTACAATGATTTTAAGAAAAAAATGAAATGATTACCCACTACTTCCGCACTTTAAAAGACGAAAGATTAAAAGAAGTGAGTGATATTCGTACTGGAGTGTGGACTCATGTGGTTTCTCCTGTTGAGGTTGAGATTGAACAATTGGTTGAAAGTTACGGTTTGGACAAATCCATTGTGGTTGACGCGCAAGATCTTTTTGAGGTACCGCGTTTTGAGCGCTCAAACAGTGTTGGTTATTTTTTTACTCGTTATCCGTTTGATGATAAAGATGAAGATATCGATACAGCTCCGCTTCTGATTGTGATGGGGGAGTCATTTGTTTTGACTATTGCTCAACGCAAAGTGCCATTTATTGAGGCGTTAATAAAAAAAGGGGAAGTTATAACTACCAAAAAAACCAATCTTTTTATTCAAATAATGTCTGGTCTGACCAAATCATTTGATAATGAACTAGTCCGAATGCGTCGAGCGGTTCATAAAGACCGAGTACGACTGCAAAATATAGGTACCAAGGATATTGCTCGTTTAGTTAGTTACGAACAGGCGCTTAATGAAGCCATTGCGGCTATTATTCCGACTAATGCTTGGCTTCAGCAACTCACTAGCGGTCACCATATGCAACTTTTTTCTGATGACGTAGAGATGATGGAAGACTTAATGATTGCCAATAGTCAGCTAGTAGATTCTTCCAAGATGCTCTTGCACACGATTCAGAATGTGCGGGGGGCGACGGAGGCGATTTTGACGCAGAATTTGAACAATACGATCAAGCTCTTGACGGCCCTTACTGTTATCCTGACTGTACCAACAGTAGTATCATCGCTTTATGGCATGAACGTACCACTGCCGTTGGCTGAAAATAACAATGCTTTCTGGGCTATTTTGGTGGTTATTTTAGCTTTAATGTCATTAATAATATTTTACTTTTCTAAAAGGCTTTAAGGTATGAAAAAGCAACAGATACTATACATACACGGTGGGGATGCTTTTAGTAATTATTCAAATTATTTAGAGTATCTGAAAGTAATTGATATTTCAGGGTTGCCGGATGAGCCTGAGCCGCCAAAGCGCTGGAGTAAAACCCTGCGAGAAGATTTGGGTGAAGATTATGAAGTCTTTTCGCCATCAATGCCGAACAAACTCAATGCTCAGTATCAGGAATGGAAAATTTGGTTTGAAAGGTATTTTGAGTATTTGCATGATGATGTAGTTCTTATTGGTTGGTCCCTAGGGGGAATGTTTTTGGCTAAGTATTTGGTAGAAAATGATTTGCCGTTTAAACCAAAAGCTTTATTTTTACTAGCGGCCGTTTATGGCGATGGTAGCTTG
>Ga0210043_1000120_pt1 | contig 88239 bp, 78 predicted proteins | sample CryGeymet201501t_FD_183990 | JGI IMG/M metagenome (GOLD analysis project Ga0210043, IMG submission 183990) | Groundwater microbial communities from Crystal Geyser aquifers in Utah, USA - Crystal Geyser metaG 2015-01t (SPAdes) (version 2) | ecosystem: Environmental > Aquatic > Deep subsurface >... | reverse complement strand
CCCTGACGTGGGCAGACATCAAGGACAAGCCGGTGACGTATTTTCGTCGGATTGGCGGGGGATACAATTGCGTTGTTATCCAGGGCGGGGGCTATGTGTGGACTAATAAAATGAGCGGGGCGTTGGGAATTTCCCATCCGTCCGATTCGTGTGACTTCGCCGTCATCCTACAGGACGCCTACGGCAACGACCTTCCAGAAAACCAGCAGGTGGAGGTTGACCTAACAGAAGATCAGGTCAGCAAGATCGGCATTCGAAAGATTGGTCAAAGCGGAGGGAGTGATCTACTGGAATCAATCGAAAGCGGAGGGAGTGATCTACTGGAATCAATCGAAAGCGTTTCATTCACAAAAACAGAAGGATCATGAAAGCTACCTTTGAGAAAATCAAGGTTGGTGACATTATGTGAGGGCCTTTTTTGTAAGACCACGGCAACTACGCTACCGTTCATCCAACGAAATCGTTTGTCAGTACGTAACTGACTATCCCCGTGGTGGTGGATAGGCCGGGGGCTCATAACGGGCCCTCGGCTTTCTTTTTAACCCAAATCAATACGAAAATGGCTATTACAAAGGAGGAGCTGTCTGAGTTTACTCCATACTACAAGACCGAGATTCTCGAGTCTACTGCCAAGAATGGAAATAAAAAGTTCTGGCAGGGATTTGCTGCCAAAAGCAACAGTGGCGCCTGTCACATTTACTCCAGGTCGTGGAGGGAGACGATGGACGGCTCTTTGAGCACCCCTCTCATCTCCACTCCAAAGACAGTCTCTGCCAAGAACGTTGGCCGTGCCAATGAAACCTCTCCGCATGATCAGGCAATCTCTGAGATTGATTCTGCAGCGGACAAGAAGATCCAAAGCGGATATGCTGGAAAAAACACGCCAACTGATCGTTTGGTTCTTCCTATGCTTGCCCACAAATACTGGGATAAGGAGAAGCATATTGATTGGAATGGAGATGTCTTTGTCCAGCCAAAGTTTAATGGCATCCGTATGCTCTTTGATGGAAAGAAAGGATGGTCTCGCAAGGGAAATCCAAATATTCCAGAGGTCATTGAGCACCTTCTATGCGATCTTCCAGAAGGAATCATTCTTGATGGCGAGCTGATGCTTCCTGGAAACGTTTCTTTGCAACAGACTGCAGCAGCAGTGAAGAAGTTTCGTCCAGATGTGAGCCCAACGTTGATTTACAATGTGTATGATATCGCCACACCTGGCGCGTGTTTTGCTGATCGTACCCAGGCAGTTGCCAAGCTGTTCTACAGTGAAAAATGGAATCTGTGGGACATCAAAGGGATGGAAGTTGCATTCACAAGAAGGATCAAATCAGCAGAAGAGATCCACATGTGGCATGATCAATTCCTCAAAGAAGGGTACGAAGGAATCATGGTACGCCATGGAAAGCAGGAATACCTGTTTCAGCATCGATCAAAACATCTTCTGAAACTGAAGACTTTCTACACAGATGAATATCTCATTGTTGATGTTCTCCAAGGAAAGGGTAGCAGTAAAGGCTGCGCCATATTCGTCTGTGAGACATCTGAAGGAAAGACGTTCAAAGTAGACCCAAAAGGTACTGTGAAGGAACGTCAGAAGATGTTTGATGATAGAGATAATCTCATCGAAAAGAAGTACCTCACCGTGAGCTACCGAGAACTGACTGATGACAACATTCCTTTTCCAGCAATTGGGGAAGCCGTCAGAGACTACGAATAGTCACATAATCAACTAATATAATGAGCCCAATATTATCCGTGTGCGCCATCATAATGATCCAGCTTTTCTTTATAGCTAGAACTCTTGGAAAGATCAATTCTAATATGATGGCTGGAAACAATATGACCTTGAGCAACATGCGCTTGGTCATCGAAGAAATGCAGCACCATAATGAGTTCATCAATCTAGTGACTCCTCTTGTGATTGAAGATATCAATGCAGGGAAACCTAAAGAAAAACATGATGATGAACACAAGCCTCTTCTCATAGAGGACGAGTGTGCTCCAGATGCCAGGGAGTATTTCGAAAAAGATCTTGTTGCTATGACAGGATTCACTATCAATGATTTCCGAGAGAAAGGAAAGAAATTAGATACTGATGATATGACCGTCTTTTATGCTCTTGACCAATACATATTGGAGAGCTATGCGGACAATCAAGTTTATCATTTATTCAAGAGTCAGACATGAGAGACATAGCCATATTAATTGCGTTTATACTCGTGGCTTACTTCTTTTTTAGGCCACCAACACCTCCTAATTTAGAATCTATTTAGCAATTCAAACCAACACGAACATGAACTTACCCCAAGCGGAATTTCGTCCTATCAATGAAGACGAGTTTGAGATAGTAAAGAAAATTTGTAAACGCAAATTCAAGATAAATATTTTACCAAAAAACGTTTTGGTGAAATATGATGGTGACTTTACTATCATTTATGCTTATATGATGCATCTGATGTGCATTGGATATGCAAAATGTTCTCGCCAAGATGATTTCAGAGAGTTGGCCGGGTTTGCTATGGCATTTCGTAGACTATTAGAGGTCCCACAAATCTGCAACACAACTGCCATGGATGGCGAGATCTCATTCATCAAAAAGACACGTTAATCATGGCAAAGCAAGCAGACGTATGGATTTATGATATTGAGACCTGGCCTAATTTCTTCCTTGTGGGGATCATGAAGCCGGATCAAGAAGAAGTTCAGCTGCTTGAAGTGTCTGAAGAAAGAGATGATCGAGAGGCGATATTAGAGTTTTTCAATGTCCCAACACGACATTTTGTAGGATACAATAATCATTATTTCGACAACGTAGTCATGAACTATGTTATTTCGAAGTGGATGGTCTTGAATCCTGATAATTGTAAATGGGACTCTTTCTGTGAAAAGCTATTTGGCTTTGCTCAACAAGTAATCAAAGACGCTGCTCCAAAGCAGATGAAGTACAAGAAGTTCTTCCAGTCATTTGACTTGATGCGCATTGGAAATATCCAGAAGTCACTCAAGATGGTTTCGATCAATCTAAGATGGCCCCTGGTAAAAGATTTGCCATTTGACATCTTCCAGCCACTGCCTCTTGAGGCTCTTCCTGAAGCAAGACGATACAATATCAACGATGTGCTGGTCACTCGAGAGCTGTATCGAAATATGAGGGAGGACATCAATCTAAGGGCGCAGATATCCTTTGCCTATAAGGTGAATGTGATGGATGAGGCTGACAGCGGGATGGCTAATCGGCTTCTCGAGAAACTGTATTCAGATGCCACAGGCATGCCCACACAGATGTTTACTTATGGAAGAACCCAACGGGGTGAAATTGAGATGCTTGACGTAGTCATGCCTCAGATTCGTTTTCAAACGAAGAAGATGCAAGATTGGCTAAGAGACATCAAGAAAGGGATCATTCCGGAAACAGGACAGAAATTGGCCTATAGGGTTCGGATTGGTAATAGCGTCTATGATGTGGGCGTTGGTGGACTCCATTCTAATAATCCAACAGAGCTCTTCACTGCAACAGATGAGGAGCATCTGGTAGATGCTGATGTAGGCTCCTATTATCCAAGGATCATGATCAGGTATAGCCTGAAACCCGATCATCTGGACAACTCCTTCCTCGACCTGCTTGAGAGTTTGACAGAACGTCGACTCAAGGCAAAGAAAGATGGGGACAAGATTGCAGCTGCTGCTTTGAAAATAGTAGTCAACAGCATCTTTGGGAAGACTGGATTCGAATACCACTGGCTCTATGACATGTTATGCATGTACCGAGTCACGGTGAACGGCCAGCTGTTCCTATTGATGTTGGTTGAGGCTCTCGAGCAAGAGGGAATAGAGGTGTTTTACGCCAATACCGATGGCATTACCGCCAAGGTGAGTCCTGAACAGAGACCTGTTTATGACGCAATCTGCAGGTACTGGGAGGATTACACCGGATTTAACCTTGAGTTTGACGACTTCAAGCTTGCAGCCATACGAGATGTGAACAACTTCCTGGTTGTCAAAACAGATGACTCCGTCAAGATGAAGGGTGTATTGGACACTGATCGATGGAAAGATCTGAGAAAAGGCTTTGACAAACCCATCATTCCGATGGCTATCAGAGCATTCTTTGTCGATGGCATCCCGCCTGAAGAGTTCATTCCCAATCATGATGACATTCTGGACTTCTGTATGGCTCAGAATGCTGGATCTGCTTTCAAAATCGTCTATGACGAGATTGACGAGGAGACTAGAAAGGTCAAGAGAACTCAGCTCCAAAAGGCAAATCGCTACTACGTTTCAACTCGTGGTGGTTCTTTGCTGAAGAAGTCAAAGACCAAGGAGATCTCTCTTGTGGCTGGCGAATCAGTAACTGTACTCAATGACCTGGATAATGATCATCGGAATCCAATCAAGTACAGCTGGTACATCCAACAGGCCAACAAGACCATCCAGCTCTTTCAAAGTAAACAAGCAGATCTATTCTCATGACAACATCACAATTGGCTTCTAAAATGTTGAGAGTCTTTGATGATTTCAACATTACAGCTCAAGGAGGAATGCATAAGGTCAGTGCTCCAGCATTTACGTATTACAAAACCGTTGATCTGGTACAGCTGCTGTTTCTTTTTATGTGTGCTGTGGACGATAGATACAGCCCGTTGGAAAAGACATATGCTCATGCCGTAGAGACTGCTTTCGGAGGGGATATTTTAGCCCTGATGACAGCAGCCTTCTACGGTGTTCCAGAGAAGGCAGATGTGATGCACCGATACTTCGAAATGTTCGAAGAAAAGGGCAATGAGGCACGATTTTGGCAACATATCAAGCTCTTTGTCGACTCTTACCCCAGCCCCTATCAGCGACTCAAAACCATCCTGTTTATACTCTATACGGGAGGTGATTTGCGCACTCTTGGTGGTCTCGAATGACCTGTACAATAGAGTGGACATAGTGTCTACTCAAGACATCATTATCCTATGAAATTAGACCCCAAACGAGAGGCCAGACAGAGAAAAATCATCAGGAACTGGATAGGGGCTGACATGTGTGGCACTGCAGAGTGTGCCACGGGATTTGGTAAAACGATTACCGCAATCCTTGCGATCATAATGATCAGAGAAATCAGTCCTAGTCTCTCTGTCATGGTCGTTGTTCCAACACTGTATCTGCAAGAACAGTGGAAATCCAGATTGGCTGACTTCGGAGTTGACAATGTCGAAGTTTGGGTCATCAATAGTGCTGTAAAGCAGTCACATTTTGTGGATATGCTGGTGCTGGATGAGATCCACCAATATACGGCGGAGGTCTTTGGTCAGATCTTCGACCGCGTCAGCTATGACCAAGTGTTCGGACTCACTGCAACTCTGCGTGATGACGATCCACGAACAGAGATTATCTACAAAAAGGCTCCAGTCATCGACACAGTTACGATGAAAGAAGCCCTTGATGCTGGATGGATCTCGCCTTTCCAGGTGTACAACCTGGGAATCGATTTGAAAGGAGATGAGGAAGAGATCTACAAGACTCTCGCCAAGAACTTCAACCGCACATTTGCCACTTTTGGTCATGACTTCAGTCTGGCCATGGCATGCGTCAACAATCCTGCGACTCTCAGAGCACACGCTCATAGATTACAGTGGGATGAGAAACGCGTGCAAGCATCGGCATTTCAGTGGATGAAGAACATGCGGGAGAGAAAAGAGCTCCTTTACAATCTTGATTCAAAGCATGATCTCGCAATAAAAGTCATCGATCAGTTTCCTGATAGGATGATTATTACGTTCAGTCAAACCATCGATTCTGCAGAGCGCTTAGCAGGTGCTTTGGGGTCTCGTGCTGAAGTCTATCACTCCCAAGTGAAAGGACGCATGGTCAACGGCAAAAAGCTTACTGCCAAGGCAGCAAAACAACACGCTATTGATCGCTTTGCGTCCAATCACCACATGAACACTTGTTCTGTACTCTGTACAGCCAAAGCCATGGATCAAGGAGCTGATATCCCTGACGTTGATATGGTGGTGGTCGTCTCTGCCTCCTCTAAGCCGCTACAAGCCATCCAAAGATATGGACGGTCTCTACGTGCTATTGAAGGAAAGAGGACCGTCATCGTTGAGATATACGCCAAGGGAACCCAGGATGAGAAGTGGTTGCGCTCAAGGCAGAAGAAGCTGCCAAAAGGCGTAGTCAGATGGATTACTGATCCTGCTGAGATCATATAGCTGGCGCTCACCAATAACAATAACCCAAATAGGTATGTTGAATGGACTGAGTGCCCGACATCTGGTGAATCTGCTCATTGAGTGTGATATCACCATCAATCAGTTTCTATTGCTGTGGTTTCTCTATCTCGACAAAGAGGAAGGCAATGGAAAGTTGATTCACGAAGGGCCTGCGATTGCCAATCTGTATCGGTATTCGGAAAAGGTTTCCAAATGGTCTGCGGATGAGATCTCTGATCTTGTTCAGAAAGGCTGGTTGGTTGACCGTAACAAAGATCGCCAAGATGGTGGTCGACAGGCCTATCCAGACTATTATGATGTCACTGACACATTTGAAGACAAAGTCTTCGTGACCATGGACAGATTTGATCAGTTCTGGGAAGAATATCCGTCGTTTGTAGAGAATTTTGATGGCCCTCGAGGTCCGATGATTCCTCTCAAATCGTCGATCATGGAGGAAGTCGAGATCCTCTATAAGAAAAGGGTCCGTACCAAAGCCAAACACAAAGAGGTCATGGAGATCTTGAAGTGGGCGAAGAAGAACGGACTCATCAACATGAACATTGCAAAATATGTCGGATCTGGCATGTTTGATCAGCACAAAGAGCTGAAAGAACGTGGAAGAGCTGGCACTGTTGAGCATAGAACCATCTGAAAATGAGCCAGGAAAGCAATGACGACGTCCCTTGGTATGAACCCGATGAAGAGGAGCCAACTCAACAGAGCGAATTAGATTTTGCTCCTACAACAGCTCTTCCACAAGCATCTGGTAGAGCAACGGGAGATTCTGTTGGAGTTGCACATCTGGAGTCCTTGAAAAACCTCATCGAAGAGGGAAGACAAGGACGATCTGTATGGATTCCATTAGGCTTACCCCGACTTGGACAGCATATACAGATTGCTCCAAAACGGTATTACCTACTTGGAGGGGCGTCAGGTACAGGCAAGACGGCACTTGGACACCAGTTGTTCATTCTATCACCCTATGCCTGGTACAAGAGGATGGCCATAGATACGCAGGAGACAGACGTCAAACTGAAAATCATCGTCAGAAATATGGAGAGACCTACCCCAGTATTACTTGGGAAATGGGCCTGTCTGTACCTGTGGGTGAAATACAGAATGGTGATGGATGTCACGACGCTACTTGGCTACGGCCAACAGAAGTCCAGGGTAACAGATGATGTCTTTGAAAAGGTCTCAGAAGCTTTGGACTACTTTCAAGAGATGCTGGACGTTGTCCAGATCATCCCTGGATCTGAAAACCCAACGGGTATTTGGAATCAGCTGAAGCGAGTGGCAGAAGAGGATGGCAAAACTATCCCGGTTACCAAGTATGTCAAGACCTACGTCCCACGTAATTCAAATCAAATCACTCTGGTTATGCTTGACCATATTGGTAGGATTTCTGTGGAGCGTGGATTTGACGAAAGGATCAACCTGAAGAAAATGTCAGAATATCTGTCTATTTGCCGTGATCTCTATGGTATGTCTCCTGTTGTAATCAACCAGTTCAACCGTGGCCTGCAGGAAACGTCCAGGCGCGGGATCATTGAGCCAGAAGAGCGTGATTTCAAAGGCGCAAGTAACATGTATGAGGATACAGACTACGCCATCGCACTCTTCAACCCAATGAAGTACGGAAAGCGTGAACACGGGGGCTATCAAGCCCACAAGATGATCTCCACAGATGGAGTCAACCGTTTTCGTGCAGTTCATGTTCTGAAAAACTCCTACGGCATGGACGACTTTCAAGTAGGTCTCAGGTTTGTTGGTGAGGTTGGTCAGTTTGATGAACTAGCCATTCCCCCGCATCTCGGAGATCGTGAATATCATCAATTAGCCAACCTACAGATATGACTCTGAAACTCCCAACACAGACTGTTCCTGCATCTACGTCAAACCCTCGCCTGTTGATGATGTATTCAACACCAAAGGCAGGTAAGACTACGATCCTGGCAGGTCTGAAAAACTGTCTTCTCGTTGACCTTGAACGTGGTGCTGACTTTGTCGATGCCATGAAGGTTGACGGATCCGATTTGGAAAAACTGCGAGCTATCATCGAGGCTTTGAATAAAGGCCACAAGTATGATTATATCGCTCTTGATCCAATCACAAGACTGGAAGACATCGTTCTTCCAAAAGCAAGGGCTATGTACCGTGCTTCACCGCAGGGAAAGAGTTTCCCGGCAAATGGTCATATCCTTCATCTTCCCCAGGGAGCTGGATACTTCTGGTTGAGACAGGCCTTTGAGGAGGTTATCTCAGCTTTCAAAAACGTGGCTCCAACACTGATCCTGTCTGGCCATCTTCGTGAGAAGATGCTTGAGAAGGGCGGAAAGGAAGTCACTCACCAGGAAATTGATCTCACTGGTAAGCTTCGGTCAATCATGTCAGCTCACGCTGATGCAATTGGTCTGCTCTATCGGCGAGACAACCAGGGGATTCTATCCTTCGTGAGGAAGGGAGAGGAAGTGATTTCAGGAGCAAGACCGCTCCATTTACGAGACAAAGAGATCATCATCTCCGATCTCAATGATGATGGAAGTGTGACTACTCATTGGGATCGCGTGTTTCTCCCGTAACCATCACCCCAAATACATAATCAAATGAATATGGATTTCTCAAAGCTGGCACCTGTGTCAGCGCACAAGCGCAAAGAGGCCAAGTATGACCTCCAGTACCGCCCAAAGACTGGCAAGTGGCGTGTAAGCGACCTCGCCTTTGCTCGCAATGGCCTGAACACCATGGGCTTCAATCTCCTGTTGCACCCTGATGATGGATACGTTGTATTCCAGCTCGTTGACGAAAATGAAGCTCAGCTTCTGAGACGTCGTGCCAACACGGAGAACAAAGGTCTCGAGTTCACGTCAGACGTTCTTCGCACGCTCCTGGACAGCAAGTTCAAAGGTGTGAATGACTTCCGCCTCACCGATCTTGGTGAGCATGGTGGAAATGCCTATGTGGGCATTGAAGCATGGTCCGAAGAGATGGATGTTACCATTACAACCAAGGTTGAAACTGTCGTCGATGAAGATGATGAAGAGACCAAGGAAATGGTCGACGCTGTCGCTGAAGAAGCAAAGACAGCTGAAGTCTCAGACGATGTGAAGAACGTCGCCCCTCTTTCTGATCAGAAAACAGAAGAAGAGGAAGATCCTCTTGACTTCTCTTCTGATCAGGAAACCAAATCTGATGATTCGAAGGACCTCGATCTCGAGGACATTCCTGAGAAGAACGAGGAGCCGGTAGTCAACCCGTTCTCCAAGATTTGATCTCCATCACCTAACCTAAAAATACTCCTATGAGTTACGGAACAAAACTAGATAATGGCTCCCTGAAGGGAAGTGAATTTGCCCCATCATTGACGCAGCCATACCTCGGCCCAGCTAAGCTGGTGTCCGGTGGACCTGCCCAGATTGGAAAAGACACCAAGTATGATGTCATTCGGTTCACTTTCTTGGCGCTTGGCGACGGTGCCAAGGGTCTTCAGTACGAAGAAGTGATCTTTGAACCCGATTCCGGTGACGATGAGCGCATTGATAAAATGCGTTCTCGCGTTGCCTACATCCTCCAGTACTTTACTGGAGAAGAGATGGCCCTGGCTGCAGTCAATGCTGCCACGAGCTTTGAAGAACTGGCTACCAATGTCCAGAAGGCTCTTGACCGAGCAAAGGATACGTGGACAGAAAAGATCGTGACCATCAAGGTTCTTGGATCTGTCTATCAGACCAAAGCCCGGCTTGGATTCCCAGGCTACAAGGGTTTCATCGCTGATGAAGAATCAGCATCTCCATTGGTTTGGAGCCGTCGTGAGCTTACAGACAATGCTACCTACAAGGCAGCTATTGAAGCTCCAGCCACGGCGGAAGAGGAAGTCGAAGGAAGTCCAGTATCGGACGCAAACACCTTCTAAGAAAGCCTCATCGATGAAAATCAGGGGGGCTCCATTAAGGGGCCCCTCTTTTCATCTCTAACCAATGGACTCAATGTCAAGCAACATCACTTCAGGAGACCTCGTTGACATGACTCGAGAATGGATCCTCTCCCGCGTTACGCAGGAAGAGATTCTTGAGCACTATATGGGGCAGCGTTTGAACTTTTCTACAAGGTTCAAAAGTCCAATACGGGAAGACAAACATCCGACATGCAGCCTGGCTTACTTCGGTGGCCGGTTGTATTTCAGAGATTGGTCTCAACCTAATGCAATGGACGTATTTTCGTTTGTGCAGAAGAAACACAGACTTGATTACAGAAGTGCTCTGCGACATGTTGCTGATGAGCTTAATCTTTGGGACGTCGAACCATCGTTGGATCCAACGTATTTATTTGACGACTCTGAAGAAGAGAAGAGCAGGAAGAAAGTGATTGGGGTGAAGATTCAGAAATTCACCCCGCAAGACATTGGCTTCCTGAAACAGTATCATCTTACTTCTGACCAGACATCCAAATTCAAGATATTCTCCTTGAAGTATGTCTGGGTTGAAGGAAAGAGTTACTACATACGGCAGGCTGACGATCCTGCTCTCGGTTACTACTTTGGAACAGACGACAATGGTAATCAACGCTGGAAGATCTATTTCTACCGACGTGAAGGAACTCCAAAAAGGCCAAGATTTTTAGGAAATACCAACCGGATAGCCGGATGGGTACAACTCCCTGAAAAAGGCTCATTACTCGTCATTACCAAATCACTGAAGGATGTGATGGTTCTGGATCTATTTGGAATCCCAGCTATCAGCATGCAGTCAGAAACAACCCTTCCATATCCGTACATCGTCGATGGTCTGAAGGAGAGATTCGAAAGAATCATCAGCCTATATGACTTTGACTATGCTGGAGTGGCAGGAGCCATGAGGATGAGAAAGACATACGGTATTGAACCAGTGTTTCTCACGAATGGTAGATTTGGCAGCATTGACTTCGGTGCAAAAGATATCTCTGATTACATCGAATTAGAGGGCTTTCAAGAAACCGAGAATCTTCTCTATGACGCAGCACACAAACTGGGTCTCAAACCCGATACCTCCTGGTCATGGAATCAAACCTGATTGCAGAGATCGTTATCCCTAAGTACATCACCCACGTCATGATATCAAAGGCGCGGAGAAAGAAGTATTTCAAGAAGGGAGACGATCTTCCAAAGAAGTACCAGAAGCCCGAGTTCAAGTGGAACTCCCAGGGATTCTTGATTGGTCCCGATGGAGATCGGCCACTGAAGAACCCAAGAGCAGCTGGTACCCCAAAATACGAGGTGCTTTCCGGCAACAAGATCACATCTGGATATGCCACACCGCATATTCGAAACAAGATCGCTGGAGCACTGAAAGACTTCTATCGCCCTCATGTCAAGAAAATGAGCCCGATCACACAGTTTCCACTCCGCATTGACTGGGAGTTTTACACCACTGTTGATCCTGCCAACTTTGACATGTCCAACTTCTGGTTCTACTACAAATACTTTGAGGACACGCTCACAAGACAAGGAATCATCCCAGATGACTCCATTGAATTTGTGACCAGTCCTGCAGCGCCCATTCTGGTACCAATTGATAACTTCGATAATCGAAAGTTTATCTTTAGATTTTACCAGGATGATCGCCAAGCAATCAAAGATCACGATTTGTGGAAGGACCGTTTCAACACAGAACCCAATGACAGCGGAAATACTGAATAACGTCAAGGAATCAGAATATCATCTGCTTCCAGAAATCTCAAACACCAGCCTTGGTCACTTTCTCATATCGCCGGCAAAATATCATGCTGTAAAGTATGATGGAGCCCCTGGATTGGACTCGAGTGGGTTCAAAATGGGGTCTGCTCTGGATGTCTACTTCCTCACTCCTGACGAATTTGATGAGCGGTATGTGGTACTTCCGGTCTTGGCAAGCGAGCCTGGCTCACCACAGCAAAATGAGTTTGTCAGACTTATGCTTGAAGGATATGACCACGTCAACGCCTACAAGCAGTGCGGATACAAACTTGACAAAAAGACTGAAGCGGCCATTATCAAGTCCGCATCTGATCTCTATGATGAGTTGAAAGACTACATCCTCTTCTACAGCAGCGTGAATGGTCGGGAAATGATCACCAATGATCAATTCAATGACTTGGCTCTGATGAGACAGTCCATCATGAGACACCCACGCGGGGTTGACTTTGAGGATGTTCCAAATGGAAAGACTATCTTCAATCAGGCAATGATCAAATGGAGTCGTTTTGTTAAAATCGATGGTGAAAACGTTGAATTTGTTCTTCGAGGAATGATTGATCGATTGATGATCTTTCCAGATCAAAAGAAGGTAATCATCTATGATCTCAAGACGACCTCAAAGACCAAAAGTGGATTCAAATACTACATCCCTATCTACAGATACGATTGGCAGGCAGCCATGTATGTGGATGCTGTACGTAGTTTGATCGCTGATGCCTTTGAAGGTTCAGCATATGATTGGGATGTTGAGTTCCGCCTAATGGCGGTACAGAGCCAGGGTCTTTATGAGGCCTTCTGTATTGACATTCCTATGGCGGCTATCTCGGATATCTATCCAGAGATAGACAAGACTTTGGAATTGATCCACTGGCACGAAATGAATGATATCTGGCACATTACAAAGGAAGCCTTTGATAATGATGGTATCGAAACCTATACCCCTAACACCAATGACTGAAGAACTCCAATCCAAACTCCCAACCAAACCAAACCAGCCATCAGAATATGATGTCAAGAATGATTGGGTAAGATTCAAGAAGGAAAGCGCCTTCCTCAAAAACGCTACTGAACAGGCCGCTGCCTTGTTCAGAGACAGAATGGTCCAGGTCAAATATGTAGCCATTGCTACGTTGATGACTTTGACCGAACAAGCAAAACAACGTCTCGAGGCTATTGAACTTGGCTCCTTGATGATGGATCAGCGTGATTCGTTGATAGATGCCATTGATGAGTTGGTTGAAGCTGAAAGCGCCGGACTCTTCTCCAAGAGAGGCATGCGGAAGGCAGCTATCAATCGACTTGTCAAACTCACAGAAAATATCCGCAAGTCGGATGAGGAGGAAGCTGATGTCGACGGGATCACAGGAAATAGCCAGCCAATTGGTGGGCCCACATTGGAGTCAGTATCTGTGGAAAGAGTGGGACCAGGATTATCTGAAGAAGATCAGCTTGGTTCTGAGAAAGGAGAGGGCAACTAAGCAGATATTTCCGGATGGCAAAGATGTCTTCCGAGCACTGCTTGAGACCCCACCGCACAAAGTCAAAGCTGTGATTCTTGGCCAAGATCCATACCATACACCAGGTATGGCCCAAGGTCTCGCCTTCTCCGTACCTGCAGACACCCTGCCTAACCAGATCCCTCCTTCTCTGAAGAATATCTTCAAGGAGCTTGAGGATGATCTCGGGTTTGCAGAGGTGGCTCCAAATCCAGATCTGACACGTTGGGCTCGAGAAGGAGTGTTGTTGTTGAATACAGCGCTCACAGTACGAGCTCATCAAGCAGCATCTCATTCAGCAATTGGATGGGAGACGTTTACGTCAGCTGTGCTGCAGACAGTGATGGACAACATTCGACCAACCGTATTTATTCTATGGGGAGGATATGCTCAAAACATGATCCAAACCAAAGTTGATTGCGATTGGAATACGCACGCGATGTTGAAAGCGCCACATCCAAGCCCGTTATCGGCTTACCGTGGCTTTTTTGGAAGCAGACCTTTCTCCAGAACCAATGGATTCTTGGAAGGAGCTGGAATCAAGCCAATTGACTGGCATGCTCAGTAGATGTCTTCTCGGGTAGACAGTTGAAAAACACTAGCTGTCTACCCGAGAGACCCTATTGACCCTTTACTGTCCTGATAACTGGACACCACTGACCACACAAGAAGACACCCTTTCACTATGAAACTCCACGATATGGTAGATTCCGAGATCTTGGCCGATGAGGACATGCAGGGCCAGGACTATGGAATAGCCACAGAAGGAATGGGGATGGCAATCCGAGCATTTTACCAGTATGCTCGGCCAATCGATGCTATTGTTAGAGAAGTAGCATCAAACTGCTTTGATTCTCATCGAGAAGCAAAGATTATCCCCAAAATGTCAGATGAACAACTCAATGCCCTCGGATACACCGGGGATCTTGATTCTCTCCGCTCTCATTTTAGCAAGTGGAAAGATCGTGACATTGAGATTGAACTGGTTTCTCCGCAAAAGCTTGGAGATGTTGATAGAAGCATCATATTCCGTGACTTCGGAGTAGGTATTTCTCCATCTCGAATGAAAAACATCATGACTAAGTTCTTTTCCTCAACAAAAAGAGCGACTGATGAATTCATTGGAGCATTTGGCCTAGGCTCTAAGAGCCCACTTGGTTATACCAATGCATTCCAGATGAATACCTGGTTCTTTGGAAAGCGATATGAGTATTTGATCCACTCCGGATCAGCAGCTCCGAGACTCGAGCTCCTTGGAGTGTACGATGATGTTCGTATCAATGGAACGGAAGTCATCGTTCCTATTGAGAATGAATCAGATTACAATGACTTCAGGTCTGCCGTCAAAACGCAGCTGAGATATTTTGATGGCCTTACCATCAAGGGAATTCAGATAGAGAACAGCACTGTATACCGAGGTAAGAACTTCGTCTATCGAAATGATGACAGTGTTGGGCAGATGCACATCTGCTTTGGCAAGGTGTACTATCCTCTTGATCTTGATGCGGCTGGAATAAGCTTTTATAGAGAAGGATCCTGCCCGATAGGGCTGTATTTTGACATTGGTGAGCTTCCGGTTGTGTGGAACAGAGAGTCCATCGAGTATACAGTCAAATCAAAGGAAATCATTCGCAATAGAATGGAGGCTGCAAAATTAGAACTCCAGGCTATATGGGATAACAGCTTTTCTGATATAAAGTCCGCTGAGCAGTTCATCAAAGCTAAGATACAAGGCTCAAACAACGTGTTGACATTGCCAAACGGTATTGAAGTATCGAATGTGAACAAGCTGATCAAGATGGAAATTATTTGGCCAAATCACCCAAATGTTTTGAATGGTCCTTTGAGTTCTTGGACAATCGAGAAAAAGATTGAGTCTGGAAAGACAGTAAAGGGATATTATGGCATACATATAAGTGAGCTTATCCTTAGAGATGTCCCGTTCTATTTCACAGACAACAACGTATCTCGACCAAACATCAATACTTGGTTGTATGAGGACTCCGACCTGGATACTTTCTACTTGATCAAAAGAAAATTTGATTTTACTGTTGACTCAGACCCAATTAAAAACTTCAGATTCAAATATGATCTGGGAAAGGATAATTGGCATGATGAAGCAGATAAACTTGATTTCATCAATACTCTCAAGGAGATTGAAGAATACATCAGATCAAAGTCTCTTGGTAACTATGACGACCTGGAAGTCCCAGAGGAGTGGTCCCAGAAGCTTCGTGAAAGACGTAAACTCAGACGTCAGGCTGCAGCAGCACTCCCCAAGAAGGAGATCGAAATCCGAGCAAAGCAGCCTGTCACAATACGGCCATTGGATTATGAACAGGGACGCCATGGAGGATTCAGCATTATCTCTACCACAATTGGAAATCTTGAATCATTCAAAGCAACCCTTGTTTATGGTGACCAAGATGACCTTGAATATTTGGAGTTTATGGCCAAAGTATTTGGTCAAATGGGATACAAATTTCAAGGCAAGCGGAGAACAGCTGATTCAAAGATCATTGTATGCAAAGTTGCAAAAGCAACTCTGAGTATCTTGGATGAGATCCCAAACGCAATACATGTCAAGTCGTTCATGAACACCCCATCTGGATTCTGGAGACGGTGGCTCACATGTCAACTTCTTGAAAACGCTTGGCCAAATGGAACAGAAGTGTTCAACAGTCACCACGATGTCCCAATGCTCAATAAGGCAAGGCATATCATCAATAGGCTAAGAGACTATAAATATGCGTTCGTGTCTAATGTTTATTTCGGAGATAAATATGAAGAACTCAGAAAAGAAATGGTCAAACAACTGATGTTATTGAGGCACTGGGACCAATCTGTCTTGGATGGATTCAAAGTCATCGTTGCTTACGCTTGGAGATGGCGCATTCTCAAATACGTCAACCTGAATACTATTCCAAAAGACGACCTAAAATGGGTCATGGGACAGGTTGGAATGGATAACCCCGAGCTCCTTTACCGCAACTCAAAGCGGAAGGGTCTCATCACCAAACAACAAACAGAGGAAAAAGACACATGAGAGTCTTTGCAACTCGCCGTGATGACCAAGTATCAGTCATTCTCGGCAACAAACACTACAAGCGCTCAGGTCAGAGTGGGATGGACTTATTCAATGCCGTCATGGCATACAAGAAGAATCCAACCGATGAGACTCTGGAAGCTGTTCATGAAATCATCAACCCATATCTCAAGTATGCCAAGACTGGTGTTATTCGAGAAAAAGAAGGTACCGTCTATTTGGGCCAGAGTGAAATCCCGTTGCCAATGACGCTGGCCAAGACGATCATGGAGTACCTGGACAACGGGCATCCTATCGAACCTCTGGTCAACTTCTGGCACTGGTGCTTGCTCAACCCAAACACCACAGCTCGAGATGGATTCTTCGAGTATTGCCAGGAATACGGCGTGACCATCACCGACTCAGGTATGGCCGTGTTGTATAAGGCCGTCACTCACAAGGAAGACAATCGGGCATTTGATCTCGCTCATTATGTGGCTACAGAGTGGCTGCAGAAGAAGCGGAATGGAGAAAATCCTGATGAATACATTGTGCTCAAACATGCTCATGGATTCTCTGTTGACGATTTTCCAATGGGAGAGATTGACGTTGACAACTATCTCGGTACTCTTGGAGACCTGTTTGTTCAGATTCAGAGCCAGGAGCTCAAAGGACGCACTATCTACACAGATAAGCACTCTCGTTCCATGGACATCAAGCTTGGTGTCCCTGTGTTCAAGGAGCGCGATCAGTGTGATCCAAACATCAGGAACGAATGCTCCTATGGTCTGCACGTTGGGTCTTTCCAATATGTCCATAGGTTTGGGTATGGTGAAGATACCGTATTTGCCTGCTTGGTGAATCCGATGAATGTCGTCGCCCTTCCCCACTATGACAACTCGAAGATCCGAGTCTGTGAGTATTATCCCTATGCGATCATGAATCGCCGTGACGGAACAGATTGGGAAGAACTCCCATCATCCTTCTTCGAAGGAGAGTACACTCCATATTCAGCTCGTGCTTTGCAGAGCATCGAAGATGATCTTGTTGAGCGGCTTGAAGGAGTGGACATGGAAACAGATGCGTTCAAGCTGATCACAGAACAGCAAGCGGTTGTCAGAACGAAACTGCAATCTATCTATGATATGGATCCAGATATCCTCGACCTTGATGTTCCAGATCCAATCGAAGCTCCTTTCGAGGAGACATACTTCGATGTCGACGACGCATGGGCAGAGAATCAGTTCTCAAATGGTGCTGATGCCGCCCCTGGAGACAATCTTCATTGGTTCAATGAGCGTGGTAAGGATGCCTGGAAGAACGCCATCGAAGTAGGCAACTTCACAGGAAGCCTTGCTGAGTTCATGGATACATATTCCGAAAACGAAGAGGAAGATGAGGATTTTGACATCTGCTCTGACTGTGGGGAATACGAGGACGATTGTTACTGCAGTACTGATTGTCCTGAGTGCGAGTATGGTCCAGAAAACTGTCAGTGTGACAGTACATACATCACAGAAGAAGAAGCTCGCGCCATATGGAGAAAAGCTATTTGCTCTAGAGAGTGGGACAACAACTTCTCTTTGTTCGTAGAGGACTATCTCGCATCAAAGCAGATTTACATTCACAGCTCGTAAGAAGCCGGCATAGAAATAGCTGTGAGACATGTTGAGGGCCCCGTAAGGTCCTTTTGTCTCATACGCTCTCTGCGTGCAGCACCCGGTCAGTTGGGGTATCTGGCCGGGTGCATTTTTTGTCTACCCCGTATACTAAAAAAGACATGGACGTTAAATTTGAATTGCGTCATCCAGACGCCGTATTGCCAATAGCAGCCAATCCTGGAGATGCTGGCCTTGACCTTGTTGCCGCTGAAATAATCAAAAACGATGATGATAGACGATGGTTTGATACTGGAGTAGCTGTTGAAATTCCAGAAGGATATGTTGGATTGGTTTTCCCTAGATCATCTATCTCCAAAAAAGAAGTCTATCTCGCAAATAGTGTTGGAGTCATTGATTCAGGATACAGAGGCACCATTCAAGTTCGCTTCAATACTGTTTTTGCGAATGATAGTGAGGGCTATGCTGTTGGAGACAAGGTTGCACAGATCATCATCCTTCCGTACCCGCACATCAATCCGGTACTGGCAGAAACCCTATCTGACAGCCATCGAGGAGAACAGGGATTCGGATCATCCGGACAATAATATGAGCCCAGAAGACAAAAAGAGAGTGGAAGATTTCACCAAAGCGTTTCTTCATTTCAAAGATGCGATGGAGGTATCCAAAACTGGATCGAGATTTGTAATGTGCTTCATCCCAGCAGATGAGAACCAAGATTCGAGAATCATTTTGGAATTCAATATGCTTATTGGGGAAGATCTTCTCAGACAGAGTTTTAAAATTTCAAACTTTGATCAAATGGTGCATCCAGATGTCACCATCGGAAATACGATCATGATGATAGAAGATCAATTTCACAAATACGCTACTAACCAGGCCATTAATAATACAATTAGCAGGACGAACCAAAATGTTTCGGATTGATGATTCCTTTCTCTCCCAGTATGTTCACAAAAAGCCACCTTTCGGCTTCGGAGCACTGGGTCAATTCACATATCTAAGAACCTATTCCAGAGTCAAGGACGACGGGACTAATGAGCAGTGGTGGGAAACTGTTCGACGAGTAGTAGAAGGGACTTATCGTATGCAGGAGCGGCATATCAAGCAGCATGGACTCGGATGGGACCCAAAAAAGGCTCAACAATCTGCACAGGAGATGTATGATCGTATCTGGTCACTGAAGTTCACTCCCCCTGGACGAGGTCTTTGGGCCATGGGATCAGAGCTCACGGAAGCGAGAGGAGTCTATTCAGCACTCAATAATTGTGGTTTCGTGTCTACAGAAAACGTGGCAACAGAGGGCGGTAAACCATTCGAATTCCTTATGGATATGTCCATGCTTGGAGTTGGAGTTGGATTTGATGTCAGAGGCGCAGATACATGCCCTGTTCACGATGTCGAACACAACCACAATGAAACGTTCTCTATTCCAGACACCAGAGAAGGATGGGTTGAGGCAACAGGCAAGATCCTTGATGCATATTTGTTGAATCATGGTAGAAAGCTACCACATTTCAGCTACAGCAATATTCGCCCTGCTGGACAACCCATTAAAGGATTTGGTGGCGTTGCTGCTGGACCTGGGCCTTTGATTCAGTTGCACAACAACATTATCGATGTTCTCGAAAATCGAGTTGGTAACATGCTGACTGCAACAGATATTGTAGACATCATGAATCTGATCGGTGTCTGTGTGATTGCCGGTAACGTCAGACGAACTGCAGAGATTGTATTTGGTCCTGACACAGACGAATATCTAGATCTCAAGAACTATGAGGTCAATCCAGAAAGGAACGATTTTGAAAAAGGATGGGGTTGGACATCAAACAATTCAATCTTTGCTCAAATAGGCCAAGACTACTCCCATGCTGCAGAGCGTACTGCTAGGAACGGAGAGCCAGGATATGCTTGGCTGTCCAACATGCAGAATTTCAGCCGTATGAACAATGGGCCTGACTTCAAGGATCATCGTGCAAGAGGAGGAAACCCATGTCTCGAACAAACACTTGAGCCATATGAGCTTTGCTGTTTGGTTGAAACGTATCCAGCCAATCACGATGACTTGGCAGATTATAAGCGAACCCTGAAGTTTGCCTATATGTATGCTAAAACAGTGACGCTGGGAGCAACCCATTGGCCAGAAACAAATCGTGTCTTACTGCGCAATCGAAGAATTGGAACTTCCATGACTGGTATTGCCCAGTTCATCACAAACAATAGTATCGAAACACTTCGTGCTTGGGCAGAATCAGGATACGAAACCATCCAATATTACGATGAGGTATATTCTGACTGGCTTGCTGTGCCAAGGTCGATCAAGACCACAAGCGTCAAGCCATCAGGAACCGTCTCATTGCTTGCAGGAGCGACTCCAGGACTTCACTACCCTGAGAGCCGGTACTACATTCGTCGTGTCCGTGTAGCGACAAATAGCCCGCTTCTTAGTCCTCTACAGAAGTCTGGTTACCATGTGGAGCCATCTGTCACAGATTCAAGCTCTATGGTAGTCTCGTTTCCCATTGGACTTGGAGACAATATCAGAACTATTGATGATGTTTCTATGTGGGAGCAGCTCAGCTTGGCGGCTTTCATGCAGCGCCACTGGGCCGATAACCAAGTCTCTGCCACGATCACTTTCAAGCCACATGAAGCAGACCAAATACCCTTTGCGCTGGATTACTTCCAGTACCAGTTGAAGGGAGTCTCGTTTCTACCAAAGCTTGAGATCGGCGGAGCATACAAACAGATGCCCTATGAGGCTATCACAAAGGAAGAGTATGATGCCATGTCTGAAAGGATTATGGATGCTGACTTCTCAACCGTTGTTGAAGGCTTTCAAAAAGCACCTGAACGTGGATGCGATGGAGAATCTTGCGAGCTTCCCAGCGTCTGATTCACCGGAGGGGAGAAATCTCCTCCGAGTGAGAACCCCAACACCAATACCCCAAAACAATGGAACAATACGTAACTGCAGATACACATTTCTTCCATCGGAACATCATCAAGTATACAGGCCGTCCTTTCGAATACAGTGAAGAAGGGATCAATGAGATGAATGAGCTGATGGGAGACATGATAGCAAGTACATGCAAGTCGGGAGATACGCTGTACCACCTTGGAGATGTCTACTTTGGAGGAAAGGCCAAAGGAGAAGACGTTGCCAAACAACTTGGTCGCTCATCATGCAGGAAAGTTCTTGTCATCGGAAATCATGATAACCTGAACTCCTGGCCAGACACTCTCCTATGTCTCTTTGATCAAATTTTGGACGCCAAAATCATCAGCAAGCACCGAACAGAGATTTTCATGAGCCATAGGCCGATGATGATCGATGAGTACTGGAGAGGAGACATCATCAACCTGCACGGCCATGTGCATGGAATCATTCACAACCCTCCTGGTAGATTAGACGTCGGAGTTGATCCTGCATGGAAGCACTTCGGAGTCCCTCGTCCTTTTGAGCTTTCAGAAGCCATTCGTATGGCTTTGGAAGACCTCCCAAGGACTCATATTCCACCAGATGAACAAATTACCCCAAAAAATGAATGTTAGACTAATCAGCAGTTCAGCTGCACGCGCCCCAGAACTACAGGGTTTAGGCCCAGAAGCAGCAATCATTTATATTGCGCGTGTTTCCTCCAGCAGAGAGGACAAGACAGAGGATCTTCCAGGTCTTATCGGATATCTAATCCGCAACAAGCACTGGTCTCCATTCGAAATGGCTTCCATGTGCGTGGGGATTGAGACCTCTCGAGCCATCTCCCTACAGATTGTTCGTCACAGATCATTCTCATACCAACAGTTCAGCCAACGCTATGCAGCTTCTGCGGATATGGAGCCAATTGAATTACGTTGGCAAGCACAGAAGAATCGTCAGTCAAGCACTGATGTCGTTGATCTTCCAGAACTGCAGAAAGATGTAGACGCGCATCTGCTGGCATGCCAGGCTCTATACGAGAGCCTGATAGATCAAGGGGTGGCCAAAGAGTCAGCCCGTTTTGTTCTGCCTGCAACAACTCAAACGAAGCTCTACATGAATGGGACTGTTCGGTCCTGGATTCATTATCTCGAGATCAGAGATGATGAGCATGTACAGAAGGAGCATCGTGATATCGCAATCGCCATCAAGAAGATTTTCATGGAGCAGTATCCACTGACTTCAGAGGCTCTTGGATGGACTAAACCCCAGGAATCATGACACGAGAAGTAACTGGAGATCTCTTAGAGCTTTTCAAAAAAGGACACTATGATGTGATTGCTCATGGCTGCAATTGCAAGGGTGCGATGGGTGCAGGCATCGCCAAATCCATTGCAGATGTGTATCCAGAAGTGCGACTTGCTGACAAGAGAATGGCCGAGGGCCGCCTCAAGCCATGGGGAGGAGGAATCCTTCCCGTACCTGTTTATGATGGGGTCGTCATCAACCTCTATACCCAGCTAAAACCTGGTCCATTTGCCGACATGAACTATGTTGCTCACTCTCTTCGTCGAATGAAGGATTGGATTGACAACATGCAGTTTGAACAAGTTGTTCGAATTGGTCTCCCACAGATTGGATGTGGTATAGGAGATCTCAAATGGAAAGAGGTGAGAGGACTCATAGAGAGAACATTCTCAGAGTCACGCTTCATCGTGGATCTTGTGGAATATCTTCCTCGTCAATCCGTCATTTCTGAAGACTTGAACACAGAAAACTCGATAATTCCTCAAGATTGACGAATTACGACTGACTCTTTAATCCTTGCTTCTCGGCAAGGTTGGTGAAAGGGGTAGGGGGATCCTCGTTTAGGCGCGGGTCCCCCTTTTTCTGGCTCGTTTCTTTCTTGGAAGAGAAAATCAGGTCATAATTGTCATCCCATTTCTGAATTGGAACTGACAACCTTCGAGCCCAGCTACCTTTGTAACCCATTACAGATCTCCCCAGTTGATGTTGTTGGATCCCATGTACCACATTTTGTAGCCCTGGGTACCAATTGGAAACGCCTTCATCCACTTCCACCATGGATCAAGACCTTCGAATTCCTCTCCCTTCTTGAGGTATTTCCATGTGGACGACATGGCGTTCTGGAAATCACTGATGGTCTTCATGGCAGGAATCGGGTTCTTGGTAATCTGCATCATGGTATCCATGGAAGCATAGAAGACCAGATCAGCCTCAACTCTGTACATCTGAGCAATTAGAATACGTGCAGAGGAGAGCGCCAGGTTCTCTTCATCGTCATCATCATCTCTCAATGCTGAAGTGAGCATTGTAAGGGCGACCATCATGCCCAAGTACAGACGGAGTTCGTATATATTGGAGCGTATATTCTGCAGATCCAACTCATTCAACTCCTGACCATTGATTGTCATCTTGTGGAGATGGAAGAGCTGAGACAGAACAAGACCTACCATTCCGGTAAAACCATGCTCTTTGCTGACATCCTTGTATGAAAGCCAACGACCCTTGATGTTTCGTCCAAGTTGACGATCATAGTGTTCATGAGCAAAGCGCCATTCGAACCCTTCAGCCATCCAGGAACGGAACATGAGAAGGGCTCTACCCATCACCCACTTCTTGGCTTCCACCTTGGAGTTGGGATCATAGTTACCATGCAGTTTCTTGTTGACCTGAATGATCCGGTCACGAGTCTTCGTGAACTTGTTCTGCTCATCACCTTCCAGAAGAGACTTCCACTCCTTGGGCTCTGGACCAAACTCAACCTCATTCCAGATGCCTTCATTGGTGTAAGCATCCCAAAGAGTGCGTTCTTTCCCCTCGAGATCAGTGATCTTCTCATGGAGTAACTGAGCCACAACAGAAGTGCCCTGGAGGAAGAACTCTGTACGACGTTGAACTTCAAATGGGTTCTTTGCATAGTCCAGCTTCCGGAACTTGCGTCGCTCAGCATTCTTACCGTATCCAATTTCAGTGACCTCAAAGAGAACGTCGAGCTTCTTGATCAGAGCAGCAGCCTTGCTGTTTGGATTTGACCGAGACTTGAGCATTATTCGAGAGGCTGTGAGAAGCTCACGACCATCGAAATCAATACCGGCTCCTGAATGAATGACGTTTGAGAGCAAACCGAAACCAAGGTTGGCAATACCTGCCGTCAAGTTCCAGCCCATTCCTTTCAACTGGGTGAACTTCAATACGTTATCCATGGACTTGCCAACAGAGAGACGACGTCCATTCAACGCCATGTACTGTTCATTCAGCTTATCAAACTCCGTTTTGTACTCTTCGTTAGAGATCTCATTGTTGTCATGCTTCTCCTCGAGAATGTCTGCCTGTCGTTTGATCTCTCTGGCCTGGTTGGACAATCTGTGGTTTTTCAACGGATTGATGTCATAAATCGCAATGTCCGTGACACCTTCTTCAGACAATCTGTTGTTGCCATACAACATGGCGGAGATCGAATAATCAACCATCTCCTTGAGCTGTGTCTTACCCTCTTTCACAGTGACGAGTTTGCCGGTCCAGTCAAAAAGGGGATTGCCACCTCGTAGACGCACTTCTTCTGCTTCGTTCACAATGCGCTGAGCAAGCATAATCTTGTCTTCCACATCGGACATGTGCTTGTAATTGATGGCCATGGCAGAAAACATCTCCATGACTTTCACAATATCAAAGCTGCGGCCAGCAATGGCCTCATCACGACGCTTCTGGTACTCCTGATCAGTCTCACCACTCCTCCTAACCAGCGAATGCCCTTCGACAAATTTGATAGGGATCTGTCGAATCTCTTCTCCTGTGATTGGATGCAAAGACTTCCGCGCCTTCTCCTGCTGCTGTCCAAGCTGTATGATAGAAGGATCCAGGAAAGAGTTCAGCAACTGAGCACGAGCCTGCTGATAGCCACCACGGACATCGACATCCATCCAAGAACCATTACCAAGAACGCGCTCAATGATGTCTTTGTGGACCACTGGCAAGAAGCCAGCCCCCATGTCCCTGGTTTTGCTGTCAGGAAGGTATTCTCTAAGGTTGGCGCTCAGATCAAGAACAAAATCCAACAACGCTTTCTCCTTTTCTCCCAGCTGATCATATGCTGGATCATAGTTCCCGAGATCAGTCCCTTTGAAGTCTGTCTTGCGCGGTACCACTACGCTATAACGATGACCATCCGTGGAACCATATTGCATACCCCCGATGGCATAGAACTCATCTACAAATTGGTACGGTGAGTTGGCAATTTTCCACTCCTTTGTTTTGCGATCAATGTACTGGACGATGGTCTCATTCTTGTCGTCAATTTTCTGGACGTCAGCTTCACCACCAACGAAATCAGCATTGAATCGTTGAATAGCGCTGTCTCGTTCATTTTGATACAAGATGAATGCTGCCTCTGCGTCTCTGATTGCATTCTGAGCAGCTTCTACGCCGAGATCTTTTGTCAGATCAGCAACATACGCAGCTCTTCTCTTCGGGTCCTGGAGACGACGAAGATCGATGGCTATCTCAACTGATCTGCGAGACTGGTAGTAATCCTTGTATCCGGACTGAAGGATTCTGTCAGCATGCTGTTTAGTAGAGCTCTCAGCTGACCTATCGAAGGCTCTCTGCAAACCATACTGAGCCTTGCGGATAGTTTCCATGTACTCAAGACTGAACGGAGCAATGAGATTTCCAGTCAGGTTTCCATCCTTGTCCCGCTGAAGAAGCTTGCTTTGATCAACGCCTTCCGACAGGTCCCCTAGTTTTTCAGAGATCTGACGCAAATGCTCAGCCTGATTTCGAGAGGCTCTCTTCAATGTGGCATCAATGAACTGTGCCAGCTTATCGTCAACTGTAGAGAGGTCAAACAGAACACGACGAGCACCAGAGATCTGATTCAGTCTCCGGAGCTCTTCTTCTGATACTTCCACGCCTTCTCTTTCAAGAGTCCTCTTGATGTTCTTGAGGATGGCGTTATCCACGAACAACGAAATCTTCTGGGCCTCAGAGGCAATCTCCGAGAACGTAGCTCCCCAAAAGCTGTCATCTGCAGAGCTTTCAGGGGAAAGGAAGTTGCTCGTCGTATCCCAGGACCAGGCGTTCACCAGATCCATGGCCAGACGTAGAGATTGCTTTGACGGGTTGCGAGACATTGCAATCTTACGAGCCCAAAGCAACTGTTCTTCTGCCACCTTCTGGATATCTGCTGCAGCATCAAACCAGAAAACACGATTCCGTTGATCCTTCAGTCTCTTCAACTGCTCGTTGTACCACTGACGCTGGTCACTATTCTTGGCAGAGTCCCTTGCATCCTGCATACGCTTGACGCTTAGCCTCAGCATTTCTTCGATGCCAAGGATTTCACTAGGGAGCTCTGTTCTTCTGTCTGCGGTCTGCTGCTTCTTGCTTCTGTCAGCTCGAGGTGCATGCAGATCTGGGCGCTGAGAGATGAAGATGTTCTGCTCGTACTGGGTGAAGCCAATGGTCGTATAGATTGATGACAGGTATGGCTCCCCATTCTCATCCGTACGTGCTTCACCAGGGCCCCGCAATTTCGAGTCCAGGTACAGGAGGAGGGCGAGTTCTGGATCTCCTACGGTGGACAGGATATCGTTGAACAGCTTGGATGGCCTGCCGTTTGGGGCCAGTACTTCTTCAATGGAACAGCTCATGTATCAACACTTGGTTCTAATGAGACCTTCTCTGCGCAAATTACGGAACAGATCTCTCTGTTCCTTGGTCATGTTCTTCATGACTTGGTCAACAGTTGTGCCGAAATCACGGGTAGCGGGGGAAAGGAAGGGGCTTTCATTCCTCAAAATCTCAGCTTCCGCCTTTGATGTAGGAGCTCCTTCAGGTTCAATATCCTCCTGACCGCTTCTTGGATTGTCTACTTCTTCCTCTACGGTCTCGAGATTCCTGAATTTCTTTCCGTTCTGTGGATCGACATCTGGATCAGCCTCATACGCTTCAAGCAACTTGAACATCTGACTCGTCTTTCCTTTATATCCTTCTACCGCATAAGGATAGAGCTCTTCTGAATGACTATCTCTTTTGAGGAGAATAGTGTAACGAGCCCCATAATACTGGAACGTGTCTTTGTTGTCTGGAACCTGAGTATCACGACGGGTAGGTGTAATGTCATTTGGGAAGATCTGCAGAGCAGCCTCCATGGCCTCACGGACAGTAGAATCAGCTGGGATATCGACTCCAAACTCCTTGGCGATCCTACTGATCAAGTTGCTCAATGCGGCAATGATGTTCTCCAGAACAGTCTTACCACCTTCCCCTTCTGTTTTGAAGTCTTTCACATAGTTGACGAATTCTGGGTTCTCAAACAGAGCTACCACAAACTCCTCAACATTCGTGAGAGGATAGAATCTATCAATCTCCTGTTGTGTCAGAAGACGTCGTGACTCAATTGGCTGAGACATCACATCAAGGAAGTCCTTATATGCCTTGCCGTCTGCACCATTCTTGATGTGATTGGAGAGCTTCGATCTGATGGACACCAGTCTCTGGACAATTGGATCATCCGTGTTCTGGAGACGCTCGAGAGTCACAGCATGCAGAAGCTCGTGGATAACTACTGTTTCAGCCTCAGCCTTGCTGTACACATTGTTATGGAAGATGGACACCGCATTATCAGCTGGGTCATACATACCGGCATCCCAGCGACCATCACTCGCGTCATCGAATTCAAATGAGAATCCGGATCCGAGAGACTCGACTGCAGCCCTCAGAATAGGAACGATGCCCTTTGCCTTGGTATCTGAGACGTTGTCCAGTGCGTACTGAGCCCTTTGAATACCAGTCATTGACGGGTATTCTATGGAAACCATGCTTTGAACCTGATCAGTAAACCCAGAAACAGGCTGACCTTGTGACTCACTTCTATCCGTATTGGAGTTGTGCTCTTCCTTTCGAGTAGAAACTATTCTCTTGTTGTTTTCAGGAGTCCGGACTCTCTGATCTGGAAAGATGGTTTTTGCAGTACTTGTGGTCCCATCATACTCGTAGAAGTTTGTCTTCCCGAGGAGATCCACTTTCTCAAAGAGCACGCTTCCATCAGCTTGCTCACCGCGATTGAGCCACAGAGATGCGGCTCCACCAGCCTTTCCAACATGGAAAGCCATGGCCAGGGAATCCCCAACTCGGAGCTCATCAATACCCTGCTCATCAGGATGGATCAGAACCGTTGTTGCACGGGTGATCTTCGAAATGAGCTTTTTGTTGCCTCTGATGTTTGGAGTCAACGTCGGGTTGTGCTGCAGATACTGTGTAACAAATCGCTCAGATAACACAGGATCATTCAGAGATATGTTACGGAGCGCCTCATCGAACCCAATATTGACCAAATAGGCCATGGGAACGTGCTGTGAGAAGCTCGTTGGTCCAAATCTACCTCCGCTCAGGTAGGAGTAGGCAACCAGGTCAGTCGCCAGCTTTCGCTGTGAGATATCTGGAGAGATCAGCATGCTAGCCCAGCTCCGGAGGATCTCTTCTTCGTCAAGTCGAGCAGCTTTACTACTCATATACTCCACGAAGTTTGGCGTTTTGATGGATTCAGAAATGTTTGGTTGGAGTCTCTGCAAGAAGTAATTCCTGGATCCCCATTTAGTATCCTTTGCTCTGTTGACACGATGAGCCAAAGAGTCATCTCCAATCGTCAGTCTCTTGAGTTCTTCATTGTTGTTGCCAAAAACAGCTGTCTGAGTGTAGAGAAAGCTCCGGATGGAGTTCATGAAGCGCTGCTGGTCTTCTGCATTCAACTCGAGACCCAAACCACTATCCAACTGGTTCCGAGAGTACCTGAAGAAGACGCTGGAGTATCCAAACAGCTGATTGAAATAGGCAGATCCCATCTGAAGTGTATGCTCAGCAACCTTGAAATACTCTGATTCCAACAAAGTAGAATCAAAATCAAACCCAAGGGACTGAATATCAGCTGCTTCTGCCCACTGATCATTCATCTCAGGGACAGACTTGCCAGACCCGTTGCTATCTGCAAACAGAAGGGCCCTGCGGAATCTATCAAATGTGGCAGCTCCATCCTGCAAACTTCTGAATAGTTCAAGAGCCTTCAGCTGCTTTGATATCAGATCAGTCTTCTGCTTCTTGGACAGAGACTCATAATTTGCCCAGTCCTCAATCATATTGAGAAGCTGGCCGGCAGAGAAAGAGCCTTTGTACGTGGTCAAATCACCTACGATGTCTTCTTCCTTCCCAAACAGCTCATCAAACGTATCAGATATCGCAGTCTCAACCGGATCTGCAACAAAGGTTGTCCTCATTGATGAGCGGTACTGCTCAATTCTGCCCACTACCATGGACACTACTGGCTGAGAAAGAAAACGGGCAATGTACGCCAGGTTCAATGCCTCTCCGTCCTGTGTCTCTAGCATAGCCATCAGACCTGCAATCGGAGCCGTGGTCTGATTGAGGTTCAAGAAACCCAGGACGTTCTCTTTTGCGTTGTCTACAGCAGCCGACTGAAGAGACGCAATGTTCTGAGCCTTGGTTCTGCGATCACCATCATACGTCGTCTCTCCCGTACCTGAGAGCCTATCAAAAAGCTTTCCGTCAAACTTGAAGGCATCAGACTTGCTGAATCCAGCCTTGTCTCGTGAGAAACGAACATTATATGGCTGCAGAACAGACTGTGCCGTCGAGTACAGAGAGAACTTGGCGATCAGCTCTTTACCAGAACGGTTCTTGATATGGTCATCAATCTGTGTGTCAAAGAAAATAGGAGCTCGAAGCTCAGACTCTCCCTTGGCTTCCCGAATAAGCTCCTTCTCCTTCTTGAGATCAGGACGTTCCAGAGGAGACATGACTCTTTCAGCCACATCTGGATGTGTGAGAACCGACCAGTGAATGTCAGCATAGACCTGCTTCAGCTGAGAAGTTGTCATCTTCTCATCTGGATTCTTTACCAGAGGAAGCTTTCTGATCTTCCCAGTGTCTTCTGGCTCAATCTGATACTGAGTGAGGTAGCCATACAGTTTATCGATGTCAAAGTCAGATCCCATCTGGGTGACAATCTCATCTGGTACGATGGCCAGTGAGTAGTAGGCTGGATCGACAAACCCAACAATCTCAAACGCAGCCATGGAGCTGTGTCCCTGGTTCGGAATACGAGCCCCAATCATCTTCAAGACGTCTGGGTCAATCAGACTGAGATCCAGGCGACCATCATTTCCGACATAGTCTCTGAGATCTGTTCCCCTGAAATACCATGGGATAATGATCTGAGCAGGCTTGACCTTGTTCTTGTCCCAAGTCATATGACTGAGGCCCTTTGAAGGATCATAGTCTCCAACCCAGACAATATTCTGTTCTCCACCAACTGCTTCGAAGCCGGCAGATGAAGCCTGAACAAACCCTTTCCCAAACACCTTCGGATGAGAAACGATCTTCTTCATCATCGAGAGGAGAAGAGACTCAATTCTCGGTGATGCATGGGAGAATGCAAGAGGCACGATGAAAGAGGACCCATCCTCAGTCAACTCGAGACTCTCAATGTCTGATTTGGACCATCCTCTGGCCTTGGCCTCACGCATGAGGACTTCACGGACCTTGTCCAGGTTCTCAAACCGATAGGACCCGTCTCCATTGGGGACAAGACCAAGCTCGTCTCTCAGAGCGGCTGAGCCAGCATCAAAGAGACGTTCCCGAATGTCTTCCTTCAGGCTTTCAAGCTGAGCGCCGGAATAGTCATTCCCATTGAAACGGAACCCTTTGAGTTCTCTGATCCCGTCAAACAACAACTTGTTCATCTGAGAGACAGTAGAAATCTCCAGCTTCTTGACTGGCATCTCCTGCTGTAGACCAAATCCTTCTCTGGGAATTTCCTGATAGTCATCAAATTCGATGCTGTCCTGAATCTTCCCGTCTCCCGTATAAATGTTCTTCGTTGTCTTGATTCCAAGCTTGTCTGCACTCACATGAGCAGCTCTATCAATACCGCCCTTTTCCATGGCTACACGAAGCTTGTCAATTTCAAGACCCCGTGTCAATTCTGGAACAAGCGGGAATGACGACGACTTGGTGTACGTCAAAGTGTTCATGTGGATCGGAACCTGGTTACCATCGACCTCGATGTAATCTAAATGCCGCATGTTCACCGTAAGAGGCTTCATTGGCTGCAGGATAACCCCGCGCTCATCATCAGATAGCTCGAAGTATCCACCTCGATTGGACCTGATCTTCGTCATGATCGACTTGTAGATCGGCTCAGCAATCTTACCGTAGGCTCGCATCACATTGATGTGTTCCTCCAGGGTAGTGTACTCCTGGGCATCAGTGGACTCGATATCACCATACAGGTCCTCTCCAAGACGCCTCCTGTACATGGCGCGGTTCTTGGAATCGACAACGCGATCTCCAATAGTGACCTTGCGGAAAGTAGCCTTCTCTGCCCACTTACCTTTCAAAGTAGGAGCAATGTCTTTGGCCAGACGCTTCTGGAGGTTGTCCAGAGTCTGTTCAACATCTTTTTTGAAATGCTGAGCAGGGTCTCCAGCAATCAGCATGAAGTACTCGGAGTAGAAGACAGCGTAATTGATTGTAAAATCAGCAGCAGCCGCTGCAATCTTGCCAGGCATGTCTTTTGGTCCAATGGTGTTCAGGTGCGGAAGGCTCATCATTGGTGTGGGTTTGCCATTCTCTTCTGATACAAGACCAATGTCTCTCCAGAGCTTCTGTAGATCAGAGATCTTCTGAATATATGCCTTGACTGTGAGACGTCTCATCACACCAACTGCCTCAGTTGTCAAGAGCAAAGATCCATTCTTTCCCCAGACAATGGCCGCATCCTCGTCTGTCATGACGTCCTTGTTCAGCCATGGATGCAGATAGAAGTTTTTCGCCCCATCCTGATAGGCTTTGAAGTTCTCACCCATGTTACCTTCCAGTTTGTCCTGGAAGTGTTGGATCCGAGTGGCTTCAGCAAGAACGCCATTCATGATGAGATCAACGGTATTCTTCGAGAAGCTAGTGACTTCTCCATCTTTAATTGAGACGTCGACGTTCTGCTTGACAAACGAGATGATTGGAGAAACACTTTTGTCAGACATGGTTGGCACGATGAACGATGCCATAACATCACTCTTTCCGACACTCTTGAACTGAGCATTCTGGAAAAGAGTTACTGCATACAGATGCTGCTCAGCCTTTGACATATTAGAGCGCTTCTGGGGTCTACGAGATCCCTGCTTGCGCATACCGTCGATATACGTCATGTTCAAGAGGCTGCGATCTGCCTCACTTTCCAGAAGGCGTGCTGCCCACAATGATCTGGAGGAGAAAGGAGCCATGACCAGCTGCTGAATGTGCTCCTCGTCACTTCGCAACTTGCGAATTGTGTTTGACAATAGATGATGATCCTGATATGGATGAACCACCTTTCTCTCCACATCACGGTAAGAAGGAGTCATCAGCTGATCAGACTCTGTTCCTACAAACTCAGCAAGCTTCTTGATACGGCCACCAGCATTCCCCATCAAAGGATTGGCCAGTGCAAACAAGCTCTCTTCTCCAGTTGCCATCCTTGGCGTGAAGCCATCAAATAGGATAGAAACAAAGGACTTTGGCTCGTGTGGATCAAACATGTAATCAAAGGATCCGTTGAAGATCTTCTTTGATTTCTGCTGCAGAGTTCCAACCTGCTCTTTGGTCATCGTGATGCCAAGAGATGCAAGCGTGTTCTGGACAAGATCCAACTTGTCTTCGTTCATCTCCTTTCCCTGGACGGCTTTCCACATATTCGCATAGGAATCATGGATCTCTCTGACTCGAACTGAGTCAATCATCATCTCTCCGTCTACAAATGTGACAAGAGGAGACGTTTTCTGATTCGTGATCCAGGAAGACAGGACAGTATCTGCAACAGAGTTCCTGTTGCTGCGCATCAGACGAGTACTGAAGCTTGTCACAGTCCCGCTGGTATACTCAGGAGACCATGTAACCAGCATCATGTCTACATAGAACTTGGACATGGAGGTCATGAACTCGGACTTTATCCGCTCATCTGCTTGTGACAGCATTGTAGCCAGATGCTTCAAAGACACATTTCCACTGTTCTGCATCTCTGAAAGGAAAAGATCAAAATCAGGATCTCTCCCGGCAAGGAAGGAGGTGGTGTTCTCCCAAAGTGTATCAAACGGAATGTATCTGGTGAGTCCCAGGTAGCCACGACGGACCACCAGATCTCCACTCATGCTCCGCTCCACCTCCGGTACCCGCCCCATGAACATACGGAGACGTGAAGACGCCCGATCTTTTGCCTGGATCTGGAAAATAGCATCATCTTCCCACTTTGTCCGCTCATAGTTGGAATCTTCTCCTTCAACAACAAAATCACCATCGACTCCTAGCTCAGAGGCCATGGCATCAAACAGAGCATCTGAAAGGGAATCTGAATACTCGTCAGCTGACGTGGCTTCTTCTGCGGTTTCAGATGCTCCTTTAATGTTGATACCAAGCGTCTTGAGATTTGAGACGATCATCCCTTTGATAGCATCCCAGTTCTGGAGAACCTTGAGATACTCATTGGCCAGGACAACGTCTCCGCGCTTATGCGCATCTGTCAACTGAAGACGGAGAGCATAGAACTCATTCGAAAACAGCTGATTTACAGCATTCGTTGCATTTGGATCATCCGTGGAATCAAGAATGGCCTGACCAAGATTGAAGGTTAGACCGCTAAGCACTTGCTGCTGCTGGGACGGAGTGAATCCAGGGAGAGTGTATTTGGACAACTCATCCGCTAGGAACGCATCCCGCTCTATCTTTTCAGCCAGATAGGCTTCATATGCTTTATCTACGTCATTGGCGTATGACTGTAGATATACGTCAAATCGATTACGTTCAGCAGCACTTTCAAACTCAATGCTTCCAATTCCATTGATGCACTTTGCCATGTTATACCTTGCAAGTCACTTGAACGTCACCATCAGATTCCAGGTCATTAGCCTTGATATCTCTCTCTGCCGCAGAAGGATAGCTGAAGAAAGGGCTGTCTGACCTTGCGGCCTCGGCCTCACCTTTGCTGAAAGTAGTTCCTTTGATGTTGGGGTTATACTCTTCGTCGGTAAGCAAAAACTTATCCAGGTCATTAGCAACTTCTGGGCCAGGCACTGCGGGATCACCTTCTTCTGCATCCAATCTTTCAAGGGGTGCGTTTTCACTTGGGGCTTCTCTTTCGACAATCTCTGGTTTCTGCGACCCTTCAGAAAAGATAATGTTGGGCTGTACAAAGTACGTCATCTCTCCATTCGGAAGAGTCTGTCCATTGACAGTTGTTGAAAACGAGTTACGCATAAACTCCTTGTAGGAGGTTGGTCTCGCTTCCCATGCCCCATCGACGAGCGTGACACGATTGATTGTTGACTGGCCGTTAGCCTTTTCAATTTTGAGGTCAAGGAAAGCATCTCCAATCAGAGACTCAATGGCTTCCTGATGTAGATAGGAGCCATCCGGAGCTAGTTCAAACATATACCGAGCATTGTCATACTTCCTGGCGTGTGTCTGATTAGTAGTGTATACGATACCACCTCCAGGGGAAGCGCCATGCTTGGCAATTCTGAGATCTCCAGTATCAGTTCCGACGTGTATGAACACTCTCTTAGAGCTCACTGTCGGGTTGTTGATATCAGAGTTACTGAAGCTTCTGGATAAGAAGAAGTTGCCGATGTAATCAGAGAGGAAATCAACATTGGATCCGAATTGAGTATCCAATGCGGATGAGAGCTGCTCTACTTCCGCAGCATTGCTTGGCCGGTGAAAGGCTCGAATAATATTGAAAATGTCGCTTGGAAGCTGAGAATCAGCATCTTTGGCAGTAGGGATCCAAATGGGCACAGCCATCCACACTTGTTTGCCATCTCTCCGTGCGCTGGTCGGGAGAAGGATGCCTGGCTGACCAGTTGGGAAAACCTCTTTGTTGGCCAATTCTTTTTTGACCGGGTCTCTACCATCAAAGAACTGTCCATTCTTGGATACGACAAAACGGATATTGTCGCCTGTGTTCTCTGCCACAGAACGACGCTCCTTGATTGCGTTTCCTCTACTGTCTCTCTCGATATTCCCCTCCTCATTACGAGCCAGAGAATGGTTCAGATGGCCAATACCATGGTGGCTGACCACAGCGGACATGGATTCACTTTTCCAGATGCGCTTGCGAAGGTCACGGATGCGCTGCTTTTGATCTTCCCAGTTGTTACGTTGATTTACGTAATGAGCTACATTCGTAGGATTCCCGTTCTGGTTGGCATCTACCCAATCAACCGTATGAATCCAGCCAACAGGCTTTCCTTTGTAGACAACGCGAATGGGTACATTCTTCCATGCATCTGGGCCCTCAGACAATTCGTCATATGTGACTCCAGTTTCAGGATGAACAAAGTTGGTATCCAGCTCAAATATAACATCGTCCCCTTCCTGGAGATCTTTCCAAGAAAGAGTTTCCGGAATGAGATTTTCGCTCAAAGCCTCACCGGCTTCTACCTTGATCTGTTCTCCGGTCTCCTTGTCTACTACAACAGAATAGTCCTTTGTGAGATGAGCGAGAGCAAGAGACGCTTCTACAATCTTGAGTCCAACAGACTGAGTTTTCCCTGAAGAAGAGGTCTCCTCCCGCCCCTCCTGACTTGCGTCTAGACTGTCATCCATTTCCTCCATAGAACGATATCGATTTGTCGTGGGCTCATCTGGAGCAGTGGCTGAATCAGACACGTCAAGAGAATCGTCTCTGTCCTGTCTCTTATTACTGAATGACAGTTGGCTCTGACGTTCAAAGATGACACGCTGGAAATCATCATCCAGGTTATACAACTTGGAGAAGTGCAAAAATGCCTCATCCAACTCTTGACGATCATCTATCTCAAGCATGAACTCAAGAAGATTGTTTCTCTCAGTGAGGTCTTCGAAGTCACGACGCTGCGTAATAGGAACTTCCTGATTTATGTTCAACTTAGCCTCAAGTTCAAGCTGAGCGTCCATTTCCCTACCCTTCTGATCAAGAATTTCTTTTTCAGCCTTCCTAGCCTTGTCGTCCTCCAATCTATTCAGCTCAGCGTTCTTTCTCTCGAGTTCATCTGAGATTTCAGGAGTTTGATCAGGATCAATTTGGTTAGAGATTTGAGTCAGCTCCTCACGAGTCTGAGCCTGCTTGATTTCTTCCTTGATGGCTTCTTTTTGAATATCCTGGAGTCTAGTCAGCTCATTATTGAAGGCCTTTGAGAAGTTTCTCCTTCCTCTCTGAGACAGAACGTTATTCAAAGACGTCTGAATCTCAGCCAGTTCAGTCTGAGCACCAGCCTCTATATTGCTGATCTCTTCCAGGGCCTCCTTGTATGCGATGTTCTTGTTGAGCCAGTCGTTATATGCATCCATTCCATCAGATTCCTTGATGGAGTCTGAGATCTGTTCGACTTGACGGCCTATGTCAGTCTCCCGGCGTCCAATAGCAGCAACTGCATCATTCAATCCCAAAATGATGGAGTCCATGTCGTACGTATCATACATCTTCTGGAGCCTTGCACGACCACTATCGGTCTTCATCAGCTCCTGAGTTGACTTGATCTTTGTGGCAAGCGTCTTCTTTTGCTTGTCTAAAGCAGCTCTCTGCTCATCAAGCTGAAGAAGAGAGTCAAACGTGACATCTGTATCAAGAAACATCGACTGTGCTTGTTGATCAGCTGATAGCTTCTGCTTGGCATCTCTGACCCTGGAGAGCTGATCGTTCAAAGATTCAATCTGGACCTCAGATCCAAAGATGAAATACGGCAGACGCGAGAGATGCTCGTCACTGTCGAAATTGTACGTGTCCTGGATCTCATTCCAGCGCTTGGTGAGCTTCTTGCTCTTTCTAATTCGGTCATCAGCAAGCTTCTTGTAATACTCGTCGCTGTCAGGATCTGCGTCGAATCCAGCATCCTGGGCTTCTTCCGGAGTCATATCTCTGACAGCTTCGAAGCCAGCAATAAGCTGCTCTTCCATACCAGTGACAATCCGATCCTCAGTGATCACATCAAAAAGATCATCCTTTGCTTTCCGGTATTCTTCAATATTGCCCTCTTCCGATGCTTTTTGCATGCGGTTACGAGCATCGATATGATTCTCAACCAACTTGATCAGCCGAGTCCTGGTCTGAGTCTGTGCTTCCATGATGGCAGCATGCTCACGAGAGCCTCGAGTCTGAAGCTTCTTATAAACGGCTGCATTCTTGACACCGTCACCCTCTTTGAGTGTCAGCGATGGTGCAAGACCAGTAACCAAAGCCTGTCCTGCACCCCCAACGGCACCAAGAGTTGCCGCAAGGGCCGCTTCTGGAGTGAGAAGAACATCAACCACTCGTTCAGCGATATTTCTTCCATCTTCTACCCCAAGTAGAGCGTTTCCCTTAAACAAACCTTCCGCACTTGAGATCTCGTTGACTACCTCTTCAAGCGCCTCTTGAGGAGCTTCGCGTGCGCTTTCAGCAAGCAGCGTACTCATGAATCCCTTTGCAGGAGTATCCTTGAGTCTGGTCAAATATGCGGACATGCTTTCTCCAGCATTCATGCCCAATCCGGCCTTTGTTATGGCTCCTTGGCTGCGCATTGGACGAAAGAAAGCCATGGCACCAGTCATGTTGAGACCAGTGTTTACAAAGGTGTTGATCTTGACAGTGTTTGCAGCAGCATCAGAAGCATGCTGTTTTGCTATGGCCTCTGGAAGACCCTGTTCAACACCTAAGCGGTATACCTGATCATACACTTCAACGCCTTCCATGGCTCCTTCCACATATGCCAAACCGCCTGCGGTAGCAACCTGAGCTGCTCCACGAGCAATCTGCGTCCCTTTGGCCATCATATTGGCCAAACTAGCTACGCCAGATGCAATCTTGGATGTTCCTGCGGCCAGGCCGGCACCAACAACGAAGAAAGATCCGATTGATTCAACCAGACCAGCACCATTGTCAATCCACCATGCGGCATCCCCTGGATTCCAGACTTTTTGCGCCTGTTCTCTGTAGATAGGAAGAGCTTCAGAAATGTTCTCTTTTCCAGTCTTTGCAATATCGCTCAACCAGTTGTGATACTCCGGTTGACCAAGAGCGCCCAAAGCAAGAGTCTTGCCCACGGCTTCAAAATCAAGGAGATATCCAGCTCCTTCTGCAATTCCTAAAGCTGCACGGAAAGGGGTCCTTACAATTGCATGCCCGAGCTGTTCAAAATTAGACTGGTTCTGTGCTCTGATCTCATCAAGATTCTGATTTGGATCAATGCCAAGCATATATGGAGCATACTCACTGACGTTTGCGCTAGAGAAGAGTTTGCCACGATTGGTACCAATCTGATATGGATTTCCCTGCGCCTGACGAAGCCGCCCAAGTGGGCTGGTGTCTGTCTGAACTGTGTCAGCAGGTACGGGTGGGGTTGATCCTAGATTGATGCCTCTGATGGCCTTGAGCTTGTCTAGTGGAGACGGAGGTGTTCCACCAGGACCCTCTCCTGTGGCATCAGTTTGAACAGGCATGCTGTTCAGATTTGAAAGATCACTCATTTGCTTGGGGTTGATAAGAGGACGCTCTTGCTGATTCCATCAATTGGACTAGTTCATCAAGGGATGCACGCTCAGTTACAATATTGCCTGTGTCGTCTTCAAGCTTGATGATGAACGAATTACCCTTGCGCTGGATGCTACCTCCAGAGCCAAGAATATTCTGTCCGCCAATGATTGGATCAAGAAACATGCCGTCTCCAAGCCCATTGAGCAATCTTCCGCTTGCTGTTGTGTTGACTGCCTTTCCTTCTACTTCAACCCTACCAAGCCAGTTACGAAGACTCTCGTTGTCAGAGGCCACCATGGTATAGGCCTTTCCATCTTTGTCTCTACCCTGGAGACGATATGCCATCGTTCCATCTGGGAGACCCACTGGAACAGTTGTGACACTGCTCAAATCAGTGATATCAGGACGCTCTTTTCCATCAACTCCAAGTTCAATTTCCTTTCCATCTTCAGGAGTGCCTTCAAAGTACCGAAGACCAACGATATCGTTGATCATGGCCGTCAATTGGATCTTCTTGTCTCCGGTAATAGGGGCAACCATTGCAGACTCAGAACCTCGATTATCGAAAGCGTCCTTCATCCACTTGTCAATGGCTTTGTTCTGATCCTTGGCTGCAGAGTTCAGGCCTCCATACCAGTCACGATAGTCCTGGTAGTATTGAAGCTCTTCATCATTCATCCGACGAACCATCTGAGATCCTGCCTCACCGCCTGAACCACTCTTCGCCCACCTCTGAAGCTCTTCGATTCTCTGAGGAGTGACAGACGTCGGCACCTGTGGCTTAGCTGATTCAATGATAGCCATGGCTTCTGGATCGATACCAAGTTCAGTTGCAGCCTTGTCTCTAAGGTGCTTTACGGTAGAGATCCTGGTCTGAATATCATCAATCTGCTGCTGCATAACCATGTAATCCTGTGGCGGTAGCCCAGGAGTTTGCATCCGCTCCTGCAGCTCAGCAACAGTTTGATCTGCCTGCTCAATCATAGAAGAGACATTCGTAGATGGGGGAACAGGAAATGGTGTTGGAGTCAGGGTTCCGTTCCAGTAGAGAAGATCGCTACTATTCTTCTGATCCCGAGCAGCCTGCCTTGCCTCCCTCTGCATCTGCTCACTCTGTCGCAGCATGCTGTTGAATCGAGCAAGATCATAAGGATTGGCCTTGGTTGTCACAGAAGTCTGAGTGTAAGCCCTGTTTTCATACGGACTTACATCAGCCCCAAGAACATCTTGCTCAAAGGACTGACGAAAGAAGTTCTCTGGATTTGCATCAAGATTATCCTGTGCCTCATTAAGACTGTCGACAATCTGTTGCTTCTGATCTTCTGATAGATTGGGATCTGACTCAATTGCCTTTTTACGATCATCAATCTCCATCCACTTTGACCATGCAAATTGTTCTGCAGCACCTGGTCCAAGACGCTGCTTTGCTGCCTGATAGTCCCTATCAAGTTCAGATAGAACTCCAGTATTTGCCTTCAAAAGAGACATGCCGGCTTGACGAATGTCTTCCCGAGTCAACTCCTTAACTGTCTTCTTAACTTCCATTCCATTGGAATTGATGAAGGAGACCTCTTGATCTGGTTCCATGTCCTTGAAGAAGTCATTCAGCAGCTTGTTTCTATCAACTCGAGTAGTAAGAATTGGGGCTGAGAATTGAGCATTTGGATCCGCAGACAGAGCTCGCTGAGGAGCGTTCAAAAAGTACTCAATATCATTGGGGGTAAAGGCTTCTGGTCGTTTGAGGAGCTCATCCTGGATTGCTTTCTTGCGAGCCTGGACGGCAGCATAGTTCTCAGTCAGAGGAGACATCTTTTCCACAAGACCTGTACTGAGACGACGAAGCTTAGGAAGAGCATCGATATAGTCTCCGCTTTCCGCAAGAGCGGCCAATTCAGCACCAACGCTCTGTAGAGTATCGTCAGCAAACTGCTGCTGTTCTGGAAGAACTTGTCTTGATAGTTCTGCTCGAAGCAAATCCATCTTGTCAGCCGCAGCAAGGCCTTCTGCTTGACGAGCATCAAGTTTGTTGATCACATTACCAATCATCCCCACAGGAGTATAGTCCTGCAAGGGAATGAACTGCTGCTGAGCCGGTGTTGAAAAAGGTGTGATAGCCATTATCCGTTCCCCAAAATGCGTTGTATACGGGCAGCTGTTGCAGGATCTGCTCCTGCCAATGCTGCCTGAAGGGCTGTCTGATTGCCTTCTCTCTGGGCACCCAGATTGGCTCTATTCTGAGCAAACTGAGAAAGACCAGTGATTCCTGCGTTCAACATGTTGGCCTTTGCCCCCTGTGCCTGCATCTTGCCTGTTTGATTTGCAAAATCTACCTGAGCGTTGAACTGGTTCACACCACTTCTCTGACCGGCATTGAACTGCCGTGTCTGCTGGAGAAGCTGAGAAAACCGAGATCCCTGAGACGCATCTGCGAGATCATACTGACCCGCAAGAGAAGCACGACGACCCTGGAGAGCATCCTGACGCTGTGCATTGAACATGGTTTCCTGTTGATTGATGTTGCTCTGCAACTCGAGATTTCCACGACGAGCTTGAGCAAGTGCGGCAAGGCGTCCAGCGGTACCCATTCCTTGAGACGCTGTGCGAAGAGCTGAGGCGTTCCTTGCGAAGGCTTCTTTGGTATTGAGGCGAACTGGATTGAAGGTACCAAGCTCGTCAAGACCAGATCTGCTTGTTGGACCAAAGTCTGAGCGACTTGGACCTTCAATTTGTTCGGCCTGTATTTGCTGCATGACTGGGGCATCAGTCTTTCCGAAAAGACCCTGCCCGATATTCAAGAGAGATGGAGCAAGAGTTGCGGCAGTACCTAGAATATCTCCACCGTGTTTTCCAAGAAACCGACCAGCCCCTTGGAGAAAACCACCAAAAGCATACTCCTCAGTAGCAGAGTTACCTCGACCAGTGCTTCTTTCCTGACGATCAGCAAGAGAACTAATCTGATCTGGAGACGCTCCTCGTTTGACCATCTGTTTGTGGTACTTGGCAAAGCTCATGGTTGAGCCTGGGACCTTCACTACATCAGAGAAGATGTATGGTACACCTTTCCGAGAAACAGATCCTCCCTTGCCTGCGACAAAGTCCATGGTCTCTCCTCCTTCTACTTCTGCGTTATTACTGAGTCGGATACCACCGTTTTCATGAGATGGGCCGTTGAATTCAACTGCGGTGCCGCCAAGGCGTTTCATTGCTCCTCCTGTGCGCATAGGAAGACGACCTCCAAAACGGAAGCCGCCACCAAGAGAAGCACGAGCATCAGTGGTTCGAGAATGCATCTGTTCGATGTGAGATTGCATTGTCCCTTGAAGCGTCTCTTCGGTCAACCCAACAGGGCTCTGCTGTGTAGCAGGAAGTCCCTGGGAAGGATCTTGGATTTGCTGCGTCGCTTGCTGAGCAGACTTGTCCTTCGGAGCAAGAGCGGAACTAATGGCACCACCAATAGAACCACCAATGGGCCCACCAATAAGAGATCCGGCAATAGGTAGAGCAGCACGTCCAATCTTTTTCAGAAAGCCACCAAGTCCATATTGGGGAACATAGCCGCCTTTTCCGTAGTGTCTTGTCTTTGGATACATTGTGTTGTCTATTTGATCTTGACCCGCTCGCCTAATCATTGCCTGCAGAAATTGAATATCTTTGCCGCGAGCATTGCGAACAGAATCTACTCTAGCCATGCCTGGCGCACGAAGATTAAGCTCAGCTTCACTAGTGAATGATCCAGGTCGACTATCTCTTAAATTCAACGTATCTCTTTCAAGTTTACGCTGAGCATCAACAGCACTTCTTGCATCAGCTTTCGCCTTTTTAAGTTGCGCTAGAAGCTTTTTTACTCTGTCTGGATCTTTTTTAGCCATCGTATTATCGCTTGGATTGCCTGCTTATTAGCTGTGCATGAAAGATATACAGCAAAAGGTTGGCCGAATTATCCATTGTGAGCCTGACCTTGTGCCATTTATCGATAAGCCTCTTCTGATACGCCTGGGTGGTGCCATATCTACGAAGCTCAGAGGTAGACGGAATGTTGAGAGTATCTCTCCCGACATTCATTCTCCAGAAGCCTCTGTGACGTCTAGTGTTTCCCTGAGCACTCGAGAATGAGACAGTGGTATCAACAGGAACTGTTCCAGTATCCTGGTAGGAGTTAGTGATTCTGTACGAAGAGAAGGTAGTTGTAATGTCCTCAACTCCATTGTCATCAGCCACCGTTTCCATCAACAGATACGCTACCTGTTTCTGCTTTCCAGGGGGATCATTCTCAATGAACTCGATGAAGCTGTCATATTCAACCCCATAGAAGTTTCCGTAGTCTCCAGTATGGTGTTGATAAATGGTTGATCCAGTTATAGAATGGAGGTTATTCGATGATGGCAGGTACCAGTGGGGAGAATAGGAGTGGAAAGACGTCCAGGTATTTGTCGCCAGGTCAAGAGAAAGCGTTTCCTCAGTGGCCCCACCGTACCCAGTGATTATCAAACGCTCTTCGGCCATGTCCTCAACAAGGTGGAGGATTCCAAGACTGTCCAGATTGTCTTCCATCCAATTGGTCAAGCCACCAGTGACGTCCCTAATACCTTCTCCAGATATCATGTAAACACGTTTGGCCAACTTGTCAATCCAATAGTAGCCGTTTGCAGTCACAACAGCTGCACGCTGGTCCTGCAAGCCACCAAGTCCAATCTCAGTGGATCCTATTTCTGTCGGCTGGACAGAGAAAATGTCTCCGGAACCAATAAAGGCTCGGATATCACTGAAATTCAGCTCCTCTTTTCCACGAGTTCTGTACAGACCTCGCTTCATGTGAGCAATGATCACAGATCCCATGTTTGCAAGGTGGACAAGTTCTCCTCGCTGGCGCGGGAAATCCAGATAATCATCAACCAAGAATCGTCTGAAGTGATCTTGATTGGTTCCAGTTGAAGCTCCAGACCGAATTACCCTTGTTGGATAGCTGGTAGGATCTGGATCAGTACCATCGTATGGGAAGGACACTTTCCAGTCCTGGAGATCATTGTACTCCTCGTTGTAATAATACGGATTGTCAACGTCGTACTGATCTCCCCCATCTGGATAGGTTCCTGGATTCAAGAACAAGGCGCGTGAGCTCTTCGGATAATAGATCTCCCACTCAAGAGGTCCCTCATGACGGAATCCAATGTTGTCATCCGACTCACATACGATGTCATGGGAATAGGTGGTCAATACAGATGATCCCTCATCCATGTGCTCTTTGAACGTGTACTTTGAGATGTAGGTGTCTCCACCATAAATCTCAGAAGTCTCGTTGGCAGCATGCCAAGCAGTAGTGCTATCAAACGGCTCATTTTCAGCGGCGACAGTTGCCTGGAAGTATCCTGTCCATACCAGAGACTGTTCAGTAAAGCTGTTGTACACATCCAATTTGAAGGAACAGAGATTGACCAAGTGATTGGATTGGGAATCATGGCCTGTTGAAATGGTGAAACCCATTGCTCCAGTTCCCGTGTCACTCAGCAAGATGTCTGATGAAGACGCCAATGTAATTTCTGCTACGCCTGTATCCGTTGCAGTAATTGATGGAGTGAGAGCGGCCAGGGTAGCTGCGTGAGTAGCCACCCAATTTGCAGCAGTAGTGTCCGCATCTGTATCAAAGGCTTCAGTATAATCGATTCCTTCAATGCTAACTGAAAGAACCCCGCTCCCTCCAGAAACCGTCAAAACACTGGATTCACCAGCGCCATGGAGATCACTATCCAACTCAAGAAGAATCTTGGATACGCCAGGATTATTCTGGTAGTATGGCCAGGTGAAACCTCCTCCGGAAAGGTCTGTCTGAACTGTTCCTTCAGCGATATAGGTTTTGGCTGCAACTGACCGAACTCTGGGCTGAGCTGCAGGAATGTATGAGCCCAGGCCAACTCGAGAGCTGTCAATCAGCGAATCATCTATGTTCGCCTGAGACTTGATATAATCAAGATTTCCAAGATTTATGTTTGGATAGTTTCTCAGAAGATTGAACGGATGTACAGCTCCAACATTGCCATCATAGGCATTGGTCACAGCTGGATCAGAAGCCTTGTTCTGAGAGAACCAGAACTCAGAAGCTGGAGTTGAAATATCAAGACCGGCGTATATGAACTCTCCTTGATCAAGGATCGTTTTATTGTTGTCCGTCCTCTTTGCGTAGTACACCTTGAATCCAATGACTTCTGCAGCGAGATCATTTGGGATCTGCACGTTTGTCAACTTGAAGCCAAGAGCTCGTGCATTTGGATCAGTATCCGTCCCATCAAAAACGGTGTTGGAATAGTTGTCAGGAAAACGGTGATGTCTGACCTTTTGGCCCTGGAGAGTTCGACCGGTATCCTGTCCGGATCCCGCAACAACCTCCCAGATATCCCAATCCTCCGTACTTGGGTAGTCCTCGTTGGCGTTTTCCCAGTAGCCCATTCCAGTCTCTGCATCAGCGGCACCTGAGAAGTGAAAGAGCTTGGCCGTATCATATGCTCCACCAGGAATACCAAACGCCTGAGTTATCCTTCCGATGTATGGTTCATTTGCAGGATCTGCTGCTAGGTCGGTAAGGAGCTCTGTTTCGTTAGCTGCATAGAACTCGTTTCCTCCACCAACACCAAATGCGGTGACGGAAAAGGGCTTCGGAACATCTCTATAATCAAGAATCAGCGGACTGTTGAACTGTTCAGGGGGTGTACCAGTGACCTTTGCTACAATATTTACCTTCGATGAATCTCCGCCATCTACAGCAATGTCATAATCAGCATTGATTGTAACGTTGCCAGTGAGCGCTGTCACCAAGTTTGATGCAATGGTGGCTTTGCTCTCTCCTCCGCTTACAACGTGGTTTACGGTCTGCCCATAAAAATCAATCGTGGATGTTGTGAAAGGCTGTCCTTCATCATCTTCTCCGCCAGCAAGAGCAATCGTAGTGGCGTATGCGTTTGATGTATAACCATCCTTTGGACTAGCCGTTACACTGAATGTCACACCATTCCAGTCCTCATTGTTGCCAGTCCTGTTCGTGATGATCATCTGGTAATCATCATCAGGGTCATTGGCAAACTGGATGTTGTTCTTGAATGTAATGCCAGCAGTATCAATCATAGATGAGATGTACTCATTTATAACATCTGCGCCAGTCATTCCAGCTGCAATAGGGACATTGTATGTGGCATCTACAACATCCACCCCAAGCGCAGTAGCACCAGATACAACAATTGTATGGACAGATGGAACTGAAGCAATCCAGTCTTGCTTGGCAGTCATAATAACAGATGCTGCACTGATTGAAGTTGGAGCTGCAGTCTGGAATTGGACGTAGCCAGAGGATAGACCAGCGTTAGTACCAAGACTCCCACGACCTGGAATATGGAACGCTTTGGTCTCTGAGCCATCTTTCAATACCCAAGACATGTAGAGAGCATACACCTCGTCTCTACGAAAGCTTTTGTTTGTAAACGAAAACTCGTTGTCCTTGTAGCCAAGACCTCCGGTGACATTGAATACATCAGTGACAGCCTCAACAGAGATGTTGTTGGCGTACTTTTGATAGTCAAACTCCTTGTCCAAAGTCTCTACGTTTCCGAGATACAATCGGTCATCCACCTGACGCAAAGTCTTAGCCTTCGTGTAATAGGCCGTAGGAATGACGATCTCCTCAAGAGTACCATCAGTAAAGGCTTCGTTTCCTGTGACCGTGGTGGTCATCACACCGTTGTCCAGAGAGATAACTCTGTCTGGCATCACGCGAACATCAGAACCATCAATCAAAGCGATTCTGATATGGCTGTAGTTCTCGTCTACCTCAGTCAAAGAGAAGCTGATTGCCCTGTTCGTAGGATAATCGTTCTCAGCACCATCATACGTATCAGGAAAAGACTCATTGGTCTCATCATTGACGTAAATGGGATGTGAGACAAAGATCCATCCTGTCTGTGTTCCATCTGCGTTGACATATGCTAGGGCGATGTGATATGAACCTGTGCCCAATGAGCCACCAGCAACCAATCCATTGAATTGGAAATAGGGATGTTTCTCAACAGTTGGAAAGAGGGTGAATGTATCTAGACCTCTCTCGACGCCAGTCTCAAGATCAATATTCAGATATCGTGGGGGGTTAACATCATCCGTCCAATAAATGAGATACTCGTCCTTGTGATTGATTCTTGAGGTCATTTCACAAAAAGGTCCGAACTCAAGTTTATTACTAGAGCTAAAACCTGTATCTGACAGAATTAGATTATAGCTAGTACCATTAAAAACACCTATTTGGCTACTGATCGTTTCTCCAATAGCGACCTGGGAGAAAGAAAAGCCTGTGCTTCCATCTACAATGGTAAGAGCAGAGCTGCAGTACAAAGTCAGAACATTGGTTGCTGTACGAGCTGCGGTAATAGGAGAGTCCAATACGGCCAATTCTCCTCCTTGATCTGCTATCCAATCATCAATTGTCGCAGAAATAGAACCGTTGTCTGGGGTCGCATAGCCTACGCCATTGATGGTTAGATACAGAATATCATTTACCCCAGGGGACGGCTGAGAAACTGTAAGATTGTACGTAAATGGAGCGACATACCTAGAAAGTATAGCTGTGCGACCATCAGACATCAATGTAGACCCAACTACAGCATAGTTGGTGGTGATGCCGACGATATCTATTGTGCCGGCCTCTGTCTTGAGAGCGCCTCTCTCATCATCAAGAATGACATTACGAGCATCACGGTAAGTACCTTCTGGTTGCCGTGACTCGTGCTGATCCTGATTTATTCCGCCTGCGAATCTCATGATAGCGAGCTCCTCAATTCATGCATGTCGACCTTGGTACCAGGACAGGTCTTTTTGGCTCCTGTTTCCCGGTGACCAAGAACGTTTTCAACAGGGATGCCCCACCGTGCATCTATCTGCTGGTACAGGAGGTTGAGGCTTTTACGCTGAGCCTTGGTGAACTCCTCGAAGTCTCCATGTCCTTCAAAACATATGCCAATAGACTTCCTATTCATTCCCATATCTTTACATTGGGCTCCTACCTCTGTCTCATCACGTCCACGCTGAACAGTACCGTCTCTGCGGATATAGTACTGGTATCCTATATACTGCAAATCGTGGGTTCCTTTTCTTCGGAAACCACGCTTTTTGTGCCAGCGATTGACATCTTCGATACTTGCGGCGATCTTTGCTCCCGCAGTGTGGATAATGATATAGGATGGAGTCATCATAGGTTCACTCTGAATATGTATGTTGCTTTCACTATTTCCCCGTCCAGAACTGTCACTGGGGACGTTAGTCGATTCCTGCAAATCGCGTAGGCCTCCGAGATGAATGTCATCTCCTCCTTCCTCGCCACGTAGAATCCCATCTCGTTCACCGTCAGAGTTCCCCCCGATAGGTTGTGGAAAAGATTGTCTACTTGGAATTGCGCGTAAGGTGAGACACCACCAGAGGTTGTCCAACCATGTACTAATGGTCCGAAACATTGCATTTGGTATGTGTTTCGTCCGTGAGCATATCTGGAGTCCTGCCCCTCAATGGCAAGAGAGCCATCATAAACAGTGTCACCTCCAGCATACTGAAGACGAAAGTCAGTATTTGCTACAACCTTTGTAGAATGACCAAGCTGTGGCCCGAGATATTGATTGTCTGTGCTTCCTACGACAGGCGACCATTGATTGTCTCCTCCGCATCCAGCAACCATAAAGGTTCCTTTTGATTCTCCAGTTGTCTGGTTATCGTTGAAAATCCCCTTTGCTTCACGACTAGTTTGAGCAATTTGCCGGTATAGAATTTCGTTGAACACAGCTAAGATCCCACCGTTGCCTGTAACAGTATCTACCTGGACGATGATTCGATACTTCAGAGTCAGAACCTGGCTTGCACCAAGAGAGACTGGAGTGATGACATCTCTCGCCATCAGAGTAAAGTCTCTATTATTCTCCACTGAACCAACCATCTTCATAAACATGCCAACTTCTGAAACGCTTATGGCAACACTCCCATTGAGGTTGGTGAAGGACTGTTCGATCTCAATAATGGACTTTCCTGACCCAATCGTAGGGGTAGAAATAGACACAGCACCAACGCTCACCGTACCTGGGTTTGTACCAACAGAGAATATTCCAACCTCTGATTCGAGATTGCTTTGGCGCTCAGTGTTGTTTGCAGTCCCATATCCAATTGCCAACTGTGGGACGGAAAATGTATCCTGGTCTACTCTCGCGGAAGAATAAAAATTGCCGGTCACTCTAGCAGTTGTTGTATAAGTGGCAGTATCAATGGACGCCACATCTACCACATCCAAATAATCTCCGGTATCAACATCCTTCATATACCAGCTTCCAAAGCCAGGAGAGGTTTCCTCAAGAAACCATCTGCCGGCAACCCCTCCTCCTGCGGCAACAGGATCTATTCCATGGACATACACCGTTGGAGTATTACCCCAGGAGGAATCGTCTCCAGTCAGAACTGTTCGAAAGATTCCAGAACTGGCTGGTACTTCAACTCTAGCAAAGCTAACCAAGGTGGTTGGAGCAGCGGTTCTCCAGTCATCTGTATCATTGCTCAAAGTGTATCCCCTATACGCAAACGGAATCTCTTCTCCAGACATGAAGCTGTAGAGAGCAGCAAGGAAGTTTGTGGTGAAAGAATGGCCCTGTTCGCTATGAACAGTTTCACCATCTATCTCCACATCGACCCACAAGGAAAGACTGTCCTTGAGATTGATATTCAGTTCTTGTACAAGATGCTTCATTATACTGAAACGCTGAATGTATAGGTAACCTTTACAATCTCACCAGCTGCTACTGTAACAGGTACGGTTAAAACGTGCCTTGCTATACAGTAGACCGGGTCCGCATATGATGATTGTCTAGCGGCATATAGGCCAGTTTCATTGATGGTGATAGGGTCCCCAGTCGCATTCTCAAAGATTCGAACAACATCAAAACTGGCTTCTCCTGGAGTATCTTCGTACCGCCAGTTTTCTACAAGCTGACCATAGTAGCGTAAACGACCAGCGGAAGTCCAGGCAATATCTCCTGTAGAGCTATCCACAAGGGTCATTGAGGCACTACGATACAGAAGAATTGCATTGGAGTTGTTCGGATCAATTACAGCTGTAATTGGGGTCCCGAGTCCAGCCAGGGTGGCAGCATGCGTAGACAACCAACTCGATACAGTAACTGCAATGGTGCCAGAAAAGGTTTCTGAGTAAGGGGTACCATCAATACTGATGACGAGATCTCCAGTTGTACCCGCCGTGACAGTGATCGAGGTAGCATCTCCATGAGTGATACGAGTCTCAAGAGTGGTGTCATCTGTCGTCACTGTTGTTGAGCCAGTACCTACTTGAACACCAATCCATTGTCCGGCATATCCGCTGTAAGATGGGAATTGGATATTATCTCCAGATCCACCTGCCAACATGAAGCTACCAGAACTAGAAGATATACTGGTTGTTGCTCCCTCAATATCAATTGGGGCGTAAGACGACCCCAAATGAGTATATAGAATATCTAAAAACTGTCTTGTCAATCCTCCTTGGGCATCCAACGAAGATGTAATTTTGTATTGAACAGTTACTGTTTTTCCATCTGCTACAGATGTCGTAAAAAGATCTCTTGCGATGAGAACCCAAACATAATCGTTGTTTGATGGGTGGTCATATGAATATGCATATAAACCAGCTTCCTTGATTGCAATAGTGGCCCCAGACCCATTTACCAACTGAGTGCTCAGAGATAACTCCACAGAGGATCCGTCAGAAGCAGGAATAGCGACGCTCGTTGTATCATGAGTAAACTGATTGACACCAGTTCCATTGAGGCATTCGCTTATGACAACTTTGTCATCAAGGGCGACCGCCCTTGTTGAAGTCCCAACCTTAATTCTTGGCTCACCGTACCCTTTGAGATCTATGCGATATGTATCACCAACTTGTTGATACAATTTTATACCAACTGGACTAAATCCAAGGTCCAGCGCTCCAAACAAGGACGAATCAACTGCAATTGTAATTGTGGTAGAGGTTGTCGAAACAGGAATCCAAAAACCATTACATGCTTCCCAATCTCCTACCAAACCTGTAATCTGAGCTCCTTTCGCACCAGAAAGTGCGCTTCCAGCAAATGTAATAATCGTATTTGCACCAGAGCTCACCGCATTCGTTATAGTGTCTGACGAATAAGAGTAATAATTGTTTGAAGATGAATCATAGTGACCATACATATCTTCAGGAAAATATCTTCCACCGGCATACGAGAACAAAATGTTCAAAAAGTTACCGACGAGAGAATCTCCCTTTGTCTCTTCAATGACGACATTTCCATCAACAGAAACAGAGTGATATAACTCGAGATCACCTTTTCCAATTTGGATATTGTGATTGATTGATAGAGGGCTTTTCATACGACTGTTGTTTGGATTTCGGTAAAGAACTCGTCTTCATCCGTGGTTATAGTTTGAGAATGGCTAGCTGTTGTTGGAGTGGCCATGGAGAGATTCAATGCGATAATTCCTTCAGCATTTCCAGCTGGTGCAGTTGGAATTGAATCCAGTCCTGTTAATAAGATGCTTATGCTTTTGCTGATAACATCAACAAGAAGAGCAGGAATCGCAAATAGGTTACTTGGGTCAAGAATGATTTCTCCAGCTGTGACGAACCAGTATGTGTCCGATCTAAGGGTATTTCCTTGAGCATCATATGATTCAACCTGGAACGCATATTCGGTATCGATGTTAAGATCGTAGAGAAAGACCTCGTGGTATGCAACACCATTTGTTGAAGCCGGGTCATCAAGAAGAGCTGATTCCAGATTAAAACTCTCGTTCTCAGCGGAATAATAAACCTTTGAATCAGCAATAGCCCCGCTTGTCCAGATGATTCTAGCACTCAAAGAATTGTCAACACGCGTTCCAGGAGAACCTTCCTTTCTGAAGAGATCCTCTTGACCCATGATATTCCTGAGAACTAAAGTACCACTAGCCGTAGCACCTTCTCCCTGGAACTCATATTGAGCGCGGGTAATAAAGCTTTTTCTGACGACAGTTTTGACGTCAGATTTTTTCTTAATGTTGTATTCCTTGTAGTGTGAATCAGCCATAATCGAATCTACTGCTATTTCTGTGCCTCTTTATATGGCATATTTGGTTTCAAGCTCTTGTCTAACAGAAAGAAGCTCTATTCTGGTGAGCTCTCTGTTCCAAATCAAAATCTCTGCTATTTGACCCTCCCATGGTAGAGAGGTTGCGGGGAGAGTTACGTTTGCTCGAGCTCCAATGGTTTGAGGACTATTCATACCAGCCGCCGTTGGAGTTCCAACCAAATTAGTTTTCTGTCCCTGTGGGAACTGAGAGCTAACTGATGTGACGAAACTCTGATCTGTAGCTACTCTGTATTGTATGACTTGTCCGACCGCTTTACTAAAGGATATTCCATCTATTGTAGAAGAGGAATCAAAATAATCAAGATCTCCAGCATCTCTTAACCCCATCGGATTACTGGTTCCATTCACGCCACAGAACAAGAAATATCCATTAGAGCCGGTATCAGCGACAAGCGCCATAACTACAGTATGAACTTCTGTCACTGTTCCATCTGGAATCTGCAAGTAGTCATTCACACCGTCAAAATCCACAGCGGGTAGGGAATTGACTGCTGCCACACTGGCTCGCCACAGAGGATATTGCCCGGCGTTTGTATTAACGGCATCGTTGCTATTTCCAGACTGATCTGGCCACTTAACGATTATTTGCCCGTCTGTTGCCTGAATATCTCCAGTTGTATACGCGATGGAGGCGTCTAGATGGAGGACCTTGTCTGGTATTGCCGAAATGGCCGGAAGCGTTGGTGTCAAATTATTCGTCATAACGAGAGCAAATTCATCTGTCGCATTCGCATTTAGGGTACACAGAGAAGAAGCAAGTCCAGCAGTTGCTCCTTCTATTCCAGATATAGTCCAAATCTCGTTGGTATCAGACCTATGTATGTAAACCGTATTGTTGTATTTATCATGTCTGAGACAGGATATTTCAAAACCAGTATAAGTAGCCCCTAACGTAATTGTATTAAGCAGGCTTCCAGCCAAATTATAAACAAGCAGCTCGTTGTTGACAGTTTCCCAAACCCAAAGTCTACCAACGCTTAGGTCTGCATTTACTATATCTGGATCGATACACATTGCCGCCGGCTGTGTCCCAATTCCAACATCAAACAAGGACGATTTGCCATTAACTCCAAGAGTGCCTGTGTTTATAGTCGTCTCTCCAGTTACAGTCCAGTACAAATTATTGTTTGTTGCGTCAACAGCAACTGCGTAAGGAGTATCTCCACCGATGTTTGATATTCGAAGTCCGTTTTCATATGCGCTGACATCGTTTGTATAAATGTCTTCCGTATTGCTTCCTGATCCAATCCAACCATCGGCATAGTCGAGTCTATATATAATACTAATTTCTCCAGCAAGGGCATTATAGGTATCGACAAAGTTGGATCCATCTAGATCAAATGTCCATCCATTTGCACCTGTGACATCGGTAGAAATAACTAGCTTAGACGCTTCTGTAAAAAACGTTATGGCGTTATTGACGTCGCTGTCTTCTCCAGTTGCTGTTTCAATACTGGCGACGACTTCCGTATCAGTCACACCATCACCAGTAACCCTTCTCACAGCACCATCCGTACCTGGGGCTGTCAGATAGTAAATGTATGCTACTGGATTCGTTGATGGACTTTCAAGAAGTGGAGTATAGATAGTTTCTGTCTCTGTGACAACAGCTGCGATAGACATCTGAACCTTAGAGTCAGCTGTTGGAGCATATACAGTCTCCGGAATTGTGATCAGACCAGGAGATTGATTGAAGTTGATGTCCCATTCAAAATACGTTGGAGCATAAAGATTCTCCGTTTCCGTGGTCAAACCCAAGATAAGACCAGTCACCTCTTCATATACAGGAGCATATGTAGACACCGTCTCTGATACTATCGCTGCAAGAGACATCGCTATTGGCGTATTCGCATACACTGGAGCATAAACAGTCTCTGAGACGAACTGTAATGCCACCAGAGACATCAGCGTTGGAGCTGCTGCAAGTTCATGCAGGTACAGAGAGACTGTCTCTGTGGTCAAAGGAGCCACCATCAGATCGCCTTCTGCATAAACAGGAGCATAGATCGTGTAACCTTCAACGAGAAGGCTCTCTACGACCATTTGTCGAACAATGTCTATCTCGGCTTCAAGGTAGCTCGCAGCTTTGATGAACCGTCGACGTCGTGCCTCGGTGATCTGACGGAATCTGGTCGCCATGCTTATACGTCAACGAGGGGTTCGACATAGATGAATGCTTTTGTCAAAACGGTGGCGACGTCTCCTGATGCCAGGTTTGAAATATCAGGATGTTCCAGATTACAGTTGATTTTGACGAAGGTGCCTGCAGCCAGCGTAATGTCTGGAATCTGGATATACTGCGTTGGAGCATTTGCATAGCTATCTCCAGCAGTATTGTTGGCGGAAAGGAGTGTGAGATCATCAGCCTTCCTGGCAGTCAGAAGATAACCGGTAAAGTCTCGACCTACTTCCAGATCGATCTCAATGACAAAGTCCTCTCCCTCGTTGGTATAGAAGATCTTTGGTTGCTGGTTGTAGGCAATCTCTTCCAGAACCTCTTCTATCCATCCAATAGTTGTTGCTGATGTTCCTGCACCAACAGTATCAAAGATACGCTGAAGGATCAGTTTAGTGGTTCCGTCTACTCGATTGGCTTTGTTCAGGAACTGAAGTATGCGAGCAGAATCACTGAAGTATTGAAGCTTCGAGTATACGAGAGGAATGATGTGTGGTCCGTTTACAGGCATGGCTTATAGAAATTCACTGGTACCATATGTCCAGTTTGGGTTACGGAAATCGTCTTCTTCGAAGAAATTCTCTCGAGAAGCGGGTGGCATCACCAAATTTCTCCAGGTCTGCAGAAACAGCTCATATTGCGCAATATCCGGCATGTTTGCTGCATTGCGAGCCTGGCTGCAGTATTTCTGCCATGTGGCATCAGCGTACCCATAATCAAAGCCTGAGGGATGCTGCCAGCCTCTCATCATGAGCTTCTTCATGATGTACCAGAAGAACGCTTCCTTGTAGGAGATATCATCTGGGATCAGAGGATATCCGTTGTCGTCAAGAGGAAGAGCCAGATAGGAGATGAACAGATATCCGGTCTCAAAGCTTGTATGGATATAATCGGGATTCAGGACATATGACTGACCGGCAAACGAAGGATAGTCTCCTCTGGTTGTGGTATTGATACCCTTTGGCATCGTTGAGCCAGAGCGATTCAAGGGATACTTGACAGCATCACCAATCGTTGTGACTGCAGCTGTTGTAGTCAATGCCGCTGCCATATCGCCTCCGGAAGAGGTGTCTGTGACAGTAGCGGTCTCGTCAAGGTCCTGGACAACCAATGTGATCGTTCCAGTGTCAGCTGTTGCAACAATACCAAGTACGGAGAGGGCTGACGCATGTGTGGTCACCCAGTTGTCCGCAGTTGTGGAAGCATCTGACGCAAAGGTCTCTGAATATGCGGTGCCATCAATCGTCAACGACAGGTCTCCACTCGTACCTGTAATCACTGCTTCAACTGTATACCCCTCTTCTGTGTCAGCATCGACACTGGATGAATAGAAGACGTCAATCAGCTGAACCAGATCTGTAGGAAGAAGAGCCTTATATGACGAGATCGTGACTGAGTCCTCTTTCTTTTTCAGCTGGACTCCAGCTCCAATGTGCTCAAGAGCTTCACCGATCCATTCAAAAGCATCCTGCTCCCAATCAGATATCTTGATGGTGTTGCCGAGATCACGATAGATCTTGGCAATGACCAATCCAGAAGATGTGGTACGGTAAACCATGGTTCAATCAGCCTCTTTTATTTGAGCTGCTTTTCTTCTCCTCAAGATCTGAAACTCGCTTCTTCAAGTCGGTGTTCTCTTCCTGAAGAGATTCAACGGCTTTCTGCAGCTCCTTGATGGCCTTCGTGATTGGTTCCAGATCAACAGGATCCGGAATGTCTTGAATGAGGCCAGTTACTGGAGTGTATCCAGAAGGAGCGTTGTCTCCAGGCTTCGAGAACAGCCCAATGAGATCGTTTTTGTTGATGCTGTCAGTAATGGGATTTTTCATGGTTTTGCTTTGTCAAACTTGAGATAGGCTAAGTCATCGGACTGCAAATGTTGGACCAGCTTTGTCTTATTGCCCTTCATTCCTCGAGTGGCGTCAAATCGGTATGCTGACTTGTTTCTGATCTTGCAGACTCTTTTCTCCCAAAAGAAGCGGCAATACCAATCGTCTGTGTAATAGACCAGGTACGGAACACCATCTGGATTTTCTTCGGACTGGAGTGTTTCTCCTTTGTCCAACAGTTCTTGCTTCAGTTGCTTTGTGGATGCCCAATCAACCCTAGGTGCTGCGTGATTACGATCAATGCGAATGATGGACAGTTTGGCCAGATTGGACCCCATGTCAAACTCACGGCCCTCATAGATGATTTCATCCATGATCTCCTGATTGAATCTGGAGACAACAGAAATCCACTGATCCCAGTCTAGTGGTCCTCCGCGAGACACGTAATCAGCGAAGACGTCTTTGCTTGTATGTTTGTCAATCGTCATTAGACTACTTCTCTCCAGGACATCGTTCCTTCAAAAATGGTATTACGCTCCAAGCTTGTAAATACCAGAGGCATTAAAAGTCAAGGAGTCTGGTGTACCATCAAGTGTAATTGGAAGACCAGTCACAGTGTCCAGGTACAATATGAGAGGGCTGGTTCCTGCAACCCCGGTATCTTTGTAGATGACAAGAGCCTCTCCTGTGGCACCGCCACCAGAGTCCGGGAAGTTGCCAACAAAGTCATCAGCGTCAAAGATCCTGTTTACCCATGTCGGAGTGGCTAGAGTGGCAGTTTCCAACACTCCAGATAGGTCAGAGAGAAATTCGTCTCCGGTATCACTGACATCGGCTGTGTACGTTCCTGTATCTACAAGAGCGATTTTGAAAGTCCCTGAGGAAAGATCAATACTTCCTTCTCCAAGGGCCTGGAGAAATTTAGCGTATGTTGAATTAGCCATGGTTATTCTGCTTGTCTATCTGGAAGGTTATCAAGAGTTCTATCACTCATAGTTTGAGCAATGATTTGACCTTCCCCGTTTATCACTGACTGAGACACTTGCTGTAGCAGATCAGAAGAGATGGGGAAATCGTTTGTGTCATCGTCCCAGGGGTCCCCTGAGAGATTGAAATTGTAGGCCTGCTCTGGATCCTCAAAGATCGCAGTCAGCTCGACCTGCGGACTCACAGCGCCTGTGAGATTCCAGTTGTTGATGTACAGCTTTCCTCCGTACAGCCAACAGCGTCTGGACAAGGATGTGTATTTGTCAAACTGATTCCAGATGCCTCTGCGGCTATCGATGTATGGAATCACCTGACGAGTGCCATCCACAAGAACCTGCATGATGGCAGGACGATCCTTTAGACGAACAATGTTTGGAAGCACTGACGCAGATATCGCGGTGTACTCAGGTACGGAAGAGGCTGGAGGGTTTGTTTGGGCTGGCGTGCCCCAGGAAACGTTGCTTGCGGCAATGGGGACTACAATGGATTGGGCTAGTCCTTCAACACGGGAAAAGCGCTCCTCATCCCTGCGGATCAGAAGAGCGCGATAGTACTTGATCCAGAATTTGATTTGAGACAACGAAATATATTCGTTGTTGGACGATCTTCCACCTCTCAACTGATTGAGGATGTTGTACGCCGCTTGGTTAAGTGTAATCATTGATTCATTCTCTCCCTAGCCTGCTCAATCTCATTTCCCAGTAAAAGCAGATGAGTTTCTATGTCTTCCTTGACAATATCAAGCAATTCTTGGGCCCTTTTTAGGTGGGAAGGTAGGGTTTCAAATTCTGCAATCCGTATATGTTTCCTGATTGACATCAGTGTTTCTGGCAAATCGTACGCCAAGTTAGGGGTGTGATCTCCAAGCTTCTTGTCGATATAGTCAGACATGTTCTCACCAAGATACGTTTACTGCGTTTTTACGACCCCTATCACGACTGAAAATGGTAGCGCTGATCTCCTTCGGAATCCCTATCCAACCAGAATCAGAGTGCCATTGGTCGACACCATTGGTAGATCTGAGGAAATGGGCTGACATTCCAACTCCGTCATAAGAAGACCGGAATTTGTATTCCTCTCGGTGATGAACATCTCCGAGGAAGAGCTCATGAAACTTGGTGCGATACCATATTGACTTGGCTTCCTGCGCAAACCAGAGTGGCATACGATCCATGTTGCGCTTCTCATTGTCCCCATGGCCAAAGCCAAATCCCCAAATACCGTACTCGAAGTACTTACGGGCATGCCTGGACATATGGACTGTCACTCGACTCTCGTGAGCAAGACCCATCTTGAGTGCGACCCCGAGGTAGAATACAGCATCTGCGTCATGATTGCCACGGATGATGGCCACCTCAACGTTCTGGGCTACCTGTAGAAGTTTGCACACGCAGTCCATATAAAAACGAGCCCCACGAAGGAAGACTTCCTCATGGGGCGCAATGGTACGCTGTGGTGTTCCTCTCTTCGTTCCTTGACCAGGACCGTTGGTAGTAAAGAAGTCGTTTCCAACGGGAAAGAAGATGGTCTCTGGGTGATGCATTGCTACGCCAGATAGAAGCTCATCGAATCTTTCTTCTAGCTGTTGAAAGCGTTCTTCCAGATTCAAGTCTGTATCGTCATCATATACCTCTCCTGACAAAATAACTTTGTCAACGTGCGCATCATAGAGGTTGATGATTGCACACTTGTCTTCAACGAAAGGAGATGGAGCCACATACACAGGGGGAGAGTATCCATCAAACAGAGAAAAGACGGCCTCTTCCATCTGTGTCTGGGAGAGTTCGTTGTCTTCTTTGGTGACAACGCTGAATCTCTGCTCTCCGCCCATGTTCTGCCAGTATTTGACAGATACAACATCATCTGGAGAAATACCATTTAGAGCCAGGTACTGATCATAAGCAGTACCGTCTATTGGAGGTTCTCCTCCTTCATTGAAGGATCTCGAGTCATTTGATACAGCTGTCTCTACTCTGACAACGGCTTTCAAATCAGTAATCAAAGATCGAGAAAGTCCCAGTTTCTCGGAGAGGCGGTCAGCTCCCCATTTGAGATAACCAGGATGGTCTATGAGGAACTGCTTTGCCTTTTCGATGGTCATAGATTCAACCAGGGGATTCTGATAGGTGACATGAACCCAACGCTGTGTCCGCCACCTTCCCATGGAGAATATCGATAAAATACCGAATATCCTGAGTGGTGACTATACCCGATCATTGGGTTGACTTGGAGACCTGAAGCAGCTACACCAATGTCTAATCCAGCTTGCAAAAAGCTTTGTTTGACGATGATCCTCTCTGTGACATATTCCGTGTTTGTGACTGTCTTGAGGATTACTTCTGGCTTCAATGACTTGTAGAACAACTTCTGTTCCAAAAGCTCTCCACGAGTGAGGGAAACAATCCTTCCAGTGATTAAACTGTCCTGGAAGCTCCTATAATAGGTTCTCAGAGGCTCGAGACCGTCCAATTTAGAGGACGATACTCCACTTGGAATGCTATCGTGAACGATTACTGTATCTCTGACAAGCTCTACCTCTCGGATCACGTTGTCGACATAGATGGTGTCTGTTTCAACAACTGTCTCCACCCGCTCTATGATCTCAGGATCCAGGATCTTGGGTCTAGTCACCCATGAAATTGCAAGAAGTGCTAGCAGAATGATATTGAGCCAGAGGGAGACCTTTCCAATTTTGGATTTTCCCTCAGTTGCATCATTGATTGTTATCTGAGTTGACATTGGCTTTCTTGAGTTTAACTACGAAAAAGGTATCTCGCTCAAGAGCCTGTAGAAAGTGTATCTGCCCTGCTGGAATCACATATGGCTGACTGTGAGCATTCCCTTCCATAATCTGTTCTACAGACACCTCTTCTCCAGGAAGGAGAATAGCTCCACTGTGTATGTCCTTTAGAGATCCTCGAATTACGTAAATGAATTCGTCAGCATCAGGGTGGACGTGTGGATGTAGCATTGCCCCATTTTCCCATTGGCATGCTAAAGCCACTTCGTCATCCGATTGATATGACGTCCTGTTGAACATCACACCATGGCCAAGTTTTTTGCTTGTTCTTTCCCAAAAACCATGGACTTTGAACTCTACGGGCACTTCCGGTACGTTCTCATCATTGAGACGAAGAGCTTTTATGCGCAGTGTCTGTGCGGTTAGAGCCTTTTGTGCATCACGATGACGGTCAACAGCCTGGAACATATTCTTCAGTCCATTAAGCATCTGAGTCTGATTTGTTATTGAGCAATCTAGAGAGGATTAGCATTTTCAAATCTGGGATTGCTCTAAGGTTAATCTCGATGTCCTTCAGCGTTTCAACAAGCTTCTCGAGAGATTCAGCTTGACGCTGTTTGTCTTTGTACTGCAGATACAACATTATTAGAAGGACTAAAACTAAACCTCCGTATGCTGTGGCATCGTAAGGGGAGACCTTCGAAATTGTTTCTATTACTCCATCTGGCAACTCTTGAATGAACAGCATCCATAAGGTCATCATTTTGGTCCTCTCCTTTTTACAGGCACACGCAAAAAGTGCTCCCGCAACGACATGAATTATGAAAATAAAAGTGATCTACGAAAAGGGGGTGACCCTCGGCAAGAGAGCCACCCCCATAACCGTAGAGGTCTACGGAAAGCAGCTTAGGAAGTAGCCAGGAACGTATTCCAACTTCCAGTCACAGCGGCCTTACCAGCAATAACAACCTGGTAGTACTGATTTCCCTTCACAGGAGACTGACCTTCCTGATTCGTCTTCACGAGGAACGTCCAGAGATTGTATGTCCCAGGAGTCGTTACATCAGCAAAGGTTTCTGGAATCAGAGGCTGAGGCGTCTCACGGTAGTAGTTACCACGACGACCATGGCTAGTGAGTTCCGTAGCAAGCAGTTGAGCCGCAGAGCCTGAACCCTCCTTCCATGCCGTAGTGTCGGTAGCGGTAGCGCCAGAGATACCAGAACCAGTGGTGTCATTCAAGAACACCTGGAAGTTGTCATCGACTTCAGACGACTGGATCAAGAGGCTTGTGGCTTCCGTCACGGAGATCGAAGCCGCCATGTCACCAGTTGAGTCCGTATCAACAATCGTGAAGTCACCAGAGCCTACACCACCCGTAAAGATAGCAGTCGTGGTTCCGTCAGTCACTGTGATACCAAAGTTCGCCAGGAGCGAAGCAGCATGATTTGCTACAAGATCGTCGATAGTCGTGGCTACGTTGGTATTGAAGGCAGTCGTGTAACTGATAGAGAGATCATTCTCAGGGTCAGTTACAGTAAGCACCAGGTTACCGTTCGTACCAGTGACAGTCTTGGTATCGATCTTATTGGCGCCGAAATCAACAAAGCGACTTGCATCAGCCTTGTTGGCAGCAACCAGCGCGTAAATAGAGTCTTCATCGGCCTGGGAAGCAGGAACAACGATCTCGTAGTTCTTACGGGCAAATGGCTCTGTGTCCGTTTTGAGATTCACCACCTTGACGGTATAGGTATCGCCACCAGTGGGTCCAGCGGGAATGCTGGTAATCGTAACCAACTTCTTGACAGGAGCCGTGTACGCGAGGTACTCAGCATTGACAACGTTGGCAGATTCGATGACAGGGGAGATGATCGGCTGATCAGCGTGTCCCTGGACAATGTAAAACTTAGCTGGCATCGGGGTATCTTCAAAGCTGTGCTCGGCTCCGGTTGCTGCATTGAACACAGCGATTTTGCCAGCAGCGACTCCTGAAGGGTCCGTTGCACTTCCGTTTGCGAAAGCTCCAGTGTTCTGGATGTATACGAGAGGGTTCATGGTATTTATTCTGCTTGAGTGGTTGTTGATCTAACACCAGTGACTCGCTGCAAATAGCGTTCTACTGCTGTATCTACGATCTGCCGATGTAGTTCATCAGGCAGTTCACTCGGCGTGCCTGCGCCGGTGATGGAGATCTGATCTGGATCTTTGAGATAATCCAGATAGACGTTTGGTACTACGAAGGTCGAATTATCTGAGTACACATCAATGAATGAGTCATGTAGGACAGCGACGGGACCCCTGAAATTAGGTCTGTTGAAAGGATCAGCCAGCATTCTGTAAATGTCATCCTGCTGAGAGATCCCTGTAAACCGATAGGAAGTGTCTTTTCCAACATCGTCTACAGTACGGTTATTGGTGCCACTATCAACAGTTGTGCCAGAGTATCCGCCATACACCCATTCTACCTTTGAGGTAAGAGAGATGAAGAAGCGAAAGTTTGAAGGAAGATTAGCTCTATCAATCGTGTACCCGCTGATTGTATTTACGCCAGGGTAATCAGTTTCGATTTCAAGATTCCGGATCACGAGAGGCGCAAGTGCAGCAGAGACTTGATTTGTTGCCTCGAACTGTGAGAACAGCTCAGCTACAATGATATCCTGGGCGTCATTGAGCTCCTTGAAGAGTTCAGTTGACGTCAGGTTCAACTCAAGACCAGAGCGCTCAAAGGCGTCCTGGAAGGCGATTTGCATCTGTCTTGCTGTCATCCTTCTTGTGGTTCTGCGTTGAGATCACCGAGCATCTTCTGGAGAGCTCTCTGGATGATCTCTTCGTGCATGTGATCTGGAAGCTCTGGATCCTGGTTGACAAAGTCATCAGATTCATCAAGGATGATATCCAGAGGGAATCTAACATACGTGATCTTCTGGTCTACGAGTGTAGTCTGATAGTCACAGAATACGTGCAGGAAATCCTCCCTCACCAGTACTCGCGGATTCCTGATATGTGGCTTGTGCTCAGTGTTGGTCCTGAATTGAGCAACTTGGGTTTCTGTGATAGTCTGATTTTGAACATACTCCTTGACCAGAATCTCAGGATCTGCTGTTCTGGTCAGACCTGTCTCAGATGACAGCCACATGATGTAGTCATCTGGATATGGGCAATAATACTCGTTATCCACCCCAGCAGGAAAGGCGGTGGCATCAAACAGTGGCAGGAGAACCTGCTCAGAGACAAGTGGACGAATGTCATTCACTGCCAACTGAGCAGGATCCCCTGCTGACTGCTGCACGCGATTTACAACGATTTCCCGTTGCGCAGCTGTCAAATAGTAATCAATCTCATCGATGAGGAAGTCATCGTTGACATGAGCCCCAACCTGCTGGAGTCGGGTGTTTATTGCTACATGAAGCTGTGCTGCGGTCATGGTTTCTTATGCGGTTGCGAACTCTTTGAGCTTGGCTTTCATTTCAGCCACGGTCTTCGAATTGGTCTTGCTTTTCATGAACTGAATGGCTTCGTCCAAGGTTTCTCCAATGGTCTTATCCAAGTAGAGATACGAGGAGCCAATCTGACGAACGACGTCTGCCTCAATGAGCTTGAAGATTTCATCCTGGATTTCGAGGTTCTTGTCGGTTGCAACCGCCAAAAACTTCATTGGACTGTCTTCCAAGAGCTGAGCAAGCATGTTCTCACGTTGAGTCTCAGACATATTGTCTGGATTCGTTTTGCCAAGGACGCGGAGAACACGAATAACAGCATTTGGATCTTCGCTGATCTTGATGAATTCCTTGAACGCCGCTTTCTTGTCCTGCAGAGTGCGGTGCTGCTTTCCAATCTCCTTCTCAGGATCATAGATGTAGAACGTCTTCAGAGGATCCTTGCGCATATCCTCTGCGTTGTCTGCCACAAAGCGGTGCTTCTTGGCCCACTGGTACTTGATCCAGTCATCAATGTGGAGAGGAACTCCCTTCTCAGTCGTCGTGATGTCGAGAACAACGCCATCATGAGGAACGTCGATGGTGAAGTCTGCCCAGAACTGGCGGACCTTGGCCTGGAAGTTCTGATGATCTGCTCCAATCCCAAGGACTTCTGGGAGATATGTCCGCTCTTCTTCCTGGGTCAGACCACGAAGAGGGCTACGAGAAACGAAAATAGAACCCAACTTCTTCCTGGCATCCGCAACCACGCGGTTTGGCAGGTAGGAGTGAGTTGTTTCTTTACGTCGGATTTGAATCTGTTTCATTGTATGGGGTTTTTTGTGATCATGTTCAAGGCGGGGGAGTGTTACCTCCCCCAGACCTTGACATAGAGGTGGCTTAGGAAGCCACGCACTGGAGATCGATGGAAGTGTCAAAGCGACGGAGCAGGACTCCAGCCGTTTTCAGGAAGTGGACGGAAGCACCGTCAACATCACTGGCACGGAGGAGAGACTGACCGAAGCCATTGGGAACCACAGAACCGGCAACGGCCCAGCGGAGCATCTCCCGACCCTTCTTGTTGATCATCGTCAGATTAGACTGACCATCGTACGTAGACTGGTCAACGAAAACCATCCGATAGGATTCCATGCTGTAACCAGTGACTGGGTGCTTGGCAGCAGCCTGGGCAACGGTACCATGGTCAAACAGCGGCACCTTGACCACGCGGACAGTATGACCGTCAACATGCTCGTAGGTGGTGAAGAATCCAGTGAGAGTCATATTCCGACCATCACCGCTGACAAACTTGCCGTCGTTGAACTGACGGTAGCCTGAGAGCTCATCCTTCATGGCTTCATCGAACTCACGAGCACCACCAGTACCAGTATAAACAGTGATCTGCTTATTCTGTCCGTCAGTCATGCCATAGAACTGATCACCAATGGTGTTCTTCAGCTTCGTGGCAGTGAGCTCAGAGTACGTGTCCTTGTTGATGACCTGCTCAAAGAGACCAGGGCCAATGACAATAGGCTGACCATTCTCGTCGAGGAGATTGCTTTCGCCGTTGGCATTGTAACTCTGCTGACCATACCAGTAGAGCATCTCAGCTTCTTCTCTCCACTGGAGCATGTACTGCCACTCTTCGTAATCCATCCAGAGGCGCGTGGTGCGACCATCATTCAGGGGAAGATCGAAGACGACAACGTAATCCTTGGCGTTACCACTGAAGGAATACGACTTACGGATCGTCGACAATTTGTGGCGGATTTTCTCAGGAGACTGCCAGTTGCTGGCGTTCCCACGCGAGAAATCCGTGCCCACGGGAGCAAACAGCTGACCCCAGAGAGCTCCACCAACTGCATCAGATGCAGGAAGGAAAGCAGCAGGATCAGGATTGACAAGACGAAGAGTGTAGGTCCAGTTAGAGCCATTTGGAACTGGTTCCGCCATGACACGGGCCTGGGTCCCGCTTTCTGCTACCAGAACGTAGTCCTTGATGAACCACTTGTCCGGAAAGTCAAGAGTGAAAAGGGAGCCACCGAGGCCAAGACTGGAGGTAGAGTTCGTGACAGCAACAGGCCGCGTCTTACGCAGACGGGTCTGTACACGGTACTCATACTCGAGCTGGTCAATGGATTTGGTGTTGCCCACGCCTTCCGTGAGCATAGTGAGCGGGAATCGCTTGTCTTCCCGGCCACCGAGATGCGTCAGAATAGGGCTGATCTCAGCAGGCCGCGCCAGAAGCGCATTGGCCAGTGAATTCATGTCCGTCATCTGCGCATCGTTGAAATAGGTACGTGTTACCTTCATGGCGCGTTATTGCGTTTGGTTGGTGATTTATGTTCCGATGCTCAAATCAAGCGCGTCAAAGCTCGGGTTGTCCACTCTTCCCTTGGTCTGTTGACCCTTGGACTTGAGCTTGTCCTTGCTCTTTGACATTCGCTCTCTCAGGTTGTTTGCCTTCAGGCTCGATGCCTTCCGAGAAACAATACCGTCAAGATTGAAATCGCGCTTCAATAAGGCCGCGATGGCCAGATAGACATCCGTAGGAGCCTCATTCATGGCAACCTGGAAAGCTGACATTCCGTCTCTTACTGGCTTACTCACGTAATCCATAAGTTCCTTCTTATCCTTTTCCGAGATTGGGATTCCACGCAGCTCATTGGATTTCTGGATGGTTTCCGTAACCTCTGTCCAGTAGGCCTCTGTCTGCTTTTGAACCTCCTGCGCTTGCCGCTCCTGCTCTTTCAAGAGTCGTTCTTTTTCCCGACTCTGGTACTTTACCAGTCCCTTGCGAGCCATTTCAGCTTGCGATTGGAGAATGCCGGTGTTTTTGAATTCCTCGACAGAAGTTTTGATGTCCTCCTGCTCGAATCCCTTGAGCTCCATAGCTCTCCGGACGAGGTGCTCCTGCATGGCGATATCATCCTCCTTGACCTGCGTGGTCTCGTAGTCAGTTTCGCCATAGAACGTTTCAAAGAACTGGGCGGAGTCACCACCCTGGAGTCTGAACTGCATGTACTGCTCAACATCCGGCATGGCATCAAACAACTCCTTGAGTTGCGTATCAGCCATCTTGGTTGCTGCGCGCTTAGTCAGTTCTACCAGACCTTCGGGGGTGTCTTCGAACTCATCTTCAATGTCAAACCCAAGGAGTCCTCTGACTTCGTCAACTAGAGGAGGAAGCTCATCGCTTCCTTCTTCATCGTCTTCGTCATCATCATCTCCCTTGTTTTTGTCATCTTTGACCTTATTGGATTCATCAGACGAATCATCATCGTCAAGACTTTCGTCTTCACCATCGTCATCATCAGAATCGTCGTCATTATCGACTTCTTCTCCCTTGGGAGGCTGATCATCAGTCTTTCTGTCATCATCGTCATCAAGAGGAAGTCGGGGTGTTCCATCTTCTTCTGGATTGAATGCGGCATCAAAGTCGATGTCGTCGAGATTCAGCTTGTCTTGTTTCTTTGCCATTGCTCTCTGTGTATTCGGTTGATTGTATGCCAATCGTGGGCCAATGTTGAGAAAAACTCAACGGTTTTTATGGCCCTTACAATATGACACTTGTTATTTAGATCCTCCGACCTTCGGAGGTTTCTGTGATGCTTTCTTCATTGCCGCATCTGCTTTGATACGATCATTGTCTGCCTTCTTGCGATCAATGGACAGCTTCTCGCGCTCAAGGCGCTCCTTCTGTGCCATCTCTTCACGTTTGAGTTGAACTGCTCGATCATCATCCACATCACCAAGATTGAGCTCAGCGAGACTACGCTGGGACTCAGCCTGGATGAGTGCAACATCGATTCTGTTCTGACGGTCAAGATCCTTCTGACGAGCTTCCTCATCCAGTTTGATCTGATCGCTTTGCATCTTGGCCTGTTCCATTTCCTGCTGGGCCTGTGCCTGGGCTTCCTGCAGCTTCTGCATTGAGGCCTCTGCTTCCTTGATCTTCTGTCTGATCTGCGGCAAGCTGGTTGCATCAATGATATCAACGATTGCTGAGAGAGGTGTTCCGTTCTGAGCCATGGCCTGACCGAGAGCCTGAACCATCTGAACCTTTTCCAGGTCGGAGGAGGCATCGCTCACAAAGACTCCATACTCAGACTCCATGTGGTCAATACCGTCGATCTCCAAATAAGCCTGGGATAGATCAGACAGAACGTACATGGACTTCTTGCCGTTTATCCAAGCAAGCTTTGAGAGATCAAGGAGTGCTTGCAGATCTCGCTGTTCCAGCTCAGCGAACTTGGCAAACATGTCCTCTGTAATGTGAGATGACTGGATGATGGACTGCTCAACAGTAGCCTTTCCATCGTACTGGGAAACGCCACCAAGACGCTGTCTGTTGACTCCAGCCAGTTCCATCCATTCTGTGCGGGTGGCTTCCATGAGAGTCACCCAGTCACCAATGGTCTTGATGGACATGTCCAGAACAGACTGATGTTGAGGATTGAGCGTGACTCCCTCCTTGGCATAGTCGGTCCACGCAATACCAGTGGCATCCAGGAAGTACATCCACTTGTCCATGTCCCATCCCTTTGGCATCATGTTGATGTCAAACTGAGCGATGAGATCCTTGGACTTGGCCAGAGCTACTTCCAGACGATACTTGAAGATGTTATAATTGAGCTGATATGGAATACCCAGCAGGACCAGAGAGATGTTCGGAGCATTGGTGTCCGAATACTTCCGACCATTGATGGGGAGCTTGCAGGTCGACAGGTTGTCGAGAGATCCACGCTGCACATCCATTGGGCGCATCTTCAGGTAGATGTCTCCATCTAGGCGGTATCCTTCCCAGACCTCATTGATCCAATACCATTCTACTTGTTCATCTGGGCCGGTTTTGTAGCCCTCTTCAACCTCCATCTCCTGGAGCATGCCGTCCTCATCAATGTAGGAAACGATTCCCACCTTCTTGAGAGACTTCCAGAACACACGCATGACCTCTACCAGGCGATCTTTTGACTCTTCGTTCTTCTCAAGATCTGAGTACAAGAGGAAGGCCTCAGAGCGATTATTTTCAGGGCGCTCTATACGGTCTACCTGTCCGCTTGAGAGTTCGTCGTAGAATAGATCAATCACCCTGGCGGGTGTAGCAAGCATGCGGTGGACTGCCCAATCTCCATCTTCAATAAACTCCGTATCCGGAGACTTGTCAAAATCAACTTCCAGCGGATTGAGGATATCGAAAACGGGCTCATCGGCAATCACGTCTCTGAATGTAATAGCCATACCTGAAACTAGGAAGTGGAACCACGCTTTACTGAACTCATTTCTCAGACGCATATTATGCATCATGTAATTCAGAGACTCTTGTCCACGAATGGCTCTTGCATCCTGATATGAGGTGGCTGCAGCCTTGGCGATGACCTCTGGAGGATCTTCTCCCTCTGTCTCCATTCCAGTCTGAATACCTTGTCGGCTCAACTCATTGATGAACTGTTGCTGCAGGTTCTGAAATACGGCCTCTTTGACCGCCTTTTCCTTCTCTGTGATAGCATCCGGATTGGCTACAGCAACGGTATAATTGAGTGGGCGCTTACGTTTTTCTCCAAGGAGGAGATCAATCACCGGCTTGATGATCGGATAGTTGTGCAGCTTGGCAGGAAAGTTCTTTCTGGTTTTTCCGTATGGGCGTAGCACATGGGTATAGTCATCGTCGTCGATGATCCCATTGTAGTATTCATAGGCCTTGCGAAGAAGGTCTCTATCTCCGACGTGCCCTGGTTCGAAGTTGGAGGATCCGATAATTGCGTCTATCGTGTCCTGTGCCCACTTGTCTGTTTTTTCCGCCCGGGAGACTTTCTGCCGGGGGATTTGCTGGAAGTTGCTGGAAGTGTGGATCATGAGAAGAGTTGTCGGTCAAAAAATTCATTGTGTACACTCTCATCTCGCGGAGTCACCTCTGCGTTATGGAGCTCTTTCAAGTAGTACATTGATACCATCAGCGCCATGGCACGGTCAAAGTTCCCTTTATGGTTGAACTTCAACAGCTCTCGTAGCAAACCTGGGTCCAAAATAGTATGGGCCATCAGTCTTGTTGAACCATCATCATAATGAGTGACAGGCTGATTCAACCAGTCTCGAATATAAATCTCACCTTGCTTCTTCCGTGCTTCAGTCATGTGCATGCCGAAGGGACGTCGTACACGCCTGGACTGCAGTTCCTTCTTATCCAGCATCTCGAATTCCTCTTCAAGGAGATGGAGTTTCCGGAACCTTTTGGCGTATCCAATAACATCACCACGGTCATTCTCAAAGCCGATTTTGCAGTCGTAGTACTCGGCCAACAGCAGCAGCTGATCGTTATACTCATCCTGAGATGAAGGACGACCAACATAGGAGGCAACTATCCCTTCGTTGAGACTTGAAGAGAAGTTGTTTGCTCGTTTCAGAACATAGGCCGCTCCCAATGATCCTCCATGTGAATTGTCATGGGCGTAGGGGTCATGGCCAATAGCATACAGCCCCATTGGGACTTTGCCAGTATCTCCTTTGATGGGGGCTTCGTATACGACAACGCAGCCAGTTGTGTCTTGGCCACGCTTGAGGGGGTATTCGTAAACGGGGGTTGCTTTGTCAGTCACCTTCAGCTTCACTACTCCTTCCTTGGATCGATAGAGTATGCCTGGGGTGCCTGCATTGTGTCTGTCATGGGCCTGGACAGAGTTCAACTGGTCCTGCAGTACAATCGTAGGAAACAGATTGGCAGTCGTCTGGAGGGTAGCCTCACGCGGAGTATATGGGTTCTCACAGATATACTGTTCGAGTGCTGTGGGCTCCTGACTCTTCTTCTTCAGGTCTCTCTGAAGCTCGTGATATGCTTTGGCTCCTTCGAGATCTGAGTTGCCATTCGAATCAATGTACCCTTCCCAGTTTTGCTGAGTGGGGACAAAGAAAGAACAGAAGGTTCCAGTTGCGCCATCATCCCAGATATTGTCCATTGCCAGAACGTTGTGGGCCTCTGGATTGTAGAACAACTCTTCCAAACTATCATAGTTGGCGTCTTCAGTACCACCAGTTCCATACGCGATCATCATCCCCGATGTGTACGCGCCCTGTTCTACAGATGGACGGGAAACTCCCCAGGCCTTCAACAGCCCAGGGAATTTACCGGCTTCCTCGAAGAAGATGAGCTCTCCTCGCTTACCGCGAGCTTTGTCTGGGTCATCCTTGAGGGAAACTCCAATGATTTCGTTCAGAGTACCCATGGTGACGTCTGTACCGCCAACATTCCTTTTGTACCCTGACTGCTTGTGCATCTCCTGATCCTTGATGCGAGGCTGTCTGTATGCTGTGTGGTTATCGACAAATGAGATGTTGTCCCAGGCCTTGTTGAGCACACCATCCTTGGTCAGGTACTCCTTCTCAAATGCCATGGCGTAGGACTTCATCTTCCGGCCAGTACAAAAGAGACGGGAAAGCATGGACCCTGCTTTGTACGAATAACCCTTTCCTCGAGCTTTCAAAACCACCAGATGTCGTCCACCTGGGAGATCTTCCGGCTTGATCTGGATTTCGAGATCGAGAGCGGCATACAGCTCCTTCTCAATACCATGGCGTGCAATCTCAGCCGCCCAAAAGAAGTTGTAATCACCATCCCAAAAAGCAGGAAAGGTCTGAACCTTACCCACCCCTTTCCGACCTGAGAGCTCTGCCTGGTCCTCTACTCTCAAGATCTGGCAGTAGTTCAGATACCAGTAATGGGGGCCAGTGATATGCAGACCCCCAACAGAATGGCCATATTGAATACGGCGCAGCTCCTCATCCCAAAACTCGTTATATGCTCTCGTTCCCGCTGGAGCATCGGTGTAATACCCATGCTTCATGAAGTGGAGAGCGTTTTCACGCAGGTAATCCGTATTAACTAGAATCCTTCCCATATAGATTATTCAGAAAATCTGTTTACTTCAACTCCCTTTCTATTGGCGGAGTTGCCTAGTTCTTCCTTTTCTACCTGTTCTTTGAGTCTCTCTAACCCTTCAACTACTTTGCCAAGATTGCTCAAGTTAGAAACAACATCTTTTGCAGTGTAAATAGGGCGTCCTTGTTCATCAAGAGCTGTAAAGTCAACTGTCTCAAAGTAACCACGCAACTTGTTCACTGCAGAAGTAGCTCCCTTGAGCAGCATCGTGAGCTCAGTATCCGTGAGCTCCTCGTATTTATCCTTTGCTGCTTTGACGTCTTTGTCGGCTCTCCATTCAGGCATGTCATGAAAGACATCGGTTCTGACTTTTTCCTCCCGATACTCGCCTTCATAGCTCCGGTATGGACTCTCATGAGAGCAGATATGGTAAATGTAGGCAAACTCTCGAGCAGCCTTCTGTTTCTTTTTCCCCTGTGAGTCCCCAGGTGATCCTCTGTCTCGACGAATGAGAGCCTTGAACTCAGGAATCATTGCTGCTTCCGGAGATGGATATGCTCTCAAGTCGTCTTCTAGCACCAATAGCTTCATTTCAGCCCCCTATATAGATTTTGCCTGGGTTTTTGTATTCAGATTGCGTAGAACCAATCTTCTTCAGTTCTCTATGTTGACCATTTGGATATCGAATCCATGCCTTCGATTCCATGATTCCAATTTTGTGTCCAACTTTGAACAGCTCTGGATCCTCTGCTACACGCATGAAGCAGATGCCTTTCAGCCCCTTGTCTTCGTAATGAGGTATGAGTAGCAACAGAACACAGATGGGCCCCTCGTCAGGATGATCTCCTTCGAAGTAGACCCTGGACAACCTGCTGTAGGTCATCTCATTTGAATCAAATTCCGCTTCTTCAATCATCTGGATCGTTCTCCGTTTCTGTGGCCATACGAGCCAATTGAACAGACACAAAACATCTTGCCAACAGGATATCCTGATGAGCTCTAGATACAAAATCCGCTAAATGCCCCAGATCCATAGAGCCCAACGGCAGGTACAGAGAGGAGTGGATGAGATGGGCGATGTTATCCAACTCTTGTCTGAGCATTTCGAGGTCAGCGACGGAGCTTCCATGGAAACGCATTTCTTCCGCGTCTTCTGTCAGGGGATTGAGGGCCTTCTTGTTTCCCTTTCCCCTAGCCCTTATCTGATGGGCTCTCTTGTATGGGTTGTGCGGATAGTTGCTCAGATCCAGAACCAGTCCCAGAGAGAATCTAGCCGTAGTCATCAGATGAGTTGCTGACTTAACTGTAATGCTTCGCTCAGCATTGATAATGCGTTGACGCATCCTGATGACATGATCGAAATAGGTTGTATTCAAGGACATTGTATTATCAGTAAGTTGTGTTCAACAAAATGTCGTATGTGTAAGTCAATCATCCTCTTGGTCTGGGATACGCTTCCCAAATTTCTGTAGGAACTTGAGCCTGGCGGGCTTCACCCAGAAGCGACCAAAGAACGGAAGCCTCACCTGTGCAAACGTGTTAGAAGCCATGACCCTGTGGGCAAATCGGAATTGACTGTTCACAGCTTCCTCTACTTGCTGTTTGGTAAGACCCTCGTCAAGAGCAATCTTACGGATGATCTCGTTCTTTCTTGCTGGCTTGGCCATATTATCCTATTCGTTGATAGTGATGTCCATGATCATTGAGAGCTTCGAAGTGCCGATCTGGATGTGTACCAAAGACATATTCCAACATAGCCATATTTGCCACATCAACCAGGAGCTCAGTGTTTCTTTCTTTCTCATAGAGATCCAGCTTCGTGCGCAGATAGGCGACATAGTCATACATTCCCTCCGGCTGTGGCCAGGGATTCCCGTCATTGTGTCGAAGGGCTCCCATGACTAATCTATTCCGCATCATCTCCTCAAACTCAGGACACCAGTTCTTTTCTCTTAGTAAATCGAGATCTGCCGCCCGTTTCTCCTTGGCGAGGCCAGCTTTCTTCAAAAGGCGTTCTCGTAGAATATCATGTGCCATATTTATGCCCCACTTTACGCTCTCCCTTCTCCGTGAGCCACTTGCTCAACATAGGGACATGGATCTTCCCGAGGAGAATTCTCATCATGAAAACACTTCCTTCGGTGGTAAAGATGATGTAAACCAGGCCAGCAGGCAGAGCCGTGAGCCAATCGCCGTTTTTGACCGGGTCAAGAAGCACGGTGAGTGCGGTCAGGTTCGTGATGAGCCAGATACCGTTTGAACACCAGGCCGCATACCGATGATATGACGGATCGCCAGAATTACGGGAGCGAGATGTCCAGGTAAACGCCATGTTCTGGATGAAACCAAAAACGGCGAGTAAGACGAGTTGAAATATCATTTGAGTCGAAAAATTATTTCCTTCTCTCCAGTCGGGATCAGGAAAGGGTGAATATCATAGCCACCTGGAATCTTCCGAATGGCCTTCTTGTCTCGAAGCTGTTTGATGTAGACGTTCAGGTGATTCCAGTTGTCGAACTTCAATTGCTCAGCCACCTTCTTCTTCATGTCACTCGAGAAGACATTGGCCATCACACCCACCTTCTTCAGATGAAGGTGAAGCGTCACAAAGGCGGCAAGTACTTCCATTTCCTTTGTCGTCAGCTCGAATAGGCCGTTGAATAACTGAAGGTACTGCAGCGTTGTCGTCGCCGGTACCTTCAGGATCTTTTGTTTGGGAGTGGCCATGTTTACGTTGATAGGTGTGTTCGCGCTCTCTGGGGATCTTCTTGGGTTTCACGACTCCTCTTTCAGCTCGATGGTTACGCGGCCAGCCTCAACTCTGATAATCGCCGCATTGGATTGATTGTTGAATTCTGTGATCGATGCTACCAAAGATCGCCCAATATCCTCATCCTTGACCAACATGTGGCTGAGCAGGACCTGGACGTGGTGGAGAGCCTTTTTGGTGTGAGTCATCATTTTCTCCGCATTTTTTGCGGAGGTTCTCATTCGAAGCCACTCCTCGAGAGGAATCCTGGCCTCACCCACTATCCGATCTGTATTCTGCTGTTTGTCCATTGATATTGATTCGTTTGTATATGACTATACGCCTCTCTAGAGTCACAGCGCATCCTGTTGAAGAGATATCTTGCGTCTGCCCGTCTGGCGCATATGCCTTATAGACAGGTGGTGCAAATTCATTGAGGATCTTCTTGCCCATCATCGGGCCGTTCAAGAACATCAGGGTCATCCTCTACCTCCATTTCAATTGCTGTGATAGCATGTCTTGGGAATTTGCGCTCTGCTGTCTCCTGCGAGTCAAACACAGGAAGGAAGCCGTTTCCGACTCCCTCCGTAACCAGGCCTTTGCCATCAGCTGTGATTTTGTCCCATGGGATATAGGTCAACACAGCATATACTTTCTTTGTCTTCATTTTATAATCTCTGATTTGATGTTAGCCCACTTCCAGTAACCTCCAGTGCCTGTCCACAATACCCTCAGCGTCCCGGTGAATCTACCCTCTGAATCGCAATTTGGATCTGCGTCAAAAGCGGTAATCGTTTGTGATCGCTTCAGGGGCTTTCCATCAGGAGTAAAAGATGGATCGGTACTATATACCATTGTCCCTTTCGGGAGAGTGAACTGTTTTCCTTTCATCGTCTCTTCCATGATCATTGGTGCGTGCAGCACGTCTAGGGTATTCTATTAGATTGTCTCTGCGCTCATTCCAGTGGCTATCGTATCAGCAATAGCTCCAAGATGCTTGAGCATATTTGGAGGAATGGCAGTAGCGATGCCTTTATTGACATATATCTTGTTCACGTCATCCCACTCGTGATACGTTATCTTTACGTATGCGCCATCCGTATCTGGATCAGGCTCAGCCCGATATTTCCAGCCGCATGAGTGTACGTACTCGATGATGTGATCTACTATGAATTCCATATCGTTTCTCTTTTGGCCGTCAGGAGCGGGACAGAGGCAAGGTGCGAAGGAATCCTCCATCCCGCCCCATAGGCCATTTGGGGTTTACTTGTCCTTCGGAACCTTCAGCTTCAGCAACTCAAGAACGAATGCAACGGTATCGTTGGATACCACTCCATTAGCCAGAAGAGCTGCGGCAATGCCATACGTGCCCGTCCATACAGGACCAATGGCAGCAAACATTCCCAAATCAAAGAAGAATCCGATGAACGCCAGCGCAGGGCCAGCAATCCAGCTCACTGCCTGGGCAGCACCGCCCTTCAGTTTGAACTGGTTCGTGATAAATCCGGTAACGAGGATAATCAGAGGCACGAGGGCCGCTAGGCTACCGAAATGTGTTGAGAGATCCATAACAGTTTTTTGTTTAGTGAGTGTCACTCAGATGCGCATAGAGCACATTGCATGCCATAATAACATTATTTATTGAGAATATCTCAATATCACTGGTCAACAGACCCTTGGATCCATAAAACCGTCCTTTCCAACATGCAGGTACGGGAGGGGTGTCTATGAAAGTGTACAATGTCGACATAAATGAATCACATGTCGATCCCATCAACACCCGTACCAGCGGCGGGATATCGTCTGTGGGGCTAATAATCGTGATTATCGTCCCTGGACCTTATAAAGTGTCGTGAGCGCGATAAAACTGTCGTGAGAACTGTCGTGAGACGTCAAAACTGTCGCAAGATCCGTGATATCTGTCGCGAGAACGATAAAAAGTGTCGTGAGGCGCGCATGGATTGTCAGTAGACCCTTCTCCCAACTACTAATCCGACATCAATTAGTATCAGATTAGTAGTCAACCTTTCATACGATCCTCCACTATTCAACATTTAGACCTGAACCTTTCATAGGTCTATACAATCATAATTGTAGTGTGACCATCCATTCGGTGTTCTGCAGCAGACCAAGTCACCCCCCACTCTCTACTCACGATTCGTGTTTAACTAAGCATTGAGTAAATCGTGAGTAGCAAATGACAGCAATTGCTACCTGGGTGTATAACAGGTCTCGGGCAATTCCCGACAACACTTATCTGCTGAAAAAACTAACTCCTTCTCTAACATGGACTTATGTCTGACATAGATCCCGGCGGGCCTATTTTGCTCATATAGCCATCTGCCGTGAACTCAAAAATACCATATATAATTTGACAAGTGTGCCCTCATGTACGGGAGGAACGTTTCCCTCAAATACCCCCCCCATCTGGTAATAGAGAAAGGTCACAATGGAGAAAGTCACGAGAGCGTGGACCACCTTGACCAACGACCCCCACTCATTTGCGGGATTCGAAGTAGCCCCACCCCTATCATTTTCACTTAAACCGCCGAGAAATATCATGGCAAAGAACGTAAATCGTGGACCTGTGGAGCTTGTTGCACTGTTCCCAGACAAGTTCCACGAAGACACGGTAAACGCCCAGGTGCGTCAGCCGATCACCACAGTCTACGAGACCCAACGTGGACCATTCGTGACTGGCGACAGTCAACCCTTCAATTCAATGCGCTACTGCTTCGTCCCTGTTCCCAAGGAATGGACAGAGGAGCAGGTTGCAGAGGCTATCAAGGATGGCTCTGTACGTCGCACATTTGGATGTATTCCCGAGAGTGTGATGTCTGAAGGACAGCGTGCTCGCATTGCATCTCTCCCTGCACATGAGGCCCAAGAGCTTCGTGATCGCATCCTCAACAGCATCATTGCTGTGGATGGCAACACAGGAGAGGAGCTCACCTTCCAGGGCTATCCGTCATTTGGGCGCAATGAGTTTGTGCTTGGCCATCAGGACGACATCGACCTGCGTGCTGAGGATGTTGCTGCCCTCGAGACCATGGATCTTGAACCTGTCTTCAAGGCAGACAAGGATCCTGCCCTTCAGATCGCCGAGTAACCTGTGTCCTTTGTCAGCCTGGCCTCCATGACGGGGGTCAGGCTTGGCAATAGGGTAAATGAATCAACTGAAACCAACTGAAATCATGAAAGAGCTAGAAGAATTGCTTGATGATCTCAATGTCAATATTGCTATCCAGGCCAAGAGGCTTTCAATCATGCATCTGGAGGATCAATCAGCAACTGAAGCCTTTGATACCGATATCACCTATTTATATGGTCTGGTTGAGAAAAGGAGATATCTGAGAAGAGTTATCAAAGCAATTCCAGATGATCGTTGAATTGACTCAATTAGTGCTGGTGGGGAATGAACCCTAAATAATGGCTGTTTTATAGGGACGGCTCCCCACTTTGAGGGTGAAAACATGGTTATTAGTCCATCTCCTCCCCATTTCACCCAAATTCCCACTCCGCCCATTTCCCACACATCCAGAGAATATGGCATTGTCCACCCAACAACACCACTGGAGTACACACCATGAAACAGCTGTCCATAACAATAATCATTAGCCATCAAGAAGGACGTGACCTGGCATTCCTCACCAGAGATAGCCTTGATTCCATAGAAGCTTTTGCCATAAACGCTGTGAATCAAGCCATACACAACAAAGAGATAAAAGTATCTCCTGTACAACTAGGGCCTTACGTCACTTGCACTGTTTCATCTATCATCGCAGACAACTGAAGTGTCACCATGAATCTCACTCACCTTGATGCCGCAATCAACAAAATGATTGCAAACAACAGACGAGACATCAACAAAACACTAGTCCTTGGTGATCTTAAAGAACTCGTCTCACTCATCCGTGAAGAGGAGAGGGCTGAAGACCGTAGACTGGATCAGATGGACAAAGACTTCTGGACATCTGAATCACCATAAGCCACTATCACCATGACCTCATTACCACTCGGCCTCACCCTCGTCTTCACCGTCTTCATCCTCTTGTTCTGCCTACTGGCATGGGCTCACTCAGAAGATGACGACTCAAATCTATCCGATCATGAGTGAAACCGTCTACATCACGCTCTCCATCGCCTTGCTCATCATCCTTACGATCATCGCATTTGACGTCGCAATTTGTACTGTACCAATGATCATCGTTGGCATTGTAGTATTGATTCGCAGACAGTGAGTGTGATATTGTTGGGTACTAAACCACTACCACAATGCGGTTCAATATATCCGACAACCTGTTCTTCGTTGTCATCGTCACTGCGCTCACAATATGCGGTGGCGTCTTCATCAACAGAGACTCATACATCCTTGGAACCATATGTATCCTGGCTGTGGTTGGTGTCTTCATGCTCTACTGGGGTGTGCTTCAACACCAAACTCACATCCAATCGACGATAGACACCATGAATGATGTAACTGATAAACAGATGCTCATGCATGAGGGACAGAAGATCAAGACTCGACTTCTACATGAGCTCTGTGAACATCCTGATCTCAAGCCACACACGGTACAATCTGTTTTTGGATCTTCCTTCGCCATAGCTGACAGCAACCATGGAGATGTTCTTGACCGTATCATCCACATGGTTATCAAGCGTTGGCCTGGCTCTGTCCAGTATGAATGGATCAAAGTACATAGAACTGTCTACTGGACATTTCAAGTAGAGATGGGGATAAACATCATTCAATACCTCTTGAGTATTGATCACTTGAAAAACGATAACCGCTCATGAAATTTGATAACTATGAGGGAAATCCATGATTATTGTATCCGTAAGCTTTGACTTTGTGCTCGAAGACAAAGACGACCCTTACGACATCGATCACATACTGGAGCAGATACCATCGAGGATCGAGAATCAGCTCAATCGTAAGCCTGGCTGTCTATGCACGCATCCAGAGTCTGACGACATCATCAAAGACATCAACGGAAACACCAGAGGGAGGATCACACTCACATGACATACGCCGAAAAAGATCTTGCATTGGGACAGGATATCAAGAACAGGGTAATAGATCACCTATTGCAATCACCTGATATTGATATCAACATGTTGCGCAAAACATTCCGCCTCCAACACACAGAGGATTGCTATGATGAGCTGGACTTGGTTATCTCTTTGGCACTCAATGATATACGTGAATATCAACTTGACCTTGAGGCAAACTGGAATCATGTCTGGAACATTATCGGCTGGGCTTTTCAAATTGAATGGGATGAGACCATTGAGAACTGGGTGAAAAACGTTTCATCTTGGTTAGTTGATGTGAATGGTGACAAAACACCTAAAAAGACCCCTTTTCAAAAGAAGCTCAAGGTCGCTTTGATGTCATTTGCATCACTGGCATGTGTGTCTACTAGCGGCGTCGCATTTGTCATAGGTCCTTCTTGGCTTGGTATCATTCTGATCATGATTGGAACCGTATCAAGTGTGTACACAATCCCTTTGTTCTCAAAGACATTTGTATTGAGTTTGATACCAAAGAACAAGCTCAATCTTTTGCTCAACTCACGCACTACAGTGAACATCTGATCAAGTTTTGGGAAGCATGCTATGAAGGTAGAATGATAGGCTATCACACTTCCAAAGCATGTGGTTTCCATCGAGATGATATGCGCTTTACAAACCATGACCAACGTAAGCACATCAGTGAAGCCCCTGTTGAATGGCTACCTTTTCTCCTGTCTCCTGCAAAACTGACGGTTGCTGGTCATGATGTAGAGATCACAGCAGAAGGGGCAAGGATCGGTTGCACTAACGTGACACGAGAAGAAGTCAAACGTGTTTACGAAGCTCTCTGCGGAAATTGACACTGAAATGAGTCCCGTGCAGGGGGTACTCATAACCAACTGAAATACTGCACTGGTATCCCGTAGCTCAAGCGGTTAGAGCAGACTCAAATGTTTGAGTAAGAATCGTGGGTTCGAATCCCATCGGGATAGCAACAGTCAAGGATTTCTCGACAGTTCACTTAAACAAATACACCATCATGAAAGAGATGAATCTTGACGTTGCAGATATCTTGCAACGCATTTGGAAGGCATATATTATTGACAAGTCTTGGAGACCTGCTGTCAAAGGAACACGTTGTCAATATGCACTCATCAACAAAGCAGGAAAGTATGTGCCAAACAAAGCGTGCTTTGTAGGTTTCTTTATTCCTCGAGAAGAAAAGTTTCATGACCTTTTGGTCGCACAGGGATCGATAAAAGATATTTATGATAAGCATCAGAGTCTTGTTCTTGAGGCCTTTGATGCAAAGAAGCTCACAGAGGAAGATATTTATTTTCTTAACCTGCTACAGTTTATACACGATGACGCCGCTATCAAAAAACTTGGATATGATTTCTTAGATGGAGGGCTTTCTGAAATGGGATCTTCTAAAACGTACAATAGATATCTTCCAGCGATGAAAACCTCTCTTGAAAATTTTGCATCATTGTACAACGTTGAGCTTGAGCCAGCAGCTTGAATACATGGAACGTGATAGATGTGAAGCATCTGAACTCATGGAAGTATGACGAAGCAGTGCCATGAGGCTATCCCACAAATTGGGAGTCGAATCAGTCATACCAGCAGGTTAAATTCCTGTCACGTTCCACCCTTATCTGTCTGAACTTACGCGGGTGATAAGAGGATCTGGAAGGTCACCGGTACTGATCCAGCAGCGATTGGCCCACGATACGGGCTCCACTTTCACTCAAACAAGTAACTCATCATGACACAGTTAACCATAGGACGACTTCGAGAAAGAATAGTGAATTCAAATAGAGAATTTACTCTCGAAAAAATATCAGATATGCTAATGTCTACTGCAAAGGCTATGAAGAGTAGTCCGGACGATATCAATGATTTTATGCGGCTCTTTGGCAACATGGATATTCTTGACGTTGTTGAAGAATGGCCGTCTCCTGGAATTGGAAATAGATACAATGAGAAATATCCTGATACTTCAATATCTGCTTTGAATGTTATCAGAGATTGTCATCGAATCATCTTGTCTAGAGCAAAAGCATCAGAGTATTATTACAAAAAAAGCAAATCTGTTGTTGAAAATGGTCCAGTAGAGCGTCCTGTAAAAGACTTTGATGTCTCGCAAGAAATGACTCTGGCTATGACAAAAGAGATGTTCTTTAGTCTCCTTGTCAACAAAAGCATCCCGACTGAATTTGCTCAGCGTCTCTATTCAAAAGAGAGTGTGCAAACGACAGTGAAGGTCATTATTCAATAAGCAGGTGCATCATGCATATCAAAAAGATCCTTTCTCAGACTCGCCGCGACTTCCAAGCCATTTATGAATGTGAGCATTGTGGTCACACTCATGAAGCCTATGGTTATGATGATCGCAACTTTCATGATAACGTCATTCCAAATATAGTTTGTCCCAAGTGTGGAGAGACTGCTGGAGACGATTATCGATCTCTCACAACGAAGTATCCTGATGACTTGGTAGTTTGATACTCCTCCTGCGACGGCTACCTGAGAACGTCCTGCTACCCTAGTGGTGGTTTACAAAAACGCAGGTTAAGCTAGCCACTCATTCAAAAACCAACACTATGAACACTGTGTTGCGATAGGAGATGTCAAGGTCAGTGACAGTGATCTTGAGGGTATTGTCCGTGACCGTGCCAAGTATAAAGAGGGATCCATTTAACCACCATCGTCCAAAACCACGAGGACATCATGTCAAGACAACATCGAACTCTGCGAGCTGCAGGCGTCAACCCATGGACTGTATTCTCCAAGAAGGAGAGCGCTCCGTATTATGATATGTGGGAGCTGAAAGCAATGGCCAGACAGACTAAGAAGCGGCGTAAGCTGTCGTTCTTGTCCAGAATGGCTGAAAACTTCTCCACGAAACCCAAGAAAGAGAAGCGGTCACCGAACCCATACTCGATTGCTGCAAAGGAAAGCAGGAATCGTGGGTTCTTGCCTCGCATGTGGGCATATGTGGCTGCAATGCTCTTTGGTGGAAGAAGGTAACCACACCAATTGTCATCAAGGGATATGTACCCACCTGGCGTTCATCCGATGCCAAAAAGCGGACATATCCCTTCGATGGCAATAAGCTATTCAGGAACGAGTAGATTTCATAACAGTTTGAGACCTCTGACTAAACAGTCCATGAAGGATTGTTGTATAGCATGAGGAATTCTCAATGACTGATGATGAAATCCAAAAGCTCCTGAAGACAGAGAGGTATCGATACTGTTACAATCCAGATTGTCGCACAAGATTCAAATTGGGACCTGATCCTGAGCAGAAATATTGTCGCGCTTCATGCTACAAGGCCCATCGACGTCAAAAGACGAAGAGGACTAAATCATGAATGACTACGTTGTTTGGATACGACGTGTCTGGATATGGATTACACGTCGACATATCTCATGCCACCGCTGTAAGGGTACTTCGTTTAATGTTGGACCTGTGCAAGGGATGTCAACACATCTTCAGTGTACAGAATGCAAGACATATCATGTCTACATATCTGGGCAGTCTGATGTATCTCTTGTTGTCCCTCCTGTCATGTGGTAGATGATCATCGGGGACCAGTGTTGAAAGCTGGTCTCCGTGGTCATCAATTCAATGAGGAGGGGGAGAGCGGACGGTCGGACGGGATGGTCGTTCCCCCCTACCCAGTTTTGTTGCCGTGCGGGCTATCGATGGGGCTTTAGCCATCTCTTGACACCGCCGTTTTCACGCTGGGTAGCGAGTAACAGGCACATACTTGTGGCGGGGGACTGAAACTGGGAAATACAAACCACAAGCTCCGATATCAAGACCTCTTTGCCTGATCCAACCAGTCATTTACGACGGAAGTCGGTGGGATGCCCATTGCATCAGCCCTAATATCGCTATGTATCATCATATCAGACAATCATTATGCCAAGATTGTCTGGTTAGTCACCATATTGACGGTTATCCCGTCAAGTTTGTCCATTTAATCAACACACTACCATGAGATTCGTTTCACCCCAGGTATCTGGACTGAAGGCAAAAAGCCCGACAACCAACAGGTATGCCTCGCCCGTACCTGCACGCAAGATCAAAGCAAGTACTCTGCCACAGTGGGATTTCTACTATGATATGAAGAAAGATCCTGAAAAATGGCTTCAGACGCATGGAGCAACGACGAAAACCAAAAACCAACCACTGCCATGACCACCTTTTCCGCTCAACTGCAAGAGCAATTTGTCAAGATGCAACAAACAGGCATCCTGTTCAGATCTTCGCTCACAGGCAGAGAATTGTGGGAGCTCTATCTCGAATCATTCGAAGATGACAACAACCCGGTCTTCCGAGATCCTGAAAGCTCTGTTCACAATTGCAACAATTGCAACAACTTCATCCGTCGATATGGAAATATCGTCGCCATCTCTGATGATCTCGAAATCATGACCATGTTTGATTTCGAAGCAGACGATGAAATGAGACAGTCCGCACTGGCGCTTTCACAGGCACTGAGAAATGCTCCGATCCAGGACAAGTTTGTCGAGACCTTTGATGAGCTCAACAAACTCCCGTATGAGTCTGTGAAAAGGCCAATGCCCATCTTCCAACTTGGCATAGCATCAAACGTCAAACGGTACACCGAGGAGGAAGCGCAGAAGTTTGGTGTGGTTCAACCCGGAGAGATTCGTACTTTCAATCACATGCATGCGCTCATTGATCGCGGCTTTATTGATTTCAGTGGGCGTTCTGTTGAAGCGCTCATGGGAGATTTCCGTGATGATAAGAACGTCTTTCAGAGAGCCATGGAAGAGATCCCTCTCGATACCCTTGAGTTGGTACAGGATCTCATCGTTCAGGGCTCTCTGCTCAATGGGGATACTCATCTACACAAAGTACAGAATATGATTTCTGTAAAAAAGGAGTACGATGAGATAGTCGCAGGTGAGAGAGAGTTGTGGTGCTGGATGGCCACTCCTATTGTTCGATTCCCAAAGTTCAAGAACGAACTCATTGGAGTTCTGTGTACTGAGCTGGCCGAGGGAAAAGATCTCAATGCTGCATGTAAAGACTGGAATATCCGAGTGGATCCAGCCAATTACATGAAGGCGAAGTCTCCCATCACCAAGCTCATGATTCAGCATGCTGCTGAGTTCTGCGATGAGAACGGCTATTCTGACTCCTTCAAGAGACGTCTAGCCAAAATGGATGACATCAAAGTCTCAGAAATTCGACACATCAATACTGGAAACGGTGAGATCAAGAATGTCTCAATCTTTGATTCTGTCAAGGCCCCCTCAACTCGTCACAAGAGGAGTGAATTTGGGGGAGTTGAAGAAGTCAGCATTGATAAATTCATGAAGGACATCTTGCCTGGCTGCACATCTGTTGAAGCATTTGTGACCAATCAGCATCAAGGTCATTTTGTGACCCTGACGACAGCTGATGAAGGATCAAAGCAGATCTTCAAGTGGGACAATCCTTACTCCTGGACATTCAATGGTAATCTGGCTGGAAAGTCAGAGATCAAAGAGGCTGTCAAGAGAGAAGGAGGAAACGTCACAGGAGATTTGCGCTTCTCCCTCATCTGGAATGAGGACGGAAAGTCAATCGTAGACCTTGATGCTCATTGTAGACATAACAACGGTCATATCTACTTCAACAACAAGAACGATTTAAACGGCAGACTTGATGTGGATATGATCAATCCTCGTGGGCTGGGTGTGGAAAACATCACATGGCAGAACAGGGAGAGGATGTATGAGGGAGATTACAGATTCCATGTCCGCAATTTCAATCATGGTGACCACAACGGATTCAAGGTCGAAATCGAATTTGATGGTAACACATACCTATATGAGTACCCGTCCTATTTTGATGGAGACGTTGATGTTGCTGTGGTGACTTTGAAAGATGGTCAATTCTCAATCAAGCATGTCCTGCCTGAATCAGAGATGTCTTCTCAAGAAGTCTATGGTCTCGAGACAAATCGATTCCATCAAGTCAACTTGATCTGCACTTCTCCAAATCATTGGGGATCCAATAATGTGGGCAACAAGCATTACTTTATGTTCCTGAAGGACTGTAAAGCTTCTACACCCATTCGAGGATTCCATGCTGAGAATCTACTTCCAGAGCTGGCCAAGCATCGTAAGGTGCTCGAGGTTCTGGGATCCACAACGATGATCAGTCCTGATGGTGACCAGCTATCTGGACTGGGATTTAATGCCACTGTACGCGATGAAGTAATTCTTCGCCTCAAGGGCTCACACAAACGAGTCATCCGACTCAAAATCTGACACCAATACCATGGATATTTACAAAGCAGCTTCTCGCAAGAAGCTTCGTTTTACCTCTCCTTACGGGGTTCTCACTGTCGAACAACTCTGGGATCTTGATCTCAAGGACCTGGATGCGCTGGCAGTGAAACTCGAGCAGAATGTAGAAAAGTCTTCTTCCAAGTCTTTCCTCACGGAAACCACAGAAGACAACAAGGACGCCAAGCTTGCCTTTGAGGTCGCGCTTGACGTTCTTCAGACCAAGGTCATGTATCGTGATCGCGCTGCCGCCGCTGCCGAGACCCGTCAGAAGAATCAGCGCATTGCTGAACTCATTCAGAAGAAGAAAGATGAAGAGCTCGGAGATTTGTCTATCTCGGAACTCGAGGCCCTTCTCGCTGATTAATCAGATAGGTACACATTTTGTATGTGTCTGAAACTCACTCTTTCAACAAACTGAGAACTATTTCTATGAGACGTTCCTTTTCTATGATGGCTTTCTTTCTGATAGCCCTCTTCATCTTCACTGGCTGTGACAGTGATATGGGACAAGATCCACTTGTTCCTACTACCCCAGAAATGGCGGAGTTTCTTGCAAACAATCCAGGTGCCGCTGTTCAGGATCCAATGCGGTTCCATTTGAAGGCTGGATCAACGGCAACATTGGATTTTGTTTTCAAGAGTCAGGATGAGCCATTTGTATACAGCGTCACTGGACCAGCCGAAAGTATTTCTGTTGGAGCATATGTGATGGACTTCATCCATCGAGTGAACGCAGAAAAATACAATTACGGCACAGACTATTCGATTTCAATCAATGGCGAGACATATGTGGAACGCTCTGTAGCAGGTCCTCGAATAGCTTGGTATGACTCTGTTATCCCAACTATTACGGAAGACGTGTTTACGCGATCACAGTTTACGTTCAATCAGATCAATGCACCAGCCAGTTACAGCAAAGCGCCAACAATTGAATGTCGAGGAAATAATTGCTGTGGTAATAATGGAGCATATGTTGGTATGAGCTTCGCGCCAGCAAATGAAGATACAGATGATGATGATTGTCCTCTTTGTGTCGCTGTCTTTTACTGTGGCATGTGAGAGAGATAATGAAAAATCTTTTCTTTGGGGTGATTGCTTTAGTGATCATTCTTTTTCTCTTGCTCCTTACAGTTGAATTAGACACGGATGAGGCGTCTCAGCCAACAGTGCTTGTATTAGCACCCTATGACTCTGTGAAAGTCAGTGATCTTAGATGTGAAACGCAAGACAAGAGTCCTCTCTTCTTGCTTAATAGCATCGTACTTGCTGATTCTCTAGATTCATAGAATACACCCTGGTCTTCGGACCAGGAGTGGGGCCTGTCACGGTTTCGACAGGTGAAGAACGGAATGAACACTACCTGGGAGAGTCAACAGACTCCTATAAAATAACTGTTGAAACCACAAGTGCTAACGATTATGCACTCGCTTTCGTCCGCAGCCAGAAGGTAGCGGCCTGAAGTCATCAGCCCCTGACGCGGATAGGGGATCAGCTGGTGTCAATTATCCGTCGACGCCTGGAAAGACAGGACGTTTTTCCTCATTCTCGCGTTAAAGAATGAGGTGGTGGAGATGTCGACTTAGGTCGGTCCCTCGGTTACCATTGAACCTTAATCAATGGATGGTAGTCAGTTCTGACTGAACAACATCTGGACGCGAGTTCGACTCTCGCCAGGTCCACAGATGTCAAGCATTCCTTGACAACTCAATAACAGTCTCATAGCTCAGCTGGATAGAGCAGCGGTGCTTGCAAATCTTCTCTATCTTCTTTATATTATCCAAATACCTCGTTCGTCTAATTGGATAAGGCACGGGAATTCTACTCCCGTAATCAGGGTTCGATTCCTTGACGGGGTACTAGGGCATAAAAGGATAATATTATGTGGAAGATAAAGAGGATTGTCAAGAAGGGTGACTATTTATATGCCGTAGTTCCAGATCATCCAAATGCTAATAAGCACGGATACGTTTTAAAACATAGAGTCATAGCAGAAAATGCTATTGGTCGAATACTATCTTGTAATGAAGTGGTACACCATATCAATGAAGACAAACACGATAATCGGTGTGAAAATCTTCAGATTATGACCAAACAGGATCATGCTAGATTGCACGCATCTATAGGTAGAACTTTAGCAACTTTAATATGTCCCAATTGCAAGATCTCTTTTACTAGAGAAAGAAGGCAAACACACCTGGTAAAACCAACAGATAAGACATTCTGTTCTAGGTCTTGCAACGGCAAGTATCAAAGAAGGCTACAACTCACCTACCCCGCAGGTCATAGGTTCGAATCCTATTGAGACTGCAAGCCCTCCTTGAACAGCTTTGGCAGAAGTGAGGGTTATATACGAAGGTCCTGGAGCTGCCACTTCAGGGCCTTCTTTATTTCATCTAATCAAGCCACCACTCAAATTCAAAACAACCATGAGCACATCCATTCAAACTGAAAGCGGCAACTTTCTTGATTTTCTATGCCCGACACCAGAGAGCATAAACATTCACGATATTGCTCATGCATTGAGTAATACCTGTCGCTTTGGTGGTCATACAGTGTCGTTCTACAGTGTTGCAGAGCATTCATACTGGTGCAGCCTCATGGTGAGCCCTTCTCATGCCCTGGACGCTCTCTTACACGATGCGCAAGAAGCGTATGTTGGAGATATCCCCAGTCCGCTGAAAGCGCTCTTGCCTGATTACAGGCAGATTGAAAACAAACTTGAAACCGTAGTTAGAAAAAAGTTTGAGCTTCCGTTACAGAAATCAAAAGAGACACATCTGGCGGACAAAGAGCTGTGCAAGATCGAGGCCAGACTTTTGATGCAGCCCTCTGAGTGGAGCAAAGGAGAAGATCATCCAAGGGTAAATATCCGATGCTATTCTCCATTGGAAGCATATAATGTTTTTATGAACCGCTTCAACGAGCTTCTTTATGTCTGATTACAAAACCACTCAGGCTCAACTTTCCGGAAGTACCGGATAGTTCAACTATTAGGAAAAGTCTAATAGTTCAATCAACTGAAACAAAATCATGATAATCAAAAAAGGAAGTTATTACATCGATGGTTTGGCAGTCATTAGAGGACCAATGAGGCGAATTGGACAATCCTATTATCAATATCAATGCGCCAGGACTCTACATACCTATGCAAGCAATGGACTGTTTAGCGCTATGCATAAGTCCCCTCGCAATCTCATCATCGAATGTGACCCTAACGGCAATCTAATCACGGAGAGCAACATGGAAAATCTGGACGAACTGAAACGGAAGCATAAAGAACTTGGTGAAGCCATCGAGCGGCTGGAAAAAAAGTCCCTGACGTGGGCAGACATCAAGGACAAGCCGGTGACGTATTTTCGTCGGATTGGCGGGGGATACAATTGCGTTGTTATCCAGGGCGGGGGCTATGTGTGGACTAATAAAATGAGCGGGGCGTTGGG
>Ga0210043_1000118_pt1 | contig 88428 bp, 98 predicted proteins | sample CryGeymet201501t_FD_183990 | JGI IMG/M metagenome (GOLD analysis project Ga0210043, IMG submission 183990) | Groundwater microbial communities from Crystal Geyser aquifers in Utah, USA - Crystal Geyser metaG 2015-01t (SPAdes) (version 2) | ecosystem: Environmental > Aquatic > Deep subsurface >... | reverse complement strand
GCTCCTGAGTATGTGAAAACTTGGGTACAAAAAGTAATGACTGACGACATTGATACCACCGAGGGAGAGCACGTAATTGACTATCTTGTATCAGAAGATGCACCAAAGCACACCAACCTTGGCGATGAAATATTCACCATTAAACGCCCCGATACATCATGGCACTCTGTGTTAGTTAGTGTGGTCACGATGATTACGGTAGGGTTTATTATTCTGATTGTTAGTGTATTGGTATGAACAAAACACACACGGATATAGAGGGGGTGGTGGAGGAGCTTACAAGCAAACTTGACACTCTGTTACCAAAAATGAATGAGAAGTTTAAGGGGCATCATTTCTTAGATGTTATAGGTTTGGTGCGCACCACCCTCCAATCCCAAGCCGACCAGTATGAAAAGGAAAAAGAAGAAATGTACGCACAACTAGAAATTGTACACACTAGTACAATGCAGGAGATGGTGAGGGAGATACTTGAAATAAATAATGAGAATAAAAAGGATTTAATTGAAGGGGTATACGGTCATTTTCCAGCCAAAGACAAAATCCTTATTGGATTCAATCGAATCAATGGAATCATTCAAAAATATGGCGTAGATTTATCCCAACCAAACCCCTCAAACGAGGAGTGAGTGTGGCAATCATCCGCACACCTTCACTAGCCGAAAGGTGTTCAAGTGGATACTTACTACACTAGCCGTTAATTAGTAAATATCATTTCATTTATGAAACTACAAGAAATTAAAACCATCGAACACAAAGGTATCAGTATTGCTATAAAAATTGATTATCGACGTGGCACCGCGTCACTGGTAGAGGAACACTCAAACAAGACATGGCGCTTCGTTGACCGTGGCCTGGAGTACATGAACAGCTGGCTTACTATTCTCGATGCTATGCAAGTAGCAGTAACCGAGTGTAAAAAGATACTTGAAGCTGACCTTGCTGAGAAAGCAAGACTCAAAGAGGATTTAATTGTAGGAGCGTTATTGGCTGAGGGTGAGCGTAAGAAGAAGTAATATGACACCAGAAACAATCAATCAAATTAAAGAAGCCTTAGCACCTATTGCAGAGAAGATTGGAGTGGGCGCGGAGTACGGATGGGAGATATTAGTCGCAGGGCAGTTTGCTGAGGGGGTGGCGATGCTAATTATTTGTGGAATACTCCTTTCTATAGTTGTAGCATTGGTGTTTACGGTGCGAACGGCTTTAAAAAATGAATGGGATGAAGACGTTAAAGGATTTCTAATTTTGGTTGGAGGGATAATAGTTTTGTTAATTTTAATGAAAGCTTTGGGGGAATTTTCTGGAGCTATCATTAAAATCACCGCACCAGAATACGCCGCGTTGAAGTTTCTTATTAGCTTAGGCGGGTAGTAGTATGAAAATAATTTCACACCCAATAAAACACCCCGTGTACACCTCAATTTACGTTGATAATTACGGCTATATCTATAGTGAAGAATACGGCGGTAATGAGTTTAAGCAAGAGCTGGTAGCCACCAACCACATCCAAGAAATGCCAGACGGCGAGATTAAGGTGACTACTGAATATGTCAAGCAAGAGAAAAAAAAGTTAGTGCGGTACATTAATCCGCGATACGTTGTTATCAAAACAGTATGACCATCACTATCCATCTCACCAAAGACCCCGAACCAAACACCGAAGCGCACCGCATGGAAGTAATTATAAGCTACCTACGCAGTAAGGGGATTCCGACTGAGCCGTATACGGCAGGGCACGATAACCATGTGTGGGTGGAGGTTAATAGGGATGTATGAACTATTGGTTAATCTCAGACACCCACTTCGGTCATACTAATCTTGACAAGTGGGGGCAACGTAGCGGTGATTGGCAAGAACAGCTATGGAGAGGTATTAGGGACATACCACCAAGTGATACGCTTATACACCTCGGCGATATCTGTATGGGTGATGATGAGGAAGTCCATGTCAAATTAGACTCAGCTACTTCACACCTACAGAGCCGTGTACTCGTGCGTGGAAATCACGATAAAAAGTCCTTTACTTGGTACAACAAGTACTGGGACTTCGTATGTGACGGGCTAGACCTAGTGTACATGGGCAGGTATCTTCACCTCACTCACCGACCAGCGCAACCGTGCGGTAACAGCACATGGAACATCCACGGCCACACCCACGGCAAGATGCACCACAGTGAGGAGTACGTTAGTTGGTATTCTAAAGACTACCATATCGACATTTCCCCCGAGCTGGTTGATTTCAAGCCGTTGCGGTTGGATTTACTCTTAAAAAACTACAAATAACATGCTAACCACTACCGTCACCGTAATAATCGCGTGTACAATAAACAATTTTATCCAGTCCAACTGCGTACCAGATGAGATGTGGCAGATGCCAGTAGAGATGTGTATAATGGAGTGATATGGAAACAGACAAAGTAAATCGTGTAGAAGTTATTGACCACACTAAGTCACTTGAAGATGGAGGCGGTAGAGCGTATGTATTTTGGGAAGAATCAGCTAAGGTGACACTATCACTACAAGATGACGGACGGACATTAAAAGTGTTTATAGAAAAGCCATGATAGAGACTAAACACTGGCTCATCGAGTTTCAAAACGACTGGCGACAACTATTCGGTAAATGGAATTGGTACAGCATTACCATCTGTTCTATCTACTTTGAAGTAGATAATTTCACCCACGGCTATGAGTTTGAGTGTGTCATCCTCGGCCTTGGCTTCCGTGTTAGGTATAACACTGACAAAGCGTTGGAGCAGTTTGATGAGTGGAAAAAAGAGATTGCAGATGAGCTAAAGTGAACTGTGAGTTTTAGTTTGTTGAAACGCCCATTTATTCACTTCAAGAAGTGACTCAACTGTTCCGGCGTCTGACCAGAAATTGTTATAAACAATTCCGTGGCAAATTCCATTTTTAACGTAGTGGTTTGTTACGTCAGTGATTTCTAATTCTCCTCTAGATGATGGCTTGATGGTTTTTATAACGTCAAACACATCACTTGGGTAAATATAAAACCCGGTTACTGCCAACCCTTTTACTGGTGGGTTTTTTGGTTTCTCCACTACACTATCAATAAAGTATGGGAGGTTTCGAAACGGTGACAATGTCGCAACACCAAACCGTTCTAGGTCTGGCACTTTTTTAAGGAACACCGCCGCTGCTTGGTCTGAAATAAATGGCAATGTTTCTTTCACGACACCACTAAACACTGGGGCGTAAACGTTATCACCCAGAATAGCTATTACATGTCCATTATATCCACTATAGAACCCCTCCGCGAGCGAGAGCGCCTCTGCAATACCTCCAGCCTCTTCCTGCACCCGATAGGTAAGTGATACACCAAACTGTTTTCCGCTTCCTAAAAAATCAGCAAACGCGCCAATATGTTCTCCACCAGTGACCAGGAGTATATCTGTCACACCGAGACTAATCAGCGTCCGAAGCGGATACATTATCATCGGCTCAGAGAGGATGGGTAGGAGGTGTTTGTTGGTAATTAACGTGGCTGGTCGTAACCTCGTTCCCTTACCTCCGCAAAGGATGACTCCTTTCATGTAGAAAATTTATCAGTGTTTTTAAGATACCATTCCACTGTTTCTCGGATACCATCTCCAAAAGAGATGGTTTGTTTCCATCCTAGTGCGGCTAGTTTTGAACCGTCAAGCGCATATCGGCGGTCATGTCCTGGCCTAGTGGAGTGAAAATCTACGTAGTTTGGTTTTAGTTTGTAGTCGTGTTTTATATCAGTATAATCGCAGTAATCTTGGATGGCTTTTTCGATTTCTTGACACACTTCTAGATTTGATTTTTCTACATCACCAACTACGTTATATGATTGCCCCGGGGTTCCATTTCTTAAAATAAATTCAATCGCGTTTGAGGTGTCTCTGGCGTGGAGCCAAAACCGACTGCCGACCGCTTGGAGAATACCGTCTTTTAGTTCTGCAAAGATTGGCATTTCTTCCCCTTTGATGATGGTTGAAATGGCTTTAGGGATAAGTTTCTCTGGGTGTTGGTACTGGCCATAATTGTTCATCGTGTAAGTCGTAATAACAGGTAGACCATAGGTGACATAAAACGAATACCCCATTGCGCCCTGTCCGCTTTTAGACCCCGAGTAGGGATTTGACGGGTAATGCGCCTCGTCCTCTTTGTGGTTGTGTCCAGGAGCCGCAGGGCCAAATACCTCGTCGGTAGAGAAGTTGATGAATTTGCCTGTGTGTTTAAGTGTATGCCCGTCAATTTTCATCCCTCTATTTTTTGCCCAGATAAGAAGATTAGTGGTCCCCACCACGTTGTCCATAACAAATGACATTGGGTCAGCAATACTGCGGTCAACATGACTGGCAGCGGCTAGATGGATGATGTCATCGACCTTACCAATCTGAGCTGAAACCAAATCATTTATTTCCGCTTTTAGGTCGTGCCATACAAATTTTACACGCTGGATATTTCCCGGTGTCCAGCTAGGCAAGCTGGCCAATCTGTTTTGGTTGCCAGATGTATCCAAACGGTCAAGGAGCACTAAATTATAGTCAGTATTGGTTAGGTAGTAGTCAACTACGTGGCTACCTATAAAACCTGCTCCGCCGGTAATAAGGATTGTTCGGGTATTTTTATTTTGCATAATATATTTAAAGTGTTATCCACACATATGATAGCACATCTTGTTGAAATGTATTTTATTTTTGGTATACTACCAACAGTTGATATTTAACAACAAGATGGTTGGTTTACTGGGGGTCGGTATGAACCTTGGCGTATAGAGTAGGTGCCGCATCGGGAAGTAGTACTACCTGTAATCTGCGAGGCATTAGGGTAAATCGCGACGGCAGTTAAAATCTGACAGCCCCAGCAAGCCAATCATCAGAAAGTGGTGTGTCATGTAGATAGTTCGTGGTCTGTGTATCATATGTAAACACTAAGGTACTCGTCGTGAAAACCGATAGATTAAGTAGAGGAGAACGATGTCCCTCGAACCTACCACTCACAACTATCTACAAGGCATATCACACAGCACTCGTTGGTTGTTGGGGGAATTAAGGCCCTGGTGGTTGGTAGTTGAAACATTACTATCGAAGTACGTAGCACGCACAGGGAATCATGTAAGTCATGCTTACACCGACTACGTTTCCCCGCCAGCCCGTGAGCTGTATCGTTGGTTGTGTTCTAGGAACAGGGAGGAGAAATCCTCGACCTCATAGCAGATAATGGGAGCGTTATGGTGAGCTGGTACATAAACGCCCTTGCATAAATATCGGGAACTACCCATGATACCGAGGCTTTATGTATACCTAGAACACAGCTTGTGAGCTGTATTGTTGGTGCATAAGTGGCTGTGCTAACAATGCCTCAGTATCGCGCTATGGACGCGCAGCAGTCTGTAAAACTGTTACCAATTGGTTGGCCAGGTTCGATTCCTGGATGCGGCACTATGTAACTACCCCAAGCAACACGTAAGACACTTGTGGTAGTTTACTGTGGTTAATACCAAAGCAACTATTCTGTGGGGTCATACTATTTACACCCGCAAAGACAGACGAGCACATAAACTAGAGAGTTACCGATACGGGTCAACCAATCATTACTGTCGAGGTAGACGCTTAAAACAATACCGTAGTTTTGCAAACCAAAAGCTACGGCGGTACAAAGGGGATGTTGGAAACAATGGGTGGTATAAGCGCTTTGAGGAGGTTTGGTATAATGTATTTTGATGTATACGTGTGGTACGGCTCGATACGGAAGTGTATCGGTGTCCCCGGGGAAATAGCTCAGATGGTAGAGCAGCTCGTTTGCAACGAGAAGGTCCCGAGTTCAACTCTCGGTTTTTCCACACTTGCCTCTCCAGTGCCGGGGTTAAGTTTAGTTTAGTTATGTCAAAATCAAAGAAAGAGCGATTATCAGACGGAAGAGGACAGATGTCAGGTGTAGGATGGGGGTATGGGTATGTTATGAGTGATGATACACCAGGCAGAATTGTTGGTGGTATACTTACCCTCATTGAGATGTTGGGTCTCCCTGACAAACAAGAGAAACCATTTAAGGATATGGTGACCCAGAAAATCTGGGAGTCATTTAATGACGCTATATCACTAAAACCAGAGACGCACACCGAGTTACGAGAAAAGGCGTACCGCGAGCATACCATAGCTCGTGAAAACGGACTGCCTCCTAACGCCATTTAGCCATTTTACCCCGGCACTGGGGATAACTGTTGTGATTTTTTGGCAAGTCTGATATAATACAGGCATATGACATTACAAGAAATATTCACCGTAGAGCATAAAGGGATTACGGTAGCAGTAAAAGTAGATTATCACCACCGCACGGTTAGTTTAGTTGAGACTGCTAGAAATTATAACGTTAAGTCATGGGTGTTTGGCGAGCGAGGTCTTGATTATTTAAAGGGATGGCAAGACATTATTGAGGCAATGGGAGTCGCTGTTAAGAAAGGCAAGGAATTGTTAGAAGTCAGAATGGAACATGAAGCTAAACTGAAAGAAGACCAAATTATTAACATGTTACAAGCTGAATCACACCGTGAGAAACGCAAGAATTGAACACTTTATAGAGGATGCCAATACTGAAGCTCGGGCAATCTTAGAAGAGCTGCCCACAGTGTTGAAAACAGGCTACCGGACACTGTTTCTGTTAGAGCGCAAGAAAGACGGCGGTCATAACAAAGAAGACAGACGAGCCTTCAACTTTGTAGTCACCACTAGCGAAGATGAGTTATTACACAAACTCAAGGAGTTCTTGTGGCTCCGGTACTTCTACGAGAACGAGTTACGTGTCTACCTTTCAGTCAATGAGCGTAGCCCACGGAAGACGGTGCGGAACATCCTCTCTGCGATTACCGATAGCTTGTACGCTGATGAACTGAACCGGGAGACGATTGCTAGGAAAATCTGTAAAGGGTCACGGAGCTACATCATGGCCACAAACGCCGCTGGTTCATCATTGTTCTTGCTAGATGTGAACAATGAGCCTGGCAAGGACGTTATGGGTGATACACTACAGGAGATGGCCCGTGTGGGAGTGGAAGAAATCTACCGAAGGCCAACCAGAAACGGCTGGCATATTGTCACCAAACCATTTAACCCAGCGCTATGGAAGGGTGACGCAGAGATTAAAAAAGACGGCTTACTGTTACTAAAATAATTACTATGAAACTAGAAAAACCAGAGAATCAAAACTACTGCGCCACGGTGGTGCAAATCAAGAATATCCTCCCCCTTGAGAACTGTGACAATGTGGTGGCGACCACCATCTTTGGTTTTCAAGCCATCGTCCCTAAATCAACCCAAGTGGGTGATGTGGGAATTGTTTTTACCGCAGAGACTCAGTTGTCTGACGAATATTCTAAACACAATAACCTCTATCGGCACAGTGAGAAGAACCTCGACCAAAACGCCAAGGGGTATATCGAGGACAACCGCCGAGTGCGGGCAGTTAAGTTCCGGGGTCATACCTCCAGTTGTTTCTTTATGCCTGTGGAAAGTTTGTCCTTTGCAGCCAAGGTGTCCGATATCGCGTGGCTTAAGGACAACGTTGGCTCAGAGTTCGATGTCCTTAACGGCACGGAAATCTGTAAGAAATACGTGGTGCCCCGAGCCGACATGCGTCAACGTGAAGTACAGGCCAAAAAGCGCTTTAATCGCGTTGAAGATAAACACATGCCGGAGCATATTGACTCAGACAACTACCACAAGTGGGGGGACACAATCCCAGGAGACCGGGAGGTTATTGTGACCCAGAAGCTCCATGGCACTTCGATTCGTATTGGACACACGATTGCTAAACGCAAGCTCTCCTGGTTTGAAACTGTCCTTAAGAAACTCGGGGTGGCAATTGAAGAGACCACCCATGATTACATTTACGGTTCACGGAAGGTGATTAAGGATATTAATAACCCCTACCAGGACCACTATTACGGGTCAGATATCTGGACACGTGAAGGTGAGCGTGTCAATGGACTCCTCCCTCAGAACTACATTGTCTATGGGGAGCTGGTCGGTTTCTCTGGTGAGGCCCCGATTCAGAAGAACTACACGTATGACGCTGAACCAGGCAAGGCCGAACTCTACGTGTATCGGGTGGCGATTGTGAATAATGACGGTCACTTAACTGACCTCGCTTGGGACCACGTGAAGGAGTTCTGCGCCCAGGTCGGGATTAAGCACGTGCCAGAAGTGTGGCGTGGGAAGCGGGCAGAATTTAATGTCGAAAGCTGGATGGATATCCGCTATCGGGACCAGCTGGCTGGGGTGGTGGGCGCTCGCTGTGTGTCACTCTCTCACCCTGATACGGTGGATGAAGGTGTCTGTGTCCGGGTTGACGGCATCCGACCTCGTATCCTCAAAGCCAAGTGTGCCAAGTTCTTTGAGTATGAGACGAAGATGTTGGATGAGGGGGCGACTGACTTAGAAGCGGACGGAGCGGTAACTTCATAATTATGGCAAAACTAACTATTAACATTGGACTCCCATCTTCTGGGAAATCAACTGAATCAGAAAAACAAATCCTGGCCGAAGACAACACCGTACGGATAAACAAGGACCTCCTGCGGACTATGCTCCACTTTGACCATTTCAGTGGATACAAGGAAGGATTGACAAAAGACGCTTCACGTGTTCTTGCCTCTCACTTCCTGACCGCCGGCATCAACGTGATTATTGACGACACCAACCTGAACCCCGGCACCCGCCAATCATGGGTCGACCTCGCCAAAGCCAGGGACGCCAAGATTGAATACCGGGACCTCCGGGACGTGCCGGTAGAGACGTGTATCGAACGTGACCAACAACGGGTCAAGGAAGTGGGCAAACACGTCATCCAGAAAATGGCGCTCCAATACCTTGACTACTGGAAGGGGGAGCGGGTGGTGGTCTGTGACCTCGATGGGACCCTGGCCGATTGCACCCACCGCCAACACTTCTTAACAGGCGAAAAGAAGGACTGGAAGGGGTTCTTCGCCTATATCCCAAACGACACTTTACGGGGACATGTCTATGACCACGTGCGCTCCCTTACGGTGCAGGGAATGAAGCTGATTCTGGTGTCAGCCCGTCCAGAGACATATCGTCCGTCCACAATGGACTGGCTAAAGGTTAACGGGGTCACCTATGACGCCCTCATCATGCGGGAAGCCCACGACAAGCGCCCTGACACGGAGGTAAAGTCTGACATCTACGAGAAATATTTGAAACAGCTGGATATTGTAATGGTCTTCGATGACCGGCCAGCCGTGATTCGGATGTGGCAAGCAAAGGGATTATTAGTCGAGGACGTGGGTAATGGGGTTGAGTTCTAAATAACTATGACAAAAGACGAAATCCGAACTGAACTACTGCTAACCTGCCCGTTCTGGGGGACACTCAAACCCTCAGAGATAGAGTGGCTGGTGACGTTCACCCACGAGATGGCTGACGAACATCTGATGAAGACATGGGAAGATATTAAAAGCCAAATGATGACCAGGACGTGGCCATTTGGCCCGAATACAGAGGCATCGACAATCGTACCCAAGGCAGAATCATAAGAGCGATGGATACAGGAGACCGACCCCCTAAAAAATAGGTGGCGGTTTTTTGGTTATAGGGTTACTTAGGATGGGGCATGTGTTCTGGGGGGACCCCCTGGCCACGGGCTGACGGGTGACGGGAAGCCTATAACGAGGACGGGCTGACGGGCTGACGGGAAGCCTATAACGAGGACGAGCTGACGGGCTGACGGGCTGACGGGCAACCTATAACGAGGACGGGCTGTTGAAAGTAGTAAAAAATGGGAGAGGGTTCTTAACCTCACTACCCTAGCAACCCGCTGGAGTCCCAACCAAACCACCCCCCCCAACCGGGTTCTGGCATCGGCTTCGGCGTGACCGGGTTGCCCGTACCGCGCTGGTCGTGACGGGTTCTTAGTGACCGGTTACCGGTGTCCGGTGCCTGGGGAAAGGCGTTGGGGTTGGTGTGACGGTTACTTAGGCAGGGTTCTGCCTATTATAACAACACTAAACATATAGAAATTCTATGACAAATCTAACTTTCCAAGGTACCCCACGCTTAACCCGCCTACTCCAAGTTGGCTCACACTGGCGCAATCCTGATGATGTCCGTGGCGCGAGTACTGTATTTAATAACGTGTACTTCGACGTGGTCGTAGCCGCAAACTCTGATATGCGCTTGGTCCACCGTCCAAATACCACAAAGCGAACTGGTCTCAAGGGGGACGGAACTCCCTACATGGACGCCGATGAAAACGTCTACGTTGAGGTCCCAAATGAATTCTTTGACCAAGTGGTCGCTCTGCAAGAAGCCGACCGCGCCGCCAAGAAAGCCGAGGAAGAAGCTCTAGGTGAGTTAACTCCTCAAGAGCTTCTGGAAGTAAACGAAATTAGTGAATAATAAATAATTTATGTTTAAACTATTGCAAGAACCACACGTCCAGTTTGCGATTCTCGCACCCCTGTTGTTCGCGGGTCTCGGTTACGGAAGTGTCGTACTAGCGATACTCGCTGCGACAGGTTGCGCACTCTGCATCGCCCTGAGTTACACCGTGTAACCACGTGGTCCAAAAATACCGTAGTAGGTCTCGACTACGGTATTTTTAAGACTTGTGCCAGGGAAACTGAGTTTCTCGTCTCCTAGGCACCATTTTGCTCGTTCTAGACCACTTCCTGGCTGGTCCAGGTGACGCGTTTTGTCTCGTACCGTACATTAAACGAGACCGTAACCCGTTTCGGGACGTTCATAGCTCATAATCTGGGACATGGACGCCCCGACGTGGGGATTAAACACTAAGTTCTTAGTATGAAAACATTCAACCCAGCTTTTATTCAAGCAGTAAAGGCTAAAAAATGGCTCAGTTTGGCTGAGCTAGCTGTCTTATTCAAGACATTGCAGAAGTAACAGTATGTTAATTCTGCGTATTCCTGGTCCGTACGACACGTACGAAGCCACTGGTCACGCCGTTGATGGCGCAACCTTTGTTCGAATTGGCTCTACCCGCCTTGGTGCGGTCCTAGAGGTCCTCATGTGCATTGCGTTTCACGAGAACCGAGCCAAACGATTGTTCGTTCGGTGACCCAAAGCCCCGTAGTTGGTAACGACTACGGGGTTTTCGTCACCGGTGGCCAGGAAAATGGCAGTGGCTGGTGAGTGGGAGAGGGTTTTATACAAGAAAAAATTCCGTCCTGTATTACCATCCCGAATCCCAAACCCTACGTCCTACATCCCACGTCCCAAACCCTACGTCCCACGTCCCACGTCCCACGTCCCGAATCCCAAATCCCACATCAAAAACTATAAACAATTAATATTTAATTAATAACCATGTACCTAGCCCCTCATAAACGTTCACCTTACTATGCCATCTTCTACACACCCATAGCAACCAATAACCTCATCCTAACCTTCAGCTTCCTAACATTAATGATAACTAGCTTAATCATTAACTACATAACATAATATGGCAGACTTCTTAGCTACCACCACCTCAGAGGGAGGTGAAATCAAAAGCGAAATAGCCGTTAAAAAGATAACCGATAAATGGTCCTTACCAGACATATCCTGCGTAGTATCTAACAAAATCATCCGTATATATAACTACAATAGCTTCGAAATCTACGACAATGAATAAGAAGATATCACTGTAAAAGAACTCGACAAACTACGCAAACATCTTAAAACAACACTCATTATCAAATCAGTTGGTTACGAAAAATGCCGATACGTTGACGCCTGTGCTTGGATAGTTACTCCTGCCAGCGTAACCTTCATTACTCTTGATGACGCCATTAATCAAAAACTAAATGAACAACAATCATCAAATCCCTTTAACATGAACATTATTCTGCATCAATAACCAACATTGGTCAAGATGTATAACAACCAAATTAACCCTTGACATCCTATAAAACTATTCTATGGACAAATCATTAATATTCCTAATCGCTTCCTTACTCATTTGTGTTGGAATAATCATCGGTGGTACCGTCACAAACATCATAAATAACACCTACGCTACCACCGACCTTAACCGTGACGGCCAAAGTGACCTTACTGACGTATCCATCGCCCTATACGTCATTAACACCCTAACTACAAATGAAAATAACACTCAACCCAGTGACGTGCGGGATGTGCGGTAAACACTTTGCTCATACAACAATGCAAAAGTTTATAGACTCACTCTGCTGCCCACACTGCCATTACAAAAGCGACCCTTGCGATTTCCCAGACCTAAATAAACCAACATTAAAAATCGAAAATAAACAAATCATCGTCACCTATGATTAAAACTATCTACACACCAGAAAATAATGAATTCAACCCTTTAGAATTCTACGACAAAATTAGAAACACATCAGACGAACACATTGAATATATAGATTTCACTGAAATTATCTATAAAAATCCAATAAAAGTATTAAATCTAATAACAAATGATTTTGGATACAATAAACTATTCAACGTATTAACTGACAACAATCTTGTAATCGCAAAACTAGAATTCACAGCCACACCAACCAAAATAAAACTTGGCTTCTTCGACAAAAATGAATACAACGAAGATACCGATGATTACGACGCTGAACGAAATATCCAAAACTGTATCTCAGAAGGGCCGTTAAAAATAAAAATAACCACAGCAACACCACCATCTATCAAATTATTAAAAGCAATTATCCGAGATTGTAATCACGTTTCTACAAATGAACTCATCACTAATGACGAAATCGTCACCTGTACACAAAACCACTGGGAAAACCCAACCGAATGGAACTACGAATTCTACCCCCTCCTATTCATTGAACAATTTGAAGAAAATTAATGACACCATTCACAACAAACTAGACCAACAAAGACAAATCGTCTTCGATTTGTACTGTATAGGAGCACTGTAATACACAGCTAAAGCGGGAGTGCAAAACCCGTTTTATGCCGTGTGTAACGGCTTTTAATTAAAATAACAAATAAATTTATGCGTTCAGCACAAACACCAGTTCCATCTAACAGTATCGTTGTAACCATCGCTCGATTCGGAGCTGACCCACAAGAAATCACTGTACCAGTTGATTCAACCGTAACAGCCGTACTTAACGCAGCTGGAACACCATTCAACCCAGGTATGCAATATTTCGTAGGCTCTACACCTGCACAGGCTAATGACGTCCTTGAAAACGGCGATGTCCTCGCTTACGCTACCTCAAAGGGTGGTGCATAATTATCAATCTAACTAAAATAGCGCGTCACATGACGCGCTATTTTTCATCATCTATGCGTATAGAAAACCAAGCCGAAAAACTTCCTATCTCTGTCCCTAGTAACATCATCAACAACCTAACCTTTCTTTCTCGTAACAAAATCGACTCAAAACAAGAAATTGAAAGCCTGCAAAGAAAAACCAGAGAATATCAGCAAAGAATACAAGAAGCTGCAAGATATTTTGAAGAAACTAAGCAAGAACTAGAAACAAAACTCCAAAACGTCAACACCCCAATTGAAGAAAAAAAATACCTCGAATTCATTAAAACAATGGCAGAAGACCCATGGATATTCAAATTAACTATTAACGATACAAATATCCATTTTGTAACAAACGCAACCCACGTAATGTTACGCCAAGAAGCTGACCTAGCAATAAACCAACTGACAATGATTGGCTGCTTCGATGTCAAAATCTACCTCAGAAATGGAGATAGATGGAGCAAATACAATGTAATTATTAAAAACCTAACCTTTCCAGAAAACTATAACCCGCATTGGGGAGTGCACTCAAGTGGAAGAATGTGCCAAGGAGAATTCGAAAACAGTATTCACCTCAGCATTGACACTGAAAACTACATCGAACTAATTAACACAATCAAAACGTTCTTACACTCATGGAAGGATGCCAGCACATACTGTAAACACCACAACTGGCAAACTCGTAATAAAGAAAAACATGGAGAGACCAAAATTGAAGAACTTAATAAACTCCCTCGTTATGAAAATTTCTCGGTGGTCGCAAAACTCAATAACAAACCCATACGCTACAGTTCAAACAGTACAAACACAAAAAAACTCATCAAATATATCAAAAAAAACTTCGAAAACAACGAAGAAACAACGCAAACAACAAGCCAAACTAAAACAACAATTACTAACACAATATAACCACCTTTTACCAATGAAAATCATTATCACTGAAGCAGCAGCTCTAAAACTTGAATCATACGTTCGTAACTGTGACATCGAAATCAGCGGAATGGGCAAAACTAGAATTGAAAACAACATCATCTACATTGACGATGTCTGCATATTCAAACAAAAATGTACACCTTCAAACACCGTTCTTGATATGGCTGACATGATGGGATTCTTAACAGAACTCATCCAAAAAGGTGAAAACCCCAAAGACTACAAACTCTGGTGGCATTCACATGTCAATATGGGAGTATTCTGGTCATCAACAGACGTTAATACTATGGAAAACAGTCTTGAGTTTCCACTACTCGTATCAATTGTCACAAACAAACGCGGTGAATTCAAAGCCCGTATCGACCTAAATGAACCAATTAAAATAAGTAAAGACGATATCCCAGTTGAAATTGAATTCAGTTATGAACATGATGATGAAATCATTGCAGAAATAAAAGAAAAAATAACAAAAGTAACGTACCCTGCTACACAAACAAAAGTTGGCTATCACGTACAATACAATTCAAAAACAGGTAGTCAAATGGCTTTACCATATAGTCAAAGCCTCTACGATGATGATGAAGAAATTGACTATATGGTTTCAACTGAACCAACAAACGACAACATCAATGAATTTATTGCAAAAAAACAAGAATTAGAAGAAGAAATCGAAACCCTATACAGCTACAATAAGTATGAAACAGCTGTAGAATCAGAAGATGAACTAGCAGAATTCATAGATAAACACAAAAACAAAGGTATTCCAACCGAATACATGTACTCAGAATTCCTTCCAACAACACACCACTTATACCGAACAAAAACACAAATTGATAAAATCTACGCATAATATGCACCGTCATACACGTCAAACAGATATCTACAACCCAAAATTATACAAACCACAAACTGTCCTTATTCTAGGCGCTGGCAACGTAGGAAGTCACGTTGCTATCGTATTAGCTAAAATGGGTATCCAATCCCTACATATAATTGACTTCGACACAATTGAAGAACACAACCTAGGTAGTCAAGCATACGATTATTCAGATATTGACCAAAAGAAAATTATTGCACTTCAAAAAATTGTAAAACTTCAATCACCTGAAACTAATGTCAAAATTTATGACATGAGTGCAGAACGTATGCTTGATACACCTGAGCTATCAAACTTCATTACTACAGAACACGAAAATCTAATTATTATTAGTGCTGTAGATAGTCTCGAAGCACGTAACGCAATAGCAGAAAAACTACAATCATTCCCTAACATTCCACTCATTGACGCACGGATGGGACAACTTCAAACAGAAGCCCATGCAATCATGTCACACGAATGGCAATCAATCATCCCAGAACGTGTAGACGAAGACCCCTGCGGTGGTCGATTCATCAGCTTCACCAGCTATGTAATCGCAGGCATTATCGGCAATATGGTTCGTGAAATCATTAAAAACGGTTCAACAGAATCACTCATTATGAATCTTCATAACAAAATGATTCTCAAACCATCATCACTTACTATTCCTAACAATGCCAGACAACAAACAACAGCTGATTAAACTGTTAAACTGGCTAATAAAAATAGAAAAAAATTACCAGTTACCAAACAGCATGATGCGCCACGTAAAAGCGCTGCTAAAAGAACTCATATCCAGTAACCGCCTCTAGCCTCACTAACACGCTTACAGCCCGTTACTGTCAATTAAATGACAGTTATTGAGACACTAGAAGAATCAACAATCCTCCACGTCAAAGACCTAAAAATGCACGGTTTATGGTTATTCACCGTTTACGAAAACGGTATAATCAACACATACCTTGCTAAGCCTGATGGCAAAACAAAATACCATGTACGAACCCACCGCGATACTCATGATGTCGCGCTCTGTTACGTACAACTTGCTATCGCGCTTCTAAAAGAATAGGAGTCACTTAACTGTGACTCCTATTTTTTTCAATAACCACGATTTACTCAATTTCTTCAATCACATAAGGAAGCTGTGAAAATTGACTTTATAGTTTTTTATTTTGTAATAATAAAACGATAATCAATTTTCCCTATCAATAGAATAAAATAATGAAAATTTTTCATAAATTTCACGCTCTGATGTAATATTTTTTTCCTGTTTTCTGACAAAAAACCAAAGTTTCCAAACCAACCAAACCAAAGGGTGTTTCAAAAAATTATCTTTTTTCTCAGCCAATTTATGAGTAATTACATTATCTCGCTGCATAAAGAAAATCTCTTTCTGCATCACCTTCTTGTCAACTTCTTCATTTCGATAATACTCTCGGTCCTGCCGCGCTTTTACGCGCTTCCAAAAGTTATCTTGGTTAACTACCACGAACCCAATAAACAAACCCTTTTTATTAACTGTTGCATGGTCAAACATGTACTGCCAAACCCCACGGCGGATTTTTTGTTCCGCCTTTTCAATTTCTTTATCTAATTGCGGCTGAGAAAATAATTTAGCAAACGTTTTTTTCTGTTTTTTCTGTTTTTTTATTTTCTCAAATACTCGCTCTTCTTTGTATTTCATATCACCAATCGTTAGGGTCTTTATAAGGGGTGTACTTGGGCGGGCTAAACACCGCCGGCTTAGAATAATCTGGAACTGGTTTCTTTGGTGGCATAAACGTACTCACGGCTTCACTCTCTCGCCCAGGCGCGTACCGAGCTACCAACTGCATATACTGCTTCTTTACATTCTCTTCAAACGTCTTCTCAATAACCAAATCGTCAGGTGGTTTCGCAGTTTCTTCCAATTCAGAAAACACCATCGTTTGCTCATTGTAATAAAACCGTACCACACCAGTCGGTCCATTTTTTGTTTTATCAACAAATACTGTTGTGTCCATGCGGTCAAGTGGATTCTCTGCTGCTGTATTCCGCATAAGTGACATCACATTTTTAAAGTGTTTGGCAATCAACCCCGAGCCGCTGATATGGTCAATTGTTGGTCGAAGCACATGAATTGATTCACTACTCTCCCCACGACCTTTTCTTGTTTGTACTAAACCTTTTTTGGTGTGAGCAACTACGATAAATACAACATCATGCACCGCTGAAAGATTATTGATAATTCGTGCCACTTCTCCCAAGATTGCATGGTCAGTCTCACTAGGAGAAAAGTAATGCAAGTGGTCAATTACTATCACCCGCACCCCTTTGGCAATTTCTTCTTCAATACACTTTTGAACGCCTGTCCATGTTATATCTCCAAAACGGTCAGTCAACTTATTCAAATCCCACACTGTTATCATTTTTAACAACTCAGCTGTGTACGCTGGTCCACGCAACATCGCCAGTGGGTCAATAACCTCTGCATTCTTAATACTGCGCCATGTTGCTAAATCAATTGCGCCATTTGACGCCACATAAGCCATTCTTTCTGATGTTATGTCAAGTGCGTTTTCCAAATCAAAATAGACACATCGCTGACCTCGTTTTGCCAATTGGACCATAATGTTAACGACAAACGTACTTTTCCCAACGTTTGTGTCGGCATACACCAAATATGACTGGCCAGGCAACAACCCACCGAGTATTTCATCAAGAGCAGCTGACCCAGTGGAAAAACCTTTTTTGCGCCCATGTAACAAATTTTGAATTACCGCATCAATTGATTCATCAACTGTCGGAACAACATAATCTGTCGTTTCAACGACTGGCGCTTGTAAGGTGATAGCTGGTTTCTGTTTTAGTATCGGGGGAGACTGAATAAACTTCTTAAGAGCAGATGCAAAGACAGCGTTCACTTCGTGTAGTGGGAGTGGTGGTTGAAATGTTTGGTTCAGTGCTTCTGTTTTCTGTTTCGCTTCTTGCACTTCAAACTGATTCAAAAAACTCAAAGCGGCTTTTGATAGTGAATTATTTCGTCCACCTTCTGGCATCCCTACTACTGCTGTTTCTTCAAACTTCGGTCGTTCGGGAAACGAACCGATTCTCGCTTCTGGGATGTGCACTTGCTGGTACACCTTTGTCAACTCAGCAATAGGTGGTTCAGGTAAATTGGCGATTAGTGCCTCGCTTGGTTCAATTGTCCAGCTATACCCCTTGGGTATATCGTTAACAACGACAAACGAACCAGGGGCAAGCACGTAGCCACCATCACCTCTAATATCAACTGCCATCTGCTCATTGACGGTATTTCGCAAATCCCCGGTGTGCTTGTAGTACAGGTGCCGGCCTCCACTTGGTGTATTTACTGTTACGGGAGTGAACACCACATCTAAGAGTGACCGGCCATTATTCTTTTCTTTGTAGCTATCCTCATCGACCACCAACACCCCACTTACCTTGCCACACGCTACCGCTATGTTGACATCTTGACTGAAATATTGTTCTACCTCAGCGTCTGTCATTGGCGTTTCCTGCCACGCTGCCCACTTCATTGACGGTACTTTCGTGCCTTTTCTAATCGGTATGATTGACCACCCAAATGAGCGATACAACTTTGCGTATTCAAGTAACGTCATAAGTAAAACGACTTACAGGCTTCTTGGTATTCATGCCACTCATTCACGGGGACACTCTGGTTTCCTTGCAGACGGTCAAAATCATCCATCGTCGGTTCATTCCCAACCCATGACCGTAGCCACATCCACTGGTGATATGTAAACGCTACCTCTCTCCAGCCGTGCGAAGTTTTATCAAGTAACATGCGAATTTGGTTATCAAGCAAATACAAACCAGGTGGCATGAGATTACGCGCCCCTGCGTTATGAATCCCGTATTGATTTCCTTTTTTCATCCGCGCTATCAGCCATTCACAAAACCAGCCAAACAAATCGGCTCGCTTTTTGTATTGTTTGCTAAATGGTTCGGCAAACGTTAGGAAATATGGCAACAAGGAAAGGATAGTCTGTGGGCTTAGGTGTGTCTGACCCACAAGCCATTGCATCCTCAGTCCTTCATAATCGTTCTCTACGCCATAATTCCACTCTTTAAGCGTATACATGTCATCAGCAAAAAAAACTCTAGGGAAAGGGCATTTTGGACGTTTGGCGACGTGTGGAATAACCGGTCCGTGATATTGGATAAGCGCATCTCTAATTCCCGCGTTTCCCGTTCGGCTAAACACCCAGTTAGCATGGTCAGTGTTGTTGCATTTCTCTCGTTCGCCTGGTTGCTCATCCACGTATTGCATCCACTCTCGCGCTGATTGCCAACGAGCTGGTTCAACTATCTTGCCAAAAGCAAAGGCGGCTTTCCACGCCATCAAGGTTGCTAACAATTTTTCTTTTTGTGCATCGTCTGCGTATTGTGCCATTTCGGCATACATCATGTCTGGTGTCTCTTCCCAGAACACCCAGTCTTGCTCATGTTCAACTGACAGGTGTTCGTTCGTGATTCCCCACCACGGCGAGAACGGAGAAAAAATATCAATCAGTGCTGTGTTTGCATATTGTCCGTACGTTTCTTGCCAATGAGCGACGCTTCTTCTAACGCTTGGTGTGACAGTAATCACTCCTGCTTCGTAATTGCCAGAACCAAATCTGTGGATAGCGAGCGCGTGACTGACCGCGGTGACGGGAATCGCATCATCAGGCAACGGTTTATCACTTTTAGCAACGTTTAAAATCCATTCTGGTTTAACGTTTCCCCAGCCTGGTTTTTTAGTAAATGACTGCCCCCCGACCGTCAGCGAAGTATCAGAAATTGTGTTGTTGTGTAACGGTTTTTCGACTGGTCTTTGTTCATATTTACTAATGATTGTTTCTTTATCTGGCAGGTTCACTGACATGTACCGTAAGTATAGCAAAACGATTACAGCCAACTATTCAGTTATACACACCTATTTTTTGAAGACCGAATTATGGGGGTTCTTGAACGCGTTCATTACTTCTGCCTTGAGACTATTGAGATTACTCATGAAGAATTTTGGTTCCACTTCTATCATGCCCTGCATGTATTTCTGACGAGTTTCGGTTAACGCTGGGCTTTCCTCAAACTTGAAGAAACCGACTGGTCTAGTGCTACCTCCATCGAATTGGTAGTCAACACCAATCATGGCATATTTAAGTGTGATAAGGGTGGCTGCGAGCGTTAAATCGCGGGTGGAAAATAATGGTGTATCTTTCATGATTTTTAGATTATCGGTATAGAATAACTTAGTACCACATGGGGATAATCATTTTACATTACATTACAAATATGATATCATACAGGTATGTCACACATAGATTTAACATCATTTTTAGAAAAGAAGTTTGCTCGGTGGCCTCGGGTCTATGGGCGATACTCAGCTTCTGAATTGTACAACATCTACCACGACAAGATTACCCCCGAAGAGTGGATAGCTGGCAAACAATTTACTACAGCTGACATGATTGCGATGTGGCGTGGGTCAGTGGTGCACGATATGGTGCAATCATTGTTAACAGGGGGAACGGTTGAGGCCAAGGTGGTGAAACCATATTTAACATTCACCATTGTAGGTAAAGCAGACTTTGTACCGGGCTTTGAAGACAGTGTGTGGGAATTTAAGACCAGCCCTGATAAGTTTGATTTAACAGAATCAGAACGGTTCCAAGGGAGAGTATACTGCACACTATTCGAGCGAAGTAAGACAATGTTTTATCAGCCAGTGGTCACCCCAGAAAAATTACTCCTGGAAACGTTGGGGGAAGAAACCAGGGACGATGAGTGGTTCAGTGGGGTGATGAGTAAGGTGTTGGTATTTCATGCCAAACTTGAACCAGTGTGGAAACATTATCAAGCAGAGATGGAGGGTAAACAAATAGCAATATGAAAAATACATTATTTGAACGATTCGCAGAGCCGTCAATGAAATTAGGGTTGATTGTTCTTGCAATCGCTACACTACTTTTGGCTTACCAGGCATTAGTCGTAGTCCCGAGAGAAGAAATTAAGGCCAAAGAGCGTCTAGCAGCCGAAGCATCCTTAAAGGAAGAGCAAGCAAGAATAGCCCGCGATACCCGTTACAATGGCTGTGTCCATGATGCAGAATATAATTACAACAACCGTTGGGAGGGGCATTGTGTGTTAGTAGGCAAAGGTGAAAATTGTTCGTTACCCGCGTACGTGGCAGATAAATTTGAAGAGAAGTTAGTAGAGGATAAGAAACAATGTTTAGACATTTATAAAAATTATTAATTATGAAAACATACCTAGAAACAGCGTGCGATGAAATTGAAAAAATCGTCCGACAAAATGTGAAAGCGCGACCAGAAGTAAACATTAGTTTTTTTCTTTGGAACCCTGACGGGGAAAAGGACAATGTGTTCGAGCTTATAAATGATGAGCTAAAAATCCAAAACGGTGCAATCATACCACTCGTAATGTCAGACAAAGAATCTGTTGATTTGCGGGATTTAGCCAATCATTTCAGCTCAGCGGTTGGCGCTTCTATGTGGGTCATGGAAGAGGTTCTTAAAATACCAGCTAATAAGTGGGTGTTTGGTTTTTTCGCGGAAACATTCATTGGGCACGACCCAAAAATTAGGCCATCAAAAGACCCGAAATCTGAGGATGGGGTGATAATCACTGCGGTGCAGGGCAAGAAACAACACGGTCGCGTATACCGACTGATTAAGAGTATCAACCACACTTCTGCTGATTTAACGTACAAAGGAACATTAGCTAAAGTAAGCAATATCCCAGCTGATTCAACTAATCATCCTATTCTGGAAGCGTATGGTCTTGGTCTGAAAACCGCAGGAAAAATGAAAAATGAAAACCCAGAAAAAGTAACGCCGTTTGTGGATATGTTACTAAAAAAAGAGAAAAATGAAGTGCTCCCAATCATTCTAATAGAGGCGATGAAGGCGTCGCTTAAACTAGCAGAGCTTAACGTTAGCTAATGAGGATATCTTGTTTACTAAATAATTGTAATATGATATAATACACCTATGCTAATACAAGTACACAACAGTGGGAAATTTCGGTATCTATTTACGTTCGCGTTTGATGCGATGGTGATTTCCTATTGTCGTGGACTTAAAGATATGTTTGGGTGGGAGCGGTTCAGTTTTGTTGACCACAAAGGCGTAAAAGGGTGGGGATTTAATGACAACAGTTACATCCATTTAATCCGTGCCCAGTTTCCTGAGACTGAACTGACTGAAGAGGTGATTGCTATTGTAGAGCGTGAACAGCAGATTTATACCCTGCGGGAGAAGCGAGAAGAAAAAGCAGTTGAAATTAAGAAACAGACCACCACTGATTTTGTGATTAAGGGTATCAAAGGAACACCTTACCAGTACCAAAATATTGGGGTGGAATTTTTCGTGAACGCAAACGGACGGGCGCTGAACGCGGACGAACCAGGGTGTATTAGCGGTGATGCAAAAATTATTGTTAATCGTGGTGGTAACGCTAGGCAATATACGTTCCGAGAACTATTTCATAAATTTAACGGCGGTGTTTCAAAGGGAGGTAAAATCTGGGACACTAGTATCCCCTCAGAAGTCATGGCTTTGCAACCAAATGGAGAATTCCGGCTAACTCCAATAAAGAGAGTTATGTCTAGTGGGGTTAAGAAAGTAATTACTCTTAAGGCAGCTACATCATTAAGTGAATATTATTTGGACCTGACCCCAGACCACCGAGTTAAGACACCAAAAGGATGGACGGAGGCTGGTTCATTAAAAAAAGGTGATTCTATAATTGTCAACGGTGTACGCTGGTGTGAAACCTGCCAAGATAATACAGAATGTGCAGACTCGGAGTATATTAAAAAAAATAACCCGTTTAATTACGGTGCTTGTAAAAAATGTATCTACCGGTTTTCTCGCAATAATCGTTGGACTGGATATGCAGGGACACTGAATGGTAAGGGGGGTTATTTAGTAGTAACTGGATTATATTTCCACCCTATCCCAAAGGGGGACAAACTAAAACATATTTTAGTTTACGAAGCCGCCCAAAACAAAGTTACATATGAAGAGTGGTGTGATATGTGCCGGTTTAATAAAGTGCCCAAAAAGGCGTTTTACGTAGACACTTCAAAATTTGTTATCCACCACAAAAATGGTAATAAATTAGATAATTCTATTTTTAACCTTGAGCTTCTTACTAGTTCTGCACACGCCAAAGCACACGCACCAGAGAACATAAAGAAACTTTGGAATGTGAACAGTCAAATAGCTACAATCACTGATGTAATCGACAAAGGAGAACTAATAGACACATACGATATCGAAATGACTGGTAGTGAACCTAATTTTATTGCTAACGGTATTGTGGTTCATAATTGCGGCAAAACTATTCAAGCCATCGGTTACGCCCAGCATACCGAGCAGCCACGTGTCCTCGTGGTCTGTCCCGCGTCAGTTAAGTTCTCTTGGGAAATGGAAATTACAAAGTGGACAGATGAAAAGTCATACGTCATCGACAGCAAAACTGATTTCTCAAAGCTACCAAAAGACCGGCGATACTACATCATCAATTACGACATCCTCATTAAGCACTTGTCAGCACTTTCGTCATATGGCTTTACGTTGGTTATTTTTGATGAGGCCCACATGATTAAAAACGCCAAAGCCAAGCGCACCAAAGCAGCCAACCACCTTTGTATCTACATTGAAAAAGTTATCCTCTTAACAGGAACCCCCGTTCTTTCCCGTCCCGAAGAAATGTATAACTTACTTTGTATTCTTGACCCCCAGACCTGGGCAAATCAATGGACTAAGTTTGCTCGCCGGTATTGTGGCGCGAAAGAAAACCCCTGGGGGCTTGATACCCGTGGCGCGTCAAATATCACTGAACTGCACGACAAGATAAAGAACTATTTTATCCGCCGGCTCAAAACCGAAGTGTTGCCTGAACTCCCCCCTAAGGTGCGTTCGTCTATCCCAGTAGAGTTAGAGCCAAAACTACAGCGCGAATACTGGCAGATAGAAAACGAAATCGCCATGAACGAACGTGACCGTATCATGGGTATGGATGATTCAAGCACCGCGCAAGCAGACCAGCTCGTGCGCCTCGGTAAACTGCGTCAGCTTTGCGCGATGGGCAAATTACCGGCAGCGAAAGAACTCATTACCTCGATTATTGAATCGGGCCAAAAAGTAGTTGTCCTTGGTTCGTATGTCGCGCCACTTCAATCACTCTACGAAGATTTCAAAGACCAAGCGGTGATGCTGACTGGTGATACTAAAATGGAAGAGCGCGGGCAGTTTGTGTATGAGTTTCAGAACAACCCAAACGTTAAAGTGTTCTTTGGTGGTATCAAATCAGCTGGTGTTGGTATCACCCTAACCGCCTCTAGCAACGTGGTGTTTCTTGATTACGCATGGAATCCTGCCGACCACATCCAGGGAGAAAACCGCTGTCACCGTGTCGGGTCAGTGGGTGATTCAGTGAACGTCATGCAGTTACATGCCCGGGGCACAATTGACGAGCGTCTCAAATCTATCCTTGAATCAAAACAGGCGGTGCTCGACGCTCTCATTGACGGAATCGCGTCTGATGAATCGGATTCAGTGATTAAACAGGTAATGGATGATATTATGTCACGACATGGCTAGAGAGAAAAATCCAACTTCATACCCTCCTATCATTGAGGCCATCATTAAACAGATGACCACTCACATCTTCCATAATGAGTTTGGTGAACGAATTGGTGAAGTGAAGGACAATGCCGTCTACATGAAACGGGTGACTGAATCAGAACACTTATTCAGGAAGGCAGACGCGTGGGCGATTTCTAACTGGGTACTAACAAAACTAGAATCAGTTGGTGTGAATATAATCGTGATTTACGAAAACGAACACAATATCTTCTATGTAAGTAGTGTCTCGATGTTCCGCACGTATGGGGTTAAAATAAATTACGAAGATGCACAAACATGTTTACCTCGTAATTATTTTTATAAACTCAGAGCGTACAAAGACACCAGCCCATACAACTATATCCGGGCAGCGATTGACCACCGGGCACTTTGTAACTGTCCCGCTCAGATGCCGTTTATTAAAATTAACCGTGTTGACCGTTGTATTCATTGTTTACGAGATGTTACAAAGGACAAAAAATTTATGGACGGCAAAATCTTAAAGCGTTCCACCTTTACAAGGAAACGAAAAATCACATGAATTTTTCTGATGAATACATAGAACTGTTTGAATTCTTCGGGTACGGTGACCTTATGTTTTCTTCACACCGTCATGCGCTCGGGTTGAAAACGCTTAGTATTGAACCAGTGTACGCTAAAGGGTTTATTCGTGAAGGACAAAATATTATACCGAGTAAAGAAACTGATGAAGTATTTGGATTGATTATTGGTATTCCAAAAGAGCAACGAAGTATTTTAGAATCAGCTATGCAAGAGTATTCAATTATTTCTATCGGGGTGTATGATGGGAGGGACTTACCGAGAGAGGTGGAAACATTCTGGATATCCCCAACTTAGTTACTTTACTTTAAAAAGTGAAAGTGATATAATACAAGAAGTTACTAATAAACAAAACATATGTCAAACTTTAACAAAACAAATTCAACTAAGACCAAAAACCATGAGGGTGCCGTTGCTTACACTATGCCCCTTAAGGAAGAGTTAGTTTCAATGGTAGTGTCATCATTTTTACAAGACACGTTCTATGAGAGCACAGACGAACGAACTGCTCGGTTAAGTGCCCTTGTTGCACAAGTGGCGAAGACCGACCCTGAGTTCGTGGCTAAACTAGCCGTGTATGCTCGGAAGCAGATGTATCTTCGGACAGTTCCTGTTGTCCTTGTTGTTGAACTCGCAAAACACCACAGCGGAGACAATTTAGTCTCTCGCGCCGTTACACAAATCGTTGAGCGAGTTGATGATATGACCGAGTTGTTGGCATATTACGCTATTTCAAATAGCCGTACCGAGTTTAAGAAACTACATAAGTTGTCAAACCAAATCAAAATAGGTCTACAGACAGCATTTTTGAAGTTTGACGCTTACCAGTTTGGTAAGTATAACCGTGACAAAACAGTGACTGTTAAGGATGTATTGTTTCTCTCCCACATTAAGCCAGAAACACCTGAGCAAACAGCTCTCTTTGACCAAATTGTAAATGACACATTACCAACTCCAGACACCTGGGAAACGGCTGTAAGTAAGGACGGCAATATTGCTGCTGTATGGGAACGATTGATTAACGAAAATAAACTCGGTTACATGGCATTGTTACGTAACTTGCGAAATATTTTGCAGGCCAACGTTTCATTGGCTACAGTAGAAAAGGTTGTGGCCAAACTCACAAAACCGGAGGCAGTCCTAAAGAGCAAGCAGTTGCCATTCCGTTTCTTCTCGGCTTACCGTGAACTCCAAGCAGTATCAAACCAATACGTCTCTAGCGTCATGCAGGCTCTTGATACGGCAGCCAACCTGTCAGCTAAAGAAAACGTGCCATGGTTGTCTCCAGACAAGAGTTATTTCTTAGCAGTAGACGTTTCTGGTTCTATGGAAGGCACACTGTCGCCAAAGAGCAAGGTGTCTTACAAAGATGTCGCGCTCTTACAAGCCGCTACTGTTGCCCATGTTTGCAAGAACTTCACGCTTGGTATGTTTGCTGAACGGTTTGGGGTCGTGAATATCGCTTCTGGTTCACCTGTTTGTTCTACCGTTACTGGTTTGAAAAACCAATCAAACAACTATGGCGGTGCAACCAATGGGTATCTTGTATTGGAGCACCTCATTAAAAACAATCTTAAGTACCGGTACGTGATTTTCTTCACTGACTGTCAGCTGTACAACAGCGCTACTGGTATGATGTATTATCAGGCTTACGACCAATCATTTAATAAACTCTGGACAGAGTACAAACGCATGAATCCAGACGCAGAAATGATTATCTTCAACTTGGCAGGTTACGCGACAACTCCTGTAAGTGTCAACCGAGAAGATGTGACGCAAATATCCGGCTGGTCTGACCGTATCTATGACTTGTTGAACTCACGCGAGTTTTCCACAGTCGTAGAGAAGGTAGAAGCGCAGGTCGTATGATATAATTCCTGTAAGGGTGGCGTAGGGTAGAGTTACTTCGGCTTTAATAAGTCTCTCCCCGAATCATTCCCCCTTACTCCGGTTCTGTAGTGTAATGGCAACACAGTGGCCTCCAAACCCACCTATCCAGGTTCAAGTCCTGGTGGAACCGCCCGCTTTGCGGAAATAGGAGTGTCGTAGAGAAGAGTTACTTCTACAATTAATTCAATCGTACATTATTTCAGCTTAGGCTGAATTCCGTACTCTTCTCGAATTGTTACCTCTTATTTATGTGGTGTCGTATACAAAAGTTACCTCGAATTCTAATCGAGTGGTCGCTGGTTCGAGTCCAGCCGGAGATACCTAATACGGTCTCCGTAGCTCAGTTGGTAGAGCGCTTCGTACTTTTGTAGCCTAATACCCACATATGGCTTTATGGTAGTTCGTAGGGGTTCGAATCCTCTACAAGCCACACGCAACCTTTGGTTGCTTTATTAATATAAAAACATTCCATGGAACCTACAGAAACAACAGACGTAGTAGAGACCGTAGAGGTGGCTGTTGACGCAGAGACACCAGAAGAGACAGTAGTAGAGACCGTAGAGCCGGAAACTGAATAAGGTTTTTCAGATAGAGGGGTAGCCGCGACCTACTCCTCTGTCTGGGACGTCTTGTCCCGGATTATGTCAATTCCATTATGGGTAGCAACTTTCACCCTTGGCATACTCACACCACTAGTGCTATACACCCCGTCTACTATGACTGTCACTGCTCCCGAGTTAATCTCGGAAGATGCAACAGAGACAATACAGGAACCGGTGGCTAACGTATCAGCACCAGAGGAAGTAAGAGAAATAGCTGCTACCCAAATAATAGAACTACACCCCAACCTGATTCCAATTTGCGCGTGCGAATCACGGGGTAGAGCAGACGCGAAGCCAACCCATTATGAAGCAGACGGTGTCACAGTTTTACGCGGCCGTATCAACAATTTGGATGTTGGTATGTGTCAAATAAATCTAAAATACCACGAAGCTACTGCAATAGAGCTTGGACTCGATTTGTTTGTAGAGGAGGATAACATCACGTATGCAAACTACCTCTACGAGCACCAGGGAGCACGCCCTTGGTCATGGTCTGCTCACTGTCATGGTCAATACTAATATTTCGAAAGAAAACGAAACCGCCCCCATGGCGGTTTTATCGTTATACACAGGTGTCCCCCTTGGAAACAGAAGGAGTGTTATATACTAGTGGTATGGGACAATTAATTAAGAAAGTGATACTCACGCCGAAAATAAAATACATCGTCATCGACTGTATCCCAAATAAACAACAGCGTAGTTTTACTGTTGCCGAAATAAAGCGAATGGTTAATTTAGACGATTACAAAATTAAAAAGTAATCATGGCTCGGGAACCAGAATTATGGACGGGTAAAAAACAAATAGATTTTTTGTTATTTATTGCAGACGACGTAATAGAGTATTGCGACTGGTACGCCGATAATGGTATTTATTTGCCCGGCCAGTATATTTCTGACCCCGGGCAGTGGACCCAAATCTTGCGAAATATCCAGGCTGCTTTCGAGTTATTGAAGGTAAGCCAAACACTACAGCAAACAGACCCCTCATCAATTGATTTGTTGGGCCGAGGACTTGAACAATATTATTTATATAGCGAACATCTATGGCGTTAAATGTTGAAAATTTTTTAGCGGTCAACCCTAAGGGGTTTTGGCTTAAAGATATTTACCCTGAGGACAGACAGGGACTAACTGTTCCAACAAAAGTTGTAAACCGTCTTGCTGATAACCCGCGCTTTCGTTTTAACCGTAAACGTCTAAACACCATTTTCGCAGATTTCGTCCTCGGATATCAGTTATGTGGACGCGCCAACCAAAAATTACACCCATTGTTATTCTTAGTGTTCTCAGTGCCTAGGGAGAAACGGGCACTTGCAATGGCATTTGATTTTACAGAGCGCTCAGAAGAAAATATTATCTCCAGTATTCTCTCCTGCAATGATATTCTAGAAGAAGGGGCTGTCTTAGAAATGATAATGTACTGCGATTTTAAAACCACGGGACAAAAGAAAATGATGATATTTGCTGCTAAGGACAACAGCAACAATATCATCCACCGCTGTTTCCGTTATTATAAAAAACGAAACCCCCATTTCCCCCTTGGGGAAGAGGTAATTGACCCAAGTTTGAATTTCTGGGTTCCGGAAAGAGCGCCCGAAGTTAAATTCAAACCAGTTCAGGACGAATTCTTAAATAGTATAAAGTTCAATTAGGTTATCCACAGGTATCTGTTAAGTTATTTGCAGTTTAAACCTAAGTATGATATACTTCTGGAAGAAGCGAGCAGATGATAAAACCACATTACTATATAACCATATAACCACATTACCATATGACCAATCCAATCAACATTTTCGATGTCGCCCCCAGGTACGATGGAAACTTCTTTCTTTTTAAGCAAGTCGGTGATGCCATCCAGGGAACCTTTGTTTCATTATACGAGGCTGTAGATGGCTACAGTAAAGAACAATATGTTCTAGTTCTGATGGACAATAAAGATAATAATATTTACCACAAAGTCGGCATCGGTAAAGATAGTACAGTTCTGGTAGACCAGTTACAAAAAGTAAAACTGGGGCAAATTATTGGCTTTCGTTACGCAGAAGAGCGACCAAGTAAACGCTACCCAGGGAAGAACGTGAAGATTATTAAGCTGCACGAACACTACACACTCGTCGATAGTGAATGGATGCAAGCCCAGATTGAGAAAGGCTTCCATACTGCTGCTGACTTTGAAGAACCGGCATTGCCAAAGTTCGAGACACTTAAGGCCAAAGAAGCAACGGTGCCATTCTCTTCACCAGTCGCGGCCACCCCAGTGCAATCAGTCCCGGTGTTCAATTCTTCCACTGTTAATGCAGCTCCTGTACTCACTACAAACAGCGTAGCTCCTGATGTGATTAAGACCATGATTAACCTAGCGGTATCAAATGGCCACATTGATGACATGTTGACTGAAGAATCATCACTGAAGGAAATTGAAAAAGTGACCAACTTGACCATTACTACTGAGAATGTTTCACAGATTGTAAATATTCTCGCAATTAAAAAAGCATAATAACAAATATATGATTAAGGCAACTATCGTTCTCAATGGATTAAACAGTACAGTAGAAGCAGATTCTGGACTTGAGCTTGCAAACTTTATTAAAACAATGTCTGGTTTATCGCCCCTAGCAAATGAACCAGTTGATGCGAAGACAATTAACCGAGAGCAGCCCCTACGTTCAACTACCCAGAAGTTTAAAAATGGCCGTCTGCGTGCAGGCCGCACTCGCCAGCGGTACAGTGACGAAGATTACAACATCATCGTAGGCACTATCGTAGATTTCTTGCTCTCCCCGGCGAGAGCACGGTACGGTGGTTTATCAAAGCACGTGTACACTACTATCCAACGTGAATGTAGTTACAAGAAAGCTGGTAAGTCGAATGTTTCTATTTACTCAAATCGTATCTCCCGCTACCTCCGTGGGAAAGAGCACGGTCTTACCGTAGGAAACATCGCCCGAATTAATGATTACTTGCGACGAAGAGGGATTACCGTCGAGGATATTAAGCGAGTAAACGAACAAAAACCCCAGACTGTTACTAATTTACTTGGCAACCCTGACCGGGATATGTCAGGTATGAATATGTTCGGCGGAACAAAACTACCAGTAAGAGAAGCATAATATGCGAATACTGATTGTTGGTGACCAGCACTTCCGTAACCAACTGCCATACGCACAGGCCGAGGCAGACGGCAGGAAGTCAGAGTGGTCAGCAGTAATCACCGCTATTCACACAGCATCACGCACTTGTGATGCTGTTGTGTTGCTCGGTGATAACTTAAATAGCCGTCACAACCACTCATCCGTCCTGGCAGAGTTTGTTGAGTTCCTTGACGGATTTGGAGAAAAGGAAATCCACATCCTGGCCGGCAACCACGAACGATACGGAAAAGAGACTGCAATAGACTTCCTTAAAGGCGTCCGACCAGAGTGGAAAATCTACACCGAACCACGGGTTACTATCATCGGCTCTATTCCCGCCATGATGTTCCCATTCATGTCTCCTGCTTCGTTAAATGCCTCGTCAGTAACAGAGGCAAGAGATATTGCGCTCAAAATGGCTCTTCCAGCACACTACTTGTTCCATCACCATATAGTAGAGGGAACAACAGTAGGTGGGGCACTTCTTGAAGACATCCCAGAAATTGTATTCCCAAAGACCATAGAGGGGAGATACAAAAAAATATTCGGTGGTCACATCCACGACCCCCAGATTGTGTCAGATAAAATTTGTGTTACAGGAAATATATTTACCGAACAAACGGGGAACACAGAAAAATATATTTACGTCTTAGATACAGACACAGACAAAGCTGAACGAATCGCCTTACCAGTAAAACCCATTAAGAAAGTTGAATTTCCGGCAACCGACATTACTACCTTAGTGCCAGAAACAATATACAAATGCGTGGTTAATGACAAAGCGCTCCACGGAGTCGGTGTAGATGGAATCAAGGCGAATCTTGAATCACGGGGAATCGCCCACGTCATTGTTGAGCAATACGAAAGCGAGCGAGCGCGAACAACCGAACCAGTTGGGGATTTAGACCTTTCCTTACCTAATCTACTCAAGGTATACTCAGAGGTGAAGAAAGTTCCCTACGAGCAAATTCAACGGGCGCTCGACTTCGTTAACACTCATGAAAACAATCGGCATTGATTTATCGCTTACTGGTACTGGGTTAGTTGTCTACGACGGTACAAGTATAGTTGACCAAACACTTATCCGTACCAAACCAAGCGGAGACTCAATTCTCGCTGAGTTAGAGCGTCTACAAACCATTCTGGGTAGTATTCAGTTGTATATCACAAAGCACACGCCCCAGTTAGTGGCAACAGAAGGTCTTGCGTTTATGGCTCGTAACACAACCGCCCTGGTTCAGTTAGCTGGCCTAAACTATCTCCTACGAGACATGCTGTACAAGCAAGATATACCATTCATTATTGTCTCCCCTTCAACCTTGAAAAAGTTTGCTACCGGCAAAGGCAGCGCTCCAAAGGACCACGTCATGCTGGAGGTGTATAAGGAATACAACTTGACCCTGCTCGATAATAACATTGCAGACGCATTCATCATGGGGGTAATCGCCTTTGAGTTGTTACAGCCATCTGATAAAATAACAAAACCAAAACAAGAAGTCATTGAATTACTTACTAAGCAAATGAATCATGGAATCAGCAAACCAGTCAGAACCAAAAAACGATGATATCTCCATGGCGGTTTCTGCCACCTGCCCCCATTGTTCTAAGCCGATTATTATTCGTATCAACCAGCCCCTCCCTGCGATTGACATAATGAGTCCTGAGGAGTTGGATAAAGTATTAAATCAATATCATGATAACGCTACAGAAGATAGCCCTGATTAATTTTCTCTCTCATAAGCAGACCGTACTAGAAATCAGCGAACAAGACCAAATCGTTTTAGACGGTAATTCTGGTAGTGGAAAGAGTTCTATCTTTGAGGCGATTACGTGGGGATTGTACGGGGAGGGACGAGCAAGTAATACAGAATTGATACATAAAGGAGCTGAAAAAGCCGAGGTCTACTTGTATTTCTTTGACGGTCCCCAAAACTACATCCTAAAACGGGCGGTGACCAATAAGGGTAAACAATCGCTGACGGTAGTCTGTAACGGGGAAGAACTTCAGAAGGGCACTATGCGTGACTTACAGGCGTATCTTGAACGTGATGTCTACCGGGCATCTTACTTATTGTTTTCAAACTCAGTTGCATATATCCAAGGAAACGCGAATACATTTGTTGCCCAAACTGCGACCAAGCGTAAAGAACTGCTTTTGGAATTGGCAGAGTGTGGTGATTTTGATGACCTCTATCAGCGGACGCGGACAGTGGCAAATAATATTCAGTCAGAGGTGATTTCTATTCAAGCCCGTCTATCGACTTTTGCCGAAATTATCAAAGACCGGGAGTCTGTACTGGCTGAGGAACCAGAGGTTACTGCCAAATTGCAGAAAGTGAATGAAGAGATTTTGGTGATGCAAAGCGCCCTAGAAGCTACCAAACAAAAACACTACGGACTAAAGAATAAGATTGATACTGCGAGTGCCACTAAGGGGACTATTGCTACCCTCCAGGCACAAATTAAAGAAGCAGAAGATTTGTTAGCGACAGTGGCAACAAAAGCGGCAGAGATTGCGGCTGATGAAGCGTTCATTGCTACCGAACAAGAAATTAAAGAACGATTCAATGCCGTTTCTGCGTCTGCTGAAGAGATTACCCTGCTCTACAATAACGCGGTGGCGGGTGACCGGGAGCGTGCTCGTATCCTGGGTGAAAAACCAGCCATCTCTAACTATGATGCGGTAATCACTCAGTTGGAAAAACAACGCGAGAGCCTAACATCAGGCAAACAATGCCCCGCTGGTGACGCGTGCCCGTTTATGAAGGAAATTGTTTCCCAGGTCGCTGCTGTCGAGGCATCTTTGACTGAGATTAAAGGAAAACAAATTTCTGAAACATATCTTTTGCAGGAGTGGCAACAGCGATATGACGCTATTCCAGTTTTTGATATGAGCCACCTAGAGAAACGGCGCAATGAAGTTGGAGCGCAAATGGTTTCAGTCAATGACGAGTTACGCCGGTTAGATGATGCGTCACGCCGTCTCTTAGTTAGCCGTGAACAACAAACCAGAGCTGGTTCAGCTAACTTACAGCTGCCGGCTCTACGTACAACCCTAGAAACTCTTGTGAAGTCTTCTATGGATGTCACTGAATACGAGAAAGAATTGGCTATCGTAGAACAAACTATGAAGCAGGAGGAAACCGCTTTACTTGGGAAGAATGCTGAAAAAATGGTTATTGAAGGACGGTTAGCTCTTATTGAGAATGCTAAGAAAGATATTGTCACCATGCGTGCGGATAGTGAGTCTATTACAAAACAAATTGAAGAAAAGTCAGCCCAACTAAATGATTTAAGTGTTCTCCAGGATGCGTTCGGTTCTAAGGGTATAAAGACCGTAGTGATTGATTACATTCTTCCTACTTTAGAACACCGCATAAATACAATTCTCTCGCAGATGAGTGAATTTCAAGTACAGCTTTCAACCCAAGCAGAAAAAACTAGTGGTGACGGTGCAAAGGAGGGATTGTTCATTAATATCGTCAATGAAATGGGTGAAGTTATGTCGTTTGAAAACTATTCTGGTGGGGAGAAGCTACGTATTGTTATCGCTATCTCAGAAGCGCTGGCTGGCCTCCAGCGGTTTGGTTTTCGTCTATTTGATGAAGCGTTGCTATCTCTTGATGAAAACTCACTGGAGGGTCTCCTGCGTGTTTTGGGACAGTTGTTGGCACGGTTCCCCCAAGTTATGTGCATTAGTCACATTACTGAAGTTAAAGAAGTATTCCCAAGACGTGTCCTAGTGCGTAAAATGAATGGTGTATCAGTAACAACATAACTATGTCAGAAGATAATGAGGGTAAGACGTTTAGTGTGGAGGTGGCCGAAGAGATGGGTGTAGGTGACAACCCAGGTGGTGGAGATGACCGAGAACAGGTGATGCAAAAAGTCCTTGAACGTAAGGTTGAGTTATCCTCTAACTATGTGAAAACTCCCCTTGTTAAATCCAGGCGAGTTAAACCGGCTGACCTTGACCGCTTATTGGAGGACGCAAAATTAATGCACGAGATGACCTTAATTGGGCGCGGCGAGTATACAAACGCAGTAGCAATCGCACACACACAAGTCTGTAACGTTGACCCCCTCCGGTTCTTTGTGACTGCCCAAGGAGCTATCATAGTGAATCCTGTCATTATCGGCAGCAATTATGTAATGAAGGAAGTGACCGAGGGCTGTCTCTCCCACCCGGAAGAACCAATGAAAACAGTTCCTCGACTCGACAAGGTGCAGGTGAAATTTAGGACCATTATGAAAGACAAGGATACCGGAGCACTCAAACTCTCAAACGAGTTGGATGTTGAACGAAGTGCGCTTGATAGTTTAGTGATGCAACAGATGTGTCTCCTCCTGAACGGGCACACTATCTATACCTCAGGCAAAATCATGAGTGACACTAAAGGTGAATGATTTGACAAATTATAAAAAGTGATATTATTTGTGTATGGAAAAAAAATATATTGATGAATACGAACAATTTGTAAAACAATACGAAGATGCCAGTGGCAGTGTTGGAGGTGCAGAAATTGGTTTTATGATAGCAAAGATGACTCACTATTTCTGCCAAGCTAACTTGCAAAAGAATCGCGCCTTGAAAGTCTTTAATGCCATCGCCCGGGAGGTATACAACAGTATGGACGGGATAAAACCAATCACTGCTGCAAAAGCCGACCGGCTCGTGGACGCAACCCCAGAGGCAGCTATGCTCCATGAAGCCCAGACGGATGTGACTAACTTAGAGCAAATTATAAATAGTCTGAAATCACTTCAAAAAGGTGTTATCAGCGAATACACCATCACTTCAGGATGACTTAATTGTCATCCTTTAACCGTTTAGCAAATGAAAATACCCCGTGAATGTAAAGTTTGTGGAAAATCATTCACTGCGATTAAGGACACCCAACATTTCTGTAGCCGACGTTGCTTTAAGCGTGATTATTACCAAAGAAATAAATACAAGCTAAAAGACGTTACGTACCGATACCCAAAATACCATTGCCCTGTTTGTAAATACGACTCCCAGATGCTCTTTGACCCGCTGAAGAAGCCACACCTGTTCCAAGGGTACACATGTCCGTTTTGTGGCATCCCTAGACGAGACGTCTTTGAACAAAAGGAACACCCACATATGGTGATGGGGTTTGCCTTTACGATGCAGTTTGTGGTCTCATCAGCTATTGTTTCCGGGTTCACCCACCAAACTAGCAGTTGATTCTGTCGCCGGGTAGTATACCCGCGCGATAGTTGGGTCGGCGTTAATCATGTCTTGAAAGCGGTAGATATAATTAAAACCACTGTCTCCCTTTACCTTTTTCCTAACAGAGAAATTAGCGTTATCGTTTGTGGCAGCATAGTATGCGAGATTCTTGATATCGTCCTCTGACAAATCGCCATTATTTAATCTTTCAGTGAACTCCTCAGCGATTGATTTTCTAATTTCCCGGCGGCGTTCTTTAACATCCATGCCGGCTGGCCCAGGTGGTTCCGCAGAGAAGTAATCTGCACGTTTCTGCATAAAGAAGCCAATGAAATCAAAATATGATTCAGACTGAGGAGGTAATGACTCCTTAAATGTTTTCTCAACGGCTTTAGCAGCATTTTTATCAGCGGCCACTTTAAGTTCGTTACTGATTTTTACTGTCGGAGTGTCAACAATAAACAGCACTTTTTCCTGTAGAGGTGTCAGCGTACCGCCTGCTTCTTTGATTTTTTTCAACATTTCCGCATAGGGAAGGAGAGCAGTATTTACTTCTTCAATTGAATCGAAATCCTCTTTCTTCTTAATCACCTTAAACAGTGACTGTACTTTTTGGTCAAGTGCTTCTCGTAAAATAACAGCTGTTTTTGTATCTGGTATATTTCCTTGCTTGTCTTTAAACAGCACGGTGTAAATCCAATCTGGATTATTATTACCAGTAGTTTTCACAATATCAGATGAACTTTTTGAGTCCACTGCTTCCTGTAGTGCCTGTTGGCGAATTTGTCGCTCTTTGTATGTGTAGGCTGGCTCAAAGATAGTTGATTCAGTTTTAGTGTACGGCTTATTGAGCGTCCCATAATCAACAACAGCTCCATTACTGGTGATTTTATAATTAGTGGTGATGATTTGTTTCCCGGTTGAGGTTGTCTTTTCAGGGCCAGGACCAAGTACTATTTTGGTTTTATTTTCAACCAAGGTTTCCGCAATTCGACTTGCGGTCGCAATAATACCTGTTTGCTGGTCACCCACTAATTGGTTTTTGATAGCTGATGTTAATGAAGAATATGTGATAGGGCCATAACCACCTTCTATTTTTTGCACTTCTGTAAATGGGACTACCCCGTTACCACGCTTTTTGATAGCTGCCACATGGAACGGAGTGAGGGAATCTTCCCCGTTTGTCTTGAAGATTGACATAGTGTCTCCGTCCTGGTCAGCTTGGAGACGAGCACGTTCATTAAATGCACTCATAAACGAGTATTCTTTCCCAAGACTGGTATGCCCGAGTGCGTCGCCATCACGCACTTTTAGTACGAGCATATTATTGATATCAATTGAGGGTGAACGAACAACCACCACCTCATCTCCTTGTTTCAATCCCTTTTCTTTCATTATCGCCTTCCCAATAACCAATTCGTCATTATTAGGGAAACGAGCTGGTTTATTTGGCCCGTCTAGTTTTAGAGGAATGGGGGCAGCAAAATAAAGAGAAACTGAATCTTTCATTTTGCCTTCTAGAAAATCACCGAAATACAAATTCTTTAGCACCTTTTGGACCTCCCGTTCCAGGGTTATTTTAGATGCACCGTATTGGAACGCCTCGTTATTAAGAATCGTATCAATACTTACCCCCCTATCCTCTGATAGTTGCTGTAAAACCTGGGTAAATTCTTCTTGATTTTTTGCCCTAAGTAACCGATTTGAGTAATCAACGGTTTTCTCCTTGAGTTTTGCTACTCTGTCTATAGTGGCTTGAGTAACACCCTCATCGGAACTGTAGAATTTACGCTCGAAACTACTCCCGAAACTAGCTCGTCCGCCGGTAGTTTTAGAAATAGCGTACACATCTCCCTTACGAATCATTACTTCGTTTTCTTTTGGACCAATTTTTGCATTTGTATTCATTGATACGAATTCATTTCGCCCTGGTTCATATCCGTATTCAGTTTTAAGATGTTCACGAATTGCTGGGTTTAATTTCATAACCACCCCTTTATGAGTGACTCTCGTACCGTCAGGAAGAACACCTGACACAATTGGTTTGAACGAATTTTGGTTTTTCTTTGAAAGCCCAAAACCGGAAACGTACGAATCAAACAAATCCTCGCCGATAAATATCTGGCCATCAATAACATCACCCTTCATAAAACTATCAATAGCCTTGGTTACTTTAGGGTCGGCTGGGTTTTCGTAATCAGTTTCTTTTGGACGTTCTATACGCTCAGATAATTTTTTACTGGTCAAAATTTTCATCTTTACGAGTTCTTCCGCATCATCGCCCGGATAGGTAGAATAACGATTAAACAGCAGGCCAGAACGTTTGTTCAGCACATTACCAGCATCTGCATCTTTCGGAAGGTTGAGTACATCCACAGCAAACACTCTCATGAATTTATCACGAGCATCAAGCCGTTTCTCATTATCTAATTTATACCGGGTTGGGTTTTCGTTAAATTTAGTCACTAGTTTTGGTTCAAATTTAACCCATACCACGTTTCCAACTCCCTTCTTTGTAAGACCAAATGGTACGTATGTTTCATCTGCTTTCTGTTGCAAATGGCGCACGATATCATCTAATTTATCGCGGTCATCTACGGCTTTTGTAATTGCCCGCGAGGCATCACGTTCTAAGTGCAAAATCGTCAAACTATTATCAGGAAGACTGTTGCTTTGGCGATAACGTTCGATAGACATTTCAATTTCTGATGACATCTGTAGTGGTCCATCACTAATAGTACCGTCTTTGTTTAGTTGCTTACGTGTGGCTGCTTTACCGAGTCTGATGTATTGTGCTGTCAAATCCTTAATATCCTGTGGGTCAGTGATTTTGTATTCTGGGTCATTGAGAACTTCCTGCATATTTTTTTCAACCCGCGCTTTGAACGTCTTGAAATTACCCGCCAGTTTTCTGCCGTTATCAGACACCTCTTTTGCAATTTCACGCATTCCCTCCACTGTGAACAGTTTGCGTTGCTTTGGCGTTAGTTTGAGTTGAGCAACTGGCATGTACACTCCCTTTTTGTATTTTTCAGTAATCACCGTTTGATTCCAGCGAGCTTTTCGTGGTTTTGCTTTTGGTGGTTCGAATACTTTTTCTTCAACTACAGGAGCAGTTTCTGCAACTGGTTTTGTTTCCACAGCTTTCGTTGGCGTGGTTTCTGATTTAATTACCTTAACTGGTGTATCAGTGGTTGCAACAACTGGTTTTTTAGTTGCTACTGGTTTAGCAACTGGGGGTTGGTATGTAAGGCCAAGAGCTGGCTTCCCGCTTGGAGTGCCGAGTGTGAGTTTTTTTGGTGCGGTAGGCCCTGGTGCCTGGGACATCGCTTGTGCTTGCTTTCTCATTGTTTCAACTAACTCTTTCGGGTTAGATGATTCGGCGAGTTGTTTTTCTGCCGCTTTGATTTTTTGGTTCGAGGCAGCGGTAGCTTCTGCTGGGTTATACGTTAATCTATTTGGTGTAGCAGTCACCAGTGTCAGTGTAGTGCCAGGGGCAGCAACTGGTGCAGAGCTTGCCGCTCTAAGACTTGGCTTCCCGCTTGGAGTGCCGAGTGTGAGTTTAGTGGTTTCTGTTACATTACCTTTGCCAACTTTAGGAGCTTTCGTTTTTGAAGCGGAAACCGGCGCGATAGATACTGCCGCCATTTCTGGGGATGCCCCGGTTACCCGTAGTTCTGGCATCACTGCCCCAGCTTTAGTTTTTACATAATTTGGATTAGATAGCACTGGTTCAACTACCCCTTTCGCCAACATTCTAACAAACGGGTCGTCTGACTCTTTAAGTGCGTTCACCATCTTTGCCACCGTCATATCATTCCTCTGAGGGAATAGGTCAGCCGCTTGTTGTGGTGACATGTCTGCTCCGAATGACTCTTTATAACGCGCTATCATTTCTTCTGGTGTATTTGACTGCAACACGTAATTAGACCTGTCAAGAACAGTTTTTGTGGTTTCAGCTGCCACTTTATTATCCGGGTTACCAACTGTTGCTTCTTCTACATCAAAAATTTCTTTTGCTGGGACTTTTACTTTTTCTCGTACTTTTTGTTTTGCAACTGGAGCATCAGGAGAAGCACTCGCTGCGATATCTATCAATTCAGGAGTAGTTTTTGTGTCAATTATTGCTTGATTCCGGACGGTGACTTCACCCTGGAGGTCTTTTGACATCTTCCAGTGTGTGCCGTGTAAATCAAATGTGATAAATGGCTTTTCTCGGTTTGGTGTTGTGTAGTCTGGTTTGTAGTAGCCAGCATCATCTATATTGACCAACACCCACTGGAGTTTGTTTTTCTCCATCTCATCAAAGATGGCGTCTTTATTAAATGAAACATCATATGGCTGTTGTGTACCTTTTTGAACACCACGATTAGCGGCATTTTTCTCTGCCAGAGTTTTTTCCTGTGGAACAAAAGCTCCATCACCCACGACAACCGAACCGTCTTTGCGGTGGAATGTTAGAAGTTGCAAAATCTTCCGTGGGTTAGGGTCCGTAAATGGAAACTCTGGAGTACCGTTCAATCGTTCTATCATCGGTGCAATATCATCCCGCCTCACCAGAATACCTGTTCTGATTTGATTCTCTCCCGCGTCGATAAATTCTTGGCTAGAGCGCAAGCTGGTATTTACATTTTTAGCAATTCCTGTTGTGGTGGTTTTACCAGAAATACCCTGACCAGCGTCGGCTGGGTCAAGTTCAATTTTTTTATTGATTACGGTCTCTGGGAGCTGATTAAAGATAGTTTGCAGTTGTGGTGGGAGCACGCGTAATTGTCGTGCCTCTTTATTCATCTCAATGAGAGAGAAGAGGTTTTCAGCAGCACGGTCTTGTTGCTGTGCTGGACTTAGGGTTTGGTATTCAAGTAATTCACCGTGAGCTTTAATATCGTTGTACTCGGTCACAAAATCTTCCCAGGACATTTCCTTCGTCTCTAACCGCTCGCCGTCTTCTATTTTTTTGTTTAGTGTTGCAGCATCCGGAGCTTCTTCACCAAACGCTTGTTTTATTAGCCCCTTTTCAGCTGTTTGTCTCCATTGTTGTACCATTACGGTAGTCATTGGTATTTCTGGAATTGTGCCATCAGCAGCGATAGGGATATCAGCCCCGTAAGATTTCATGGTTGCAAGGGAGACTGGTGTAATTGATTTAACCGCCTGTTCCATGGAATCGTTCATTTGTTTTTGAATCACCTCCATTTGTTGAGTGATTTGTCCTTCAAACCCGATTCCACCGAGGCGGTGAAGCCCGGCCATCGTTACGCCCATACTCAGCGCGGAATCCCAATCCCCGTCACTCATGACGTAGGTCAACATTGAGCTTAGGAAACCAACCTTTGCTGCTCCTTTCAGAGATGGTTGTATCATGCCGGTTATTCCTCCTAATACCAAATCATTTGCAAATTGTTTACCTCTCTCGGCTAAATTATTGTTCTCGTCTTCGAACATAGCTGCTTGCAGCTGTCCTACTACCACTGTTGCTGGTGTCCATTTAATTGCGGTATTAGCCAGAATTTTATTTATTGCTTGTTGCCTAACACTATTAATGGCCGGCCTTGCCGCTACCTTAACTCCCATGGTAGCTAATGTTCCTCTATATAAAGCGTTCTGTGCCCCCGCGACAGCATTCCCTGCTGCCTGTGTTGCACCAACCGCTTTCCCAATTAACCCGCTTGATTTGATTGTATTAGCCGCACTGGAAATTTGAGGCACGTATTTTGAGGCACCGATAATTTTAGAGACACGAGCAATCGGCAAAATCATCCCTAGACCGTATGCAACATTCCCAACGAGATTATCAATGGTAGAAAATTCTTTGTTGGGTTCAAATTTTAGATACCCTGCGGTGGCTCCTGAGATTCCGCCCTCTACCCCCGCCTCTAGGAAATTCGGCAATGCGTTTGTTACTTTCTCAATGAGTTTTGCGGTTGAATGTAATGGTTTTATGAGACTAGCTCGTTTCTTAAATGTATCAATCCAGCTAGTGCCAATAGTCGGGTCAGTCTCTTGTTTTTTCCAAACATCATATACTTTTTGTGCTTGTGTTAGGTCGGGGAATTTACCTTCACTTAAATCTTCTTTTTTAGGTAGTGCAGATAAATCACGTTCATTCCAGGTCAAGGCGATACGGAGAGCTTCGTTTTTATCTATTTTATTATTAGTCAGGAGAACCCGTCCGACTTCTTGAGCGAGAGTCTTCTTATCGTGTTCAAATCTTGGTAACACTACGAGATTCGAATCATCGTTTGTTCCCCCTGCCCATAGTGGGACAATGTGGTCAACCTCATATAGTTCTGATGGCCTGCCACCAAGTAATGCTTTTCTCCGAGCCAGCCACACAGGGTTATCATATTGTGGTCGAGTGGAATTAAGAAAAGTGCCGTCATTAGTATCGACAGCGTATTGCCCTGGGAAGACTGGGCCACTACGAAACACACCTTGCCCAATTGGTTGGTTTGTAAACTCTGGAAAATTAGGAGGGGCGGGTGTTGCTTGGGCTGTCGTTGGAAGTAATGCTGGGTCTACTGCGGTAGTGTTCGTGGGGAGCATTTCCTGTTGTGACTGCATCCCCTGGAGTGGGTTATATCGTGGTAATGCTGGGGGTGGTGCTGATTGTTGACCACTCTGTCTAGCAGCAACACGGTCATTGATAGATTTAATGACCGTATCGTAATCAAAATTAGGCATCGCCGACTTAGGAGTATAATTATTATTTAGAGGGAGATTCATATCGGTAAGTGTAACAAAGACCTAGCTAAAATTGTTTTTGAACTTTTGTAGATACGCCCCAGTATCGTACTCTACGCCCATACTATTAACACCCTTTTTAATAGTAGGTGAACCACCATTCCAAATTAACGCAACTTGGTCTGGCTGATAACCTTGAGAAAGTAAATCATTTATCCGAGCGATAGCTACAGCATCTTGGTTTTGCGGAGTAAGTGGGGCGTTAGGGTTTCCTAAGTACTGCCCCGCCCAATCTTGCCAACTTGACTTCATAAATTGATAAGCCCCCCGCTCACCAGAAGCACCTTTTGCACGGTAATCTCCTCCTGATTCTATAGTTTTTATTGTCTGGGCGATTCGTTGGGCTATATTCGTGTCGCCCCCAACCTGGCTAAAACCCGGTGAGGCACTTTCGTTTTGCACTGGCAACAGGCTTTTTGCATACATTTCCATCACTTTCTGGAGTTTGAGATTGTCAGGTAATTCAGTATCACCGTTTTTGAATATAGCTGAGAATGAACCCGGTTCTGTCTTTACTGGTTCGAATATACGATATAAGTATTTTATTACATCTTGTGTTGCCGGGTCAGTAATACCTTCAAGAAGTTTTTCTTCAGTTGGTGGAACATATTTGAACCATCCAGTTCCTTCTTCGATTTTCTTCAGCGCACCAGTAATAGCGGCTGTACTGCCTGCCATTTCTCTCGTGAGGGTTGCGCCTAAACTACCGTTAATTTGGTCAAGAAAAGATACGTATGTAGCGCTGTCTATTTTTTGTTCCTGATACATCATATCCAATGAGGTCAATAATGATGATGCTGTTTCTTTAGCTTGGCTGGCGCTAATTGGATTTTTATTAGCATCTGGCAACGTCAGCGCTCGCATATATGAGTCAACCAAGAATTTTGCGTGGGTTGGCCCGTTGTAGTTACCAATATTCGCCATGTACGCTCCCGGCTGTAGCCGACCGTTGTTATCGACATAATTAAGGTCTTTCATTGCTTTCGCTATCTCGACCACATCTGTCACTCCGTCACCAAAACCGCCGTTTATTCCGTTCATCAATTTCTCCATTTCTAGTGCGTCTTTTACTGCTTTATATTGAGCTGAATCAAGTTCTGCCTGGCTCTTTTTATACGCAAATGAATTTGGGTCAGAATCAACTGCCATTTGATACATTTCTTTAAGACCATCCATCATCATCCCATACTCAGAAGAAAGAATACTTGCACCTGTTGCTAGGCGTGTTTTGTATTCGTCCATTTTTGTCTCGTACACGGCGTTCAGCGACTGCGTTTGCGCGTCATAAGAGTCCATGTTTGCCTTAAGGGTTTCGATATACCGCTTGTTTTGTCGTCCACGCAGGGTAAAGAGGTAATTCCCGTGGTCTGCAATCGCCTTACGGGTTCGGGGGTCAGACGTATCCATTTTGCTGGCTGTCACCTTAAGACGCTCTAGCATTCCATCGGTCTCATTGAGGAATTCGTCCCGCCCGCGGATGTAGTCAACCAAATCTTGTTCAAGCGGTTGGCGGTTCCCGATTCTCTGGAGAAGCCGGCTTTCAATCGAATCAACGTCAAGCGATTTACGCAAAGCGCCCGCCAATTCATCATATCGTTCTTGTAGTGTTCCACCGTTGTCCTTCATTGCATCCATCGCATACATTGTAGACGTTTTTCCTGCGTTAAGCGCATCCTGGAGACCAGGATAAGAATTTATACTAGGAGTAGTGTCACCTCCTGCTGACTCATCAAATGAACCCCAGTCAACAATATCTCCTTGGTCGGCCGAGGGGCCAGCTTCTTGTGTTGCTTGGTGTTTTTCTACAGCAGAAGTTAAACCACCTTTTAATTGTGGCGCGTTTGAAGTGCCCGCAACTCCCCAGACGGTTGGTTGAGGAGCTGGCTGTTGTGTCGCTCGCATCTGGGTTGCTGTTTGCCCAGCAGGTAGGACTTGTCGATATGGGACGGTACTTTGTGCTGTTGCTGACCAAGGATTAGCTGGTGTTTCGAAAATACGGTCTTGCAACCCATAGTATGCATCTTGCGCTGCTGGGATACCAAATGTGGTAGCCCCAAATGTGGCTGGGTTACTTCCTAGCGCCCTAGCACCACCTAATATCCTCGAAGTAATGGAAGGAGCATATTGAGGAATTGTTAGAGAACCAGCAGCGTTAGCTATTCCAGGGTTAGCAAGGTTCAAAACAGGACCGCCCTTACCGTCATATACGGGCAACTTACTGCCAATTGGAACCCGTACACGCGGAGCACGAGGAAGAAACATCCGTTCATTAAAATTACGCTTCGGCGCAGCATATTGAATTGGTTTTTGTTTTACCACCGGACCACGCCCACCCCTACCATCAAATGTCTTACTTATCACTCGTAGCATCTTGCTGGCTTGTTGTCGTTTGGTTGAGCCAACGGGGGCATCAAGTGCCTCACGTAAAAAAGCGGCCGTTTTGTTGTCTTTTAGTAAGCCACGGTACGGGCGCATTCGTGAGGTTTTCATTATTGAAATTTATTAAGGTAGCGTTTGGGATTTTTATACCGACCAAAAGCCGAAACAATTCGGTAATCTAAATGCGATGCATCTCCTCCTGACGGGCTATAGGCACTGCCAGTGTTTCCCATGGTACCAATATTATTTCCACTCTGGACGGTGTCGCCTGGTTTAACCATTGGTTTTTGTAGGTGACTAAGTTTGTGGAACTCATTATTGGCTGTCTTAATCGTAACAGAGTTCCCATAGTTTTGAGCACCGGGTTGTTCTCCATCTACCACTTTTGTGACGACACCATTGACCGGCGCAGGGATAGGTGTCCCCGGGGCATTTGCAATATCAACCCCTGGGTGGAATTTCTCATATTCAGTAGAACCACCCCAAGGGGTAGTGACTTTCCCGAGTTTAGTTAGTTTTGGAAATTTCTCCCCAGGGTTCATACTATATTCTTAGCCAATCCTTAACAGAATCCCAAATAGACCTACCGGATGTAGTGTAGGCAGGCGTCGATGTTTTGCTGGTGACTGTAGAAGGAATTGGAACCGTTGGTTTCGGAGCTGAAATTGTTGTCCCCCCAAACTTACCCGTGATAGGAGCTGATGTCTTTATAGGGGAAGGATTAGTTGGGGAATTAGCAATCGAATATTCTTTTAATTTTTGGCTTTCTTGTGCTCTTTTTGACGCCTCTTGGGTTGAAGCACTAAAATTTTGGTTTCCTGCCGGTTTCGGAGCCTCTGTTTGCCGTAACTTGTCCACACCACTTTGTATAGCGTTGATTTGAGCCATTAAACTACTAATATCAGAAGAGGTCAACTGCTGTGGTGGTTTATTGGTCACAGGTGCTTTGTTTGCAGAGTTATTTGGTAGTGTCCCCACACTGCCGGCCGCTTTTCCGATGGCGTCTAACATGTTGACATTCTCTTCTCCCGCCGTTCCGATTACCGAATCAACCCCTTCCCCTGATGAAGCACGGAGGAAAGGTGAATCAGGTGTAGTGAATTCACGGTAGGCTCGTTCTTCGTCTAGTAAAGAATTTTCGAGAACTTTTTCTCGTTGAAAATCTTCACGTAATACTCCTATACCTGTCGTTGTATTTGCTGTTGGGTTAGCAATATCTAACATGCTACCAAGTTGTTTTTGGTAAATACTAGAACGATAGTTACCGTTTTTGTCAATAATTAAATCAATGTATTGTTGCAGGTCTTCTTCCTTAGCGTTTGGATATTTTTTCTTCAGTTCTGAAAGAGACAATAAACTCCTGACCTCATCAGATGGGATAAGCCCCCATTTCTTTGCGGTCTCAGGGTCTGATTCTACTAGCGCTTTAATTTCATCAGAAGAGGCACCAGTGAGGTAGTACTTCATTTTTGCTTCATCTGTACCACTTTGTTTCTGGTCTCTGATTATTTGGTCACCTCGCCGCACCTGACGAAGATAATCATCAATGGACTCCTCCTGCATTCCTGAGTTAGCTATACCCCGTTGCGAGAAGCTATTTTGCATCCCTTGAATCTCGTTCCACGCCTCTAGCGCATTGCTCGATAGCTGAATTCCAAAATTCTTCTCCATATCAGTCTGGAATTTCTGCCATTCGTAGTCAGCCATCGCTTTCTCCTGTTCGGTTTGTGCGTTGACTTGCATTTCTAACAGGTCATAGAAAGAGGTTTCAACCTCGTCCATTTTTTCCTGGAATTCAGGGGAATCGTAGTCCAATAATGGGATAAGGGTATTGAAAAAATCATCTGGTAAATTAGTAATATCAGATGTTAAGAATGCTCGGTTATACCCCTGTAGGTCGGCGGGAATTGCTAATCTCTTGTCTTTCATTGTCTCTTGGTATTCAGGAGTATTACTGTACGATAACCGGTCTTGCGATGCAGAAATTGGTAAAACATCTAGCCCTAACTGACGAGCTTTTAAATCGCTTGAAATGTCACCTAGCGTATACCCACCGTACGTCATCGCTGATACGTAAAACGCTTTTAATGACGGGTCTTTCATCATTTTATTGATTTGTGTAGAGTTTACGCCCGCTGCCTGAAGTAACTCTTTTGTTTCAGGACTAGAAATAGCATTATATATTCTTTGTTCTGATTCTATTTGAGAGGGAGAGCCATACCTTGCTTGTAGTTGGGCACCACTATATGGTAGAGGTTTAGCTGTGCCGTTGTTTTTTATGGCATACTCACGGGGCAGTACCTCCACATCACCAAAAGAGCCACCATCAGCCAAATCTTGCGGTGTAATGGTTGGTATACTATTTAAATCAACTGGTTCGTCAAAGAATTTTTCGATTGCTCGTTGGCTTTCGAATTGACGTAACGTATTAGTAGTGTTGTCAAGCAACCATAGCGTCCCAGAATCAACTCCTGGTTGCCCAGAAACACGAACAATTGAATAATCAACGTCCTGTGAAGTTGTGCTTGGAGAGGGGAGATTTGGTGTCGTGGTATCTACTGGAGGAGGTACCGGGGTTCCTGGAGGAGTGATTGGCGGAGTTACAGGAGTAGGATTATTAACATTGCCAGGCCCTGAACTTGTTCCTGGTTTATTTATCCCATACCGTGCGAAAGAAGAATCTATCGTATTTTGAATCTGAGAACTTGACCAACCATTCGATGATGCGTCTTTTTTTATCTGCTCTACTACAGAGGATGGTAGGCCGGTTGTATTGTAATTCCAAGACGTGTTTGTTGGAGGTGGTGTTGTGGGGGTTGGTGATGACCCGCCATATGAGCCACTAGATGTACCTGGCTTACTGATTCCGTAACGTGCGTATGTGGCATTAATTTCATTCTGGATTTGAGTGGGTGACCATCCATTTGCTTTAGCACTGTTCTGAATAGATGTAACCACCGATGAGGGTAGCCCCGTGGTGACATAGTTCCACGATGATGAGCCAGACGAGCTGCCTGACGAAGAACCACTTGAAGAACTACTAGTAGACGGTGGTTTCGATGAACTAGAACTAGATGAAGAGCTAGATGGCTTGTAGTTTTTAACAGCATTTTTGGAGTCAGCGTGCACGGCAAAACCAGACTTTAAAGCTGAATCGTAGGCACTAGACGGGTAGGTGACCGTTTTTATCTGCTGCTTTGACCCGATTCCCTTATAGAGTTTGACTGAGATTGACATGTGGGTAGATTATACCAAAGGTCCTTATTTTTCTGGTTTTCCATCTTCTTCTGCCTGGAGTAATTCTTCTATTATTTTATACCCCCCTCGGAGTTCATTTAGAGAGTTTGTATTTATTTCTATTTCTGCATCTATTTCTTCCCTACGAGACTTGAGTAGAATAATAACTTGTTTAGTGTTTTCAAACTGCATTTTTAACGCGTTCTTCTTGGCCTGTAGAATTTTTTCCATATTTTATTGATTATTTTTATTAATTTGGTCTTCCAAATCACTTACCCGGTTAGATAGCCACGCAATAAGAAGATAAAGGTCTTGTTTGCTTTCAAACATTCCTACCATCTGTCCCTCCAAAATTTCTTTGGGTTTTAAACCCATTGTTGGCAAACGCCTTGGGGGGGTTATACGTTCCCGCTGGGCAATTTTACCTAGATTTCCCGGAGGCGTTACCGGATTAAAGGTCTCTGGATTAAAATCACTTTCTGGGAGAGGGTTAAGGTGTACTGACATCAAATCTTTGTAAGCCAGTTTCCTCTCTTCAAGTGGTAAAGAGGTATCTTCGATTTTCCCTTCTAGGTCTTGGATTTGTTTTTTTGTAAATAACATATTAAAAAAAAGCAGTTAAATCTATTTGTCCGTCAAAAATCCCTGCTCTGACTCGGAATCCTTGGACACCCCCGCTGTCATGATACCCGAGTTCTCCTGCCGCGAGACTGCCGGGGGTTATATTTTTACCAACAAATCTAACTGTGTCTACAGTATTTATTTTCTGGCCATTCATGTTATAGGGGACGTAACAGACTACTTGTGTATTTGATACAAAGAAGCGGTTACTTCCGTTGACTTGTGTGATAACTCCATAAAGGGTACCTTCAGAGTTTATCACCAAAAAATTTCCATTTGTACTGGAGATTCCAAAATTTGTAGATGTTGGTGTGTTTATATAACCTAGTTTATTTCCAAATGTATTATGAAAAGCAAGTTCATTACTATCTAGTTTCATTCTCAGGTCATTGCCAGAATCAAAAATCTGGATATCATCACTACCACCATCTATTTCTACACGTGAACCAGATGATGATGTCCGTATTAAAGCGCCGGTAATTGTGCCTGATGTTATGGAGCCAATATCCGCGTTGATTGTACTAAGGGACGTTACGAATATTTTACCCGCAGTTATAGTGTTTGATGCAATCTCATTTCCTGTTATCGTGTTGGCAGCAATTTGGTCTGCTGTAATAAGATTCGAAACACCTCCTCTTCCACCAAACACTTGGAACGTTGCTTTTTTAGGTGAGGCTACGTTCTGAGCAACAGCAATTAAAATTTTGTTTTCCCCCACAGCCGTTGCTGGGGTTGTAGTGATTTGTAATATGGTTGGACTACTTGAATCAAAATAAATATATGTTACAGCACTCATTGTGCCAGTATTGCCGGCAGAAATAGCGTAGGTTGTCGCATCTCCGTCTCCTAAAGAAAGTGTCCCTGCACCCCAAGCAACCACCGCTTCATTAGAAGAACTAAAGACACCATCAAACATCCAACCGTTTGCTGAAACAGGTACAGTTGCATCAACATTTAAACCCACGCCGCCACCGCCACCGAACACTTGGTACGTTGGTTCAGAGGCAACTTCTTTACGAGCAACAGCAATTAAAACTTTATTTGGACCAACAGCATCTGATTGGAGCAATGACGTCTGTAAAGCAGATGTAGAAACATCTTTATCAAAATAAATAAAAACCCTTGTTGTGTCAGTAATAGTAGAGGTGCTCCCCGCTGGAGTTATGGAGTAAGAAAGACCATTAGAAAAAATTAATGTTCCTGTCGTCCAGTCTACTGTTGTGGCTGTTTTACTAAACACAGCGTCAAATGACCAAGTTAATGATGCTAAATCTGTCCCTGTCCCTGGGGAAATGATGTTTACACCGGTAACAGATAAAACACTTCCATCCCAGTGCATATAAGGACCCGCCGGGTTACCGACACGGAATTTATAATCAGACCCGTCTTTTCCTAAAAAAATACCCGTTCCTGTTAATGGTGCTGTTGCCGACCCCATTAAAATTCTTTCCGCATCTGATTGTAACCGAACGTTTCCTTTTATTAGTTCACTAGGTAAAATATCCCACCCGCCAATTGTACCTGTCTCCGCAACAATCGGACCAAAGATGCGAACATTAGAAAACTCTGCATATCCAGTTTCCCCGTTGATGGAAAAGCCCTGTTTTTGCGGTTTCCAATTCTTTGAGCGGATAATGCCGTCTATCTCTGTAAGTGGTCCGAATGCTTGCCCCCCTGGAACAGTTACTTTATCCGAACCACCTCCACTCCCTCCTGCGGACAAATTGGTTTGGGTATTGATTGAATCTTCGGCTGCATTCGTTTGTAAACTAGTGTTATCTGTTTCCGGCACCAACGTATCAGACTCCCGTTCGAGAAACGGTCCGTATGGTCTTTCAATGTTAGTGTAATCACTCATACTAGGCAGAAGGGCTTACAAACGTTGACGGTGTATAGAGGGCGCTGATTTGCGTCAACCGGCAAATCTGCTTGGAAGAATCACGGAGAGAAATTTTTAGTTTCCGACACACTGGTGGGGTTCCTCCACGTTCGGCGTTTACATCAGTTTTAAATACCGAAACACCTTTCATCCCGCGGCCAGATAGTTGTTGCCACTCCTCATTGTCTATTGAGATAAAACAACTCACTTGAGAACCCCGGGTCATCTCTGTAATAATGTTGGTAACAAGCGCCGCCATATCAAACTCTTTAGTCATTTGTAGGTCAGATGTGTCCACTCGCATGAAGATTTCCTTACCGTCATCTGTATTACCCGTAAACAAATCTAAGATGGGACAATTACCAGCTGTACTACTGGCGAGCAAATGTTCCACACCAGCTTCATCAACGTAGTTTACCATACTATTCAATGGGAAATTAGTGTGTACATACCAGTTTTGGTCAGCAATATTGTACTCCAAAGTGACGTTCTCTAACTCCTCTTCAAGTGAACCATCATCTGCATAAAGTTTAGTATCACCAATTGTAAAGAAAACAGATAGACCAAGGTAGCCAGCAGTGGATGATTCTAACCCAGCGCGTGTCGCCCCCTTAATATATCGTTCAACTTTTCGAGAGATTAGACTTGGAATGCCGCCAGTTGATGCATAAACACCGCCATAATCAAGAAAATAAAGGGTTCCTAAGAGCTTTGTGTAACCATTACTTGACACACAACCAATCCCGAGGTCCAAGTTCTGGAGATTGTAATCATCCCACGTAGCGAGGTTTCTGCGATTACCAATCATCAGTACATTTCCAATTGTTTCAAATAACGTAATCGCACTCTCGTCTCCGCCTGATAGTTTGAAGGTGTCGTATTGTTTCACATTTAACCCCGTGGTAGTTGGATTATTAACCCAGCGGTATTGCTTTTCACCTGTAAATGTTCCTGCAATCCAAATTTCATCTGCTGAATTCAAATTGTTAGAAATAGCAGATACGCTCACGCTGGTCTCTTGAACAGCAGTAACAGTGATGGTTTCAATTTTCGTTCCACCACGATAAATGTCGTACGTGTTCATACCACTATCAGAGTAGAAATACTTTGCGTCAGTCACATTAATTGTGGTGGCGGTAGCCAATACATCGCCATCAACAAGTGAAATGATTCCAAGCGGGAATGAAGAGCGCACAATAGTGGTTGGGTATTGAACTCCATTACGAGTAAAATCTGCTAAGTGGATACGATTTTTATATACCCGTGCGCGATTGGCGTTAGGCGAATTATATAGTGACCCCGCCTGGTTTGAGGTGATGATTGTTGTTCCGTCCTTCTTAAGCAAACGATTAGGAACTTTTTGGTTTACTAAAATTGTTTCTCCATCCACGACAGCACGGTCATAGTTTACAATTGGCAGGTTAAGCGCGTCAGTGTCTGCAAGCTGATTCCAAGCGCCTCCGCTTAAATTAAATATACTGCCAACGAGCACATCATTGCTTACCGAATGGTACGATTGTGTTTTCCTACCCAAGAAATCTAACTCAGTAATGGTGAGTGGTTCTATAACTACAACGGTTAACAATATATTTCCAGTAAACGATGGTACATCAACCACCGCAATCGCGTCGGAAACTACTACTGTTTTATCGGTCCCGTTATCGCTTTTTGAGATACGGTAAATACCCTCGTTTTGAGAGCTGTTTATTCGGTGGTTAAAAACAATAGCGTTACCCTGGCTGGCAAATTGCGTACCGGTAGTTGTTGTACCGTACCGTGTTTGACCGCGACGTTTATCTACTGAGCCAATTTGATTTGACCGTGCATTTTCAGCATGAGACAACTCAGTCCGCTTGGCGAGCGATGATTGTACGGTATTATTTATGCCATCAAAATATCTGATGTCAAATCTCTGTCCAGTAAGACCTGATTCCCGCATATGTTACGTGTTAGCCCACGGCGCTACCGACCACGAATCCAAATGGTTATCTCGCTTAACCGAGGCTTGGATATAGCCGTCAAGACTATTATTGAAGGTTTGGAGGTAGGTGTTAGCAAGGGGATTAGTGAATTTTAGCGATGCTCGATACATCATAAAATCCTTCAAGGCATAAAATGCGTCATCTGGTAGGTCAATATAGCTTGAAATACTTTCAATCCGTGTCGCCTTTGAGCGGTAACGGTAATAATAGGTGGTTGCCCGGTCTGGAGTTGGTACAAAACCAATGTAACGATTCCTCAGGTAATAATGTGGGGCCAAGAATTTATCTGGCCGTTCTGTGGCATCACGGAGTGACACATAGGGGATAGGATAGCGGAAATCAGAACCGTCTGTAATAGATACTAGGTCAGAAAAATCAGCGTCAAGAATGTACTCAGCCTCTCCCGGTACAATGTTAAGAGCCTTAACCGCAGATACAAAATACTCAACGTTATTGAGATTGAGTTTGTTACGTACCATCGACAATGCTTCATTGAGCCAAGAAAACCGTTCTTCCATCGTGACCAGTTGTAGCTCTTTTTGGTTCAATAACGAATTGAAATCAGCGAATACTTGGGCGGCTGTGTTACCAGCAAAGCCAGTGTATGGAATCGGATTTGACTCCTGAGAAATCTCCAGGGAAGATGAGTTACGATACTGGAACCAACCAAATCCAGTAGCGTGGTCTGGGTCAGTGTACGTGGTATACCAAGAAGCTGGGTTGATTGGCACCCAGGTGGTGAGAGGAGTATGTTGGTCGAATTCTGGGTTTTCATCTGCAACTGTACCAAGAGCAGCCGTCCAATAAAACCGTACTTGGTTATAAGGCACCGCATACACCTTTGTAGACTCGGAGTGAGCAAAAATGGTTGGTGTTTCTGTTCCCTCTGGGGTACCAATCGTGATTGAACCACTCGTGGTATTAACACTTAGGATTTTAAATAATTCACCCTGTTCTGAACCCAAATCACCAATCAGAATAAAACCATCGACTTCAAATCCATCAGTGTTGACAACTACAAAAGAAGATTGCCCAGAATTTACATTGTCTACTAAGTACGTAAACGGCGCACTATCAAGGAGAACCCGATTATCAGCTCGCAATATAATCATATTCCATAGTATAGCTAAGACCTATTAAATCGTACCGATAGGCCGCCTGGTTGGGTTAGCCACCCCGGTTCTTGGGCGTCGTTGGGCGGTTTGTAAACTCGGGATATAGACATCCCCACCCATTACTTGGTCGGCTGATAGTAATTCTTCATAAACAGATATAGGTAAAAAGAAATCAACAGTGGCTTGTTCAGTGATTGGTACAATTTCGGTAACAGTAATTTCTATATTTTGAAACCGCTGGAGAATTTCTTCCACAGAAAGTGTCTCAAAAAGAAAAACTTCGTTAAGTTTCTCTAGGGCGACAGTCTCCCCTGTCGTTAGGGAGTCGAACACGGAAAGTGGATTGGTAGAAAATGTTTCAGCCGCATCACTGACAACCACCTCATCGAACACGGAAACCATCCGCTCTGCTAAATCTGGGATAAACTCCTCTACTAAAATCGTATCGAAAATATCTAAGAAGGTAGAAAGAGTAACATCTGCCTGTTCCCCTAAAGTAACTGAGTCAGAAACTGAAATAAAAACGTTATCTGTTTTTTCAGATGTTACATTTTCAGTTACTGAAATGGAGTCGTTGACATTTACAAAAAGTGCTATTTCTTGATTTGTTTGTTCTGCTACCGATAGCGTCTCAAAGACCGAGGAGAAGCTAGTAATACTAGTAGTAACATCTTCTATGATAGAGAGTGCGTCAGAAACCGAAACAAAATGAGTTACAGCAAAAGAGGTATCCTCTGCTATCAAAAGAGAATCATTCGTAGAAACAAAATTGCCAACATCTAAAAGAGAGGTGACAGATTCACTGATGGAGAGGACTTCTACTAAACTTACAAAGATTGATGAGCTGGCATTTACGTTTTCAGATATTATGATTGAATCATTGACATCCACCTCAAACGTTACTGAGGGATATATAAACTCATCATCAATAATAAAATCATCTAGATAATAATCACTCACCGCTTCTGGTGTGTAGTATTTACCAAATTCGATGGTTTGAATTCCAACCGTTCCTGAATTAATATCCCCTGAATCATAATTTGGCGCACTGGGATTATCATTATTTAGCCAAACCTTAACCCGCCCTGTTGTCCCATGTTTGACAACGTGCATTTGGATTGTAAAAACTGCGTTCACCGGAAGGTCGATAGCTGTATTTGTGTATCCAATTGCATCACCGTTTACGCTTAGCCTGACAGTAGAATAGTCTTCAATATTAAACCGAAATGATTCAGTCCCTGAGCCATCTTTACCTTTTAAAAACCCGATATAAGAAGACGGACCAAATGCAAAACCACTCGGTAAGAATCCACTAAACCGGACAAACAAGCTAGAATATTCACTTGCCAACCCCCTACCTACAATTGAACCACCCTCCCCCGTGCTAACGTACCTTAGTGAATTTGCTCCGTTTACTTTTGAAGTGGTATCAATTGCACTACTTGCTGCATCGTAATCAGCATAAGAATTAAAATCACGAGGTAGTGCATCCGCAGATTCAAATGTTTCTGGACCGAAAAGAAATTGACTCGCGTACGCATATTCTCCTACCGATAAATTTTCGTTGATATCAACTTCAAAAGTTGTTAGTGCACCTAATTCATCACTTGTTGAATAAAAGGTTGCTGCATTTGATTGGTTATTATATTCAGTCGTAACCCAACTATCACCAACATCAGTAAACCTCATTCTTAGCTCCCCGTAATCACCGTCCATGTACCTCTGGGACCTTGAATACGTACTGTTATATCGTCTATTCAAAAAGAAACTATTGTTCCCAGCGGCGAAAGCAGTTGACGCCCCCGTTGACCCTGATGTTTTTGCGCCTTCGTTTAGTGTTACTGATGGGTAATAAGTAGTAACGAGTCTTCGGAACACACCATATGACCACTGGTTTGTAGTAACCGTGTTTATTGTTGTGGGTGTTGCATACGTGTTTGTTGTAGTTGGTGAATACCCAGCATATATTCTGTTAGCTGTGTCCAACCACATTCCGAAGTTTCTCCGCCCAGTTGGTCCGTTATCTTCTTCTCGGAACAGAGCCACTGTAGTTGAGTGAGAGATGTGTGGCCTAAACCATATTGAAAATGTAAACTGGTTTGAGCCAATCTGACTCATCACTGATGGCATGGAAAGATAGTCAAGCGAGGTAAGTGACGTTGCGGTTGAAGCACCTGTCATATCATATGCTCCATCTACTGTGCCAAACTTATCAATTGAAGCACTCGGGGAATTATTTTCTGTCCAGTTTCTGGAGTTCCCGGTTGAGTCGGCAACCTTTTCGCTTGTTCCTGCTGCGCCTTGAAAATGCCAAACACCCCAATAATCTGCCCACACCGCGTTGCGCCCATACGTAGCAGAAACAGCAGGCTCTGTATCTACACCGTTATAGTAAATGCGGATTACTGTATCTATTGTTGAAGATAAAGTTCCTGTGTATTTAATATGAAGTTCACCAGTTTTTGCTGATGTATCTATACTAACCACCTCTCTGGCTAATTCCGTGGTACCGTCGTTTTTTGTTACCCGAATGTCACCCCCGTCTGTTCTACATGTATCAAAAATATCCGCCCCTGCTTTAGACAGGTGTGCCAAATCTACATAAATAATAAAATCAGTTAAATCAGCACTAACCTTTGTGCTGTCTATGGTGATTTCTTGATATTTACTGTAGTCAGCAGGGAATGCCATAAGGGTTTAAGCCCCCTATGTTAGCTCTAGGAAGCTGAATGTGTCGTTTCGATATTTTACTACGTAATTTTTCTTTTGAGCCTTGGTGGTTCCGGCGTTATCTACTTCAAAGAAAACGGAAACTAAAGCTGTTTTGTCGCTATCGGTCGCAGAATCAACTTGAATAGCAAAAATAGTTGGAGTAGCTTCTATACTGTCAAGCCATATACGTAACTGCTGTGCAAATGGGATAATGGATGCTTTCCAAAAACCCTCTGCTGACGCTTCCTCTTCAGCCGTTTCGTTGTTTCTGACTAAAACCTGGGCTGTTCCAATTTGTCCCTCAGGGGAGGCAACGTTAACGTCAAATTTTAATAAATCCTCGACTTTAGAGACAAGCCTCCAGGTTTCAACTGGTTCCACTTTCCACCCTAAAGTTGTATATGATTCGCGTAACTGTAGTTTATTTGCCATATTCTCTATAGTACCAAGGTACTAGCGTTCAGAAGGGTAGTAATAATCCCCGCGCGCCGGCTGTAATTCCTGTAGGTAATGCCCCTGTAATGCTAAATTAGATTGTATCTCCAATAGAAAGGCCGTGAGCCGTCCGCCTGATTACTCCTGAAAATACGTTAATAAGTAAATGAGCCTTGCCCTGAAAATGAACCACTGGCTGAGACATCTGAGGCATACGTGGTGTCGAAATTACCAACATGACTTACTTCTGGATAATAGTGACCCTCGTACATAAAATTATTAGCGGAGTCTGTTATCCACGGCCCACCAGTGTGTCTAAACGTTAGGTCTTGCACCCCAGAATAGCCACCTAACGGGACCATAACCAACCCATTCCAATTCAGCCCGACCGAATCACGTATATAATCAATAATACCCTGAGAAATTGTCTCCCATTGTTGCCATGTGACATTTGCTGGTTCATTACAGATATCTATAGCGTAGATTGCGGGATGGTTCTTAAGTGAAGTCGAAACTGCGTTATTGTCATTAAAGGTGTGATTTAATAAAGCAGTAATGTAGTCAATATACTCATCGTACCCTGCTGTAGTCGCAAGTGTATTACCATCTATTGTAGCGTATTTTGCACCCCCTCCTGGGTGTAATACATCAAGGACAATCTGTACGCCGGTTGCCTGGGCACGATTTAATACTAGTTCAACATGCGATAAATCCCCAGAGCGCAAAGAGGACGTTGCTGGGTCCCATAGCCACTGAGAGGTCCAAATTGGTTCCCCGAGAGGATACCGAAAAACTGAATACCCTTTGTTGGCATGGTATTCAAAATCTGATTCAGCAGGCGCGTTTGCGGCTGTTGCATCATCTGTCCCGAATTCCATTCCCGCATAGTTGATACCGTGACTATAGTTGTAGTCAAATACTTCATCTACGACACTTTCTATTGCTGTACCAGACCAAGAAGTTCCTGGGGTAGTGCTGGTATTGTAGGGAGATAAATTATACCCCGTGCCCCACCGATGACCCGTTGCCCAGTAGGATAAAAGAGAAAAATTATCAGCCTGTGCTCTTTTATATATTATAGGAAGCAACGCATTCCAACTAGCCTGGTCCCCTCCTTTATTATTAGGGATACCGAACTCACCTAAATATAATGAATGGCTGCCCCCCGCCCAGGTTCTAAACCGACCTAATTCTACTGATATTCTCGATTGTAAATTATCAGCGGGTGTAAATGTCCCTGACGGGAACATCCCTGAATTTACTGCTACATTTTCTGCGAGACCTAATGTTGAAAAAACCTCTGGATTATTAATCGAAAAGCCCGAGCCAAGTTGTCTCCACGCACTGTTTTCATATATATATAAAGCCGGATTTTTATATGTCATATTAGGTTATCACATTTAATGGTTTACTAACCCAACTGGTCCCATTGAACCATTTTACTGATGTCACAACTGGCGGAATCTCCCCTGCTGCTACTACTTCAACAATTGACAATTGCCAATTATCTCCAGCTGCACTTGTTGCACCGATTGTTTGAGATGAACCAGTTGCAACAACATACCCAGCGAAACATTGCCCCAAGCTCCCATCACTTGGGTCAAAATTATGAATTTCTGTGCAGTTTGAAGCAGTTAACGTTTGTGCACCCTGGCAATTAATAAAGACCAGCAACATATTTCCAGCTGTACCTGTATAAGCAGCCGTCATTGTTGTACCGAACGAACCAGACGCGACTGGAGTTCCTATAGCGGGGGTAGTTTGGTCAATACCTGATAGCGCGATAGCCGACATCGCACACAATTTGAAAGCAGGAGTAGAAGCTACAATAGAAAAAGAGGCGTTATTTATTGTATAATCCCAGGCTTTTACACCGCACACATTATCATTATAAGAAGCAGCCCGGCCAGTCATTGTGTTTCCATCTGCGGTTACACCCGACAATTCACTAGCTACTCTGTTATACGTAGCTACAATTAGATGACTGTCGGTACCGTTGCATTGAAATGATGAAATTGTATGTGTTGCATTATAACCCGGATTTGTTAGGGTTGATGAATTATCTACTGTTATAGACATAAATAAAATTTAACTTACGTCTACCCATATATCATTCGTAGTGGCATTTAATGGTTCCACTGTTCCTATCCAAGTTACTATAGTAAAACCAGTCGGTCTTGATGCACTCGCTGTACCACCGTGCACAACAGTTCCCATTGCACCAGACCTGATGGTGTTTATGGTGACAATTTTATTTTCTGGCGTCCCCTCCGGGTCTATCACTACGGGGATTACTTCTGTTCCAGACAGAGAAGAAGCTACTGTAAATTCACTTATTTTAGACATATAAAAAGTATACTAGAGACCTAGCGGCTATCGACAGTACCACGCATTGATGGTCTGACTGAACTCTGGCGGGGAGAGATTGGCCTCATAGCGCCTGTTGGTATACGACGTGGGCCTTGGGAAGCTATATTATATTTATCACCTCCTACATATATTGAGCCAACTGTAATCGGCTCATTTATTTCTAGGGTGAAAAACACTACATTTTCTAAATACTCTCCTAATGTAATTAGTTCAAAAGTTGAGACTACTGTATCAACTGACCGATTAACATTCTCTTCTGACGCAAGAGCGTCTATGATTGATACATAAAATGTGTCAATAATTAAATCAACCGCTAGGTTTTCAAGAAGTATCAGCTCATCAAAGACAAAAGAAAATAATTTAACATCATTAGCGGTATTTTCAAATAACGCTATAGAATCAAACACCGTCACAAAAAACTCGGTTGACGCAGAGAAGAGTACATCTTCCAAAATTACAACAGTATCGACAACCTCTAACGCAGTTTGGACAGAATTAGAAATACTTTCAAGTACACCAATAGTTTCTACAACTGATGTTTCAATCGTAAGAATCGTTTGAATATTTTCTGAAAGTGTGACGGTTTCATCATTGACTGAGTTTACTAATAAAACCACCGAGACAAATTCGTTTAACGTGATGATTTGAACTGTGACAATAAACCCGCTGTCTAGCAGGCAGACTTCCTGAGCAATTGGGTTACCTTCCTCATCAAGAAGTGGCCCGCCATCTTCCAGAAGTAAATCACATTCTGTATAGAAGACAGGCGACAATACTTCAGTGAATGTTATTGTGTCTAGAGCCATATTAACCAGTATATCAAGGTATAGAAAAAGCCCCGTTATGGGGCTTTCTGTTAGTTCACTTCTTTCCCTTTGTACTTCGGGTCGTCTGGTATAAACCGCGCCGGGATGCTCTTGGGCCACATCACTCCGTTTTGGTCAATGTGTTTTACGAATATCTTAGTATCGCAGAGGAACGGGTATTTTCGTTTTTGGAACTCGGGGAAGCCAGCTTTGGCAAGTAGTTTTTCCTCTATGATTCTGGTGCAATTATGTACACCAAATTCTGTAACATACGTGTGCTCGTCTTCTACCTCTATATTATAAACTGAACCAGAATATAACTCTTCTTCTGTCTTCAGTACCTTAACCCAGATATAATCATCTTCGACAATATCAGTACAATTCACGCCGTTTTCTGCGTCATCAAACAAACCAAATTTTTGTAACATTTCTTTATTTTCTGCGTTTGAAACAGAAATAATATAGGAATCCAAGGTGTTAACAATCCTTCCTTGTATACAAGATACACCAGCTGTATTTTGTTTAATTACGCTTGAATGATATCCAAGTTTAGCCAAAGCAATTTTTAACGTGTACGCCAACGAAGAGGAAACTGTAGTCGCTGTTAATTTATTACCCCTTGTATGGTAGTGACCATCACCTTCAAAATACCCCCCAAGTAGGGCGGAGAGCAGATTGTTGGAAGATAATAATAAATATCTATCAATATTTTTATTTTCAGCCATTGAACCAAACATTTTCTTTACTAATTCAGCAAACACCGGGCTTGCAAAATTAACTGAAAAACATGAATCTCTTTCTAAGACATACGGATGCAAGAAAAAATATTTTTTGCCGACCATAGAAACAAAATCAACTAAATGTTTTTCATGTTTCCCAAAATTAAATTCAGCATGGTTAGCATATGAATGCCCCTCTGCTATGTATAATCCGAAAAACCTCATGACTTCTTCGTTGAGAGGAATCCTGGCTGGTATGACCTTGCTTTCACCCTTTAGTCCAAGTCTGCAAAATGTTTTTTCAAGTTGAATATTTTCAGTTTGTTTATTTTTAGAGATTTTTTTAGTTTCTTCGGTTAAACGCAGACTCCCGTTTAATTCTTTTATTCTGAGCGAAACGGTTTTTTGGTCAACACCATATGCTTCAGCTATTTGATTTGTAGAAAAGCCACTATTATACAATTCAAGAGCGACATCGGTACCCTTAATATGCGGTAACCCATTAGGGCAGAGTTCACAAGACACAAAGTTCTGCACCTCCAGATAATCAGAAGTTTCCGTTTTAACCCTTGGGAATGAAACGTAATCTCCTTTTTCTACTTGCTCGGCGGTTACCCACTGAGGGGCTTTATTTCCCTTCTTTACTAAAACTTCATGGTTTGGCGTCATTTTAATCAACTGACTTCTTTTGGCATAAATTAGTGATAATTTACCTGTATACTGTCGCTGGAATAATTTTGTCACTTTTTTTAAATTGCCATTTGCTGTATATACTTCGTCACCTGGGACAATGTCTTTGATTGGTTTACTGTGTTTCCCAACCACTATTGTATCTCCAGGAAAACACCACTCAAGGTCAGTTGTGCCACCTTTCGCCATCATTCTCCCTGTTTCCTCGTCCATCCAAATAGAATTTGGTTGTTTGAACACCTCGCGGGTTTTTACTCCGTTTACCGTAATTTCAGGAGAAGTCTTCCATGCCTCTTTAATCAGCCCTGCGTGTTCGAGTCTAAAGCCAAAAGGAAGACCGTCGCACCACACTTTGTCACCTAGTTTCCAATCAGTAAAATGTGACGTTCCTCTACCTCTGTATATTAGAGGTTCTGTAATGTCAGATTTTAGAAAGTATAAACCACAGACAACCGGGACGCGTTGTTCGTTGATGTATTGGTTAAAACGAAGGAATCCATCAGGCGGTAATATGTTATCATGTTCGATGTAAATTACAAACTGATAATCCCCCTCAACAACTTCTTTAGCCATTAGATTTTGGGCATCAGCTAACTGGTGCCCGATTGAAATCCAAGGATTCAAAAACTGTTGCATCTCAACGTAAGACCAATTGGTAGGAATGATTTGTGAGTATCGCGCCTGCACCCACTCCATGCGGACAAGCCCAGTAGTTGGAGTGAAAATCAAAATCCTCCGTGGGTCATCAACTTTCTCTGGAACATGAATGTTCGGTGTATTGAAATTCATTTTCTTGAGGTCTGCCAACGGTACTGACCCCTTCAGAATTTGCTTGTCCTTCTTCACTCGCTTCACCACCTTCTTATTTGGCTTTGTCATTTTGAAATTCATATTCTGGTAACCACGGCAACTTCTCTAGAATCACCTCCATAAACCCATTAACCTGGAACGTGCACATTTCAATTCGCCATGGTTTGAAGCGATAAATACTCCATAACCCTGACTGATGTGTCGGGTCAAAATAGGCCCAAGTTGCTTCGTTTATGGGTGAGGAGTGAGTCGGGTCTTGATGAAATCCAGAAGATGTAGCATACGGTAATGCAAACGCCGCTTGGCCACCCACTTTTGTCACTCTCCAGCACTCATCCATAAACCGCGCGAGATAACTAAAGATAGCCGTCTCGCCAATCTTTTCATTTACCTCCTTACGCGTAATCACTCCTTTACTTATCAAAAGCTCCGTAAGCGCGTGAATTTGCGGCATAGACCCATGTTTTGGAAGGTGCTCTACTAGGTGTGAAGCGGTAATTAAATTACACACTTCGTCTGGAATTGGCCATGGAAAACTAAGGAGGTCATGGACAATATCGACTCCTTGCATTGGGCGAATGTCCATACCAATCGCTCCTTTACGTTTAAACTGCCCACACCCTAAATCAAGGCTGATACCCTTCTGGGCGTCAATTACAGAGGCAACTGATTTTGGAACTCGGCGTTTGATTTTATTTTGCATATTTATTGTCGTGTTGGCCACTCCCATGAACTTGGGTCTGGAACACCTCCTGCTGGAGCCGTGCTTTGCTTTACGTTGTGATTAAAAAACAGCCCGCCATATACTGAAAAAACCACCATTTCAAGCGTGCCGTCATCATTTACTTTTTGCACGATTGCTGGTGATTGTTTAGGAGAGTGAAGACCGTCAGCTGAGCCTGGGTGGTTATAGATTACGATTCGTCCGATACTTGGTTTTTGTTCCATGTTCATTACTAATTATAATAATATATACATTATACGTGATGGGCGTTATAGATAGCAATAACAAAAACCACCCGCAGCACCGGGTGGTTAATGTTTATCAACTAAGACTTATTTGTCGCTGCTAGGGTTACGACAGTCGAAGTTGGTATGTGATTGCAAGGTTGTTGTTGGTAGCAATCGCTGAGCTTGCAAACGCAGCCCCACAGAGGAATGTTCCAAGGTTTGTAGCTGAAGTGTTTACCAAACCAACATTCGCAATGTTAGCAGATGCGGTAAGAAACGAATCAGCTGAGTTAAACGCAGCTGTAAATTGAGCGGTTCGAGAAGATACTACAGAGGTAGAAACAGCAGCTCGCTTACCGCCTGTCACTTGACCAGGCAGGGTAGTTGCATTAGAGGCAGGCGCGACACCTGTGCCGATAGCCATATGAGTTACAGACTTACCATTTGCAGTGTCACCGAGCACCCAGTTTACTAAATATTGTTGAATTCCATCATTAAGCACTTGATTCTCCCTCCATCCAGAGTCACCAACGACACGGCCCTCTTCAGTGATTTGCGCGCGGAAGAAACCACGTACGCCTACAGTTTCCTTATTTTTCTTAGACATAAAAATTATTGCTACTAACCGGTAATTGGTTATTGGTTTAATAATACAAGAGTACTAGTCCCGGGATGGAAGATTGATTTATGTGGTCGGTCGGAGGTCAACATAATCAATCTTTAGTCGCATATCAGCATAGTTAGTAGAGTCGCCTCTAATAGACAAAAACGGATTTACATAACGAGTGGACGCGCTGGTAGTGAAAGTGATTGTATCGGTAATAAACTCCCCGATTGTTTCTGGCATAAAATAACCACCGCGTATACGATTGTGTGAAATAAACCCTGTGCCGGAGTGCTGAATGGCGTTAATCTCAAGGCCATAGCTTGTTGGGTCGCCAACAGCGTTTTGCAGTAAATCAAGTTTATACCGTATTGTGAACTGATATTCGGTGTTTGGCTTTACGGCTACTAGATTTCGTGTGATATCAAGCTTGTCATTTAAATCACCAAAGTTTCTTTGACCAAGCGTGAGGTTGACACGCTCCTTAACAGCTTCTCCCTCCAGCACAATTCCACCAACGCCAGAGTAACCGCTATCTACTGATTTATACTCCCAATACACTTTCGGATTAGTGACGTTGTAAGCGTTTATGCTCCACCTGTACTGTTTTTTGGCTTGGTTTGGGAAACCAATCGTGCCATGTGACAAACCAGACTCGCTCCCGTCTGGTATCCTAGATTGCCCGTTCGTAAACCCGCGTGAGGTCGGCTGATAGCTAAAATCCCCGTTGGGTATCATATTACCACCTCGATTCACTGGTTTTACAGTGACGACTGGATGAAGGTGAGCTTTTGCAATATACGCAACTCCGCCTCCTCCACTAAAATCACCTACACCTGTTGCGGCCCAACGTATAAATGGAGCAAGATACTGCGTATTCGAATTGGTAGTAATTGTGTAGGCTATATCTACAAAGCCATCGGTTACAAAACCAACAACGTCTGGGCCAATAGTGTTGATTCTTGTTAATGCCCCTGTGTATTGAACAAAAGACAGCCCAAACCATTGCCTATCCGCCAGGAGCAAAGACTCTATCTTTATTTTGCACGTAACGGTGTATTCTGTGTTTGGTTTTACTGATATAAGGTACTTACGCTCTTTCTCTGCCAAAGTGCCCCCTGGGTATCGAATAGAACATACGCCAAATAATGACATGTTAGATGTAGACTTGCCTAGTCTGTCAGTCTCTAATCTTATGCAATCTAGACCATCTACATTATCAAACCTCGCTTTTGTTATAGAGCCGCCGAGAAGAGAAGCGTTTACTGTTCGCCAATTAAACAAGTTCAAATCAGCACTACTTCCAGAACTACTACCGTCAACAATTCTGTCTGTAGGGCTTGTCGTGTCAGCAATATATGGCGGTTGGTAGCTAAAATCTCCATTTGGTATCATGTTACCATCGCGAGCTGGCAACGCCTTGCTTGGCACTTCATTGCTCCAAACCGCGCCCGTGATTGTTCCGACTAGCCCGGTGTTCGAGGTGATGGTTGTGCCTGCGCCCTCGTTCATATCGAAGACGATGGCTCCTGGAGGGATGATGTTGAAGTGGTGGAGGTTGTAGATTTGTTCGGGTGTCCAAACTACACCGTTTTGGATAATGATGTTTTTGAAAGCAACATTACTGTATGATGACCCGCTTTTTGAACCAAACACAAGATTTGTGCCACTTGATGTACCGGGTCTTGTGGTGGAACCAACAAATATGCCGTCGATGTATACTTTATACCCATCAGTTGTTGTGCCATCACGAGTTACATCTACATCGTACCAGCCTCCAATTTTTAACCTAGGGCCAACTGCCCTAAAGGAGGTGCCATATATTTCCACCCGTCTACTTATTGAGAGTAATATTTCTATGCCGTTTCCAATCCACAGAATGCCCGTATGGTCTGCTACAAAAGATTTGACCTGCATCCGGCAATGCAAACTGTGTACGTTTGTAAACGCTCCCACTCCAGAAACATTACCGCTATCATCCACCCCATCAAAGACTAAGCTCGCTTTATTATTTGCTCGTTTTATTGATTCCTTTGAAGGGGTAATAGTTTTCCAAATAGGTGATATAATTGTTCCATTATTCAAATTACCTGAGGTGTCAAACAGGGTCTCCCCGGCCATTTCTTCAAATTCCCAATCTATTTTTGGTAATGCCGGTTTTATTGAATTAAAGTAATATTCGCTGTACTCTTGGAGCGTTATCTCTCTTTCGTACACAAGGGTTTTTGCTGTAGTAAGCCAAGAAGTGCTAGATTGTAGCCGAATACGCTCTAGTGGTTTTTGGTCTCTAACGCCTGAAGTACTTTCGGATATTAGCGTCCCGTTTATAAAAATTCGGCCGGTTAGCGTCCCGTCTGCGTTTTTTATTACTTGCGACATAAAACATAACCACCGCCCAAGGGGGACTCGGAAAGAACCTGTTATATTGATGCCACTAGCGGAAGTATTCCATGACCAAATAAATGACGTGCCTGTACTTTGAATTGTCAGCCGCCACGCTGCATCAGTATCTACCGAATAGTTATTTGGCAACAATATAAAAACAGAACTGTTTGCAAAATTTTGAAAACGCACCCACTGAATGACCGAAATTGTACCATCTTTCAAAGAAGATTCTGGTGACAAAACTTGGTTATGAGAAAGGCTTCCAACAAATTTTCTTCGAGTCGGCAAGACCATGGCTACTCAATTACTGGGCGCTCTAGTGTTTTTAACGCAGACCTTACTTCTAGGCGAGAAGCCAACGCTTCTTTAGTGGCATCAGTCACCACATTTAATTTAATTTCTGGTGAAAACACTTTAACTGGCTGCCCCAACTCCGCTTCCATCGCTTGCGCCTGCTTTGACAGCTCCTCATCGAGTGCTACCGCATCATCGACAGGGAGAAAACGCGCGTCCATCACGACCGTCTTGAATACACTACCTTTGTCAGTAAGGAACGCTACCGTGAGGTGCTGCTTTGCTTCGTCTTTGGCTGTAATTTTATATTGCATACTATTTGAGTGAAGTTACGTCTGGAATAATCTCAATCGTGCCCGTGATGGTGACGTAGCAACCTGTGACCATGTCAATGCCGTCGTTTCCAAGGCGAATGTAGGTTCCAGCAAGGTGTCCTGCGACAGTCGTCATAGCACTAGAAACATATGGTGTCGTGGCAGTAATAGCATCACTAAAGCGGACAGTTGCGCCTGCGGTGTGGGAGACGATGGTGAAGCCTTTGAGGACGCAAGGACCGTCTACGATGAGGGCACTGGCGGTTCGGCCGATGGTACCAGCGTCAGCGGGTTTGCCGACCACAAAGAGGTCCGCGTTTGATTCTTTCTCGCCTGGGAGTAAAATACCAGGCGAGGTACTAACATCGTTTTGGTCTGTCACAGGAACAGAGCTTGAATATTTTTTTGACATAAAATTAGTACCTCTATACTACAAGAGTCCTACCGTCTAGACTCCTCCATCCTATCAGTTATTTGGTTTAATAATTTCCGCGGGGTTTTAAAGCCCATTTTCCCAATATTCTCGATTACCGAGGTAAATTCTGTAAGTGCCAAGTAAAACATCATAAAGAATTCAAAATACGCCCCCGTTGAGATAATAAACAAATCCGCTAAGTGGGCAGCAGACACAAGCAAAATGTACACAAACATTTTCTGTGGAGTTCGAAATAAACGCCGGGCCGTTATACTGGTTCCTGTGTATTTAGCCGCCATCACACCAGTAATTGCATCAAAGGTGATTAGCGCAATAAGAGCCAACTGTAGCTGTAAATACAACGGCGACAAGAAAAAAGCGTAAGCTGCCAAAGAAGCAGAAGCTACTATTTTTGGCTCCATATATGCCACGAGAGAATGCGAAATATCTTTTACTTGAAGCCAATCTGTGAGACTTATCATGATATATTATTTAATACAATCATTATGTCACAGTACCAAAAAGCGCGGTTTCCCGCGCTTGTTTTCTTTATTTGGTTTTGTTTTTTCGTTTGTCCGTTTTCTCAATTGTGTCACCTGGTTCGGCTAAAATCTGACGTCCAACTGGTGTCTCTTCAAGTGATTCCAGTTGCGCCAAAGGGTCGTCATTTGATGTCGTGACTGTAGCCGAATAAGGGTTAGCCATCGGCTCGGTTGAGGACAGACCGGCGGTTGTAACTCCTGGTTGGCCCGACTTCGTGGCAATCATATTTGATGCCATTTCAACTGCCATTTTTGGCGCGAGTTCTTTTGCCATTTCGACAGCCATGTCTTTAGCAATCCCCTTTAGCATGTCCATCATTTCTGGGCTAACTCCTGCTGGCGCTTTGCTACCGATTTGCCCGCCTGGACGGCCATTATCCATCTTTATTAAAACATGTTGTGGCTCTAGGTTAGTGTGGCGTTTTTGAAAACGGGCTGCATCTTCCTCATCTGCTGGGATGTAATCAATTCTGAATCCTGGGTGGTTGAGGAGCATCTCGATAATATCTTCTTGGGTGACATCTATCACTCCGTCCTTGAAACGAACAAAAATAGCCGGTGTTGGGGGAACGCCGAGCATCGGCTGAGCCGGGATTCCAGGACGAAGAATAATATTTAAATTCGGATTCTTGGATATAAACTTCATATATTTCAATTAATAGTTGTAACAAGGCGTTCCGGCCTTGAGAGGAAGTGGTAGTGTGGTACCACTCCCTACAAGGAAAGAACTTATTCGATTGTACCAACTACTCGGACGAAGTTCCCCGCTGCGTTTGCAAGGGTAGCTGCATCCTTAACCAATACAATTATCTCATCACCGTCGCGGCCTGAGATTTCTCCCTGTCCTGAAGCGAAATTGATAGTTGTAAGAGTAGTGTCAACGTTGAGGGCACCTATGAGTTTTGTTTCCGTAGCTCCTCGGCGCAACCACACTTGGAGGTTATCAGCTGCTGCTATACCGACATCTACGCTATAAACAATCTCTTTAAGGGCAACTCGGCGTCGTGGGGCATCGAAATCTCGTTGGGCGAGCGCAACTGGGATACGGAGGGCAGCTGAGGTATCAACCTTAACATCCCAGACAGTAACGCCGTTAGCATCCTTGGCGGAAGTAATAGCACCGGTCACGTATTGAGCAGCAGTTGCAGATGAACGAAGGTCATCAATAACTTTTGCCTCAAAGATACCGTCACTATTAATCGCGTCAGCAAGTGCACCAAGTGTAGCAAAAGCTGCAAAGGTGTACGCATCAGTACCACCATCACTTGTCACCATCGTAATATCTGTAGCAGTTGTAACTGTTACTGATGTTACTGTACCAGAACCAACGTAGCGGAGACGGAGGGCAACTGGAGTATCAGTACCGTGTTGGACAACAGTACCTTGTGCGAGCAATTTTCGGAGTTTGAGAGAATCAACAGAAGACATAAATTTTATCTTAGGGTAAATAATGAGAAGCAATGACCCGTGCTTTCATCGGGCCGAGCCTATCAGATTCAGGGAGGAGAGAGGAATTAGTTCCGCGCTTCTCCCCGAACCCGGAGGTTCGGCAGCTCTTGATTTATTGTCCCAAGAACTGGTAGGACTAGGGTGTTACCAGCACCCGCGGGGGTTAGCCCGTTACTCCCTTGAGGATAGCGTGCTTTGAAGCTTGACGTCGTTCAAGACCAATTTCTGATAGATATTGGTCGGCCATTCCGTCAATATCTGGTGCTTGAATATTGGTCATAAGCTTGGTGTTTCGACCTTCCATGTATCGGTATCGGAAACATTCCATATCGAGCAAGAAAGCGTATCCACCGTAATCTTCAATGAAGAGTGGGTGATGTACAATGTCAATTTCACCAAACGCACTCATCCAGCGAGAAATCTTCACACCGTAACTTGTGTCGCCTGTATAAGTTTGCACTTGACCACGAGCGATTTCGTTAATAGCCTGAAGAACGTAACCACCAGCGAAGAGCATCTTGCGTGAATTTCCGTAGGTGAATCCCTCACGGAGGAAGGTGTTTAGGTCAGGGGCAGTCAATGAACCACCTTGGTTTTGCATGTATGAATTACCTGCTTCAAGGAATTCCAAGATACCACCAGTGTAACGTCGTGGGTTACCTTGTGTAGCAGCAGTGTCCATTCCCTTCTCACCAAACCAGAGTGCTCGTTCGATATCGAGAGCGTGTTCAGTCGCTTTCTTTGCTCGGAGTCGAGGCATTTCATCACCACCGTAGAGCTTCGAAGCATTATTCGTGCCAGAAACTGCAAAGGTAGTCTTGAAAATCTGGGTGTAGTTCTTTTGTGGGGTGACACGAGTTGTGTTTACGTATCGAGCACCACCGTTCTCTTCGTTAGCGTTACCTACAATGAAGAGGCCGTCACCTGCAACCATTTCAGCGGCAGAAGTCGTACCAACTGAACGAGCGATAGCAATTGTATTGCCGTCAGTGATAGCAGTAACGATGAAGTTTTCACCAGTTCGTGAGTTCTTTACAACGTCACCTGGAGTGAAGATGTATGCAGAATCTGAACCAGCGCCAACTACGTCAACTGCGGTAGCACCAACAGCAGCGGTTGCTGCCACTCGGGCGTAACGTCCACCGTAAACGTCTTCAAACCATGTGAACTCAGGGTTAGAGGTTACAGCTGACATTACTCGTGAACCTTTGTAAGCCCCGTCACTTGCACGTACTTGAGTCATCAAGGTTACAAGTGGGTGCTTATTTGGCTCAAGTAGGAAAACTTTATCTACTGCATCGACAACAATGCGCTCTTCTGCGGTAGCTTCAGCTGAGGTGCGGGCACCATTAGTTGAGGTATTCGCAATAGTACCGGCGTCGTGAGTAGGTTCTGTATAGTATGGATAAGGCATAATAGTTCTTTAGATGGATAATTAAATAAGTGGGTTAGAAGCACTCCCAATGAGTTTGTCTACCAAGGCTGGGCCGTCAAGTTGTGCGGTACGGTTACCATTACCACTTGACACATTACTTGCTGCTTCTCGGGCGGCTAAGGCTTCGGCTGCTTTAATCCGCTCCGGGTCTTCAGTGAGCAATCGTCCCTTCACTGCGTAGTACGCTGTTTCAACATTGGTGACTTCTGGATTTTCATCAATCCACTTGTCAATCAATTCAGCGTATTCTGGGAAGTCTGGTGTAGACGATATAAAAGCCTGAGTTTGACGTTCAAACTTATCCAACTCTGATTCTTCACGAAGTTCGCTGATTTTCTCATTGGTTTTCTCTTCAATCAATCGGGCGATATCCGTGTCTTTCATTGTTGTTACATTATTGTCTTTTAATTGCTGTTCTACTTCAGCCGCAGCTTCAGTCGCAGCAACCGCAGTTTTTATATCAACCTTACCTTCCTTGATAGCGCTCACCAGATTTTCATCAATCTTGCCCTCCAAAATTAAACTAACGAGGTCTTCATTAGTATCCAGTTTTTCGAGAATAGGAGAAATTTTTTGGTAAAAATCCTCATAGCCTTTCGCTTGTGTATCGCGTTCGTTGAGCTTTTGCTCAAGTTCGGCGTACATTTCTGGAGTAATTTCAGGAGTAGCAGTTGATACTTCTGGGGTGGTTGTTTGTGCGTCTGTCATAGAATTCATATTTAAATTGGATAATAGTAAGTGTATTATTCTTACATATCATAAATAATAGTAACAAAGTACTATTATTCTAGCGTCAAGCGTAATATTTACGCGCGTCTCCTGGAGCACCTTGGCGGCCTTTCTTTCGTAAAATGTCCCGAAGTTTTAATTTCTTTTTGGCTTGCATTGGAGCGGATGTTTTCATTTTACGTTTCGTAAATTTCTGCATCCGTCCCTCGCTTTCCATATCTGCGGTTGTTCTTGCGTTAAACATAACTAGTATTTCTTATCAACTTTAGCGATAGAGCGAATTTCAACTTCTGCCCGATTAGAAGACTCCCCCATATTCATACCGACAAGCCGGGCTTTAACGACAAGCTGAATGTCATCACCAATAGCACAACCTTTAAAAACGTCGGCAGACTTACCAGAAAATGAAACAGAAGGATAGGTGACTTCTTTTGGTTTGTATTCAACCATGTAGTCCGCCTTCTTCCTACCTGCGTCAACCATTCCGCTGGCTTTGATAATACTTTTGATTTTAGTAGCTTTGTCCATGTTGTTTATATTTTTTTGCGTGGATTGTATCCTGAATCCTGCAACTTTTTTTGGATTTGTTCTCTCGTGACGCTAGATGGGTCAAATGGTTTTTTGACCGATGGATTTGGAGTCACTGGCTTGTATCCATCCGGGAAAGGTCTCATCATGTTGGTGTCAGGCGAAACAGGTTTAGGTTTTGGCATTACTTTTTTTACAGCTCGTTTCATCTTTGTCGCCTTGTCCCCAATAGAGGGTTTTACAGACTTCATTTTCTCTTGAATTTTACCAAACTTAGGCATGTCTGGTTTCCCTATTGACTTAAACTTCTCAGCCATCGACTGGCCAAGTGACGCCGCGGCACCTTTCACTCCGCCTACCATCTTCTTCATCATGTCTCGTCGTTTGTCCATGAACATAAAATTTTAATTAACAATAACTACTTCTTTGCAACATCGTGATATTTCTTCGTGGATTTTTCAGTATAGTCTGGCATTTTTTTCATCCTGTCAGTAATATTTTTAGACTTCTCTAACACTTTATTAACTCGACGCTTTGCGAGTTTTTTACCGATAGCTCCCGATAGAGATTTCCCGACACGGCCGGCAAAACCTCCTGCTAATAGACCAGCACTAGTGAGTACAACCTTACCAGCTGATTTTGCCGCTTCTTTGCCAGAAACAGTTTGCTCTACATACTTTTTTCGGTCGGCAGGTGCAGTTGCTTTAGCAAACTTTTCTCCGGCGTATTTAGCGAGCTTCTCACCGCCAACTGCTTTAGTTACTATTCGACTTGCTGTATTTGCTGCGCCAGCGGCCGCACTGCCAGCTTTCTTTACTAAATATTTTGCTGTGCCAAGACGACCTCTTTTTTCATAAGAGTTAATTAGCCATCGGTCAATTGGGTTATGTTCCATATGAAAAAAGTATACTAGAGTGCAATATTACTCGCTTTCTTTCAGATTGCGCTCGTGTTCGTCTGCATTTGTTTTCAGAACAATCACCGCGTTCTGTAGGTCGCTCAGCCCTTGCATTACTCCTTGGGTTCGCGCAATCGACGCTGTGTGTGTGACCGGGTCTGTGGTGAGTAACAGCGTCTGGGTGTACGACAAACGTTTTTGGTTATACCGAAGAATCGCAATCCATAAATCGGTCCCTTCTAAGCCTTTCAATAAATCCATCATCTGCGTATCAGTCATCGACTTAATACGGCTCATGATTTCTTCTGTGAAATAATCTTGGATTGGAGTCTGTGTGTTATCTTGCATATTTATCTTTGAGTGTTAATAACTTGATTCATGGTCGTCCCTTCTGGGGTGGCATTATTGCCACGACTAATATTGGTATTCACCTTACCGGTACGATTAAACCCCGCTGGGTTTTGGCGCTTGCCTGGACCGCCTGCGCCGGCTGCGCCTGGCGGTGTTGGCGGCGGGCCTTGTTTTTGTAACAGATTAATCGGTTGTGACGCCTCTCCCATACCTCCTGATAGCTGTGCTAGTTCTTCTGGCGAACGCAAAAGAGATAGCACTTGAGACATATCATCTTGTGGAGCTGGAGGCATTCCTGGCTGCGGCATACCAGGTTGTCCTGGTTGTACCCCATCCATACCCATAGCTTCTGCCACAGCAGGGTCTGATGGGTCGCCAGGCATTTCTTCTGATTCATCTGTGGCAATTGAATCAAGTGACCAACCCCAATTAGAAATCAATTTAGTGATGAGTTTCTTGATATCAACCCCAGTAGTTGCTGGGTCAATGTTGCTGAGCAACTGGAAGAGGTCCATCGCTTGCTTGCGGGAGATATCTTGCATACCAGCAATAGAAGGGAGTACACGCGCTTTATAGTCAAACATTCCAGTTAAATCATCCCGTTCGACAATTGGGAACAGCGTCTCTCCTGACTCCCCAATTACCCGAATCGTCATGGCCTTCGTCATTAACTGACGGGTCATATCAATCCAATACCGCATCACATCTGAGTACGTGTCACCTAAGTGATTCACAAACAATCGAACACGCTCTAGAGTTGACTCACGGAGATGACGCACCTCTGTGGCAGAAGCCGCACCTCCTCCGACGCCCATCGAGAAATCGTCTACTCCTGAAGAATACCGCATATCCCCTTTTAACATTTCCTCTTCCCGGTAGGCTGATGATTTAATATCAGAGAACTGCACTTCTCGAACTCCGTTTGGGTCAACTGAATAAATAATACCAAACGGCCGTGTAACAAGCTGAGTTTTATCAATATTAGCCAACGGATTAACAATCCACATTTTATGAATACTCAATGTAGTGGAGTCTAACCGTTGGTTTTTGATGAGGTTCAGCATGATTTGTGGGTTTTCCAAAATCATTGGAAATCCGTACCCTTCAAACTCTCCAGGGACACGAAGGTATGTTGTCTCAATAAAGGGCGACTCCTTAAAATCGTACGGGTTTGGCATTGAGCCACCTTTTAGAATTGGCACATACCCTCCACCAACCACCACAGTGTATTCGTCATCAAATGGCCTCCACCACTCGAACACTTCAAACATCTGAATGTTAGCTGCTTCTGCGTCATAAAATTTATTTTCTTCACTCGTAGATTGAGAAACAGAAGAACCAGAAGCTCCCCGTGTAATACGTTCGTGAGTTAGTTTCACAGAATCACGAATTGCTGCGTAATTTGTTAAATCTCCTGAACCAGTATTGTATGCTTGTTGCAGTCGCACTTTGTCAGCATTTGGGTAGTTGCGCTCTATTTCGTTCTTGGTTAGTACTAATCGCTTGAACCAATACTGTTTTGAACTACGCTTGATATTATGCCAGTCGTACCACAGTGAATAATTATCCACCCACTCTGCATATGGCGCATCATAGAAAACACGCTCTTCCTCTTTCCACTCGAACTTCTTAGCAGACATGTCTTTAGACCGAAGGAAACGAAGTGTTCTCACATCTTTTTTCCAGCCAACTTGAAGGAACCCAGTCCCATATATCATGGCTGAGCGGACGAGGTCTTCGTTTGTTTGGTCCATTTTGGATATCTCCCAGTAGTAATCACAAAGTTGTTGCTGTTTTTCGCCCTTTTCCATGTCTTCTGGTGTTCTGCCGACCACCGAAAATTCTGGTCTCGCATCGAGCACGCGAGGCATCAGTGTCTCCACCACTGCCTGAACATACGGCACAAAAATGTTGGCCTGCCACTTTTGGATTTCTCGTTGCCGGTCTCCTGTGTAAGCAATATACAGCTTGTATGAACGGTCTAACCTTGGCTTGATAATGTTAGTAAAATACAAACGGGCGTCCTCCATTTGAATCTGGAACAGACGATGGAGTTCTTCTTCTTTCTTGCCGTAATCTGACGATAGATAAGGTCTTACGTCTAATGGTTTTTTTCTTGCCATATTAATTTAAGAATAATACCAACATACCAATTAGTATGAGTAATTACTGGGCAAATATTTATTATAATCGAGCTGGTCGAGTGGTTTGTCGTGCATTACTTTAAATCCTTGAAGAGCAATTGCTAGGGAGAAAATCGAGTCGTCATGATACCCACGCATACATACCATACCGTTTGCTGCATCAAAGATAAATGTCAGCATCTCATTAAACACTTCCGGGGCACGGGGAATTAATGAACCGTCGCGCAACGCTTCTTGGAGGTCGTCAATCATAAGTGGACGAGTAAGTTTGGTCGTACGCCACCCCAGTCGGTCTGACCACTGAGATGACATTTTGTCAAACTGAACGGGGCGGAAATACATATTTGGGTACAAATTGTTTTTCAGGGTGGTTACTGTGGTCAGCCCGTGACCGTTGATTTCAATTACCATTAAAGCATCGTTGTAGAATCTTCCCCATTTATTTAGGAGTAGGCCAAATTTATCCGCGGCAACGTGCCCCCGGAAGAACGCCACTTGCTCACCTGTTGTGCGGTCAAGTATTGACGCAGTTGAATAGTCACCTCCAGTTACACCTTCAGAGACGTCAGCGCCTAGTACGTAAAACCGACCTGGTACTGGTTTTTGAAACATTACTAACCCTCGGTCATCTTGCGTGACAAAATGTTCTGAGCCGTCTTTTGATTTAAAGAATTCGCCCACCTCTAACTGACCAGTTTGTAATTCGCGGATTAGTGTTGGGTCAAAGACCTGCCGACCAGAAGCAAGAAACTCTAGGGCGTACTCCTGAGCAAATTTGCGAGGGTCGTTAACTGTTTTGCGAATTGCCTCGATTTCTTCCTCATTATATAACCACCACCACCCGTATTCCCGCTTAACATAACCATTATCTTTGGCTGACCACATTCTGTGAAACAAATTTGATACTCCATTCGGCGTACTTTCAACTACAATTTGGCCAGTCCGCGGGACCGCGTTTTCAATCGCCAGCATCATTTCCTCTGGTTTTTCCCACATGGCAACCTCTGAACAATTATGTACCACACCTGCGTGTGTTAAAAAACTATGTGGCTCTTTTCCTAATACGATATCATACACATATTCCTCATGCGTGGCTGGTTTAATTGATTTTATTTTAGACCAATAATGATATGTCCATCTTCTCCATGAATGAGCGCCGAGATTTATGTTGGCAGAACGTTTCATCCTGTATTCGTTTCTTTGGTCTGTATATTTTTTTAATTCTAACCCCATTTCCCTGCGGAGTTTATAATTTGCTGGACCATGGAGCAGAACAACATACTGGTCTCTAGTGGGGATACCATACCGGGTTTTATTTCTGCTTACCTGAATAGAAGTATGGCCGTACCTGAGTGCAACGCAAACCCGACGTAGTTGTGTTGCTAGTGCTGGGGAGGTTGTCGTTATCCTTATACTCTTGACATCTTTTGTGCTTCCGTCTCCTAATACGCATCCGTGCACTACGCCTCTTACAAAATCAGGTGGAAAATTCCAAATTTTTTCTGGTATTGTTTTTTTGTAACATAATGAGCCAAACGTATCATGTAACCATCTAGAAATCGCAACGTTATAAATTATTACTTGTGCTGACATTGAGTCACTTCTAAATTTTACAGAAACACTTAGTTGAGGGTCAATTTTTTTTATCAAATCTCTTAATTCTTCTGTTTCTTTTTGGTGCACAGAAAAAACCACCGAACCAATTTTATTAAATTTTTGTGTTTTGATTACTGTCCCTTCTGATAAGTACCAGCCGGCCAATTTCCCTAAATTAAAATCAGCTAAAAGATTTTGGGGAATATATGTTCTGTCTTCATACCCAGGGGTTTGATATGCTGATAAGTCTATTTTTTTAATTCTATTTTTTATCTGTCTATAGGGAAAACCAATCCTGTCCCCTACACTAACTTCTCCGGCCTGCACCCAAACACCTCTCCTTCTGTCAGGTGGTGTTACCGCTCCCCTCATGAATAATTGGTGGTCTGGTGTGACCACTAAATCTGACGAAGCTCCAACCACACTAATGCTTAATAATTCTTGATTATTTTTTTTCTTCAAAACTTTTTTTACCTCTGAAACACCACCATTCCCGTTAACAATCAGGTCACCTGGCGTTAAATCTTTAACTAAAATTGGCATTCCACCAGGAAGATACACCTCCGTTTTACCAGAAACACAGTGAGCATTGTGGACGGTAAAGCCGCGTCCTACGTTATCCCCAGACATCACCAGAATCTTAGAGTCTATGCCAGGAAACGATATCTCGTAACGAGAGTTGTAATGCACTTTTGGCCTTAATGATTCAGGCGAAGTCCGCCAGAATGTTTTTACTTTATCCAAAAATTCTGCGGCCACCTCTGCTTTGTGCGCCACCAGGGCTGTTGTTGTGCCTGGGGTAGTAATCGTCTTATGGTAAAAATAACCTGCAATAGCTGTTGAAAAGCCAATCTGCCGCGCTTTCAATGTTATCACCCGGTTATTTTTCCGTAAAGTATTAAACAAATCCTTCTGTGGCTCATTTAATATAAACGGGATTAAACCAGGGGTCTTCCCTTTGATTTTACAGAAATGCTCCAAATAGAATTTGGGGTCACGTAATTTTAAAATCAATTCATCACTAACCCGTTCCATATAATCGCTTTGTTAAATCATCTTCATTCTTGCGAAGTTGTTTCATACTATCTGGAATTTCCGGAACGTTTACTTCGTAATCTTCTATCTGAAACTCTTTCGGTAACTCTCCCGAATCAATCACATTTTCTGCCTTCGCTTGTGCCGGCACTTCTTTTTGTTTCTCTAGTGTTTTTAATAATTCCTGTTCAAATGAGCCACCCGCTTCAGCGTCATTCTCATACTTCTCAAGGCCGAGCGATTTTAAAATAGCCAACGTTGCCCTGAGTTGTACCCCCTCATCCTCTGCATACAGGGTTAAGTGTTTCAGTTTATTCACAATACTACCCATATCTAGGCCGGCTGCTTGTAGCGCATTGTGGTATTCCTTACGGATAGAAAGTCTGTCAAGTGTTTGATACACCTGAGCAACTGAATGAAGACCCAACATTTGTTTTAGTTTTTTAGGGTCAGACGTGACTTGTAGCGCACGCAACATCATAATTTGCCGAGTGTTACTCTCACTAGGTACCTGCCTCTTATGAAGAATAATTGGTTTAAGTTTCTGATTCATTTTTGAGAGAGAGGTAGTTAATAAATGGCTCGTATGATTTATTTTTCTTTATTGAAAAAATCATTTCACCAGCCTTATCGTTATAGCTATACAATTGGTTTGCACACCAATTATAAAATTCACCAAAAGTATATTTTCGCTCTTCTGCTATCTGTAACATCTGTCTCCTCCAGGGGACTGTTTCTATCAATACCATCATATCTAGAGTCACATGTTCGTATGGATACTCATAATATTCTGGTTCAGTAAATGGGTTTTTTGTATAAAATTCTGGGAAAAAATCAGTCAAAAAATTTGCCACACACGTGAACCCAGGTGAATACAAAATGTGTTTCGGAACAAACCCAACACTGAAAGCGAGGTGGTTATGCATCACCCCTCGCTGACGAGCAACAAACGCAATATCTTTTAGTGGTTGACCGTCTATCGTGTACCAGTGCAACAGCCAAAAATATGTGACTGCTAGTCTAAAAATTACCCGATTCGAATCACGTAGTAGTTGCTTAACCACTTCATCATGCGCTTCACGCGAAGTAACACCGCTCCCTACTTGTAGGAAATCTCTATAGTGATTAGCCTCCAGGATATCCTGGTATTGCTTCGGGAACTCCTGGAACGGCGGGAACTGATGGGCTTTCTTGATTTTCATATGGTATATCTTTAAACACGTCTTCTAAAACCATTTCGACCACTTCTCCGAGGTCTGGATTGGTTTGCTTGATGGTCTCAAGGAATTGATTAACTGAATTCGGGTCGTTCAAATCAACACCAGCCATTTGAAGCAGCTCGAAAATTTGCTGTTGCATCATCTCGTTGTTGACTGCCATCTGGCCAGTATCTTTAGTTGACCTGACTTTACCAACCGCATTGTCAACTTCCATAATCATACGCTCTAATTCAGCACGTTCCTGTGGCGAAATTGGAACGTCACCACCAGCGTCACCAAGTGGCTGAGCGTCTGTCAAAGCACGGCGCATTACACCAGGGGTTGCCTGTGGGGAGTTCTGTGCTTCTAAAGGATTACCTAGTGGTGGCATATTAATTATTTATTAGCTTCATTATACATAGCTTCCACATTTTCTGAATTCTCATCTAGATACGTAAATGGCACAGGTGATTGGATTGGGAAACCAACCGCGCCTCCCATTTGTCTAAAAGTACGTTGTCCCGCTGGCTCTTTAGTTTCTATACCCACAGCGGTTCTCCCTTGTACCCCCTCTGCCAAACCTCTTCCCTTGTACCCGAGTGGTAAATATTGTGCCGTATCTTTTGGCAACCCGAGTGTATTACCTAGTACTCCGATTCCAAGACCAGCAGCTTGACCAAGCACCCCAGGAACAAACGCATCCGCAGTAGTACGTGCTGCTAATGCAGTTTTTTCTAACAACCCAGCATCAGTTGGATATAGATATTGACCAAAAGTACCCGTAGGACGCTGTGTATCAGAGATTAAACTAGGTAAAATAAAATAATCAAACATAGTTTGTCCAATTGGGTCTTTCAAAATTGGTGATTTATCAATTGCCGATACTAATGCCCCTCCCCACCCGTCGTATTTCCGTTCAGATGGGGTAAACATGTTGAGCGACAAATACGGCAACAGGTTAGCAACATTCAAATACATTGTATGCTTATCAAAGAATTGATTTGCTTCACCACCAATTTTTATCATTCCCCGGTCTTTCAAATAGCTGTACCGAGGGTCACTTAGTAACGCCTTTTCTATTGGCGATTGTTCTTTACTAATTGCGTCCTGGGTAAACTGTACGTTATTGAAAAACGCTGGGTTAAAAGCAAACGTTTTTCCTGTTTTGATATACATACCGTACATGAACGCAGCGAATGGATGACCAATCAATGGTAGGTTTCGTAATACCTTAACGGCGGTCGGCATTGCGTTATAGTTTAGGTAGATTTCATTTGCGACCTCCATTGCTTTATTCCCGTCTATTTTATACCGCCGGATACCATCAGAAACAATTTCTTCCACCATATCTGGTTCGATTTTTACAAACCGAGACAATTTTCGTAATTCTGCTTCGGTAACACCTTCTTTTGCAAGGTACGCAACTGTCCCAAACTTATATGATTGGTCAATTTTTTCATATCCCCCTGCCATTTTATTCAACGACAAATCAAGCCAATATGATGCAGATAGCGGGCCGGACTCTTTTGCCTTTTCTGAAATGCTATTTAGAATTTCACGGCTTCGTTTTGTCCCCAGTAATTCATTTGCTGATAGAGTGGTGTAATCGCTTCGGAGCTGCCCACTTTCTGGAATACTACTGAGAATAGTTTGCCGGGCTGTTTTTGGTGCCTTTTGTACTGACGTCTTTAACGCCGTCATGGCAGTCTGTAACGCCGGGTTGTCCTTACCAGCTCCTTGCCGTACCATATCAGCAATATCTGCCAGCTCCCGGGCAAAGCCGCTGATGACATCATCGTTTTGAATAGTTGCAGTATCAAGAATACCCGTCTCTAACGCATCATTAAGAATAGTCTGCATTTTATCCCGTGCCACCATCAGCCGCGCATCCAGGCCAGTGGTTTGTCTAAATAATTCAGGGTGTTCTTGAAAAACCCGAAGCATATCAGAATTGTCTACCAATTCTGCGACAAATCGTTTTGAAGACTCAAGCCCCATCGAAACTGATGCCGCTCCTTTTACAGCCCGAAGGTATTTTGGGTCAGCTATATTAATACCAGCCATTGACGCCATAACAGGGTTACCAAGTATTGCGTTTGTCCATGCCGATAAACTACCCCCAACAGCGCCCATTTTGAAAAACGCCGTTAGTGTTTCAAGCCCGCCAAGTAAATCAGCCGCAGCTTTTCCAAGCGAGGCTTGTCGCTCGGCCCCGTCTTTTCCTTTTCCAAAATTAACTACAAACTTCTTATCGTTTTCTAAACGAGTCTTCAAAGAATCAAACCACTTCCACCCTGTTTCGCCTACATCCCCGCGCTTGATTATAGCTTCTATTTCTTCCATAAAACCAGAAACATTATATGCCTCTGTTAGTTCTGCCTCTTTTGCCATCCGGTAGGCGTTTTCAACATGGTCTGTCACGACATATGGTTTGAAATTTTCTGCAATCTCTTTAGCTGCTGTCAAGTCTTCTAACTGCTCGGAGGCGACGTCAGCTAATTCATCTGTAACAGTTGCTTGGCTCATTGATTCTGCCACTGGATTTGGTTTTGGAGGCGGGGTAACTTCAGCAGGACCTTTGGCTTTGTTTATATTTGCGTTCATTTTTGCTTCAAGGTGTGCGGTGTATTCAGCTTTTGCTTGAGCCATCGCTTCTTCCCCTTTTGCGCCTTCGCGCATTGCTTTTTGGTAACTAGAAATAAATTTATTTGTTTCGTCTACTGAACCAAAACTTTTTATTAACTGCTCTTTAAGCATAGCTTCCCTATGCCACTTCGCATTGTCGTACGTGAATGCGTCAAGGAATTCACCAAATTTTGGATTTGCGTCTTTTGCGTCAGCCACAAGTTGAGACAGTGATTGTCTCCACTGACTGGGTTTGTTTAAATCATTTAAACGCTTTAAGGCTGACGTGCCAGTGATGTTGTCGTATTGTTTTGATAATTTTACGGAGGCCGCCTCGGCTTTGGTCCCAAGATTAGATACATTGTCCCACCATTTACTGTAAATACGGCGCGGTATATTTGTGGTTGGTATAGCCGCTTTAGCTGCCGCTTCTGGTGTAAGCCGTACCGCGTCGCCAAACTTTTTTGCCACAGTGTTTGCCGCTGTGTTAGCTGCTTTTCCTGTTCCTTTAACTATATTGCGGATTTGCAAACCTGTCTCTAAGAGATTAGACGCCGCCCCCACAGCAGCACCTTTTGCGCCCCCTTTTGCAAAACCATAAAATACTCTAGGGATTAGCGCTGACGTTCCAGCAGTTGCCATGTTAATTGGGTCTGTAAATATGTCGAGAGCAAACCCTAGGGGGCGAGAAACAATTGACGGTAACCCAGCACCTTTTAAGACGTCGCCGAAACCTCTCCCTGCCTCCAAGTTGCCGACTGCTGATTCGGTTAGTGATTTTCCTTTTGCTTGTCCAGTTAAGTAATCAACCGAGCCAGCCACTAAACGCGACGGCGCGAGGATGAAGTCAAGACTGTGACCAATTAGCCCCTTCTTGGGTGCTTCTGTATTTTGAGAAGCCCCTTCTTCGCTGCCGTACCAACGCTTTTTTTTCTCGTCATTAATAACCCTGTCAATATTTTCCTGGGTTTTTAAAAGTTGTTGCTGCCCGTACACATCAGACCGACTAGCAGGCTGGCTACCAGAGGCAGCAGATGGTGAATTTCTTAACGCACCAAGAATTTCATCGCGCTGTTGTTTTAAGCGAGCTGTTTCATCCATATATCACACCAGAATAACAAGGTACTAGGCAAATGTGTTGTCACCCTTAATAACATCTTTGATTTTTGCGTGGTGTTTTAGAAAACGAGAAAGCGTTTGTGTAACTTGAAAACTAACTTTATACGCTTTAATAACCTCCTTTTTTCCTTGACTATTTGCTTTAAGGCTCCTTGTGTTTCTTTTTACTAAATACAAAAAACCAAAATGGGGGAGACGAGCAGACCCGAAAAAAAGCGTCTTTTTGCCGACTAGTCTGATTAATGCAGCATACACTCGCTTCGCGTCATCTGGAGAAATATGCCCTGCTTCTGCTGCTAAATCGTTATAAAATTGTTCTGTATTATTAAAATCTGGGTCTTTACTCATCGACGGCTTCCACGATTGGCGGTAATTCATATTTTTTTATTATTGTAATAATATCTTCTTCTGTTGCGACCGGATGATACACCAACTGGTAATCTTTGTCCCCCCAATATTTTGCCCTGATACAGTCGCACGAACAAAAATGCTTACCAATTATAGTTCTAAATTTTCGGCTACAGTTGGTGCATTTCTCTAGTGTTTGATTTCTATATAGACGTTCAACCCTCCCGCGCTGGGTAGTAAATGGAAGATTTTCGTTTAATAATATTTCTGCTACCGTGGGTGCACTACAATTAAACCAGCTTGCAATTACCCCTACATCCCATTTTGCTAGGTAAAACTCGATGATGGTTGTTTTAATTTTTTTACTGTCATCTGCTTCACTACGAAAAATAGACGAGCCAAAAATTTTAGGAGAAAAAACTTTCATGTCTATATCATACAAAAAAACCAGATGATTACCATCTGGTTAGTTTGTTTATTTTTGGACTAGCGGCAACAATTGCTCTAACACCATCTTAACACCAAGACGTGCAGCGGTGAAAAGCAAGGCAACGAAAGTTCCGTCAGTCAACGATTTGATAGTGAAATTCTCATCAAGCGCAGGGGTAAAAACAATTACAAATGCTGCTAAGAAAGTAACTAAAGACGAAACTGCAAAACGAACAACAACTTCTTTTGGCATATTTTTATAATTACAAATAATATCTAGTATAAATTAGTCCTCATAATCAAATAACGTTTCTGGGTCAGCAGTTCGTTGCCTAAAATTATTTGCATTAATGCCCGTTAAATTAACGTCTCCGACCCACACGTCCCGATGAAGATGCGGCCCATACGACTGCCCAGTATTCCCAGTTTGGGTGACAATATCTCCCTTCTTAAAGGTCCCTAGCTTTGGGCGATTATGTAAATGCACATATCGTTCGGTGAAAAGTGTATCGTTGACCTGATACTGGAAATGGAGATAATTGCCGAGGGTTTTAGTGTACCCGACTGTCGTAACACTACCATCTGCTGGGGCAACAATGTTGGTACCGACAGGACAGCCGTAATCAACACCGATGTGATGCTGGGTTAAGGGGTAGCGAGACGATGGTACACCGTAGGCTTGAGTAATATTATCCCTATAGGGGTATGGAACGGGATGAAAAATTGTATTCCGTGGTTGTGGTTTATTTAATTTCCTTAAGAGGGAGAGGAAAATAATTTGCAATTCTGATATTTTTTTTCTTAGCTGCGCCCGCACTGGGTTAAACAACGCCATATCAAAACTTTGAAATATTCCCTTAATGTCTGGATTTGCTCCGTGGTACTGGTGTGTGCGGTCAGGCTGATTTGCACCTTTAAAATACGCGTGACAAAACTCATGTAATAGCGTTTGAATAAATTGGTTTAGTCGATGTGACCGAATTGTTGTTTCATCAGCCCAAACATACATTTCATTAATTTCGTTAGGGTCATTCCAGTGAAGACCCCTAACATTTGGCTCTATTTTCCATACTTTTCTTTGGTTTTCACTAATATGGAAGGCAACAAAATCGTAACCCTTATCGAACCACGGCTTACTAATTGACTCTATAAAACTATGGTTTATTCTCCCTTCTTTATTAGTCGTAGGCACCACATCTTGGTACGAAAAAGAGATTAAAAAACTACTATTTTTGGTCTGATGGAGCGCATCTAATATTTCTTTTTGTTTACTAGCAAGTGTTTTCCATTGTAAGAATGATGGGTCTGCGGTGACTATTTTAATTTTATGCATAAAGTTTTGTTAGGAACACCCCCCTTAGGGGGGTGCTGTAGTCTGTTAACGGTCTACCAGCAGTGGTATCTGCACTGTGAGACCCTTGTGACGGTCGATAAGAAAGAACGCTTGGGTCGGCTCTTCGTGACCGAACTGCATCCCGTAGGGGGATGTTCCGATGACTGACCCGTTTACAACATACCGAGATGACCGCGATGACGGTATGTATTGGTGATAGTGGCCAATGCACGTCATGTACGCTTCGACCTGCTTGTTCCACACCTGCTCGATTTTTTTTCGAAGCGGTCCATGGATTCCGGCCAATCCCTGGTTATACTTCAGTCCGATGTGCCCGTGGGCAAACCGGATTTTCCGGTTGTACACGTCGATGTAGGTGTTGGCACCTGTGGCGACAGTCACCTTGACTCGTTTGTTGTTCTTGTACCGTGATTCAAGCCAGGTGTACATCAGCCATTCTACAGAGTGCTCTTGTTCTGTCGCCACGTACACCTTTTCCGTCATCCGCGAGTGGTTTCCTACGGAGGTCGGAATGCTGATAGTGATGTCCGGAAGTTCCGCCAGGATATACTCAATCCCGCCGGTGATGATGTCGAGTGACAGTTTGGCTGCCGGCATTGGTGGCATCGCGCACGCCGCCGGCAGTTCTTTGTGTAGGTTGGAAGAAAAGAAGTCTCCGCCCAACCACAACACCAAGTTGAAGATATCAACATCGACCCGCTCTTTTTTTATCATCCTGACGACAAGCTCGAAGAAGCGTGCCGAGCGACGCTTGGCTATTTTTGGGTTGTACTCATTCAAACCGTCGACCTTATGCTTCTCGACGACCTCTTCTACGTGAAGGTCTGAGAAGAGCGCCACCGCGGTTGACTCGCTCCTTGATTTTGTCCGCGGGATAATGATAATAGGGGTCGGTTCGTAATCCTTGAGAACACCGAGATTGCTCAGGGCGTCTTCTTGGAGAACGATGGTATCTTGAAGATTTCGGACCTGCTTCTGGGTATCCGAAAGTTGCTGCTCCATCCTCCGCATCTTTGAGACACTGGGGGGGACTGGTGCTTCTTCTGTTTTCTTCGCCATTTGGTCATCTCCTTTGACATGTAAAGAACCCTCCAACTCAACTATAGTAGAGTACACCCTTGACCTGCCACCTAATAAAAATTTACTATATTGATTTCTTGTGACATAACTCGAAATCATGCTTCTGGTCGTGTGTGGAAATTTTTGTGAGACTAATTGGTGTAACTCAACCTGGGTTAATTTCTGGGGATATTTTTGGACTAGCTCATCTACATAATCTTGATATCTATCCATGTTTGTTATTTAATGTATATATTATAGTCTATTCTATTCTATTACAGTACCGTAAGAAATCCTGTTCGCACCGGCGCAATTCTTTTTGGTACATGGTAAAAAAAGTAAAATTAGACATTTCCTTTAGGAGCAGTTTTTTTTCTGGAGAAGCGAATTCGTAGTAATTTTTTATGAATTTTTTTGCGTGTTTTTTTATAACATCACTGAGTGGTTCTTTTATATTCCAATACTCTACATCATTTAATAGATAGCCATTTTCTACAAAAAAAAGAAAAAACCGCCTTACAAAAAACGCGGTCTTCTTCCCTCTGTTTTTTTTGGTGCACTGCTTGCAAACAAATTTGTTATTGGCGGTATACCGGTACACCTGAAAACACGTCGGACATTCTTTATCCTTCGCAGGCAACACAAACATTTGCACCTCTGGTAATTCTTGGTTCTGCTTGTTCAGCATTTATAAAATATTGAGCGCCGTTTTTGTTTTGTAAATCAAGATGATACTGAGCGTGTTGTTCTGTAGTGTTCAGTACTTCCGTTGTCCTGCCTTGATAATTCCGATAAAGCGTTTTTCCTTCTCTCGATGCCTCTTTAAACCATTCTAAATTATGTGTCATAGGATGTACATGATACAAAAAAACAGCCATATTTTTACATTACAAAAATATCAAAAACCCACCCTTTATAATTGGTGGCTTAGGTGTTTCTATATTAAAAATAGAAACTAGAGTACTATTTTTTGTTGGCAGTTTTTTTTGAATTGATAAAATCTTGCTCGATTGGCGCTCCTGGCGCTCCTTTTTTTCTCATTTTTTCGCCTGAACCTGCTTTGATTCGCCTTAATTTAGCGGCTATATTTGCGTACAATCCTGGTTTATCATTTGACATAACTAGATAATAACAGGCTTCCACTATAACAACGGTGTTTTGGGTTTACCGTACAGCTTTTTTTCGTATGCCCTTTTTAAATAGATAGATATTTTTTCTTTATTTCGCTCGCTCCATTCCTTTTTACTTTTCTTTATTTTTTTACTGTTTCGGTAATAGTACAATACGCGAGTGTTATGGAGCAGCCGCTTCTCTTCTTCTGACATCTCAGAGGGAAATTTATTACTGTCGATACCAGCCATTTCTTTAATATTTACTTTGGTATTTTTTCGACTGACGGCAATGTTCGCGCACCGGCGGGAACACGTTTTCTTGGTAAACGGATATGGTGCTAAAAATTTCGCGGAACACACTTCACATTTTTTTTCTTGTGTTTTTTTGTTGTTATTTTTTTCTAATTTTGGCAGTCCGTATTTTTTGAACAATATGTAAATATATTGGGTCGTGCACTTATATTCCTGAGCTAATCTAATTACTTTTTTTGAACGCGTAATATACAGTTTATAGATTTTTCTGACATCTTTTTCTTGCATGATATGATGTTATCATATTAATAATTAAATATCAACTGCTCCGCGGGTAGGATTCGAACCTACGACCAAGTCGTTAACAGCGACCTGCTCTACCACTGAGCTACCGCGGAAGATGTTCCGCAGGTACGAATCGAACGTACATATGGAGATTATGAGCCTCCCGTCTTGCCATTAGACCACTGCGGCAATATTATTATATCACAAATACCCTATGTGTATTCTGATAAATACGGAGAACGGCCTTGCAGAGCCGTTTTTCTATTTAGAAAACCGCCTCCCCCGAGAGGGAAGCGGTCATTGGTCAGAGTGAAGCACCGAAGCCTTGACGGAGGTACATCACACGGTAGGTCTGCCCAGGAGCCGCGGTGTTGCGAATCTCCTGCACCACGCCGT
>Ga0210043_1000117_pt1 | contig 88464 bp, 110 predicted proteins | sample CryGeymet201501t_FD_183990 | JGI IMG/M metagenome (GOLD analysis project Ga0210043, IMG submission 183990) | Groundwater microbial communities from Crystal Geyser aquifers in Utah, USA - Crystal Geyser metaG 2015-01t (SPAdes) (version 2) | ecosystem: Environmental > Aquatic > Deep subsurface >... | reverse complement strand
TTTAGCCTTTTCAGCATCTGTAACATATCTTTTATCTAAAGAATCTTGAATGTCAGAAGTAAATGCATCACTTCCACTTGTTACTAACCCATTAGAATCATAAACTATTTTAGTTTTTGCAGCACTTGCAATTGGCCCGTTTTTATCTAATTTAGTATCTTGTAAAGTTTTACCCATATTAGCTGATAAAGCTTCTGTAGTACTTATGGATGTAAGTGTATCGTTTACTATTGTAGTTGTTCCTGCCTCTAAGAGAACTAAATCAACGTCTGCTATTCCGCCAACATAGTGGTATAGTGTTGGTGTACCCGTAATATAGTTGCCTGAACCATCCTTAGTACCATCAGGAATGATAACAACTTCCATGCCCACGTGTCTGTCATTAGTTCCTAGGGCTGCATTTGCTAAAAGAACGCTATCATAGGGGCCTCTTCTCTTATCTAACTCTTCTCTTGATGAACTCTTAAACCCTGTTATAATTTCTATAGCCATTATCTTATATTTTAGAAGTTGAACTGAAAGGTTTGGTTAATAGTTGTAACCGAGTTAGACCTGTAAACATTGTAACTCTGTGTATAGTTAGAGCCTAAACCTGTACTTGTAACATCATAAGTACTTTTCGTAAAAGATGCTGTTACATTGAACCCATTACCATCTAAGATAGTAGTCAAATTTCCATAAGAAGCAGGATAAGCAAAATACAAATATTGATCTGTTGCATTTAATGCTACTGATTTATTTGATTTTTCTGTTAATGATTTTGTCAAAGTTGTATAAACGCCTGTCCCAGCAACTAAAGCTGAGGCAGATACTCCATAGAAGAAAGGTAGCATCCCTACTACAGTTAGAGTGTTTACTATGTTGCCTACTCCTCTATATGCATCAAATATTGTTGATGCATTGCCTCTACTGTCATAGTAGATCCCACTACCAGCACCATAGCCCTCTGTTACAGTCCAAGTATTGTTGCCTAATAGTGCTGGTGTGTTTAGTATGCCTGTCACAGGGTCTATACCTGTACCGCTATATACTTTAGAAGTACTAAGACCAGTTAAGTATACATCTGGGTGTGCATCTTTGCTATCTATAATGCCTCTTGTAAATAAAGAAGATAGCGTTTGAGTTAGTTGTGTACCAAGTTCTATAGAACCTGATATCCCCGTAAAGGATAAACTGTTATCAGTTTTGGTAGGCAATACAAGAGGGGCTGCTAATATTGCATCTAGAATAGCCTCTACTGTAGTACCAACAGGAAAAGTATCATTCGTGGCTACACCACCTACTGGAGTTGCTGCGACTATTTCTGAAACTAAGTTCCCACCACCTACTTGTGACTTTAAAATACTCCATGGTATGTGTCTAGCAGCTCCCCCTACTACTGAAACTATCTTAGTGGTATCCACTGGTGGGTCCTCTTGTATAGGAGCTGAAATTTTACTAGAATAACTTGTCATCTCTTTTCTTTCAAATTGTTATTATCATCCCTCCCCAGTTATCATAGACTAGTGAGTTGTTAAAGTCTGTAGAATCTCCTCCAAGATATGTCCCTAATAGAAACCCATTGGGGATTGCACCATCTACTACATCACCAATCTCTAAAGTACAGACATTAATAGGGTCTGTATTAGTTATACTCTTGTATAATAGAAACTTTAAGTTGTCTATTAATATGGTAGGGACCTTTATTCCTGTTACTGCCATTTTAGAATTCTTTAATTAAGCAATATGATACTCTCTTTTGTTTCTCTTCTTATATTTTTTGAACAACAAGAACTGTTACTCTTCCAGCAGCACCAAAGGTTACAGCTGATAGATCTATTACTAAGTATCTACCTGTGATATCTACTAACCCAAAAGCACTTGTTTTAGCACTCTCTGTAAAGGCAACAGTTGTAGTAGCCCCTGGGATAACTACTCCAGGACCATTAACTGTATTTCTCTGTTTAAGAGCGCCATTACCAACAGCGCCTGTCCCAGCACCACAAAAGACCTCTATAGAAGCTTTGGAGAAGCCTAACATGTCTACTACTAAGTCTGGGAATGCTTTGTCTAAAGCTAGGTCAAACTCAAATCTAACCTCTCTCCCACTTACATTACTATCTGATGATTCTCTAGTTTGTTTCATTGTCTTCTAACTTTGTATAAAAATAAAAAAAAACTACTAAATTAGTAGCTTTTCCTCTGTATGTTCTTTTTAGTCAACTTCTGTGCCTATACTAACAACTCATCTCTAGCCTGCTTACATGTTGATACTGTCAGGCATAGATTTGTCTCATCATATTCTTTAAATACTGTGTGTCTATATGAATGACTATTAATTAGATTAGTTATAGAGCTACTCTCTAATTGCCCAATCATGTTTAAGTAACTCTTTTCTAGACTCTTTGTGGTAGAAAATGTTTTATTAGCACTCTGGCTGTCTAAAACTAGATTCTGTACAACTATAACACCTGTAATACTTACCTGTATCATGTCTATCTTAATACTGTTTCCAATATCAACTGAAATGGGATTTGAATTTTGGACCTGGTCGGTGGTAAACCCGTACTCAGTGAAAGCACTTAACATAAATGCTAACATAAAGACTCTAATGATTGATTTCATGCCCTAAATATAATATAAACTAACAATTCTATGACTACTCACTTTAACTATTTTCTATGTTTCTCGTGATAGTGTGGTTTATCAATGTAAGATAGTTCTTATTCTCTAGAACCTTCTGACTCAATATCTCTAACATCTTCTTACCCTTTAGCAGTTCGCCACTTGATACTTCTTGATACTCAATATCTTGTATTGGCTGTTCTATTTCATGCATCTTCCCAATTGCTGTCCAATCATAGACCATTTGTGATGGGTAGAGAGGTTGTTCCTTTAAGTCCTCTAAACTAGTAGTCTCTACTCCACTAAACTTTGCATAGATTGATGAGTGTAGTCTCTCCAGAATGGTAGAGGGATTTACTTTCAAAGAAGATGCTACTCTGCCTACTATAATTTCTAAAATAGGTAAGTTTTTTAGTATGTCTTCTTTTATAGTTTGATTAATTGTAGCCTCTATTCTACCACTTATATGATGTTCAATCTTCAATGTTGGATCTTGACACTCTTCTTTGATTATCTTGATAGTTTGGATTAGCTGTATGTAATCTAGTCTATTCTTTCCCTCCTCCAGATATATCCCTTTTCTGTCAAAGTATAGTTCCTGTAACTCCTCTAATCTGCCTCTTCTATGTGATAACTTTAGAGCACTCCACTCTGTCTTGTACTCTTCCTTTTTCTTGTTAATTTCTCTCTCATAGTCAACTTGGAATTGATTTAGAGGGTGTCTATTTATTTCCATCCCCCACTCTCCTGTTACTATCTTATAGACCTGATCTGTAGAAAGAAAGGAGCCAAAAAGTTCTATCAACTCTAGAGACTTAGATCTTAGTAGTTGGTTTGATTCTGAACCCTGTTTCTTAGGTAAACTGATAAAGGCATCTCTCCCTGCCCTAATAATTGCTCCTCTAAGATTTTTATACTCTTGAAATATATCTCTCAACTCCTCCTGTTCCTCGTGGTCTAAGTGCTCTATCAACTTTGTAAAGTAATCTTTTGGCATCATCATAGATTTCCCTAACCTAATGGGATCCATGGATGGGTCTGTAGTAGTAACTTCTGCTTTAAGTATTAGTGGGTTGTTTTTGAGCTTAACATATGTGTCATAAGCTTTTTTATTCTTTATATTCTTCATTCTAGCCTGGGGTTTAATTTATTCTTCTAAGTTTTACACTATCCCATCTCCCAATTGGCATATCTTCATTGACTAGTATATCGATTCTATTGGTATATCTCTTATTCATCTTATCCTGTACAGTATAGACACCATCATAGTCAGTGCCTTCAACTAGTACTTGAGTACCATTAGGGAATTGAGTTAGTAGATCTCTGGATACTGCAACTATCTTATGCTTAAAGGGATTCAGAGAATCAATACAGTACATAAAAGCTGTATGAAATGGGTCCTCATTTGTTTGAGATCTTACTGCACTATAGACTGTGGCAGTTACTTCAACAGCATCACTAACAATATCTTCAAATACTGATTCAGGAGATGGTGCATAAAGAGTTCGGGCTACTAAGAGAAATACTAAAGTGGTCAACTCTTTCATAATAAGAATACTAAAACATTCTATATACAATCACACAGATCCAGCCTATAATAGACCAACAGATTACTGACCCTACAACTAAAAATATTAGTCCGCCTAAGCAACTTCTATTTTCGCGTTCTTTACTATAATACTCTTCTTCTGATTCAGTCATACTATTTAATTTAATTGTTTTCATACTATTTAATTTAATTGTTTTCATAACTAGTCTCTAGATAACTAGTACTGAAGTTTCAGCTAAGACTCTATCCAGTACTTGTTGTTCAATGATACTCTTAAGAAGAGCAGCCATTCTATAGTTCTCCTCCTCTATAGCCATAAGCAAGTAGGGATATAGTCTATCTCTTCTACAGAAGTGTGTTGAATGTGTCCAGCTAAGTCCTCTATTAGATGAGGTCGTCCCACATCTACCACAAGTAACTTTAGTCGTCTCTAGCCTTGGAGATGGGAGTAGACCTATATTAATAGTCTGGTCCCCACACTTCTCACAGAAACTAACAGCACATACCACATAAGTACACCCTATCACTCTAAGCTGACTACTAGGATCTAAGGGATTCTTAGTTGATAGAGATACTACTTTCTCCCCTACTCTAAACTTGTCTGTTTTCATCTTCTATAAATATTCTGCTAATCTCTTAACCCACTTAGGGTCGTTTAGCTTGTTGTGTAATGATTCTAACTCATGCTCGAACTTCTCTCTAGTCTGGCCTATAGCCAATTGACTCTCTGGGACTCTAATAGTAGCATAAGCTTGTAGAGCCTGGAATGGCTCTTCAAACTCTATTACTGTCCCTACCTTCATAGTGTTGTCTTTGTAATTATACTCACAAAGATATAAAATACCTAAAGTATTCTCTTGAATCTCATTCCCTAAAAATGTTTTCATGCTCTTCTGTATCTATAACTGTTAATAGTCTGTTAAGCTATTCGTCCCTGTAAAGCTATCATCTCTGTAGTTACAGTAGTCTTTCTTTTTATGACTCTCTTATTAGAAAGTTTTACGTCTTGTAGTAGAGAAAATGTTTCTCTCCCTCTAAACCCACATACTCTACCCTTCCCTTCCTCTAATGATAGTTGGGCAGAACCTACATACTTATTGTTCACTAGATAGTCTACACTATATGCGAATATATGAAATATCATAATCTTATTTCTTTCATCTCATCTATCTTCTTCTCCAGTGCCTCTATCTTAGAGATCACCTCCTGTATACTACTACACTCTAAGTTTATCTGTAGTGCACAGTACTTCTTCAAACAAGCTTTTACATCTGTATAGAACCACTGATCAAATACTTGTATAGGATTGCCTGTCTTAGGGTTCACTTCCCCTTTCTTATCTAGTATTAGAGAACATCCTGTTGTTGATGTTTCCACTCTATAACTCTCATCTATTTTAATTGATCTGCTCATAGTTTCTATTTTAATACTTTGGTATACTCTGTCTTTGTCTTTCTATTTTCTTCTATACTATGTCTGTCTAAGAATCTGATTCTCTATCTCTAATATCCTGTCTACTAAGTGTTTCTAACAACTGTGAACACTCAAACCACAACGTGTTTGCATTTCTGTTGTCTCTTATACTTCTCATACATTTCGTGTATTCTCAACTTAACCAATGCTTGTATTTTGTAATCATTGAAATGCTTAAACTCTGGCTCTGCTCTTGTTTTGCATATTATTTCAACTTCCTCATTCAATAAGAATGGGTGTCCGTGCCATAATTGATAGGCTTTGTCTTTTAACGTGAGTAAAAGCGACTTATAGTAACATCTAAATAAGATGTGCTGTCTTGTTCTTCGTTTGACAATCTTTTGATAATAATCTGTGTTCACTTTTCCTTTCTCCATAATTCTTGACTTTAACTACAATCTGTAGACTCAAGCTCCCGATACTTTCTATTCATTTCAAATAGAAGTTCGGGGTCTGTAATGTCTTTGATATTTACTTCAATTTGTTTTCTCTGTTCTAAATTACTCAACTTCTCAAAATTAGTTAGCATTCATTTAATATATCAACAGCTATATCAGTTTTTGCATTCTTTCTAGTGCCTCTTTTTTAGACTCTCCCTTCCCTTCAACATAGTTGTCACTAAACTTAGGGTCAAAGGGACTTAGTGCTCTACTTTTCTCTAAATTATCTGTCTCTATTATGGGAATTGGCATCCTACACCAAAACACTTCTCTCTTCTTTGAGTACACCCAGTAAACTTTATCTACTGATATCCCAATACTTCTATCAACATGAACTCTACTCATCTTTACCAAACTTTTTGTTTAATTAATACTGTCTAAGTAAACTTGATATCGTCTGGCGTACTCTACTTCACTGTCAAAACTCATCTCTCTATCAGCACCATTCTCAGCAAGTTCAATATCAATCTCTCCCTGTCTTATACTAAGCCATTCATCAAATGTTACTGTACTCTTATCACACTTCTGCTTTCCTTCTGATGCTCTATAACCAGCATAGAAGGCTATCTCTAAGAGCATACTTGGTTCAAAGTTCTCTTTTTCTCTCCAGTCTCTATATGCCTGTTTCATTTCTCGATTTCTTTCTTCTGTTTCTTAACTCTTCATGACTAATACAATTCTGACTCATTAAAGCTGTCCCTACCTCGCTAAATGAATTAGCTCTTTCAAAACAGGAGTTGATATAGTCTTTGATTTGTTCTCTATTGTCTGTTTTAAAGTACCCTTTACTAGTGGCAACTAGATTGGGGACTAAATTTTTTACTCTTATATAGTGATAGAGTTTTCTCATTCTTGGGCCACTTACTTTTGCTACTTTCCCTTTCTTAGAATAGATTCTGTATTTAACTAAATACTCATTCATCTTCTCTATCATCAACTTCATATTCACAAGTTCATTAGGTTCTTTCCTTCCCCAAGATACCACTACTAGAGGAATCAAAACATTCTTCTCAAAAGTAGTAGGCTCATATGTAAGTGGTACAAACCCTGTTACTGACATACCCTTCTATTTAAGTCTATTCTTCTTAAACCTTTATCAAAGTTCTTTAGATCATCCTTTGCAAACTGATTACTACTAGTTTTATATCTCACTGTGTAGTACCCTCTTTCTTTCTCCCAATCACCAACCTCTTTCTTTACATCTGTTAAGTCTTGTACTAATCTATCCTGTGTTGTAGGCGAAGCTGATTGTAGAACACTTCTTGGTATAACTAGATAAGGGTTCTGTTCTGATAATAGAGTCTCTACTCCGACTAATCTTCTTTCTGAACAAATCTCAGAATTTATGCTCACTTTCATTCTTCTCTTTAGCCATAAAGCATAGTTAGGGACTGAGAGATTCATGTTGCCTAGATTTCTAACACTGTTGTTAAAGTCTTCTTGAAGACTTATTGTCTGATGGGGCAATAGAAGGGAGAGTCTCTCTTCTAAAAGTAATTCTAGCTTCTCTACTATCCTTCTATTCTTAACTATAAGCATAATTGCTATGAAAGATACTACTGCTAAAGCTACTGCTAAAGCTACTGCTACTCTGTTTAAAAACAACTGTTCCATGATATTTAATTTAATTTAATTGTTACTAGTTTAAACCCAAGAGGTATAAAGACCCCCTCTGAAGACATCTTGGGTTTGTAAGTATTTGCATTCTCTCCAGAATCAAAGAACTTGGCATTTTAAGGAGGCATTGGTAACCTCTGAAGAAGTGTCTGCCGACACTATACTTTTCTTCTTACAAATGATACACTCTCATCTCTCTCTACTTATCTTTAAACAGGTCTTCATACTTAAAGCTATTACTCATACACCAGTCCTGTAAAGTCTTCTTTTGTCCCCATGTTAGAACTGAGTCCATAGTGTCTAGCCTACTATCATTTGGGGTACAGTTTCCCAGCACTTTAGTCTGTTTATCCGTCCAGGTTAACAATCTAACCCACCCTAACTTATGTAGAGCTACATGTGGGTAGGCATTAAATGGACTCTTACATATCTTTTCAATCCTATCTAGGTAAAGTCTAGTCCCATACTTAGTCTCAAAATATTCATAAGCCCATTCATCATGACACATGTACTCTACTTCTATAAACTGTCCTGATGGTTTTATCCAAGCATTTGCTTTTCCTTGTAGTTTCATTATCTTATTACTGAAATTCTCTGTAACTGTGTTTGTTTCTCTCCTCTATACTCTGTATGCTTCACTGTGCCCTTAACTGTTGTGAATCTCTCTTCATCTAATACTGGAGGAGATCCACCTAGATATTTGTACAACTTGTTATCACGGCTTTGATAGGTGATGATATAGAATTCACCATAGTCACCATCAAAACTTCTACTGTCAATCTCTTGTAATTCAGTGCTGATTCTCTCTTTATCATTGTGTAAGTACCCGCCTTGTAATGAATCTATAAGAGCTTGTTTTCTCTCTCTCTCTATTAGAGAGTCTCTATACTTAGGGGAGACCCATTCTCGTTTGTAATGAACTAACATTCCCAGCTCAATCATTCTTCTCCTAGCATATACTATTGGCCTTGCCCATTCAGGCCTAACTCTATTCTCCCCTTCAAATACTATTTCTTTCTTCAAGTATAGACACCAAAGAGCTTTTCTCTCTCCTTCACTAGCTTCTTTATCATCTGTCCCATCAACAAGTTTTCTAATATCACCAAGTTTTCTAATATCACCAACTCCCCATCTATGAATATTAGATGGAAACTCCCAATCAGGCCTATCTGTTCCCTTCTCTCCTGTAGTATAAAAGGATACACTTCTACCATATAACTTTAAGTCTGGTGTTAAGTTAGTGACCCCAAACCTAGCAGCCTTAATCTTGGCTTGTTCTTCATCTTTTGATAAATTCTGTAAGTAAAGATAGTCAACTCTCCATTCGAAGTCAAATTTTTCAGCTCCGTAATAGTGTTTGTATTCTTCTGAGATATCCCAGAGGGTAAAGTACTGTGTGGCAAATCCGATTCTTTTCATGATGATATATTAAAAAGTTTTACAGTATAAAAGTATAAAATTTATACTTATCATCAAACTTTATTTTAATATTTTTTTAAAAATAATTTAAAAGGGACAGTCATCACTCTCTTTACCTACTCTCACTCCCATTTCTACTGTAAAAATATTCTTCCCACTGATATCTCTATCTCTCCACTTTAAGTACTTTTCTATATTATCCGTATTGGTTAGTGCCTGTATGTTATCATAGGTGTAGCCTCTATTCTCCACTATTCTATCAATATGCAAAGAAAACTTTGTTACGCCCTTTCTTTGCATATACTCAGTCTCTTTACAAAACTGTAAAAACTCCTCAAAAATTAGAGAAAATATCTTACTATACTCTTCAACTCTCAGTAGAGATTGAAAGAATGCTTCATAGGTATCATCATTATACAAATGTCTCTGCCTTGTAGTGTAGTTAATCAGTTTCTCTCGAAAGACTCTTCCAGTCTGTTTAATATCTCTAAGCCAAAATTTCTCAGCCCCTGTTTCTTCTAGTTTATCAATAGTATCAATCAATATAGTAGACTGTAGAACTATGTTTACAACTTGTTCTCTTATTTCAGTTTCTGACATCTCTTACAATTAAAAAGTTATCTCTAGTACTCAGCTGAATCTAACTGTAATACATAGTCTTCAAATGTAGCTATATCAGCTGAGGCATATGGCCCATAAATAGTAGTTGTACCATCTGTAAGTACAATATCAATTTGTCCACTAATAAAAGCTCCTGTTACACCATCATTTACTTGAGTTACTGTATAAGATACTATGTGTTTTATATTGAATCTCTTAGATTCATCATTGCCTAATCTTATGAATGCTTTTGCCATATTATTGTTCTTTAACTGGGGTTACTTACGGAATTACTTGAATGCCTATTGATACAATTGGTTTTCTTGTAGTTTGATAAAACACTACAATAGATTTACTTTGAGTTCTTAGCTCCTGTTGTAGAATAGTAAAGTCTTCTTTCTTAAGTCTAATATCTACAATTTTCCCTCTTTTGATATCTTCTGGGGGAATCTTTCGATATCTATCAGTGATATACCCCCAATTCTTACTTAGAATAAGATCTAGAGACTTATGTTCTGTTGGTTTGACTCTAAATACTGTTGAGTGACTCCCTTTAGTAAAGTAGAGTTCTAGTTTCTTGTCTTTTTTCATAATACTTATTTTAGTCCAGTTGAAAGTTTAGCTTTGATAATAGGGTGGTATTGATACTCAAGTAATCTAAACCACTCAGGGTCTAGAGAAGAAAACTTCTCTACATCATCAATATCCTGTCTCTCAGAGAGATGAATAAAGTCTCTATGAAACTCTAATCTAGGTAGTGGGCATGGTTTTCTACTAATTTGTTCTACTACTGCTGTGATATGATTGTGATATATGTGTACATCCCCGAATGTATGTATGAACTTCCCTGGGACCATGTTGACTATTTTAGCAATAATCTCGATTAGTAAGGCATAGGACGCTATATTGAATGGCACACCAAGTATAGCATCTGCACTTCTTTGGTATAACTTACAATCAAGATAGTATTTAGGCGGGTTATAGGCTTTGAATATATCTTCGTAATTGTTGTTGTAACAGACTTCTCGAGGAACATATTCAAGTCTTTCCTCATCTGTTAATGGTCTAGCATTGAATTGAAACAAGGCATGACACCAGTATAATGCCAAGTCTTGATCATGGACTGGGTCTATTGCTGTTACGATATGTCTTCTAGACTGTGGGCTATCTCTTAGTGAGTGAATTAGATTAGCTATTTGATCAATACTTTGATACTTAACATCTATCATATCCTCTCCTGATGAGTAGACTCCAGTTCGTACTGCTATCTCTTTCTGGGTTTCCCAGTCTCTCCAAACTTTCCCATACTGAAACCCACAGTCGCCTAATGTATAGTTAGGGATAACACTGTTCCCTTCTTCCGTTATAGGAGAGGTCTTACCACTCTTAATAATACTAATAAAATTTACAAAAGAAATAGGAGATGGCTTCTGAGTATACTCACTTAATCTCTTTAGATAGTAGTTATAGGCATCTTCATTCCAGATATTACAACCATGATCCACTAGATATTTGATATTAGTGCTCCCTCTTAAGAACCATACTAGTTCGGTAACTATACCCTTCCAGTACATCTTCTTAGTAGTAACTAGAGGGAAACCTTTTTGTAAATTAAATTTTATTTGAGGGCCAAAGAGAGATGTTGTATCTGGCATCCCTTCTCTAGCTGCTGGCTTATCAATGCCATGTTTACTTATTTTTTTTACTAGTTTTAGATACTGTTTCATTTACTATTCAATTTTAGTTGTTCAATTTTATGTTCAAGATACCACTGTGCCTTCTTAAGATCTTCCAACTCTTTTGATGGGTCTTTCTTCCCCGCTCTAGCAATATACTTAACAGTATTCCCCAGAGAAAACCCTAATCCCCAGGCATCTATTACCTTAATTGCCTCAAAGGGATTGTCTTCACCTCCGTAGTGTGCTGGGTGCCCTACCTCTTTACTACTACTTTCTGCCAAAATTATCTACTATTTTATTAAAAATTATCTACTATTTTATTAAAAATTCTCTACTCTACTCTCAAGAATTGATGGGTATAGAATATCTATACTCACTCCCAATGTGGGATAGGTGCTCCTCTTAAGTAGAGGTAGAGAATTTAAGGTAAGAGCTCCAATATTTCCTGACAGAAACTTCTTCCCAATGTCAGTTAAGTGAGAGGTTTCCTTCTCATCTCTTACCCTTTTATACTTACTAGTCTGAATAGTCTTCCATGTACTTAGTAATTGAGTCTTCAATTAAGTCTAACATAGACATCCCTGTCAACTCTGCAAAATCTTTAATAACTGGCTTAAAGCTCTTTCTAACCAATAAATTCTCATACTTTTCATCAGTAACTGGTGGCTTCTCTATTCTGGTGGTAGTAAATACTGTCTTGTCTATGCTTAACCCTCTTACCATAGCCTTGGTTGTAGGCGATAATTTAGTAATATTGTAACCATAGTAGATTGACTTGTCTACCTCTAGCCCAAACATTTCTGCTATCTCCTTAAACTTCCTGTTATGATAACCATCTTTAGAAACATCTTTAATATTCTCTTGAAAACACTTCAAGTGTGACATTTCATGTAATAGAGTATTTACTAGTTCTTCTTCTCCACCTGTAGAAAGTGTTTCAGCTGAAATATTAATCTCATCATAACTTTTCCCTTCAGAGTTCCACTGATTAGGTATAAACCAACCCAGTGACTGTTTTCTTCTCCCCCTAGTTTGAATAGTAATAAGTATGTTTGTTGGAAGAGAGCTACCTGTGAACTGTTTATTAAAGAAATCAAATAATCTCTCCAGTTCTTTGATGGCCCTTCTATACCTATCCTCTACGGGACTAACTTTGTCAGATAATGTTACTGTCACTATCTTCTCACTCTCAATAATCTGTTCTCTACTATTGTCTAACATAATAACGATTTTTAATTAACACGGCTTAAAACTAAGTATAATTTTTATACTTACAAACTTTACTATTTATTTTTTTTTTTAACCACATTTAGAACTCCCACAGTCTAGACACTTACTACAGCCTTCTAGAAAAATAACATTCGTTCTATCCCCTGTACAATCTGGGTTTGTACAAAGAACTGTTGATTGACTACCATTAACAATATATGTTTTTAGTATTCTACCGATTGCAGCTGTAAAGCTAAACATATCACTCTTTGATTTCTCTAACTGGTCTACTATTCTTACAAGAGGGACACCATGACTGAGAGAAACTGATATCAATCTACAAATAGCAGTCTGTTCGTCTGTCATCTTATCTGTTAGAATTCTATGATTATGTTTTGCCCCATTTGTTTTCTTGAAATAATACTCACCTCTATCTCTTCTAGTAATAATGCCTTGTCCTGTTAAAGTAGTTCCTGTATACCCAAACACTTCATAGGGCTTATCTTCTATGGTGCCAACAAAGATGCTAAACTCAGTCCCTTTAACAGAGGTAACATAGGCCATACCATCTACCTCTTCTGGCCTCTTAAGCAGCTCTTTCTCCTTAAATACCTCTTTCTCCTGGCTATCACTAGCTACTAGTATTCCACTTCTAGACCCATCACGATAAACAGTAATACCCTTAAGACCTCTTTTCCAAGATTCGATATAGATATCCCCTACTAAACTAACTGGGACATCTTTTGGTAGATTAATGGTTGAACTTATTGAATGTGTTGTGTACTTCTGTACTAAAGATTGCAACTCTACTCTCTTCTTCCAATTAATTTCAGATGCAGTAGATCCGGCATAGGGACTCTCATTAGTGTCTGTCTTACCTGTTATCTGTTTCCAGTCCTCTAACTTAGGGTGAACAACTTCAAACTCTTCAAAAGAATCACCTGTATTATCAGTAAAATCTATATTGGCATTCTTGTCTTCTCTATTTACTTTTCTTCTTCTCTTGTAGGATAGCAAATAAACTGGTTCAATCCCTGAAGAGGTTTGAGCCAACATACTTAAGCTCCCTGTGGGTGCTACTGTACTGATTGAAATATTTCTACGACCATATACCATCATTCTTTTATAGATGTCAGGAAACTCTCTCTCCATCATCTTTATGAACTCTGATTGATTCTCATACAGTGGATCAAATCCCTTGAACTGCCCTCTTACCACAGCCATATCAATACTACTGTCAAACTCTCCTCTTAACTTAGTTTTCATAATCTCATCAACTACTAAAAGAGCTTCATCCCCATCAAACTTCTTGTCTAAAGCTGCTAAGGTATCTGCCAGTGCAGTAAAACCTAAGCCTGTTCTTCTCCCTTCTCTACCACTTCTGTATAATAACTCCCAGATACTTAGTTCTGTTCTCTTTATCTCTTCAGGTTCCTTGTCACTACAAATCTTCCTCATTATAGATGCCACTGCTCTAAGCTCTAGGTCTACTAGATCATCCATTAGTCTTTGTGATTCATAAACTACCTCATAGAACTTAGAGTAGTTAAAGCTAGCTTTATCAGTAAAAGGGTTCTCAACAAAACTATACAAGTTTATAGCTATTAGTCTACAACTATCACCCCCTTGCATTGCTATCTCTGAACAAGGGTTAGTAGAATCATTCTTATAACCTGGGTATATCGAGGAGGTTGAATACTTATGTTGTCTATCCCAGAATATCAAACCTGGTTCAGCTGTATTATGTGCACACTCTATAATAGTACCCCACAACTCTTTGGCTCTAATTACTTTGGTGTATATTGGTTCTTTACTGTCTATTGGGAAACGTAATGTAAAGTCTTCATCCTCTACAACAGCCTTCATAAACTCATCTGAAAGCCTCAATGAAATATTAGCTCCAGTCACCTTGGTTAAGTCTTGTTTTATAGTTACAAACTCTTCGATATCAGGGTGGGCTATATCCATTGTCAACATCAAAGCCCCTCTTCTACCATTCTGGGCAACTTCTCTAGTGGTATTGCTAAATCTGTGCATAAATGAAACAGCACCTGTAGTTGAGCCTGATGAATTCTTAACAAAGCTACCACTTGGTCTAAGATTTGACAAATCAACTCCAACGCCACATCGTCTTTTAAACAATTGTGCCAATTGTTGATCTGTATGAAAAATACCCCCATAAGAATCATAGACTGGAGGAACTACTACACAATTTGAAAGAGATGCCATCATATCACTATTACCTAAAGAAGACATAACACTACCCTGTGGTATAGCATACTTAAAGTCTTTAAATAGTTGATAGATTTTCTCTCTTGTTAGTAGTCTTCTCTCTCTCCCATATTGTGATAACTTTTCCCCGTGTTTTATTTGAGTAATGCCATCATCTCTTGACCACATCAGTTCAACACTCCCAAATTCCTTGGACATTCTTCTGTGCATATCATCAGGGGTCTTTTCTGAAAACTGCCCTTCTTTTGTTTTCATTGCATACTTGTTAATCCAAGTAGTAGCTGCTAGTTCATCACCTCTAAAGTACTTTAGTGTCTCCTCTAACACTTCACTATATGTGAAAGTAGTTGGCACTTTTGATTTCTCTGTCATATTTAATAAATTTATAAAGATAGTGTCTATGAAGGGCTTGAACAGTAAACTAGTCTTTTCTTTGCTCTTGTAATTGCTACATATCTTAGATTTTCCTCTTGTGTTTTCTGGTCTTCCGTTATTGCATACTTAGACGGTATAAGACTGCTATCCATAAAGTATACAGTGTCAGACTCTAGACCCTTAGCTTTGTGTATAGTGGAGAGTATTGTCCCTGTCTTAGTGTCATCACTAAACATAGATTCTAGACTAGATTTTATTTCTGCAACTGTATAATATTTTCTAGAGAAAACTTCAATAATCTGTATCTTTTCTTGAAAAGAAACATATTTTGGGTGTTTCTGCCCATTTTCAATCCCTAACTTCTCTAAATCTTTCTGAATACTCTCTAGCTTACTCTGTAATTCTGTCATTAGTTGACTTGAAAAGGCTACTTTGTATTTAGATACTAAATTTATTAAATTCTGGCCTATATCCTTCCCTTTTACATAAGCTCTTTTCCCTTCTTTTAGAAACTCAAAGTAAGTCTTTACAAGTGGTGCTGTATTTCTACAGAGAATCATATCTCCTTCTCTAGCATCTAACACATCTCCCTCAAACTCTACAGAACCTTGTAAGTTACCTTCAAATGGTTCCATAATGTTGTAAACTGTATTAGCATGTTTTACGATATCTGTACCACATCTATAGCAAACTGATAGTGGCAATTCTTTTACATTTATCTTATCAAGAAATCTATCAAAAGACTCAGATGATGCCCCAGAAAAGCCATAGATGCTTTGTTTCCTGTCACCACAAGCCACAAATCTATTATCTCTAATCACTTTATCTATCAAAACATGTTGTGCCTCATTCAAGTCTTGACACTCATCTATAAAGGTTACTTCAGGGTTAGGCAATACTATCTTGTTATTTGTGGCTGAGAGATAGATCATATCTGTAAAGTCAATCTCTCTTGGCTTCTCATTATACTTTGTAGACAATATATGAATGTCTAGAACTTTTACAATTGTATCTCTTTCATAGTCTATCCCTAATATATCACAAACTTCAATTAGATCTCTACCGCTAGTACACATCTTCATTCTATATAGATTATAGAGGTCTTTTATCGAGTAAACTAACTGCCACCAGTTCTTGTCTTTTCTTTTATTTTGTTTCAGCCTTGACTTCTCACTGTCACTTTTATCACTTTTATCAATCATCTCATCAGTCCACTTATCAAAGAACTTATCACAGAAGTTAACTGTTTTATTTTCATTCACCTTAAGATTCCCAAAGTGTTGAACTAAACCTCTCATCCCCATACTATGAAGTGTCATTATCTTCACTCTAGGTATATAGCCTACTTTCTTATCTAAGTCCTCTACTATTGACTTATTAAAAGCTAGATATATCCCACTTGTCTTAACTTTTCTTAAAAGCCCTAGAAGTGTTGTTGTTTTTCCTGAACCAGCTACGGCTGATATTAGAAGATTATCTGTTCCTTGTGTAAATTCTCTATCAATCTCTACTTGATATGTTGATGGTATAAAACTCATTATTCAGTACTGTATTTATCAGCTATTTGTTTCAGCTTTTCTCTATCTCTAGCCTCTCTCTATTGTCCTTGCTAAGTTTTGCATCTCTAAACCACCTTTTCATAATAGTCTTTGGCTAAATACTGGTGGCACTCTCTTTATCATATCTCCTGAGTAGTGAACAATAGTTACATTCATGTCTTTCAACTCCTCTACTACTATTTCTTTCACTTCTCTCCAGTCATCTCCACCAATACCACAACCAATTAATGGTAAACCAATACTCTGTCCTGAAAACATCATGTTCACTTTTACTAAACATAATCTTAGAGCTGAACGAGATAGATTTCTACCTGGAAATAACTGTATGTAGAGATTTAAGATTCTCACCTCTCTAGTCTCTACAGTTTCTTCTGGCCTTGGGTTGTTTTTATTTAACATCAATATAGAACTTGAAATAGTCATATCCCCTAATCTTTCAATTGGCAATCTGTCATCCATTCGATCTATCTCATAGGCTTGTGGGAATCTATGAGCAATCTGTAGAGCTATTCCAGCCCCCATTGTTTTCTGACAATTGCAACCATGAGCTACAATATCAAATATCCCTTGACTAGCTAATTTTAGCAAATCACCATTTACCTCTCTATATTCTCCCATCTTAGTAAGTAATTTTGTTTTTATTAGCAAAGTCCACAACTCTTATCGCATCTAAAGAGTCTACTTTTCTGTTAGATTGTGCTCTGCCTACAATCATCATTATTTTTGAGTCTCTAAGATTTCTGGCAACTACATGTATTCTGTACATGTAGTTGTCCCACTCTCTATACCCTGCTGAACTTGTATCATCTTGATCAAGTTCATTGATTCTTAAAACTAATTGTTCTGCTGTCATCTCTTTATTTTTATAATTTCTACTGTTCTCCCTTTAATCCTACCAATAGTGGCATACTTATCAGCAAGTTCATTATAGTGATTCCCACTATGGCCTCTATTCCACTTTAATTCTATTATAACACCTAGTGACTTGAACTTAATTAAGTTATCATATATGTTGCTCCAGAGATCTATATGCTTTCTTAAAACACCGCAATTCCTATAGTCAAAAACCCAGGTGAATAGCCAATTCTCTGATACTGCCTTTACTACATACTGATTGTCACAATAAATCTCAATCTTATCTACAATTTCAGTAATCTCTCTTAGAGCCAGAAAGAGACCTAGAACTTCCATTCTAGCCGAAGTCACCCTGTCATAGGGCCCATAAGATTGACATTCTACTTCTGTTTCTCCAATCTTAACAATGCCAACCCCACCAACATTTGATAATACACTACCAGCTCTATTATTACAGGAGCCATCTATGTGAATTTGTCTAATCTTCATTATTGTAGATATTGTTATCAATACCATCTTGTATCCGCTCTCTCTGTCTCTCTAGTCTATCACTCCATAAGTCTCTGTAACTTTGTGGTACTTTACTGACAGAGTTTCTTCTTAGATCCTCAGTATTGTTCTCCAATAGGACCTCTAACATGTCTACTCTCATACATCTATACTGATTTTCAAGTGCTATTCTCTCCATAATTATTGTTTTACTTCAGTTAACTTTATCCCTAACTTATTGAAATGTCTCTCTACTTTAAATATATCATCTGTACTAAAGTACATCATCTCCTCTTTTACTACTATAATCTTCTCTGCTCCCAGACTCTTCATCATCTTTCTGTATGTTCTTACTAGTCTCTTACAGACTTTGAATCTATATCGTTTCATTAAGCCTCTTCTATTTCATGTTGTAGTTTAGTGATAGTTCCCCTACACTTAGAGAGTATCTCTTCTCTATACTCTGAACCCTTTCCCTTTTTCCATTCTCTCCCTCCTACAGTTACCTCATATCTAGAGATGGGATCATCTTTGGGAGTCACCTTGGCTCTGAAAAGTCTTGTATGTGTGACACATACTTGAATATAGGCACTCATTACTTCTTAACTTTATAGTTAGCTTGGGTAAACACTCTGATAAACTCAGATACTACTTGAATCTTGTTTGCTTTCTTACCATCTACCCTGTGTATGTACTCATTCAATCTACTCTTAGCTACTCGGATCATCTCTGATATTGTGCCAGGTAAAGTTATAGTTTTTTCTCTCTCTACTACTATTTCTGGAGCTTTTTCTTCAAAATGTTTCTCTACTTGAACTGTTTGGGCAATAGTAGTGGCTCTTTTTACAATCCCTCTCTTATTCTTGAGAGTAAGAGTAATCTCTTGATTATAGTGCTCTTTCACATAAGATACAATCTCAGCTGCCTTCATCAAACTAAAGTCTGGGATATTACCGATTAGAGTATTATCAGATTGAGTAACATTGTCTTCTACTACCCTCTTAGTAGACTTCTTTTCTGTCTTAGACATCACCTCATCTGATTCTATTAGATCTGAAAGCTTTACAACTGAGCCCCCTTTAATTGGGGCTGTACTATAATTAGAGTACCCAATCACTTGATATTGACAAACTCTTACTTTTCTAGATTCATAGTCTACTGGTACTGAAACTACATTTACAGGGTTAACTAAAACTTTAACAATTATATCATTATTATACCATTGTCTAACATAGTCAGGCGGTGCACAATGTAGCCCTGAAGAACAGGTTTGTTTTGGGTTATCTTGAACTTCATCTCTATTCATTGATACAACCCTACCAATTGAGTTATCAATTTTACTAGTATGTATATCTACCAGTAATGAGCCTGCCCTCTTAACTCCCTTCTCCATAACGATATCACCTTCCTCCGTGATAGGTATGTTATTCATGATAATGAACCTAAATAGCTGTTGTCTGCTACTAGCAGATGGATTTCGGTCTAACTTATACCAGAACTTCAAGATGGATAACATAGACTCATTATCAACACTCTCTAGTTCCATTAACTTCTTAAGAACATCTGCTGGTACATAGTTAGATGTATTTCTAAGCTTTACTCGGCCTGTATAGTCAGATGTTATTTGAACAATTTCTTGTCCGTCAATCTTAACTAGAGTCAAATAGTGATCAAAATTGTTTTCAATCTCTCTAGGCCCACTTTTCTTTTTTAGTAACTGATGAAGTTCGTTGAACTGATCAGGGTACTTGTTTTTCTTAACTACTACTATTCGTTTGTCCAATACAAGTGTAATGGTCTCTCTAGTAACTGTAGCTTTAATTCTTAGTCTCGGCAATCTCTTCTTGTTTTTCATGATAAAGTTTTTAATATTGATAGTTCTTTTACTAACTGGTCTATTCTGTCAACTGATATGTTATTATTGTTCCCTCTTATGTACTGTCTTACTAGAGGGCTTCTATTTACTTCTCTTTCTAGAATGTTCCCTATCTTGACATTAAAATTCACTCTACTGTTGAGTCTACTTCTCAACTTTCTTAGAGAGTTGATATAGTGAGATTGATAGGAGTTTAGTCCCTCTATCTTCTCTCTCTCTGAAAAGAGAAACTTTACTAACTCTATTGTTGGCTCTACCTTTAATAGGACTTTACATAGAGTCTGTACTGTGGGACTATAGAACCCTAATAATATCAAACTGTTAAGTGTCATATTGTCATGGTTTCTATAATAGAAATAGTCTCTATCTGATAGAGAGTAGAAATTGTGTTTAGCAACTAAGGATTCACTTAACAACTTCATGTCTATACTCCCTCGTAGACTAGACACTTTCTCTTTCTCTAATCTTTTCTTTAAGGTACTTTGATCTTTCAGACTGAAGACAGTCTCTGTTTTAAAGTATAGTTGGTGTGTCTTCTCTGACGTAACGTAGATCTTATACTTCATTTCATCTGCTATATTAATAAAAGAGCAATCACATGAGAACTCTGATAGTGAGGGTACTACAAAAGTAAGATACTTATCCCCTCTAAACTCCTTATAAGAGAGATCTTTTCTATTAACCTCTACCACTAAAGGTAAGCCTTCATAATTGAAGTGAAGAATCTTTCTCCATCTAGTTTGTACTGTTTCCCCTGGCACGTATATACCTGGTTCTACAATACTAGGGTCTAAGATTTTTTTCTCTACACTTGAGTAGTTACTAATCTCTATATCAAATGTAAAGACCATATTTGAGAAAATATCATACTGTGATGAGGACAACGGGTCCTCTATCTTTTTCCCAAAAGGCCTGATCAAATAGAATTTCTGTTTATCTGTATTATCAAAGATGGTATAGTTTCTTCTCCTATCCTTCTTACTATCTAGCAAGTAAATTGGGTATTCTGATATCTTGAGAATATTAGGGTTCTGAGTTACTTTATACTTCTCTGGGTCAGATTTATTGACCTCAATAACTTCAAAATCTTTCTTAATCTCTAGAGACTTCATAGACTTGTACTTCTCTAGAATTGACTGTAAACTAAGTCCTTTGTAGAAGATCTGTTTCAGTATATCTATCTCATCAGTGTACCTGTCAAATATTACTGACACACTACCCTCCAATGTTTGCTCAAAGAGTCTCTTTTGAAATAGAGACTGTTGTTTAGAAAATGTCGATATTACTCCTCTGACACAGTCAAGATAAGACATCTCATTAACTTGTTTTGAAAACTTCTTAATCATCAATCTAGATAGTTTGCCAAAGGCTGAATCGATTGCTTTTTTAGTTTCCTCATTATACTCAATCCCTTCTCTGGTGGCTGTAACTGAAATATCACCAGTGTTAAACTTCAAGAATATAGCATAGCCCTCTAACCTGTTCTTCAGACTAGTGATTCTCTCTGATATTCTAGTGTCTATAGGATATGGTATCCCATCTACTAGACAATATACTCCACTTCGGTATGGGCTGTAGTAGTTTGTCTTTACTATGACTAATGATTCATCATCTACAATAATGTCTTTGCTATCTAAAACTTTTTGGGAGTATCTTGAAACTTCTACAAGTATGATAGACTTCCCCCAGAGCGATGTGTAATACATCACCTCATCAGCGAATGTTGCTCTATCCTCACTCTCTACTAGTGGTAGAATAATGTCAGTACCTGTTGGTTCTGTTGTTAGACTCTCTGATAGCAATATCATCTTACCAGTGCCTGAATCATCGATTAGGGCATTATAGAAGTATTGTCTCTTCTCTCCTTTGTAGTTGATAGCTGTTGTGTTGATATAGAATGAGTCTGTGTAAGCAAATGGAGTCTTGGCTCCCAAGCCAAACCCACCTGTTTGGGCATTGGTACCTCTTTTAGTAGAGGCTGCATACTTCACAAATACATCTGCCATTCTGTTAGGGCTAATACCCATACCTGAGTCTCTGAAGATAATACAATACTGATCTTGAAGAATCTCAGAATACTGCTGTGTAATGATGATAGAGATTGGCATGTCTGCATTCCCATTTTCCCGATTGGCATCTCTTGAATTAGATGCCACCTCTCTAACTATGGAACCTACTTTGTTTGAGTACATCTTGTCCCTAAGAATATCAAAGATGACTCCGTTTTCTTCAATAGAGAAATTCATCCCTGCTGAACTTCCAACTACGAGTGTTGGGTCTGTTTGATAAGCTGCTATTTTCATTTTTTAGTTTTTCTGTGAATAACTGACTTTGGCATATTAAATTGATGCTAGAAGTAGTAGGAAGTACCCTACTGTAAATATTATGATTATCCCTACTGCATCCTTGATGGACTGTGCTGGGTCTTGTCTAATTGATCTTATGATCTCTCTAGTAAGCTCTCTCATGATTTCAATTGATTTAGAACTGAGTCTATATCTATCCCAAGCCTTCTTAGTGTAGACTTATGAAATATCTTTTCGTAATCTTGGGATTCACTGTTCTCAATTAGATCTTTGGCATCACTCTTGAACTCCCAACCTGAGGTAACTCTCTTGTCAATTGTATTGTAGATGAACCAATTATAGGAATCAACTTCTTTGTTGTACTCGCTTTGAGCAATTTGTGCCTTTGTTCTTCTAGTTCTCGTGTCTGACTTCTTCTCTCTTAGGATTTCATCCAGTTCTCCACTTTCTGTGATACTATTGATAAACATGTCAACGTTCATCTGATGATTGATTACATTGCCTTCTCCACCTATGGATTCTAGAAAGAATGCTCTAACTACTTTCTCTAGTTGCTGATCTGTTACCTCTTGAGGTAGAAGACTCTTAGTCGATTCAATGATTGAACCTGGTACTTGGATTGTGATTTTCATGATTTAAAATTATTAAGTTAATAATTGACCTTTTATATAGTATAAAACTAAGTATAATTTTTATACTTACAAACTTTTTCTTTAATTATTTTTAAAATATTTTAAAAATAATTTTTAATCTACCAGTTCTATTGATGTAGAGGCTTTAATTCTTTTTCTTAAGCTAACTATCAGTTCTCTTTGAGAACTATCAATCACTGAATCTAAATCTACTAGTAGCTGTTTTCTGACATTCATCTGGGCTCTGCCCATCTCTGGGATGGAGTTATACCCCGTACTTTTCTGCAAACTCTTCTTTAGTCATCTTATTCTTCTTTTATCTCTTCTTACTATAGTATTGATCTCTTAACTCTTCATCCATCTTGTCTAGCAGGTCTCTATGCTCTTTAGATAAACTATCATATCTCTCTACTAGTGGATTAAAGTAGTATTAATTTCTTAAACTGGGAATTATAAGCTAAAATACAATTTTGAAAGCAATTCACAACTTAAACAAGACAAACCAGTTTATTAGATAGGTTAGCATATCTCTGACCCTCAATCACTCTATAATATATGTTTGAAGAAATAATTTCAGTTCTAACCAATCTTTTCGTAACTTGTAAAAAACCTGATAACTCTAAGCTAGTTAATATATCTCTAGCTGAGGATACATTAGTTAAGCCTAATACTCTACATACTCCCTTCAATGAAAGTGTCACATCCAGGTTCAGTTCTCTCTTATATTCTGACTTCCCTGACAACAAAGAATATATGTACCCATTCAAATCATCTCGATATTCATCATAAAGCTGCACAATGTCATTACTAGTAAACTGGTCTAGAATCTCTATACAGCTTGACTGAGTATGGTGGCTTAAAGATACGGGGTGTGTTTTATGACCTCGAAGTGATTGATATAAGTTTAGTCTCTGTTGTTTCAAACTGTCTCGAATATCTACATACTGAATCCAACTCTTAACATTTTCTACTATAAGTTCTCTAGTTTTGAAGATCTTAAAGAACCCTTTTCTTTTTCTCTTATAATTGTATTGTAGATCATAACCTAGTAAAGAGAAGAGATCATCATATGAAACTACTTGATAACCCTTCTGTGTTTTCTTAACTACACCTAGTCTAATACATTTTCTTAGTTTGTAGTAACAGGAGGACTCAGTATTGCTAATCCCTGATGTAAGCATTTTTGAAATAATGGTAGTCTCTCTAAAGTACCCACTAGAATTTATTATCTTCAACTGGTAGTAGACTACTACTTCATTTAGACAATTCTTCTTTTTACAAAAGTTGTGTAACTTTTTAGGTATCTTCAGATAACTGTTTCTCATTAACTCTCTAAATTATGCAATAAATAATAATACCCAGCTTTAAGTAAACTCTGTTCTGTTACTTCTACTTCTTTCGACACTGATGATATACCTAATAAAAAGTCATATACTCTATCTACTTCTTTTGAGGTTAATCTAGAAACTAAATGCCCTCTCTCTACTCTCAAAGTATCTCTAAGATGTCTATGAAGATCTCTTTTTGAAAAAGATAACTGATAGTGACTAGACTGTACTAGCATAGATAGTATACACTATGTCTTTGTGGAATCTTCTTCGAACTTCTGGCAGATTTGAGATATTTGTAATAACAACTCTCTGTCTGTATGTATCCACACTTAGATTATCAATACTATTCTCTACTAAGGTAGTTACATCTCTACCATAAAGTGTATGTTCAAAAATACTTGAACTAGGGTCTTGAGTTTCAAACTCATTAATAACATAAAACTCTCCATTAATATCTACTACTGTATACTTCAGCTTATTTAGAAGTAAAATAAACTCCTTAATACTGGCTTTCTTAGTTTGGTCATATCTATTCATACTCTACTTGTTTGTATATCTCTTTAGTTCCTCTTTAGTCCTCTCTCGTTTTTGAATCTTCATATCTAGTGAATTAGCATGTTTATCTGCCACTTTTTTAAAAAACTGTTGATTCTTAGCTGCCCTTTCATTAGTGGTACCAAATACAGCTACGGGGAAGCCTCTATCCCTTTCAATAAATTCTAATTCTACTCCCTCTGAGGAACAAAGTGGTCTACCTCTTGAATCAGAGTATCTATTGTTCCCTAGAATTCTGTAGTTCTGTATAAAGAACTCTTTCCCCGTTTTAGGGCATTTGAAGTTGTTATCCGTCATATAATTCTCTCTTTAACTTTAAGTAAGTCTAAATGTAAGAAACTTTTCACAGAAATGTCATTTAATCTCTTGATAATACTTTCTTCTACAGTACTCAGCTATTAGTAGACTATCTACAATACCATCATGTGGGTTCCGAGCTCTACTACTCTTTCTTAAATCAAAACCCTGAAATAAGTGTGTACAAGTTAACAAGGATGTAGCCTTAGTATTTACTGTCTTAGACTTATTACCCGGCTTCTTTTCATACTGAATATAGGTGTCTTCCCAAACTAACTTTTGCCATCTGCCTGGAGTTGGTAGTATCAATCTGAACTTACCTGGAACTGCTAAGGAGTACATACTAATAATACCTTCCCATAGTCCCTTCCCCCTACCCATTGTAAAAGTTCCGGTATTCCCACCTACAGTAGTGGCATGTATGTCCTCTAGCCCAATCACAAAGAAATCACAATCACTTGTATATGAGTGTAACAACTTAGCCATCCCTATTATATCAAATTCTTTCTCCCCTAATCTAGGAGAAACAGAGCAGTGTACGGCTCTACCAACTTCATCTAGACAACTTATAGCTCCATCTTTTCCTGGGTCAATCCCTATAAATCTAATTTTCATCTAGAAATGTTTTTATTCGATTCCATAATCATAAAATTCTTCTGAATTGTTTATTTCGTTTCTTTCTTCTCCCTCTATCTTATCTTTATACATATACTCAAAAGTTTCTATAGACTCTAATATCTCCTGTATATTCCATCTGTCTTTCCAATTCCCATCAAATATGACAGGCCCACAAGCTCTACCTCTAAGTGTTGTCCCATCTACTACTAAAACAGGTTCATACCCTTCAAGTCTATACTTTTCAATTAGATTGACTGAGTTGTCAATTGGCCCTGTAACTAAGTAAATATATTTCATTTTATTATTGATATCTTATTCTCCTTCTCTACTGTTACTGTATTAAAAAGATTCTCTGAATGCTCCTTGAAGGTTACATGTGAAACTACACTTATTGTTTTCTTTAGAGTTTGTAGAGTCTTCATAATGTTGAACATTCCTAGTGAATCTACAGAATCAATGATTTCATCAAGAAAAGTAAACTCTAGTCCACCTGTTGATGAACTCTCCTGTATAGAAGTATTGATTAGCTTCTGGATAGCGAATATAGCTGCTATCTCTACTCTAGCTCTTTCACCATTAGAAAAGGTAGAAAGAGAGGCATCTTCCCCGTCTCTATGTAGTGAAACTGAAATAGACTCCTTAATAGTATTATCTTTGTTCATCTTATAACCATCTATCTGAATTCTAACATCTGTTGACATTCTGCCTAGATACTCATTGATAAAACACTCAATCACTTTAATCACCTTATTCGATAGATGTGTCTTAAATCTTGTAAAAGTGACTATCCAATAAGAAGACTTCTCTACCTCTTCTTCTAGTTTTAGCTTCTCCTTCTCATATACAAGTTTCTTCTCCACCTCTTCATTACTCTTCTTCCTTAAATCTCTAATAATTGTAGAAATATCTACTTCTTGAACAGAATTAATCGACTTAGTCAAATCTGAAACTAAACTAGTACAGGTATCTATTCTTGTATTATTAGTTAAAATAATACCCTCTAATCTTACTATTTCATTACTAAGTCTGGACTTCTCTATAGACTTCTTATTTATTTCTGTTTTTAAGAGTATAAGTTTAGTTGATACTTGAGTTTCTTTAGCTTGTACTTGAGAAATGTCTTTCTCTAACTTTGATAAATAGCTAACAGCTACACTAATAGTATCCTTAATCTTTACCACATCAACAGTCTCTTTACTGTTAGGGTTAAACACTAGCTTACAACCAGGACACTCTACGGATGAAACAAGCTTCATCTCTAACTGTTTATGAATTATCTCTACCTCACCTTGAGTATTCTTCAACTTCTGTCTCTCTATCTCTAACTGTAAATCTTCAGCACTCAGATCTTGTTTCTTCTTCTCTAAACTCTCTATCTCTGTCTTTACTTCAGACAACTCTAAAGAAGTTTCAGTTTTCAAAAGTTCTGTACTTGCTATTATAGCTGAATAGCTTCTTGAAGACTCCTCTGTCTCGGCAATCTTCACTTGTATCATCTTCTTAAGCTCTTCAGCAGTTTCCGGGGTGTCTTCCTCTTTCTCTCTAATCAGTTCCTCATAGCTTTCAATTGTAGAGGTACAACCAATTATTTGATCTTGCTTAGTTCTTGATTGTCTTTCAATTATAGTTCTAGCTGTCTTGATCTTCTCTATTACAATATCTATAATGTTACTATTTGAAAATCTCCCAATGAGGCTTTTCTTTGCAGTATCAGATATTGAGAAAAAACTCTCAAACTTCTCAGATGAAATCAAATAATAGTTTAACAAATCTTCCCTTGTTATATCAAGTTTGTCTAAGATAAACTTATCACCATCTCTAACTGAAATAATCTCTTTCTGATGAACACCATTAATAGAAATCTTCAGTGTAGATGGTTTCGTATTAGAGAAAAAAGCTCTTTCTATTTCTAGATGCTCTTTAGTAATACTATTAAACATTTTTATGTGAATACTACATTCGACTTCCCCTCTTCTAACTAAATCCTTTGGGGTTGTACCTTTCCTTAGTGACAAATTAACAATACAAACTACAATTCCCTCTAAGATAGCACTCTTTCCTGAGCCATTATTCTCAAAGCCTTCATTTGATAAGTTAACGCCTTGAATAATAGTAGCTTCTTGTTCTTTGAAGACTATTACCTGATCCTCATATGACATGAAGTTCTTTAAAGCTACTTCTTTAATTCTCCACATTGCTTAAGTTTTTTATGATTTCACTCTCTAGTTCATCTGCTAGGTCTACATTCTCCATCAATAGTCTAACTACTTTATTCTCGCCTTGTCCTAGCTTAGTCTCCCCATAATTGAACCAGGAGCCTGCCTTATTTACAATTTTCAACTCTACTGACTTTCTTAGAATATCTCTCTCTCTTAAGATTCCCCTCCCATATTCAATTAAGAAAGTTGCAATTTTGTGGGGAGAACCTACTTTGTTCTTCACTACTTTAACCTTAGTCTCAGTCCCAATTAAAATATCTGAACCACTAGAGCTATCAACAACCTTAACACCTCCTCTAATATCTAGTCTCTGAGATGCATAGAACTTAAGTGCATTCCCACCAGTTGTTGTTTCAGGGCTACCAAACATTACACCAATTTTTTCTCTCAGCTGATTAATGAATATACAACAACATTCATTCTGACTTACAATCCCTGTAAGCTTCCTCATAGCTTGTGACATTAACTTTGCATGTTTACCAATACTTTGATCACCCATCTCACCATCTAATTCTGACTTAGGGACCATGGCAGCTACAGAGTCCACAATTGTTAAACTGACTTCTCCAGTTCGAATTAATCTATCTAAAATCTCTAATCCCTCTTCAGCTGTTGTTGGCTGTACAAATATAAGTTCTTCCAAATCTATCCCAAGTGCTTGAGCATACTCTCTATCAAAAGAGTGTTCAAAATCTATGAAGGCGGCAATGCCTCCATTTTTTTGTTCATTTGCTATTGCATGTAAAGTAAGTGTAGTCTTCCCTGAAGATTCAGGGCCATAAATTTCTACAATTCTTCCCTTTGCATAGCCTCCATTCAAAGCAATATCTAAGTCTATACTGCCTGACTTAATTCTTGGCCCTACACTAGGCACGCTCTCTCCTCTAAGTATAGTCCCTTCGCCATACGTCTTATTCAGCTGGCTAATTGCATCTGTTAAATTCTTTCCCATTCTACTCTAATAATAGCTTTAACGTTTCTCTACCCTTTTCTTTATCTATACTATTCAACTCTGAAAACTCATCCCACTCTGTAAAGAGATTATCTTTTGTAAATGGTGTGAAAGATTCTGCTAATTCTAGTTCGACCTTATCTACTGATATATAGTCACTCTTCATTACAAAGCCACTATTATCTAAAATTCTCATTACTTGAAGTTTCTTTAGAGAGTCTAGTTCTTCTTTTGTACCATTCAGTATTACTCTTACTTTGAGGTGCTTAGACAGTTCAATCTTAGATAGCTTCTCCAGATCATCAGCAATAGTATCTGAATAATTCAACTTCACAGTCTCATATACTTGAAACTCTTTATCTACAAACTCATATGAACCATCATTAAAAATCTTAGTAAATCCCTTATACTGGTCTTCTCCAAAGTTTCTTTGCATTATTGACCCTATATAAACAATATTGTCAATAATCTGTCTATCATGGTAATGACCCACATATACTTGCTTGAACTGACTAAACTTTTCTTTCGATAAAGACTCCTGTATCTCAGTCCCATCATTATTTCTAACCCCATTAACTGCTATGTGTGTAATTAGAATACTATCACAACTAGACTGAACAACTCTACCCAAATATTTAGAATAAGTCTCTTTTTCCTCAAAGAAAGGAATAAGCCATACATTTAAGTTATCAAATGTCAAAACTTCTGTCTCTCTGACTAATCTAAAGTGTGGGTGATATCTAAAGACATCAAGATAACTCTTCTCACTGGAATAACTCATCTTATCATGATTCCCAGGGATAACTATTATCTGAATGTCATACTTTTCTGCCATCTCTAGTATCTGCCCCCAATAGTCAATTGTTATTAGAGTTTGAGACTTTCTAAAGTTAAAGATATCACCACTGATAACAAGAGTAGAGATAGAGTTAGCAACCATCTCCTTAAAAATTGACTCTAAAGATTCTGTTACTAACTCTCCACTATTATCATCAATATGAAGGTCTGTTACTAAGTAAAATAAAACTTTCTTCATATCAAAAAGAACTACCCTACTTGTTTCTTTAAAAATTCTAAAGGGTTATCAGGTATAGACTCTTCTCTAGTCTGCTCTTTCAAGTCTCTATCATCTTCTTCCTTAAATGGAAGAGTACCCATCAATTTAACTTCTCTTTGTACTAAAGAACGAATCTCTTCAACTGTATCTTCTGGCAGTACTCGAATAGGGAAGCCTTGTACTTTGATATGTTGAATCAACTCTGCTCTATTCATATCACTTACATACTTTTTCTTAGCTGTTATCTCTGTAGATTCAGCTTTTTTTTCAACACCTACCCTTATTGATTCAAGAGACTTCTCTTTAGCAGGAGAAGACTCTCCAACTATTTTAGTACTACTTTCTGTAGCTTCTTTAATTTGCTCTTCTTCAGGATAAAGATCGCTATACTGCTCTACTATTTCAGCCCAATGGTCTGTAGAGAAGATATTGTAGTCTTCTTCAGCTTCATCAAATCTCTTAAGACCCTCTAAAGCTAATAAGAAATCAGATCTTCTATAACAATTAGTATAGATATCCTCTAGTGACTTAGCTTTTTCTAAGATATCCAATTCAGCATCAGTAAGTTTAGTTGGTCCCATAATATCAGGCCCTGTCTTATAGTAGTCTTCAGCCTTTCCACTAACGGGCTTATTATCATAGGTCACATAAATACAAATGCCTGTATCAGGGTCTGTATAGGGATCTGTGGTAATCATAGATGAACCATCATCCATGTTAGAGGCTAGAGCATTCATGGCATTCTTTACTGAAGTCTTTAGTTCTAGAATGCCAAACTTCTTACTGGTACCCTTAATCAAGTTTGCATATACTACCCATGTTCTAGACATCCCGATACCTGACTTGAAGGCTGTAAGTCTTCCAACAAACTCTTCTCTCTGTTTCTTATCAGTAATACTTTTACTTAGTAGCCAAACTTGACTGATGTACTCATCAATAATACACTTCTTGTGTTCTGAGTGATATAAGCCACTCCATACTGGCTTATTTTTAACTACTTTCTTACCGTCTTCCTCTACTTGAATTGGTAAAAAGTGTACTCCCTTTGGGTAGATAAAACTAGCTGTACCAGGGTGTTTTGGGAAGATTCTAATTTTGTTCTTTCCTACCTCTAGACTAAGATAAGAGCCTTCACTATCAAAGACTGCATCAAATTCTTTTTGCTGATTATTCAAATCAGACATGGCTGTCGCCTTAAACTGTTCTCTTAAACTCATCTCTCTTTAGATTAAATTTTGTTTCACCTTGATTAATATATCATTGAACTTCTGATTGACTAAGTCTTTCTGCATATCCTCAGGTGTCAAAGTATGTGAAAGATTATTCAATTTTGTCTCCTTAGCCTTTACTGACCAGTAGAATGAATCTAGATAGTCAGCCTCTTTTCTAAGCCTAAGTAGTTTTTTTCTCATTAAGCTACCTATGGGATCTCTAACAATAGCTTGTAAAATAGCATCTCCTGAAGGGTACTTCTTTTGTGTTTTCCCCGAAGAGTTTATTATGTCACAAACTAGGTCCTTAGAGTAGTATTCATACAGTTGAGCCTCTTTTATCTCAACCTCCAACTTATAACAACTAAATGTGTTATCTGCCTCTGCCTTCCACAACCCTACTCTATTCATCAATGCTGGTATGGTAATAATTTCAGCAAACAGATTGTGATAATCAATAGCCATAATTTCATCAACATTAATCTCTGTTGTAAAGTCAGGGAAAACTAATACTATTTGTTTACCCTTAAAGTCAAAGCTTAGTTTTAATTGCTCCTCTTGTTCCATTTATTACTTTGTAATTAATCCCTAAAACTAAGTATAATTTTTATACTATCCAACTTTTTTATTATTTATTTTATATTATCTCTGTAAAGCCTTCTACTAAAAACTCATTACTACCAAAAAATTCATTGAGATACAGCTTCCCTCTTAGTATCACCAGTGCACCATCTTTAAACTTTGTCATGTCCCCTTTACCCATTGCCTCTGACCACATTCTAAATGCAATAGTAGATGAGCCTTGTTGTAGAAATCCAATACAGTAACTCTTATTTGTCTTAGTCAATTTTATCTGTACATCTACTAGTATACCTGGCAATACAAACTTCTTACCACTCTTAGTTACTTCCTTTGAAAAATCCTCCTCTAATAGAACTTCTCCCTTTATCTTAAAGTCCTCTACTAGTCGACTATAGTTAAGAAGGTTGATCTTACTAATGTCACTCTGCTTAAGAACCCAATAGTAGTCATTCTCTCTATTATTTACATACTCTGATGGTAGATACTGCCATTGTATTTCATCTAACTTATGTTGTAGAGAGTATAAGTCATTCCTATACTTCTCTTTAATCTCTACCACTAGCTTCTTATCTTCTTTCTTAAGCCTAAAATCATCTCTAATGGTAAACATATACTTCTCTATCAATCTGAATCTCTCTCTAGGCTTTTTGATACTTTCAATCTCATCAAAACAACCAGAAACAATACAGTTAATCATAGAGGTTTTCTTTACTCCACTACCAACTCTTTCACAAAATTCTTCAAAGCTAAAAAATCTGCCACTTCTCTCTCTCTCTAATAGTACTGCATCCACAGCGGCTGGTCCCATATAAGCTATCTGTGTTAAGTTCCAGTAAATTGTCTGTTTCTCCACTGATGAAAAGAATTGTTTTTCTGACAAGTTAATATCTGGTGCCTTTACTTGTATTCTCCCTGAACTATTTATTTCAGAAACCATCATTGATATCTTATCTGTTTTAGCAAACTCTAATGCTACAGTCCAGAACTCTAAAGGGTAATAGAACTTTAACCAATTACACTGATACCCAATAATGGAATAAGCTGCAGCATGACTATTACAAGTTACTACTCCCTCCTGTGTAGTAAAAGTGTGACTGGGACTATCCATTTCTACATCATACACATCCTCTCTCTCTATACTCTCAATACTCTTTATCTTAACAAGTCTAGTCCCAAGTCCCTTTTCACTAGATCTGTCTTTATCTGTGAATCTATATACAGTATCTTCCGATCTATAACCTGTATTTACAAATAAACAATCATCTAAAGTTAGATCTCTAAGTATCACTTCTCCTCTTTGTGTAGGATATTTATGATTATCTGTTGTACGAATAGTCTTCCCATCTTCAAGTGTAATTTTGAAAACTTCTCTAACTCCCTCATATCTAATATCTATGATCTTATTCTTTATAAGTACATTTTCCTTATTTAAAGAAAACCCTGTACCATAACCTCTATAGTTATAAGACTCATGTAGTGATAGTCTACTTATTAGCTTCGCATATTTCTTATCATTCTTAATCTTATACATTTCTGCAATTGTTGGGTTAAAGGCACTACTGCCTGAGTAGTTCAAACCAACTCTATATATGCCTTCAGTACCTGAGATACATTTATTAAACCCATAAGAAGAAAACACCTCCATCTTATTCCATATCTCTACAGCTCTAGACTCTTCACAGTTATTCTTTTCTGCTCCGATTAGAAATATCTGTCTATATTCCTCCATCTTAGACTTTATCATTTTACCCATTGCTTTTCTAACACCATCAGCTTCTACTAGGGTAAAGTTCCCTAATACTTGAGCTATCTTCATTATCTGCTCCTGATAGATATAGAGGCCATAGGTATTTGCTGTTAACTCCTGTAGTGATGGGTGATCATATACTATCTCTTCAATACCTCTTCTTAAATCAATATATCTCATATGTGTACCTGAAGCCATAACACCTGGCCTATATAGTGAAATAGTAGCTACTAAGTCTTCTATGTGAAATGGTTGTACCAACTTTAGATAACCTGTTAACCCTTTTGTGCCAAAGTGGAACACATCTTGATTCAAACCTCTTCTAAATAAGTCAAATATACTATCATCATCTAAGGGGATATCATCAACACTGATTCTCTTACCTGTATTCTTTTCAACTAAATCAATTATGTGGCCAAACTTAGCCATTTGTATTGTTGAAAGAATATCTACTTTCAAATAACCAATATCTGCCAATAAACCACCCTCCCACTCACTTACTAAAATATCTCCATCCATTCTTACAGGGATCTGTTTAAATAAATCTATCTGTCTCCCACTTTCATCTATTAATTTGGGAACGACAATCGTTGCACAGGCATGTATTGACATACTCTTGATAGAGTTAATAACATACTTACAGTCTCTCACAATCTCCATATTATTCTCTACATAAAGTCGTAGTCTCTTATTAGTCATAGATTCATAGATAAGAGTTTTCCAAGTGGAGTTATCCCCCTCTAAGGTCTTTGTTACCTTATCAGCTGTTATCTCTGTTGTATTCCCATAATATCTCTCTAGTTCTTGTATTGCTCCCTTTAGCTGTAGGGTATTATATGTACCAACTCTACAAACATACTGTTGCCCATACTTGTTCTTCATATAGTCAATCACCTCATCTCTTCTATCTGAAGCAAAGTCAATATCAATATCTGGGAACTCTGACTTTATCCTGGATTCATTTAAAAATCTTTCAAAGAGTAAGTCAAAATCAAGAGGGTCAATAGCAGTTATTCCTAATAGATAAGAAACTAGACTACCAGCTGCTGAACCACGACCAGGTCCTACTTGTATATGTTGTTCTCTACACCAATTACAAATGTCCCACAATATTAGAAAGTAGTCAATAAACCCTTGTTTAATAATATTCAATTCTCTAACTAATCTATCCCAGTGTTGTTTCTTATCTGTAGATATCTTTTTGTTAAACTTCTCTATAAGAAGTGCTATAAAGAGCTCATTATTAGTAGAGTACTTTAGTCTCTCTTGTTCACTCATCTCATAGCTAGGCAAGAATTTCTTAGTATCATCTATTACATAGTCACATATCTCAGAAACATAACTTAAACTCTCTATACCCCTCTTTAGTAAACTTTCATATCTAGAACTCCCAAATAGATGAATTAGTTTCATCATTAGCTCTTGTGAAGAATGAAAGTAGTGTCCTCTAGTACTGTTTTGAAAGTCCCCACCCCCTTGTTTTACCAAAATATCTTTTAAGTGGGTATGTTCAGAGTCTAAACAGTAAGTATCGTGTATTAGTATCGGTGGTAAACTTTGCTGCCAACCTTCATTATTTAGATATTCTTGTAGACTCTCTAGATATTCTTTGTCTTTTAAATTAGAACTATATTCTTTATCGCTTACTTGTAGAAAACAATTCTCAAAATGTGAAAGAAGAAAGTTTATAAATTCATCTGTTAGAGATAAGCCTGGCTCTGTAACACAAACTAGCCCCTTGAAATCTTGATTTATTGACTCAATCTCTATATAAGAGTACTCTCCCGTATGTAGCAACTTGTTTAAGAGTAGTAGATTTGACCACCCTACTTGATTCTTAACATACAACTTTAAGTCTACTCTACTCCCATTCCCTGTCTCCACAGGTAAGGAGTACCCCGAAACAGGTCTAATTCCCTTTTTCTTACAAGCCTTTTGAAACTGTAGAATACCTCCAAGTGTACCCTTTTCACAAATCCCTAGAGTCTTGTACCCTAAAAACTTAGCTTTTTCTACCCAGTCAGGATACTCTCCAACGCCACACATTCTCTCATACCTGCCATGTATGCCTAAATAAGAATCAAAATACACCTGTTGTGAACAAGTTCCAATATACTTTAACTCTTCTAGATCTACATGTGCTAAAGAGTCTGCTCTGGTATAAAGATACCAAGGGCCAAGTTTAAAGATAATCCCATATAAACTGTCTAAGGACTCTAAAACTATATCCAACAATTCACTGTTGAATACTAATGACAACTCTCCATTATCATTTAATACGGGTTTTTCAACATCATGAAAGTAAAATAGTTTACCGTCTATGTCAATCAGTCTCCCTTCTTCTTTATATCTGAAAAGATTTGTATGAAGGTATCTTTTTAGGCTCTGGTCTATCATCTCTATTCTTTCTACTCTTTGGCAAGTCTATGTATACATAGACTTCATTTTCTACTATAAATTCTCTAAGTTTACAGAAGATATTATCACTATACTCTTTACTCCAATTATCAAACCAAGAGGAATACACTTTATAGAATTCACTCTTTGTCATTATACAACAGTCTAAAAATAACTGTTTATCACTTATGATTAAGCTCATCTATACACAGATTAGTAAACTTTATTAACTGTCTGTTTAGAAGAAGTGAGGTTTTATAGAAATAAGACTTGGTCTCTCTTCTCCTACCAAATCTGTAAATAATAGCATACTCATCTCTATCTACTTTAATATTTCTGACATTGATTGATCTCTTTTCTATTGAGAATCTTAGATTTTGAAAAAGGAAACAGTCATGACTAATTCTTACAGCCCTTTTAGGGCCTCTTTCTAGTCTAGTATCATCTACTAAGTCTTCTAAGCTGGTTCTAATTATCTCACAAAATTGTGAGACATCTACTTGTTTTTTCATAAGGGAAAGCTGTCTCTATTTCTTTAAATTTAATAAAGTGTAAAACTCTTCTCTGGTTTTCTGATCATCATAAAACTCCTTACTCAAAACTTGAGTAGCAGTATCACTACTTTCGTCCTTTACTCCCCTACAAGCTACACACATATGTTCTGCCTCTACCACAACAGCTACTCCCTTATTCCCTTTAGCTACTGAATCTAGATAATCATGTATCTCCTGTGTTATGTTCTCTTGTACTGTTGGCTTTCGAGAAATATAGTCTACCACTCTATTAAACTTAGATAACCCTATCACTGTTTCTCCAGGAAGATACCCTATATGAGCTCTTCCTGTAAATGGTAGATTGTGATGGGCACACATTGAATTAACTTTAATCCCTCTAACAACTACCATCCCTCTATACTTCCCATCATTCTCAAAGTCAGTTACTTTTGGCGGATCTGAAAAGTCACTTCTTGCTAAGTCTTCTACCCATGCCCTAGCAACTCTTCTTGGGGTATCTGCCATATGTGGGCTCTTAGTCCAGTCATACCCTAGTACTCTTAAAAACTCGCCATAACATCTAGAGGCTAGATCAATAATTAACTCATTTGGCATTTCTGCAAAGCCTCTTATTGGGTTACCATACCTATCTAGTTCAATATCTACTATCTTAACATCATCAGGCAATGGCAGATCAGTCTCTGATAAGATCCACCCACTAGTTTCTGACTCCCATTGATTTGTTGTGGTCATTGACCATATCTGATACACTTTTAGTTTTCTCATCTTAAACTCCCCTTTTATTATTATAGGCTATAATATGTAATCTTTCTGTATAGTTATAGCCTTTGGCTACACAGTACTCCATTAATTTAACTCTCTTTGGTTCTAGTTCTTCTCTAGTCCCACCTGCTGGCATTAGATAGACACTCTCTTTTCCTACCTCTAGAAACTCTAAAAGCTCTAAAAGCTCTAAAAGCTCTCTAGTTTCATCTAAAGTAGAAATTACTGGCTTAATCTGAAAACTATCATGATAGTGTATCATCTCTTTCATCACGTGCCATTTCTTTCTATACTTTTCATGCTTAGTAATGTCTTTCCTAGTTACATCTCTACCTAATGGAGTAACTGTCCCTACTCTTGGCTTTGAGTTTCTAAACTTAGGGGATAGACTAATCATATCAGCTACTGTAGGAACAAATGCTGAACCTTCAGTTTCTATTGTAATATAGTGTCCATAAGTCTTAGCTAAAAGACATAACTCTTGTAAAAGTTCTGGGTGCATAGTTGGAGAGCCCCCAGTTATCATTGTATGTCTAATATGCTCATTCTTTCTAAACATGTTCTCTATAACCTCTAAACTAATTGTTCCCTTCATTGGGTGCCAAGAGGTGTACCAAGAATCACAGAAATCAGTATCACTGAATTGACATCTTAATACACAACCCGTAGTTCTTATAAGAATATGTGGTACTCCCATTAATTTGCCCTCTCCTTGTAAACAAGTATATAGCTCCTGTATTGGCTGTATTTTACTATAGTCCATAAATTGCACTTGTTTTAGGGGTTTCTTTGAATTCTACAGAAGTAACAGTCACTCCAAGTGGGAACATTTTCTTTTTAACTTCCTCGTATAACCATGCTGAGATATTCTCAGAAGTTGGTACAAAGTTTACAACTACTAAGCCTTCATAGATCTCTTGTACTGCTAAGGGCTCACTTTCATATATTGAAGGGCTTAGATTAAGAAATGCCTTACTTCCCATATCATTCATAAACATATTACTTCTGTAATCATCTATCCTCTTTTCAGTAATTAAAGGGTATACATATGATATAACTGGGTCATTGATATCCATTATCATCTTATGATCTAGAGTATCATCCACCCATTTCTTAAACCAACCTAGATGCTTGAAGTCAGTTACCATACCATCTGTTAAGTAGTCTGCCTCTAATTTAATAATAACTTGGCCCTGATGCCCATGTAAGTGACGACAGACTAAACAGGTATCAACTGCATAGTCTGGGTTTAGTTTCTGGTTGTGTACTCTATGACCATAACAGAAATCAAAACTCTTTGTAATATTATGCTTCATTTCTAGAGTCGTTATTCATTAATATTTGATTTACACAAGCTGTAACATAGTCCCAATCCCTCTTTACTAAACCACTATCAGTCTTCTCTGCATATGGTGTTGGGTCTGCCCTATTTAGTTTCATGAAAGCCTCTACTCTCTCTACTGAAGATGCTGAAAAGAAATCTGAATACCACTTACCCGTAGCTGGGTCTTGTAATGGCTTATACGAAGTCATTGTTCTCTTATAAACCTCATCAAAATCTAAGCCTAGAGTTTTACAACTTATCTCTCCATCTAATAGTATATCACCTTTATCTAACTCTAGATATGGAGTATAGTAAGATACATTTTCTGCATCCCAGTTGCCTAAGAGAAAAGCATGGTAATCAGCATCTCTGAATTCTTTACGACAATCAGGGTACACAGTAGCATCTCCACTATGTATTCCCATTGCAATTGCTACTGGTGAACCAGTTTCTTGACTCCAAGATAAAGCTACTGCTTGTATAATAGAAGAAAATATTTTGTTCCTATTTGGCACCACAGTCATTTTCATATTCTCCTGTTCATAGTGTCCTTCAGGCACTTCACTACCACCAGATACTAGAGATGAAGAAGTCAACAGATGCCCAATATCTAGACTTACAATATCATGTGAGATGATACCTTTAGTATTCAAGTTCAAAAACTCCACAAGGGATTTAGCTTTTTCAAGTTCTACAGAATGTTTTTGACCATAGTTAAATGATAACAGTTTTACATCATACTCTCTTGCTAGTAAATGTACTAACAATGAACTACTGTCCATACCCCCTGATAATGACAGAACAACTCTCTTTTTACTCATCTTTATTTATTTTTACTTTTATTAATTTAAACTCTCTAAACTCTATACTTCCACACCTAATTTAATAGTTGTTGGTCTGAGACTACACTTCAAATGTAATCTACACACTACTGCCCTAGTGTCTTTGTAGTCAAAATATTGACATCTATTAATTCTTTTGGTATTAAATCAAGTCTTGTAGAACGTACAGGGGTAATATCAAGAGACCCTCTTCTAGAATATAGTAGTGCTATCATACACTCATCTACTAGTTCTTGTTTGGTCATATCTATAAATAGTTTCTCACAACAAAACTCATGAAACTCATCTAACATTCTTATTGAAACTACTTTCTTGAATAACTCAGTATAGTTTAGAAACATCATCCCTTTAAATAGGCCGAAGAAAGTACCAGTGTCTTTTTGTTTGGTATATCTACATCTAGATCTTAATATGTTTGTCTGTACTGTGGAGGTTGTATACAGTGGTGCTGGGAGAGCAATACTATAGTCTCTCTTAGCTGTATAGTCATCAAAGTCAGACAGTTTTGATATATTGATTGAATCCTCTAGATAGTTGTACTGTAACAGTGTGTTTGCTGATAGTCTATCATGATATTGATGAAAAGCTACATTAACATCTACCCCTAGTAACTTTGATAAATCTTGTTTAATCTGATTTTCATAGTTCATTTTAGCAAATAATAATGACTTGCCCATCTTACACATATCAAATGTATTTAGATACAGTTTCATCGACTTTGATTCTACTATCCCTACACTATATGATGGGTAAACAAACTTTAGTGTACCAGCTATAGGAAAACCATTGTCTAGTAAGAATGTTGCTTCATGACAGTTCCATATGTCATATCCTTGGAACTCATTCCCCGTAATACCCCAGTCACCTCGTGCCTCTGCTCTAGGCATCATTACCAATAAAGAAGAATCAAAGTGATCTGTTTGTGTTTCATAGCTTCCAGAAGACCCTAGGTGTTTTGAAGCTATCTTATTAGTTTCCGATTCGGAAATACTTCTCTCTTTTTTCATACTTTTAAAAATATTCTATAAAATTATAAAATTTATACTTATCATCAAACTTATAATTAAGTTTTTTTTATAATAAATCTCTATTTTTTAATTTCTGGAGATTGTCCTCTATAACCTCTTCTAGAGTAATCCCATAGTTTTCACCAATTGCTGAAATACACCAAAGTAGATCACCGAGTTCACTCTTAAGATCTCTCTGTACTGTTCTGCCATCTACTTTCCTTATAATCTCTTTTGCAACCTCTCCAGTTTCCTCTGTTAGTTTTGCTAAAAGATATAGTTCAGGGTTAGATGAGTATTTCTTTACCTTAGTTACTGTCTTTTGATATTCATTTATGTTTGTCATATCTATAGAATTATTCTACCACTGCTTATCTCCTTCTTGTCACTCAGTCTTATTATCTTACTTTTTATTTTAGGTGCTAAGTCCTCTCTAACATCACCGAATACAGTATTCATAATAAATTCAATATTCTCCTCTAAGTCGGCAGAGGGCAAAGTAAAACATCTCTTCCCTAAGTTAGGGACTAAGTTTTGTGATAATATAAGATCAATAGCTAATCTAAAAGTCTCATCTGTATCTCTTGTGCCATCTTTTTCTATAGGGGCTTTGATTGGGGCGTAGAAGATAAAGTCATACTCATGTAAGAAGCCTGCTGTCATTTGCCCAAACAATTCTAGAGTTTCACTTGACACTTGATCTTTACTATGTAAAAACTGAGTATAGGCTAAACCATCCACTAGACATCTATCAGCTAATAAATTTGTTTTTAGTAAGTCTTTCATGTGAAAGGTTAGAACAAGCTCCTGTGTTATATTAAAGTCTTCACTCTTACCACAATTAATAGGTAGTCCCTTATCCTTAAGAGCTCTTGTGTTTGAATAAGAAACATGATAGTTCTCAAACTGTGGCTTCATGGCCAAACGATTGATTAATGTTGTCTTTCCAGTACTATGTGTACCTGTTAATACTACTTTCATATGTTTACAGTTTTACTAGTTTTCTAAAATATTTTGTATTCTTTAACACCAAGTGATACTGCTCAACTGTCATATCACACTTGATTAATTCAAATAGTTTTGTTTTTGGCTTTTCAAGTAGTGGGATATAGTGCTCATAGTCTTTATTATCTAAGGACATCATAATTGGATTTGAGGTATCTAGAGATGTCAAGAAACTATATCTATCATCTCTATAGAAACTAAATTCTAGCGGGAGTGCACAGCCCAATAAGTGGTGTTCTACTTCATAGTCTATTATCTCTTCTTCTATCAGATAATTAATTAGGGCTACCCTGCCGAAAGCCCAAGATACTAATTTATTTGAATGGGGGAAGATTCTCTCATATAGAGAATAGTCAAACGGTATGGCAACTCTCTCTATCCCTAATCTAATTAACTTCTCATAGCATTCAATTATCTCTAACACGGTTCTACCCTGTACTACCCCAATCTTTTCACTCTTAATATCTCTATAGGTTCTTATCCACTTAGAGGCACTCCTTATAGTCCCTTTCATATCCTCTAGAACGTCAGGGATAATATATGACGTTGGCTTCAGTTGTTCTATCCAGTAAGCAAATCTTTCAGGACTAAAAGAAACTCCCAGTTCAAATATTGAATTATCAAGTAGAACTTCTCTTCCCATCTCTACAGACTTTTGAAAAAACTCATAATATTTGGGATACTCTTCAAATAAATGTACTAGTGCATAGTCGTAATCATTGAATTTTCTGGATTCATCCAATAGACATATTGGTGATTCATGTGATATTCTCATTCTCTACTATTTTAAGTTTTGGTAAAAATATAAAAAATATACTTAACTACAAAATTCTCATTACTCTTTTTAATGGTACAAGTAAAAACTTTTTCTTATCTCTTACTCTAACTGATAGAAGTGGGAGTTCATTCATCACCATAGAATTGTCAGCTATGTACCCAATAGAGTTAGAGCTATCTTCATTCTGTATTCTCACTTCAGAATCTCTATTGTAAAAGAATACTCTATCCCACTTCTCCAACTTGTCTTTCTGTGCTGAATCTCTATAACAAAATACTGGTTCTCCCCATTCAGGTATTATCCCTGAAAAGACTCTAAGGTATTCATCTTTACTACTAAAAATAGTTTCCAGTCTATTCTTACTACCAATATCTTCGATCTTCTTCTTTTTGCCTAACATTGCATTCTCCCAATAAGGAACATACTTTTTTTGAAAAATCTTTGTTCTGATTTCTGCACAGATATACTCCTTCTGTAGATTTTCAAAGAACTCAAAGATAGATAAGTTCCTAGATGATTGGCTATTCTTCATTTATGTTATTTTTACACTTTTAATACTGTTTACTCTAAAACTCAATACTGTTTCAAGATTCTCTAAAGTTAAGAAAATTTCTTGTCTATTCATGTCTCCTGGATCTTTTTCTCCTACTAACTTAGCAACAAATACTTTCTCAAACTCTAACATTAGATTGTAGCTATACTGTTTAATACTATCAATAGCATCAGGGTCATACATCAATATAACTGTCTTAACCCCTCTATCTCTTATCTTTCTTATCTGAATAGAGGAGATTTTTTTTCCAAATGTACAGAGACACTTAACTTCATCAGTCTTATACAGTAGCATTTCTTTATCCATATTAGTTTTATCTAGTATTCCCTCTACTAAAATTACTGTCTGTGTCTTGTCTGTTACTTCGTCAATCCCATATAAAGCTTCTGAAAACTCTACTCCCCCTTCATTCTTATACTTAGGGAGAGGCCTTAGCCCCTGTATCTCTCTCTCTTGATTTATCACTCTATACTTCTCTCTACTGAAATCAATTCTAGCAACATAACCTTTGTTCTCACCATCTTCAATAACTAAAAAGATAACATAGTTTCTTAGTTTAGTCTCTATTTTAGACCTCCCAACATTATATCTCTCAAAACTCTCCTTATCAAAACCTCTAGAGGATAGATATCCATCCTCATATACTCTTCTATATCCCATTGGTGGGTATCTCTTCTTTAAAAGATGCTCAATCTTCTCTTCTTTTTCTTTGATCTTTAACTTACTTAAAGTGCCCAGGTCTTCACGATACTCATACTCTGTAATCAAATCATCTCTGCCCATAGCCTTAAATAATGCTTTCTCAGATCCCTTAAACCCACATGAACCATGAAAGCAATGTATACTAACATGATTCTTATACTCTCCTTCTCTGTTCTCATTTAGCTTTACACCAAACTTATCACTCTTGCCACACTTAGGGCACTTAGATCCCATATACCATCCCTTAGCTGTTCTATTTCTGTGTGATAGATTTAACAGGTTCAGTACCTTCTCTTGTGTAGTAGTAACATCACTCATACCCAAAAGCCTTTACTGATCTAATATGGTCGTAAAATCTCTCTCTACTATAGAGAGTAAATATTGGGATGACTCTCTTTAACAACTTATACTTTCTTGTTTTGTCACCATACAATCTAATAATACCCTCTTCATACTCATCCCGAGTTTGATTTAAGGTAACAAAGTATGAAAATGGCTTTAATAGCCCCTTAAACTCTGAAATATGATATCTAGTTAAAACAAACTCAGGATCATCAGAGTCCTTGTTATCTACTGTAGTTGATTGAGTAGCTGTGAAACCTGCTAAATTAAATTCTACAGCTATATTCTTGAATTCATTTGATACAGCTGTTCTTCTAGCTCTCTCACCTTCATTACTTGTATCATATCTCTTCCCATTCCCTGGGTCAGCTAATTCTATATAGTCTAAAATTAAGGCATCTATACTCCCTAACTCAACTACTAGTGATCTAATCTCTAGCATTGTAGCCGAGTTAAACTGTGAGTAACCCTTTACAAAGATCTCTCCACCTAAATTGCTAATATAGCTACACCCTTTTTTAATTGACTCTACTGTCTTATCTGAAAAAATCCCTGACTCTAAGTCTGAAATAGTAGAACCTGTTATCCCAGCATCATAGGCATCTAGTGCCTCTGTTTCTGATCCCTCTAGCTGTATATGTAACACTCTAAACCCTCTTCTGGATAGTGATATGCCAACCCACTTTAGTAACTTGCTCTTACCTATTCCTGAGCCAGCCATAAAACAAGCAGTATCCCCTCTGTCTACTCCACCACCTATTTGAACATCTAAGGGAGTTATACCTGTTGGTAACTTTCTCTGAACTTTTACATTCTCTTTCTCCTTAGCTTCTTCTCTTCTTTTAAGAAGTCTGTCTACAAGAGAGGCAAAAACTTCAGTATGACCTACGGCTTTCTTAATAGAAAAGTTATCAAGTTCCTCATAAGCGGATTTTAATAATTCTATCGCTTGATTTTTCTCACCTTTCTGATATAACTCGCCAATCTTATCATAACTATCTATGAATAGATTTAATCTAATAAACTCTCTTAGCTGCTCTACAGCTTCATCTTGATTGATTAAATCAGCTGACTTTATTTTAGAGAGTACTGTTTGTACTTTCTCTTGCATTTGAAACTTCTGTGAGAGAATCCCTACTGAAATACAACTATTATTTAGTTCATAGTAGTTCAAAATAGCTTGCCAAACTAGCTTATACTCTTCACCTGGTAAATACTGATACTTAAGATAATCTCTAGCTAAAACTAGAACTTCTGGCTTTTTTAAACAAATTTTGAACAGCTCATGTAGAAAATCTTTACTTAACTCTTTACTCATTTTACGATTCTGATATTACGACTATAAATAACTAAAACTAAACTCCATCTTATCACCTAGTAATGCTCTACATAAGTTCCATAGTGACATTGAAGTATCATCATGTTGTGTTAAGCTCTCTAGTTTACCTGTCTGTTGTATAAAAGAGATACTATTTAATTCTGAGAAATATAAGTCTGTCATAGCTTTAGCTTTCTTTGACTTATAAGGAAATCTCATTTTATTAGTTTCAAAAAATACTGCCATTCTTGGAACTCCTAAATATAATGATTTTTTGTTAGCTCCTGTAGTTTTACCTACCACAGGTAAGTTTTCATCTTTCATCATTTGTACAAATATCTCCTGAAAGTTGTTGTTCTCAACAAACATAATATCAGGAGAAAAGTCTCTATCAATCTTCTTAAGAACAGCCATTTGTTCAGAGTAGTTAGCACCCTGTCTCCTCCAACAATTAAAAATGTGAATTTTATTAAACTTATCTAGTCCGCCTACAGTAAAGACACTATAATCTGATCCCACATTACCCGAGATAGCAAAATCACAACCTACTGCTATCTTCAAGTAGTCATCCCTATTAATATTATCAATGTTAGAGATAATCTCTCTATCTTCTCCACCCTTAATAGCTTTGTTTAGAATAGAGTAGGGAAAGATAGTCGAATCATCAGAAATAGGTTTTACTAGTATCTCTCTGGAGAATATCAAAGACCCTAAGACTTCTTTCTTCTCCATAAGAGACTTATAGCTATGTCTTTCCGGGAAAAGTAACTTACCATCGGGGAAGATAGCTGGGTACTCAAACATCTTAAATATGTTTGTTTGTCTTAGACGATAGTAGAGATCTTTCTCAAAGAAAGGGGTACCAACAGCTATTAGTTGCCCTGATGGAGACAAGGCTGGTAAAACTACTCCTGAAAAAATATTCCAATACTTATCTCTTTGATCTTGTGAGTAGATAGATGAATCATTCAAAAAGTCATCTAGTACTATCCAAGTAGGGTGGTACCCCCTTATTTTAGAATTAGCAGATTTAATTACCAAACTTGAACCATTCTTACACTCTATATGGTCAGAGCCCCAAGTACTCTCTCTACCTATTGGCTTAAGCCTCTCTTTTAGTATATCATTAGAGTCTATCTCAGTTTGTATGATATCCATTAAGTGTCTAGCTAACCCATACTCATTTGTAATAAGCATCCCTTCTCTAGCCATAGAGAGATCTCTACTCTTATTACTCTCATAATTTAGCATAAGTTTCTGATTCTCTTTAATAGGCTGATATCTATACATCTGCCATAAAGGGTAGGCATAGCTAAAATGATAAGAATTATGAGTAACAGTACCATCGCCTAAGACAAATCTGTTGTCCCCATCTACAGCAATAGATATATATTCTCCTTCTTCTAGCTCTTCTATATCTAAAGTTGATACATTTGAGATATCATAATTCACACTATCACCAGTATAGACCTTTGGCCTTCTAAACATTGAGTTTGATAACTCTGTATCTTTTATCCTCTTTCTATCTAATAATACTGGTAAATCTAGTAGTTTTTCACCACATATCTTAAGCCTGATTGACTCAAACTTCCTCCCACTTTTCGTAAAACTACTCCATTCACTCTTTCTAACACAGTGTAAACCTAATGTATAGCATAGATTCTCTATATCATCTATTAGTCTACTATGTTTTACACTCTGTGTGATGATTAGTTGATTATCTTCAACACTACCATCAGAATCAGCTAACCCTGCTAGAACTCCCATTCTGACTTCAACTGAATTAAGTATAAAGTCTTCAGGGATATATTTTTCACTGGTTAGATCATATTTCTTAAACAGTGAATTAATTGGATTCTTTCTACCTCTAGTACCACTTAAGTATCTAGCACACTGATCTTCCCTAGTCTTTAGATCTAAGCCTAATTCTCCCCCATATGTAGTTAAGTAGCCAACAATCTTCTTATCTACTGTGCTAATCTCTTGAGGGATACTCTGTGTACCATCTCCTAACCATAACCCTAAATAATAGGGATCTAGATATATTTTCTTATATGGCAGTGAGAGGCAAACTTTGTACCCTTTATGTAGATTCTTAAAGTCTCTGGGTGAATTGATAAAATCTTTGATTTCTACATCTATAAGCTCTGGCACTCTGCTAGAGGGATTTACTCTCCCATCTGGAGTTCTCCACTTTCTATATAGTGATAGTATATGCCTACTATTAACTGTATAAGAGTTTCCTCTAGATTGGTTCACTCTATACATTTTGTCTCTCCCTCTATAAGCTCCTATAACTTTTCTAGATACTGAATCAGGGCCCATAAGTAGATCTCCAATCCTAATTTCACCAGCTAGTTTTATAGTGCCATCTCCCATTCTCACTGAAGTTTCTCCTGAAATCGACTTACCATGGTCCCTTGCCGCCAAGACCCCTAAAAGCCTATATATTTGTAATAGATTACTCCACTCCAGATTATGCCAACCTAGAATAAAGTCAGGCAATAGAGATGATATAAAGTAGTTCAACAACTTACATCTAAGTGTCTCCTCTACACTTTCTGTTAAGCCAGATACATAAGTAAATGAAGTTGAATCAAGAATTTTATTCTGAGTAGTTACTATATCAAAAGTTTCTTTGAATATCTGTTGAATAACTTTATCTATATCTGATTCTTGACCGCCTGATAGCCCTAGAATAGCTTTTTCATCTAAGAGATCTACAATATCTTCTACAAGACTCATAGTTTCTCTTAATTGCTTAATGGGGACAGCTTTATCTTTTGAATTAGCAAATAGGGAGTCTATTATCATACAAGTCTGAACTTATCTCTAAATCTGTTTTCATCTTCTATCACAACTCTCTGGCCTACTCCTCTTACTGATTCGATAAAATACTTAACAAGGCTTAAATTACCCTCCACATCATTCATTGCCCTATGTGCATCTACTATAGGGCGCCCTATATATTTACAACAAGTCCCTAGTGTATGATCTTTATAAGGGTAGTCAGAGTAGCCAAAGTATCGTCTTGCCTCTTTCATAGTATCAATAGTCTCTTTTTGTGAAACATATTTAAAGAAGTCAACTTTATGTTCTTTTAGAAACTGTTCTATAAAAGGGATATCAAATGAATCAATGTTATGTCCACACAGTATTGGCTTTCTATCTGGTACTACAGAAATGCCTGGCTTGGACTCTACTTTCATAGACTCAAAGAAAGCTACCATCTCTAGTACTACTTGAGCACTGTCAATCCCTCTTTTTTCAATCTCTCCCATAGTGAAGCCATTAGCTTTAAAAGCTCCCTGGGAGTACTCTTTTTCATCATTATATGGCAGTACTACCCACTCACAACGGCCTATCTCTTTTAGATTATTATCAATTGCGATAGCTGCAAACTCTATCAAAGGATTCTTTACAGGACTAAACCCACCTGTTTCTAAATCAAATACGATAATGTTTGGGTACTCTTTTCTGTTAGTATGGTCTGTACTCATAGACTACTAATTTTCTCTAACTATTCTGACAAACTTAATACCAGTATTCAGTACCCTAATGTACTCTAACTTATCACCGCCATACTTATTAGGGAGTCTACCTCTTCTAACAAACTCTTTCCCTTCATGAGGAGTAAAACTAGCTTCACTAGATTTGCTATACTTCTCTGTTAGATATTTAGCAAATTCTGTTAAAGTATAGCAATCTTTATCTACCATACTCTCTTCTACCTCAATAATAAATTCATCTTCTTGTTTTTCTTTCTGTTTCATCTTTTCATCTCTTTAAATAAACTTAACCCCATAGGATATCAGTTTTTGTTTTAAAATTTCTAGCTCTTTGTCTCTAGCTTCTTCTTTCTTATATTCCAGTCTTACTGACTTGCCCCTATTAGGGTATTGTTCTCTACTATTTATCTCAATATAAAATACATTACACAATCTTGTTACGCTCCACCCATAATCTACTCTAATTAGTGATATTAGACTAACTCTAAAGATTGATCCAGCAAAGGTAATAAAGACTGCTGCCTCTTCTTCTTTACTCTCTTTATCTAGTTCCACAGAATGTTCAATCCCTTCATTTTTTGTAAAGGCTCTAACTCTATCAATAAACTTAGAATCTCTCTCTACCTTCCACTTAGACAATAGTCCAGCTATTTCAAACTGCTCTAAGTCTATGTGATAATCTATAAGCAGATCAATAATCTCTGCATCTAAAACAGAAATACTAGACTTCCCATCTACTACTGTACCATCATATCTATCTGAAACTACTCTTAAGTGACTACGGCCTATCATATTTGCTAAACTTTATCATATAATATTGAGGATCTAACTCTTTTACTAACATTAATATTTCTTCTTTGTCTCTAAAGTTATCAATTCTCCCTTGTTCATACTCATCATGACACCCTAGATTATCATCAAATGTCATACACTGAATCTTGATGTTTCTTTTTTCAGTTATAAGATCTCTCCTTCTACTTCTAGGTACTAAATGTGAGTAACTTAAAAACTCTGTAGAGCCACAGCTTTCACATCTATGTCCTCTCTCCTTGCTAATCTCTTGACAAACCTTCTGATATTTTATCTGCTCTTGTATTCTCTTACTAGATACAGCTTTCATTGGTTTACTGGCCAACTGTTTCTTAAACTCATTAAGAGACTCTTTCTTTCTAGGTAATTTACTGTTATCTAGTCTCTCTCTATTCTTCTGTTCACACAAGTACTTAGTCTTGTTTACTATTGGCATTCTCTTCCCACAATCACACTTACTACAATAATCAAAAACTACTTCTCCAAACATCTCTCTGTCTTTATTTCTCTACAACTATTCTTAAAATTACAAATCATACACTCTACACAAGTTCTATCATATAAGGTTGTTGTTTCCATACAGAAAACTAACCCAGCAGGTGTATTATGGAATCTCTTTCTATCAAGACTACTACCCATTTTTAAGGTTTTATACTGATTCTGAAATATCTTCGTATATTGTATATCATGTTTTCTTAAGAAAGAATCATCTACATAACTCATCTCTGTCTTCTTAGAATCTTTTAGGTATCTTTCTAAGGAGGTCTTACCAAAAATATTGGAAATGGAATACTTGCTAAAACTTCTTGAAGACTCTCTATACTGGAACTGGTTAGACATATACTTAAATAAATATGATGTCCCTACTAACTTCAAGTTATACGTAAGATGTAGAGCTAGAAGGAAATTCGTTATAGTCTCTCTATCTCTGCTCTGATACTGAAACTTCTCTCCAAGTCTACTTAGGAAATACTTATAGATCAATAATAGTTTTTGTCTCTTACTCACTTTTATTCTTCTAAGAGTATAAAATTAATAATTTTATTTCTATTATTAAAAGTAAAAGACTATAGAATTAATACTAGACTGCAGGTATCTCAACAAAATCAATCTTTAGCTTATACAACTCTTCTCTCTTAATCTCTTGCCCAGCCTCCATTTGTGCCTGTAGAACATCACATTCTGGACAATCAAGACTAGACAAGGAAGATGGTCTAGCTATCACTCTCTGTAACCATATCCCTAAATAGTCCCCTACCTTCCAAGTAAGGCCTGTTACTGAAATACTCTCTAAGTTAGTTAAGGGTACTAGAGTGCCTATAGTAGGGATAGATTCAGAGTCATCTAACTCTTCAAAGTAATAACCTAAGGAAGACCCTTGTGCTGGCATAATTAAAAATGCATTAAAGGCACTAATAGTATCTGCCTCTAACTCTATGCCTAAAGTAATCTCAGAGATAGATAACTGCCCCTCATTCTTAATGGCAATACATCTCATCTCCTCCAGTCCCTTAGAAACTGTTGTTTCTGAGATACTTCTAAATAAGTTTCCCATCTTCTTATTTGGTATCTTTGAACTTGAGATATTACCTCCAAGTGATTTACCAGGTAGATTCTGTTTCCCAAAGTATTTTTTTGCTCCAGTATAGTATAGTCCTATCATCGTTATGTTATTATAAGATTCTCATTATTTTATAAACCACTAAGTATGGTTGTAAGTTTGGGTGTGCCTCTGCTGCGGGGCTTGAACTAATTGCTACAGTAATATTAGAACTTGTTAATTCTGTTTTAGCAGCTAAGTCAGTATCCATAATCATCGTTCTTCTAGAACCTTCACCACTACCCCCTGGATTAGAATAGTCAGGAGTTCCCATCACTCCCTTCTTGACTAACATGTTATGTCGATGCTGACTATCAGTTACTGCAGCATCATGTGTATGTGGACCATTCTGTGACCCTGATAGAGTTACTGTTTTAACGCCCCCTGTAGCTGAAATTGTATCAAAATCAACATCAACGGGGTTCAAGCCTACTGCAACTCTACCTTGAAAATTAGGTGTTAGCTGTCCATATAGAGGTGAATCTACATTTGTTATTTCTCTACCATCACAAATGACCCAGTTAGTAGGGACATCAGATTCAGAACCCGTATAGTCTATTATTCCCCCTATTGGTAGTATTGAATCAAGTACTGTAATAATTGTAGAGGCTCTTCTCTTTATGTTTAGTATTCCCCCTGTTGAGGTGTCTAGAGTATTTGAGCTCTGAACTCCCTCTGAAGTAAAGTTGTCCTCTGGTATATAGGGACCTGTGTTAAGTAAGTTTACAGCACTATTACCAACATTACTCTTAAGATGTCTGTATGAAATTTTTATAGTAGAATTTGACTCGACCTCTACTGTACATGATCTCATATTAGAGTCAAAAGAAAAAGTTTTTGTAATATTAGAGTCAGTTACACTCTCAATTGAAATTTGAATAGTTTCACAGTCTGGTACAATATAGAGAGGGCCAGTTAAGTTACTACTTGTTATAGTTGTTAGCAACTTAGCTACTCCGCCTGATATATTTACTGATAAAATCTTACTTACTTTCCCATCTGGGAAGACTACTCTCCAACCGACTAATAAATTTTCATCAATAAGTTCAGCAATACTCTGCCAAATACCACCTTTAACAGATCCCACAGTTATTTCTCCTGAACTATCAATTGACCAACCACCTGAACTAGAAACTAGACCCCAGCCTATCTGTATTGTATTATTTAGCCCTGAGCTGTTTAAGCTACTATACTTAACCCACTCAGTACCAATAATAGGGTTTACTTTTGATACTCTATTATTGATTAAAGAAAATCTATTTGAATCTCTAGAATCTTTAATAGTAACAACCCCACCACTGTTTACAACTGAGCCTAATAGGAACTCAAGTTGATTATCAGATAAATCTGTTAAGGATACTTTAATTAAGTAAGAATCATTTAAAAAGGGATACTTATTACTTTCATCTATAACGATTGAAGGAGTAAAAGTACCTACTACTGAGTATTTAATACCCGTTTCAGCAACTAATATGCCTGGTACAACATTCAGATAAGCTAACTCATTACTTATAATAGAAGCTATCTCATACTCACTTATGTTATTTGAGGAGTTAGTAAATCTTATCTTAGTAGGTAGTCTTGAAGAAACTCCTCTAAGTATTGATAAAAACTCTGTACCAATACCTGCTATACTGCCTTCTGGTGTTATAGATACTGTTCCCTTCTCCTCTAGTGTCTGTTTATAAGAAATAGTAATAAAGTACTCATTACTATCATCAGGGACAGTAATAGCATTCACTATATCCTCATCTACAGAGATATATTCATGATTCTTATTAACTGCTAAGCCTGACTTAACAGAAACTTTCCCACTACTACCAGGAAATAGTCTTAGTGAACTTGACAACTTATCATTGATAACTATCCCATAGTTATTTACAACGACTTTACTTAAGGTAAGATAGCCCCTTTCTCTATATGACTTATCTAGTTTCTTGAATTCTGGTATGCCTAGTAGCAAATCTGTACCCAACTTTACTTGACTCATAACTTTATTTTTTATTATTCTATTATTCTATTATTGACCCACCCCAATTATTGTAAACTAAACTATTTGTAAAGTCCGTTTCATCACCACCTAGATAGGTTGCTCTGAAGAAGAATCCCGGAATAGACCCAACTATTGTATCTCCCACCTCTAGTTCATTCTCTAAGTAATTACCTACTTTCTTGTGTAACAAGAAGGTGTACCCGCCTATTACAAGAGATGATTTGAATAAACTACCACAAGGGAAACTATAAGTAACAGCAATTGACTCTGAATTATCTCTAGTACCTGTATTCACCAACATAGTCTTACTATAGTTTATTAGACTATGATGTGCTAACTCTATGGGACTACTCTTACCACTCTTATCAGTATACCAAGTATCAACTAACTGACTACTTTGTAAGAAAGACTTGCTATACTGTGTATGAAGTATTTTGACAAAGTAATCTTTTATTTCTAAATTCCCTGTAAAAGTTACATTTACATCTAGTTTAGAGATTTCACTCGTCATCTTGATATTACTACCTACTAAAATACTAGGCTGAGAAATAGTATCTATAGTATTAGTTCCATAGATAACTAGTCTAACTAAATACCACTGGTCAAATACTGGAGGTGTAACATCTAGTAAAGGTGGGCCTAAAACTACAGAAGGGTCTAGATATGTTAACCCATACTCTAGATCATTAGTATCAAACATCTTTACATCAACTGTAAAAGACCCAGTGCCTTTTACAAGCATCATAACTTCATAGTCAATTCTGGCATCTACTTCAATCTTCTGTGCTATAATTGTAGAGACAGCTGTTACTGTTACTATGTTATCTAAGATACTACAACCTATGAAACTATCAGGTGTCTTTAGCAAACTTATTAACTCAACTTCAAACTGATCATGTAAATATCTCTCAAATATAGAGTTTCTATCTAGAAAGATACCAGTAGTACCTGGGACAGAGTCAGAGAAGATAAAGATCTCTCCTGATACTGCTCTTCTACCAAATAGTCTCTCTAATTCATCATAAGCTGACCCTCTTTGACTAAAAATAGTTGAGGTAGATAGTACTAAACTCACTAAGGATGCTAGGTCTGAGTTTCTCTTATAAAATAGACCTCTAGAATCAAGAATCTTTCTTACTAAGTCTATTTGTTCTAGACTCTCAAATCTTCTAGAGAAAGCTACAACTATGCTTAAGAAGTTTACAATAGACCTCCAGAAGTCAACATAGTCTCTATCTGTTGTATCGCCATCTCTTTCAATATAGTCTGGGACTATCCCTTTTTCATAAACTTTCTGTAGAACATTTTGTTCCCAAAGTTTGGCAAACCCTCTATCACTACTATCTAAGATTGAAAACAATGAATCATCTAAGTTATCAACAACTACCTGTAAATCTGTAACTGGGACTACCCAATCTATTACAACTTGGCCTACCGAATCTGTCTTAGTATATCTAAACTCTATGTTAAAGTCTTGTCTATAATCAAGAACAAGATTCTGTAATGCTAGATTTGTTAAAGTAGCCCAGTCAAACCACTTTAGAAGATCAGTTGTATATCTGAATTCTCTAGTTAGATTACTAGGAGAGTTCTCACCAGTTAAAGATTCATCATAACTAAGAATACTCTTAACATTCTCTAGAGGGAATGTTAGAGGGATAATAGCTTGATCTCCTGTGTTTGTTAATATAGTACTCATTATTCTACATATCTAATATTGTCAGTATATAGTACTGGTTCAAAGCTGCCTGTGTTTTCTGATAACAATATCCCATCTAAGTCATACATCTTGAAAGATCTTACTCTAGGGTACTGGCCTAAATAGACTATAATATCAGCACTTGGAGTAAAGTATGATTCAGGCAAAGTTACAACATCTTTATGAGATGAAACAACATTCAAGAGATACTCCCATTGGACTACTCTATTATCCCAAAATCTTAAATCTAAGTATTTACTAACTCTATTCTGTAGATCAATTCTTAGTTGTGTTAAGTCAGCACTACTAGTGGACTCAAGTCTAAAACTAATATCTACTGGTAGATAACTACAGTTCTCTAACTGAACTAAAGATCTGCCTGTTGGGCTTATATTTGCTAAACTAAGATATGGGGTTATTTGTTGTGATAAAGTATCTAGCTCCCCTGTTGTTAGAAAACTACCATTCTGTAACATTATCCCTAGTATTAACCTACCATCATTCGTTGTACCCTTTCTATATACTCTAAATATGTTAGAATTGAACTTCAACATTATTTGAACTAAATAAGATAAGGTGTCTCTTGACATTATGTTAGGGTAGTTAATAATTCTATGTCTAAACATTTCATCATCCTCAATGTCTCGGCCCCCCTGTGCTTTGAATTCATTAGTAACACTTATATGGCCTGTTGGTTCTGTCGACATTTTATTAATTAACAAACTACTAACATTTGCTCTAGTTCCCTGTTGTACTGATCTTGCTCTTACATATGCATAGCCCTCTAAACCTATTGTAAGATCATTTTCTAACTGAAATTCTATCCCCTGTCCCATAAAGAGATGTACTGATTGTGTATATATTGTGCCTACATCGGCAATAATTCTTAAGTATACAGAGGATTCGGAAGCCCCAAGCCTAGCTGGAACGCCAGACCTACTTGCAATAGTATCCAGATTTGTTCCATTAGCAAAATCAGGAAAGAGATGAGTCTCTACCAAGGCAATATCTTTCAGTGCCTTTTGTACTACTTTACTTATACCATAACTTACTCCCCCTAAGACACTATCATCAGATATCTTAGAGACCTTGTCAGTATTTGAAAGTAGTATTTGTACGAAAACTTTCTTGAGTTGTTCTATTGATGTTATCTTGGCTATCATAGTATTATATTATCTAGTATTACTTCACTAATTCTTGTTTCTATCTCTAAATCTAGTATTAGACTATCTTCAGAGGTTCTCAGATCCACTATCTTTAGAGATTTTAATGTGTCATCTTTTTGAAAAGTAGAGTATAGCTGTCTTAAGAGTATTTGATATGGCAATGAGTTTTTATTAGAACCAATTATAAGACTAGACTGTATCCCATCTTCCATAAACTCAGGATTATCACCTTGTCTAAGATTTACTAAAATATTCACTGACTGAGTAATAGTCTCTTTATATGTCAGTATTGAAAGATCATCACCAGAAAATTCTAGCTTCTTATTAAGATCTCTCCCATATATCTTCTCACCTATAATATTACTATCAATCACAGAATCTAGTGATAAACTTAGTTTATTGAAGTACTGTACTATCAAATCTACTCCTCCCTCAGATGTATAATCTTCCTCTGGTAAATCATTTCTAAGTGCAATATAAGCCCAATCTGTCTCCTTATTAGAAGATCCCAACCTTTTAGATAGTGATTCAAGTGTCTCCCTTTGTTTTAGAAGCTCCTCATTCTCTATTCCATAAGAGTATCTCCCTTTACTTAGACTGGATCTTAACCACTTTGGCGTATTCTCTATATACTGTAAACTCAACTTAATGTCATCTACAAGTTCTACAATATCCCAGAATCTACTGTCTAAGGAATTGCTATAGTTTTGAATAATGCTTAATACTGTATTTGATTCACTAGTAAGTGACTCTAGCAATAGAAAGGAATCACGAATGCTTACTTTAGCATTCTTTTGAGAAGAATAAAACTCAATAATCTTCGGGTAGCTCGTTCTAATGAAAGTGTCTACCTGTCTAAAGTAGTTTTGAAGATCATATTGTGTCTTCTCTCTAAAGTCTTCTACTAAAGTTTTCATATCAACTTACGTACTTTATTTAATAGTATCCCAACGCCCTTCTGTATTGCACTATTAGCTATCATTCTGCTTACTCCATTTTGACTTCTTATCTCGTCTAAATTAGCTACTACTGTCAAGTTTAGAGTATATTTCCACATCATATTTGAGGAGGTTACATCCTGTATTAGTTTGAATGAATTAATTCTAACTAAGTAATTTTCTCCTAATATTGGAAAATATAGATAGACATTCATCGTCTCATTATAACTATCCAACTCAGATGATCTATCAACTATTGATTTCAATATCTTAGTAACCCCATACCCTGTCTTAAGCCTCAAGCTTAATAATCTTGATTTTGTTTGTAGGCCTTCCTTAGCTGATGAATACACTCCATCTCTGGTACTACCACTGTGCCCTACATTATTCAATTCGGTTAATAGTCTTATCTTACGTCCAAATGAACCAGATAGTGTAATCTTTTTTGGCCTATTAGTATTTGAATCAGTAGTGCTTATCCCTCCAAGTGTCTTCTTTATGTTAACTAGAGTCTGATCATCATATGAAATACTATCTGGAGATACGGGGAATGTAAGGTACTCTATTGTCTTCCCTTTACTATCTGTAAGTTCAATAGTTACTGCGTAATACTCAAAATCATTAGGAAATAGTGTGTGAGCTGCTGCCCTACCTATCGTTGAAACCTGTTTTAATATATCTACATTCATTTCATTAGAATATGGACGATTTAAGTGAACTTAATAGAGTACTTGCATCATTCAATACAGCCTTAGCTGCCTTCTCTGCAGCCTGTATTAATGGGAATTGATATTGTTGTTGTACAATAGCTGTGCCTATATCAAGTTTATTCTTTAGTGAAGTTGCTATCTTCTTATTTACCACATATGTTTTGTTCAAAGAGTCTTGTACTCTTTTCTTTACAACTAGAGTTTGTATTAATTTTGTTTTAGAACTATAGTTCCCTCTTATCTTAGAATCTACATCACCCCAAGATTGTGACAACTCTTTTACATCCATACTAGAATGTATAGTTACACCAAACTTATTAAAGTTATCTAATAGCCTACTCATTGGATAAATATAAGTATATTTAACTAATTCTTACATTCTTTGATACACCTATTTCTGACAGATCTACTATTTCTGTAGAACTTGTAGACTTTGCATATAGTGCTGGTTTATCCCCCTCTAAGTAGATTTGCTTATCAGTCTCCACAACTATCCCTCTGTCGGTAATACTAACTGAAGAATTCTTACTCTCTAAAGAAATTACTTTATCAGAATTAATTATGACACCATTAGCAGAGATCTTGATACTCTGTCCTTCAAAATTTACTAATAGCTCATCCCCATCAAACTGGATAGACTTCTTGTCAGAAATAATTGCAGATAAATTCTCTGACTCAATCCGTAGACTGTCAGACTTTAAAACTGTAATCCCACTTCCACCTAATGAAAGTTCAGAACTGGTGACACCATCAGTTACTACTAACAGTATCTCCCCTGGCCTATTCTTACTACCTCTTACAGCTATTTGATAACCATTAATCTCTAAGTTCTTAGTTATACTAACAGAGCCCTTATCTCCTACTGAGAATTCAGTTTTTCTTTTCTCAGATGATATACCAAACTTTTCAAAGCCTAAGAATACTCCAGTAACAACTAATTGTCCACTGCCTGGAACTCTCATCCAATGTACAAGACTACCTCTACCCCCTGGTATGTGGGGAAACTCACACAGTGTATGTAGATGTACTGGTACCATTATCTGTTTCTTCACCTCATTATAGATGGTTATCAGAATACACTGGCCTACTCTATAGAAGTCTCTAAGATATTCTTCTCTCCCTCTATCAATAGGTATAGTTAGAAAACCAAATCCATTTGAAATTGATTCAGTGTTCCATTCAAGAGGTATATTTCTGTCTTCATTCATTACTCTATAGATTGTCTTTTCTTTAAAAAGAAGTCAAAAACTTCTTTGTTGATTGATAAACCAGATTTATAGTCAAACTTTTGTTCGGCTGTCCCTCCAGATACAATCTTGTAATATGACTTCTTAAACTGTTTAATGTTTACTAAGTTGAAATATGATAATGATTCCCCACTTTCAGTTTCCTGGCTCCCATAAATAAATGACTTCACCATACCCCTTTCTACTGATAGGGTAGTAACTCTATTAATCTCTACACCAACTGAAAGCTGATGAGTAACTTCTTTTATATAAAAGACCTCATCTGTTGGTATGTAATGAAGGAAAGTCCCTGCCTTAAATCTTCTATCCCCTTGTATTGTGATAGAGCCTGTCCTAGTAAAGGGCAGATAAATATGAGTCTCTATCAACCAGCCTAACAATTCTGAAGCATGTTTAGCATATAAATCTAGTCTAGAGCCCTCTGACTTATCCGACCAAAAGTCAAGATTAGAGTAGTTAGATATTACACTAAATCTAGTATTGCCGAATACTTGTGCATAGTCATCAAAGTAGACTCCTGGGAATATACCTAGATATACACTAGCTCCTGCATAATTCCCTTTGTCTGTTAGTTGGAACCAAGAATAAGACTCATCTGAGTAAGAGAGACTTTCATTAATTACCATATCTTCAGTCACCTCTAGAGTCTTAGAGCCCTTTGATAAAACTACTGTACTTAGATTAACTGGGTGTAACTGAGAGTCATTAAAAGTTAAAATATCACTTCCCTCTCCACTATGAACTTCTGGGCCATATGCCTGACTTTCCTCCTCATTAATAAAGTTACTTAAGAAAGATAAAATTGCATCTTGATCAAATGGTGGCCTTCTAAGTATTATATAGAACTTATCTCCATAAGTATCTGTAAACATCTCTACAAAAGGCTCCTGTGCAACTTTCTTTATCAGATCATAGATTGTACCATTCGGGTTTGAGATAGAGTCATCCACAACTCTTAAGTCTCTTACTGAATCATCTACGAATAGTTTCATAATCTGCCAAATCCCTTTTACTTCCTTTTGTTCTGAGACATGTACATTCTTATATAACTCAGAAACAGCTGATTGTTCTACCTTCTTGTTGTTTAACTTTATTTCAGATCTGCTAACAACTGTAAGATTCTGAAAGTTTGAAAAGATGTCATTAGGAACAAAACCAATTGATGATATTTGATGAAAAATGAATTTGATAGAATCTACTATACTTCTACTTAAAACAGAGTCCAAATTATGATATCTCCCATCAAGAAATCTTCTTGTACTGAATGGCGTCTCACCAAAGATAGATGCACTATGTCCAACAGAGTAAGGGTTGAAGTAGGAGTTATCACTCTCTAGTACTTTAACTAAACTTCTCCCGTTGATTGTTACTTGTATCTGGTTGTTAGCACTTGTATTAACTTGAACACTGTCAATCATACCAATCATATCATACCAGTTACTAGAGATCTCTTTCCTATTAGATTCTATTCCCAGCTCTTCAAAAGAAATAAATACTAAATCATTTTTACTAAGTATCTCTTTATAGTAAATACTAGAACGTTTTCTATACCCTCTATTACCATCTATATAATTTAAACTTGTCTTAGTAACCTGTTGCCCACTACTAAGATCTATGATGCCTTTCTTAACCCATCTGCCTTCTTCGAAATTAGCTTGTGTAGAATTTAAAGAAAGTGTAAAAGAACTACGCCCTTGTGTACTATTAGAGGTTGTCACTGACTGTACATCTTTAGTTAAATCTAAATACCCAGAACCACCATCTTGTAGATAAGAAGTTCTAGACCACACAAAGACTGTTAATACTGAACTTTGATTTCTTAAATAACCACTCTTAGTATTCTTGTACTTGATTACGTAACCTGGGTCAATAGACATTTGTCTCAGAATCTTAGGGAAAAATAGGGACGAGTCATTTTGAGAAACTAGAAAATTACTCTCAAATCTTATCCCAATATCTATTTTCGAATTGGGAATAATCAGAGTTACTCCATTAGTAACTAAATAGTTTTTAGTCTTACTATATGTCTCCTTTAGTCTACTACTCTCATATAGTCTTCTATGATTAGTTTTATTTTGATAAGTAACTCCCAACAACTCTGATTCTGTAATCTGCCCTCTCTTTACAATAAAAGAGTCTTGATTTAACAATTCTTGAACTGAGTAAGTTCCACCACTGTGTACATACTCTACAAACTTGCTCTTATTGATTTGTTCTTCTTTAAGTGGCGTCTTAATAGATGTCTCTCTTTTTATTGGAGTAGACTCACTCTTAAATAAGCTAACCTCAGCCCTTCTTCTTTTCTGCAAACTCTTACTATCAGTTAAAGAACCATATGATAACCAGGCATTCATTGCTTCTGAAAAGTTCTCTTTATTAACGTATAGTCTAATTTTGGAAGATTCTACGGCACCATAACCAGCACTAAATGTAAGACTACACAAGGCATCAAACTGATCTTGAGAAAGTGGTGTTTCTATATACTTTTGTACATATAACTCTGCTTCGTTTTTCAAATCTCTAAGAAACAAGATCTTTGCTCTATCTAAGGAAATCTTCTTCCCTTGGTATACACTAGCACCTGTATGTCTCCAGCCTATAACAAATCTTTTTTCTGTCTTATCCCAATATGATTCTAGTGATAGTTTCTCATAGCTTTTAATAAATTCTTGTCCTCTTGGACTACATCTAAGATTTGAGTTTGAGTTCATACTAGTGGGCATTATTAGCCTTGGCTGGCTTTATTAATTGTCTAGCAAGATATAGTAAGTTAGCTCCTCCCATAATACCAGCCATGGCTGCAGGAGGAGGGACATCTCCTAGACCAATTAAATTGGCGGCAGCTGTCTTTGTATTAAAAACATCTATTAACTCTTGTATTGCAGTACCCATCTTAGAGGCAAGGTCTCCCATTGACTCAGCTTCAAAATCTAAGTCGGTTTTTACTGTGGATGAAGCTCTCTTAGCTCTTCCCCTCATACTCTTAGCAAACTCACCTTTATCAGTCCCTTCTTCCTCTAAATTAGAAAAGTCCATCCCTCCCTTAAACATGTTTAGAATATCATTTTTCTTAAGTTGTCCACTAGTAAGCTGATCAAATAAAATCATTTGTGAATCTTCAGACCCACCATAACCTTTTACTCTCTTCATCACTGCTTCAAGATATCCCTTAGACCCTGTCCCCTTCTCCATCTCTGCTTGTAATTCAAAATAGCTCTTATCTGGGTTTAGTTTTCTTAGTATATCAAACTTCATTGCCTGTGACTCTGGGGTGCCCCCACTTCTTAAACCTGAGTTAAGAGATGTTACTGTAGAGGCTGAAATATCTTCTCTCTTATACACGCCACCTAGACTTGTAAGTCTATTTAGTAAGTTTAAGTTAGCTTGACTACCTGCAGTAGAACTACCTGTTAACTGGCCTTCTTGTAATTGTACAAGTGTGCCAAGTAAACTTGACATTCTAGAAAAGTCTTTTCCATCTTTTCCAAAAGTACCACTCTTAGACATAACAGAGTAGATTTGTGCTGCCATATCTGTAGCATCTGTACCATTAGTTCTACCATACCTAGCTGCTCCCATTATAGTGCCTTCATCTACAGCACCACCCCTCATTAGTTCTATACCTCTAAGGGCCAAGGACTGTGCGCCAACTACAGTACCATTAGCTTTTATGATTTGTGGTAACCACTTAGAGGTAAACTCTTCTCTTGATATATTAAGATCTAGAGGACCATAGCTTCCTTTACTAGTTCTGCCAACACCAGCATCTTCAAGACCAGAAACAGAGCCCCCAGTTAATGCAGCATACTCGCTTAAAGATGTTTCTCTTCCTGCTCTTATAGTTCTGGGCATATCAACTAAACCCTTCACAGCTGCTATAACTAAGCCAGCAATTCCAAGTTTGCCTAAAACTCCCGCCCCTCCTTCTCTACCAGCTAAACCGCCAACTACACCTAAACTTGAACTAGCAGCTCCTAGGAAGCTTCTTTGTCCCACTATGCCCCCAGCCTGTTGTGCTGCACCTGTAAGTCTGTCTGCCAAAGATGATGATTCTGTAGGAGTACTTTCAGAAATCATTCTCCTAGTAAGTTCTCCAGCTTCTCCACCATGTTTCTGAGATACTCTTGTAATAAGATCAGATTTACTTTGATTAGTAGAGTCAGCTTTTCTCAACTCCTGTTCTGAAGTTATTTTTACTGTTTCAATAAGCTCTTTAAGTAACTGTACTTGAAGTTGATCTTCTTTAGCTTCTCGACTAATCTCTTTAACAGATCTGAAGTAGTCTTCTTTAGCTGACTTACCAACTCCAGCAGCCTCTCTTGTTTCAAATGTTTGTGTAGCTTGCTGTCTAAGACCTTCAGTGTATACTCGATTACGTCTCTCTATTAAACGTATCTGCTCCTCATAGTACTTAATAGCATCTTTAGAGTTTTTAGAGTTTTGTAGAGACTCTTCAAGTAAACCTCTGCCTAATTCAGCTGAGCTACTTCTGAGTCTATCCATTAGGCTACCAAGTCCTTCGTCTCTACCTGATACTACTATTTCTCTTCTAGTGCTCATTCTTGTGCTAAATCTATGTCTGCCTCGCCATCTCCTATCTTAGTTATATCAATTCGATCAAACAGATTTTCCTCAATCTCTTCACCATCTGAGTTAAACCAATCGCCAGGAGTATACTTGACTTTATTTTTACTTAATTCTACCTGCTCCCCTAGATTCTTAAATATTAGTTCTTCTTCATACTCAAAACCTATTGATAGCAGTGTTACTTGTCTGTGTTCTACTGAGCCCCATCTAATGTTATACTTACTTCTATACCATTTGTCAAGAGGGAAGTTGATATTCCACCATTCTACAAATCTACTTATATCAAAGCTATAGGTTCTTTGCTTACTCTTTATGTTAGGTATTAACATCTACTCAGTCTTCCTGTCTATCTTCTTTTCAGTTTTAGGGCTAAGAAAGCTTAGCTGTTCTTCAAACCAAGGGACAAACTTCAACTTGTATTCACCTCTTAATTCTTCAATTTCAACTATTGACAATAGTCTCCAGCCTTCTACTTTAATATCAGACATTAAATCTGGGCATAGAACCATTAAGGCAGAAAACATATCTACATTGTCTAGATTCCAGTTAGAAATCACTGTCCCGTGGCTTACGATAGTGCCATATCTCCCTCCAGTAAGTTCTGCTTTCATTATCTCAATGTCCAACAATGAGCCAATGTTAATCTCCTTTAACTGATATTTGTTTGACTTAAAGTCTAGTACTGGCTTACTCTTTAAATTATTCATCTCTTTACTATTTTTAAATTTTTATTAAGCTGAATACATAATCGGGTCCATATATGAGAACTCTTGATTATGCCCTGATACTTGTCCCTCTGATATGTTCATGCCTTCTCTATTCAAGAAACAACCTCTAACAGTAGCATAGGGTACTAGTGTAGTCTTAATCAACCCTGTTGAGCTATCAACTGACTTTTTAGATCTCTTAAAGATTACTACATCCACGCCATTCTCCTGTAGAAGTACATTGTTGACAAAGTCTTTCAATGATGGGGCGATTCTCTTTATTGAATCAGGGATACCTGTTTTAGTGAAATCTATTTCATAAAAGTCACAAGTTAAAGTACCATTCCACTCTAATGCAGGTAACTCTGATGGTGTAAGCTCCCCTATACCAGCAATTCTACCTCTTCGAAAGGTTTCAGAAATACGTAAGTCTTTCATCTTCCCAACTGCTATTCCGTTTACTTTTATAACTGCTAAGGGTGCAGTCATTGTTCTTTGATCAGACATGTCTTATTAAGTATTATTTAGGGTCTATGATGAACCCAGTTACAAACATTTTATTTACCTCAAAATTAGGCTCGAATTCATAAGAGACCCAATAAGAATCTTGTTTTGTTGTTACAAGAATGTTCTTAAAGGATAAAATTAAGTTATCCACTGTCTCTTTAGCTGTCTTTCTGCTCAAGTAGCTCTCTACCCATTGGGAGATTACTTCCTCAGAGAGTGTATTCCTATTAGGTCCTTGTGATTGACTGCCTAGTAGTTGTTTCTTCATATTAATCTCAATCTCTTTGTTTAGTTGAGAGGCAATTCGTTTTAGTGACCACAGGAAGGAGGTGCCATTATCATTGACTATATTCTCATTATCTTGAAGAGTATTTATCCCTTGTGTAATGACAAATGATCCAATTTGTGAATCATAGTAGGTAGTTAGTACCCCAGCATCTAGAGCTTGAGTTCTTTCTCTATCAGTCAATTGATGAGACTCTCCTGAGTAGCCCAACCCTTTAAATGTTGGAGGCGTTTGGGGTTCAAGACCTACTACTCTACCAAGAACATAAGCTGCTTTATGTAGAGAAGTCTTTACTCTAAGTTTTGTCCCACTAACTCTGTCACTTTCAAGATTAGCTCCATGAACTAGGATAACTCTGTCACTATTAAAAGTAGCCGCCATTGTTAGACTGTTGCCAAACTCACTTTTATCTTCACCACCACCAACTACTAAAAACTTCTCATACTTAGCTTCATTCTCTAAGTGATATAATAGAGAAAGATTAATAAGTGAAGTGGCATTAACTGCACCAAAATCTACTGATAGCATATGTGTATAATCTAGATCTTTAATAGCATCTAAAGCTAAAGTTAGATTAGCAGCACTATATGTTTGAGTGCCTCCTGCGAATAACTTATTACCTACCAATGTAGCTAAGTCTGCAGGAACTATAGCACCTGTAATAAGTGGAGTAGTTAGTATAAAGGCATTGTTAAAATCGTAATCTTTAGCCATCCAAGCAACTAACTCGTCTAATGTAGCTACTTCTGGAGAAAGAGCAATTGTTTCAGGTACAGAATCTACTGGAGCTAAATTATTGTATGGTACACCATTGGCATCTACACCTGTATAAGTACCTCTAGAAAATCTAAGTCTAAACTTAGCAATATTAGCTACTCCAGACTCTAGATTAACCCCAAAGCCTTGTGTTAAGATAGCAGAAACTTCTACTCCATTACCACAAGTACCCTCATGTCTAGACTTAACTATCATAGTACCAGCTAAAAAGGCTAGTGATACAGTAGCAGGGATAGTTGTCATTGGCCTAACATAGTATATAGTTGATACTCCCATATGTCCTTGCCCAAAGGGTTTGAATAATGGTAGAGCTATGTCCCATAACTTCCCTCCTCTTAAAAATTGTCTAAAGTCTATAAGATTATCAAATTCATAGATCGAACCCTGTCCTTGACTTATCTCTCCATCAATCCCAGCACCGCCAGAAAAGTTTGAATTATCAGTATCTACAATTACTATCTTACCATAGTCAAGATTAGCAGGGCTATTAGATACAGCTGATTTAGTTTGTGAATACACTCCTGGTAGCTTAACTATTCTACCATTAAATACGTATGATGTTGCCATTGGTTATTATTTTATTTTGTTCTTCCAATTAGTAAATGTAAATTGTTGGGTCTTGTAGAGTTTCATCAAATAGAATCTTACGTGTGGAGAAGCTCCAGTCAAATTACAAAATTCTGTGTATGAAATTTTCTTTTTCTCTGAACTAGTTTCTCCCATGATCTAATTTATTTTAATATTTCTTAAAAATAAATAAATTCTACCAAAACTACTCTAGTTCTTATAGAGTTTTATATTTTCAAATAAAATACTATTAATTTTCTGAGTAGTGGAAAAGTTTCTAACTCTAGTTTCATAGAAGCCTCTTAGCATAACAGCTCTTGAGAAAACATGATTAGGGACTAGATCTTCTCTTATCTGTAAATCTCTACCTGAGAGTTGTACATTCTGAAAACCAGATAACTCAAGTGAATCTAGTATAGCAATTAGACAGTTTCTAATAACATAATACATAATAAGAACTTCATGATGGTTTGATGAGGTACAAACAATAGAGAGAGACGTATTAAAGCTTCTACTAAACACCTCAGCATACTCTGTATTTAATTCATTTTGATATACTTCTTCATCTTGTCCAAGACCAATAGAATTAGTAGGGCCTAGTTCATCACTAGCTAGTGTAACATGTACTGTTGGCTCCTGAGCTCTAGCAGAATCAAAAAATAGTCTTACATCTACCGATCTAGCCATTTCCTCAGTTCTCCCAAAGAGTGAAATAGCTTCACTCAGATAGTGATGCTTCTCCAACCCTATATCTTGAAAGATAGAGTAGAGAATAGTTTCCTGTGGTGTTGCTTGAGCTACTATATCTTCTCTTATATATGTCAATATTCCCTTTAAAACATTATAGAATAAAACTTCAGGTACTATGTTAGTGTGTGCTGTTGCCATGATTAAAACCCTAAATTTGATAAAAAATTATCTATTGATTCATCTACTATTGATGGTATGACTGAACTTACTCTTTGTTCTGCTTTCTCAGAGAAGTTTCTAGCCTCAAAACCTGGGTGCTGCCAACTAGATTTATCAGATGCTAGACTTACTCTTCTAAAGTTAACATAACCTCCCCCTGACTCCTGCTTTCTTAAACCTTCATAAATAGAAGTCATTTTTACATCTGCTGCTAGATTCTCATAACCAATACTCTTTAAGGTTTGTCTTAGCATAGAAGACACAGGCATTTGATACTGTGTAGGAATATCTCCCATCCCTAGCCCTGTCTTAGAACTTTGACTTGAAGTCTGTTGTACTGCTGAATGTATTACTCTTGGCATTATGCCTGAAAAAGCTTCACTCTCGCCTAATGCATCCGGCGTAGCAAATCTAAATGGGATGGTTAAGTAGGGATCGCCTTTCTTTGTATACTTTACTTTACTAGAGGCTAAGAAGCCTTGTTTCATATCATAGGCACCCTTACCACTTTCAATAGCATTAGGCAACCAAGCTGCTGGGTCTAAGAATACTGCTCTTGTATGTTTATCTACTTTTTCAATTGATAAAGAACTTAGATACTGTTGTCTTGTAGAGCCTAACCCTCGTTTTACTTCGTCTGCCCAATATCTAGCAACCTCTGTTGTTACTTCCTCTACACAGTATACTACAAGATCATCTACTTGTACTTCTGTTAAAGAGAACTCAGCAGCTAAATCAGTAGTATCTATGTTAAAGTCCAGCACTATATCTGTGTATTAATTATTCTTAGTATCTCTCTACTTAGAGGTAATAGGTCTTCTGGGAGACTATCTAAAGAAACCCAATTCAGTTCTGCAAACTCTTCATTAGAAACTAATTCAGTTTCATCTCTACTTCTCAAAAGACAAAAACCCACCATTGGTTTAGCTGGGTGTATGAAAACTATACTTGATATTGGGAGAGACACTATGCCTGTCTCTTCATATGTTTCTCTAACTGCAGCTGACAAACACCCTTCTCCCTCTTCGATAGTCCCTCCTGGGAATGTCCACTTACCATCCCTTTCATCATCTGCTATTGCTAAGCCTAATAGTAGTTGATTTCTCTTATTAAATACAACACCAACAGCTGATTTTAATTTTACTTTATCTCCTTCTTGTACTAACTCTTGTTCTTCAGCAAGAGAGTCCACAAAGGCACTAGATATCGATCTAGACTTGTCTCTTCCTATCTGTAACTTATCTATCATCTTAAACATAAATTAATGAAAGTCTATTTGCCCAATCACTCTCTAGTTGTGTTAAATTTGTAGCAGATTGAGTTATATTGTCTTTTTGTCTCTTGATTACAACCACTCCATTTAGTAGATACCCTGAGTAAACGTACCCATCTGAATTGTAATCTGACCTATAGTATTCTATATTAGAGGTAAGAGTGTCTACATCTTCTTTTGTCGTCGTTACTGGGGCAATATCAATCCCATATGATGGGCTTGAATTATCTATCTCTTTTGCACTATCACTATATGTACTGTTGTTGAACAGCCAATCCCCATTATAGTTATCCAAGTCTAATACAAAGTGTGAAAGTCTCATATTAGCTAATAATGGCATTTGAGCCCCTACATCTTGGCCTAAGTCTTTATTAAACTCTGGTGTTTGCATAACAGCCCTAGGAATATCAATAACATGATAGGCAGGGTGATGAAAATATCTTATGGAAACAGTACAGCCTTCTACATATAATGATGGGTCTAGTACAAAGTACTGACCCTCTTCAATAGTATAGTCTACACCGTTTACTAATTCTCTTAAACGAGTCTCATTATCTATATACAAGAAACATGTATCTACATATATTATACTGTAAATAGATCTGGACATTATCTTACTACTGATTGCAGAAAGTTTGGGAAAGAGAACTTGATCTGTCAACATAACAGCATTCACTATTGTTACTCTATCCATAAAGCTAATTCTCTCTTTATTCAGGAAAGTCATTTTTACCATCCCAACTAACTCTTTGCTCCACTCCTTGAACTTAGTATCAAGATTAAGAGACTGAACTACAGCTCTAGTTTGTATTCTATTTAGAAAGACATAACCAATACCCCCACAATTTCTACAATTTACTTGTGCCTGATGGTCAGGCTTATTCCTACAAGGACACTTAATCGACTTGTCGATGAACACGTCATAAGCCTTCCCCCATACAACACTATCAAAGTCTCTTTGCCTTAAATCTACACGGGCTTGCCCACTTAAATCAGGTGATTGCTGAATTCTTCTTGGGGTCGTACTTAAGTTATCCATTCTATAGTGCTGTAAATGTTACTCCCTTGTATTTATTCTTTAAGTGTGGTAACTCCCTTTTCAGATCTGCTACATACTGAACAATACGGGCACCATAGCCAGCATTTGTAGCTGAGGAAGTTGTTGATATACTTTGACTTAAGCCATCCACTCCAATTGATTGTGAGGCAATACCAGCGCCTAAGATAATATCTCCCATATTATTGAAGATATTAATAGCTGCTAGTTTACCAACCAAATCTAAGATGTCAGGTGGTGCTTTCTTAAATGAAGTACAATACTCCAACTGCCAATAATCTGGTATTGTGTTCATTGAGAACCAACCTAATTGTGGTGAAATACCACTGAATATTATCTTACTACCACCAGCAGATCCCATAGAAGGGACAATTTCTACCTTTCTATGGGCTGCATATGGGTCTGTTGATTTCTTCACACTAAGCCACTCTACAGGGAATATTATCTGTTTCTGTACAAGTCCAATACTACCAGATAATCCATAAACCTTTAGCACTGGGAAACTGGTTGGGATATACCCCCAATGTTGCCAATCATTCATCATGTAGTCAAGAGTCTCTATTACTATTTGTTTAGTAAGTTTTAGAGCTAGATAGCCCTCTAACTCTGTTACAGCCATATCGATAAAGTCAATAATGGTGCTACGTGGCATCTCAACTCCTTGAGAATCTATTATAGGGATACCAAAGAAGTATCTCTCTTTTAACTCTTCAGGAGAAATTACTGTTTCTCCTTTACTACTGATTACTTGGAATACTTGTTGTGGCATTAGTTTGTCTTATTACTTCCCTTCTTTAATAAAGCTTATGATTATGTTAATCATCTTCTCTTTCCCATCGTTACCCTTTAGACTCTTCCAACTATCTTCTGGTACGCCCCTTTCAACTAAGATTTCTCTAAGCTGATCAATTTTTAGATCTCCCATTTTTTGACGAGCATCTTGAACTTCTGGAGATTCAACTTCTGAACTAGGGGCTATAGCATCAAATAATGATTCTTCCGTTTTAGACTTATTCTCTGCTACATCTTCACCATCTGTATAATCTGGGTCTGTTAGAGATCTGTAATACTCTTCAGAAATAAGTACTTGTGGGCCTGGAACTGTTGGTGAGATAAGGGCTCTTTCTATAACTGATGGGTCAAGACCTAGTGATTCAGTGATTGAACTAATTAATCTCTCAGCATTCTCACGTACTATTACAGTTACTTGCTCTTGTGTAAAAGAATCAGACTTTGTCCCAACATCTGCTAGTACTTCATCTAACTTAAATGACTCTTTCTTGGCTACTTTCTTTTCACCATGGATACTTAGAGAATTACTAGCTCCAATTAGCTTTTCTGCCACTTCTCTCTCATACTCTTCAATTGATACTCCCTCAGAATCAAACTTCACTTCTCCAAAGCTTGTTATTCTGGAATGCTCTGAACTTGTCGTCACAATCTTTACTTTACTCATAATCGAATTTTTAGTTATTAATTAAGATCTAAATATAGAAAAAAGCCCTAAGACTTACCAAGTAAATCAAAGGACTTTTTAAAGTAGAGAGTGATTGTAAGCCGAATTTAAAAATTTTGTCTCTTTTGTCTCTTAGACTTAGTATCTAATTACTTAGGCTACTACTCTATCTTTTCGACCAATATTGATAAATCTGATAATCTTACCAGGAGCATAAACAATTGGAGTACCATAAAGAAGAACCATGAATCTTCGGGCTGGGCCTAAGATTGCTAAATCCATCTTCATTAAAGGTGCTAATTGTTTGAATTCATAAACATCTGTATCATGTTGTGTCAAGTAGGCATTTTCAGTTCCTGGTAAGTATCTGTTACGATCTCTTACTTTTCCAACTGCTGCACCATCAACTCCATTAGCTAAAGAACCACGTTTTGCATCAGAGCCTGTTACTGGCACTGTCATAATTGGGTAGAACATTGTTGTTGCTGCTGCACCTTGAGCTCCTGTTTGGCTACGATAAACGATATAGGCATTAGGAGTATAAGCACCTACACCTGCAGTAAACTCTAAATCTACTGAATCAGTTACATTAGTGATAGTCACCACTGCTGGGACTAACATTAAACTAGATTCACCATATCGATTAATAGCAGAGACTGCATATCTTACATCTCCAATACTATCATCAAATCTAGATGAAGTGTCATCATTTACCACTACAGCACCAACATATACTGGGGCAGTAGGAGCTTTTGGAGAAGTTTGTACTGAATTGCCTAATCTACCTTGGCCTTTGGTAGCGAAGATATCATATTCAAAGTCAATTTTACCATATTGTGATTGGAAGCCTGGTACATAGGTACCACCAATTACGCCATTGTTGTTGTTACCTGTGTTAGAACCAACAAGCATTCTTTGTCTTGCATAATAGTTTTCAGCAAAATCGGACAATACTACTGGAGGAGCTATCAAGAAGTTTGGCTGAGCAAATTGATTGATCAAAACTTCACAGGCACCATTAATAGTTTGTTCTTTCATGGTTTTACCTCTCAAGTCAACTACTAGAGGAGAAGCCATATACTCATTAAGGGTAGAGTAGTTTTCATTATTCATGTGTTGAGAATAGATCCCGTTGTATTCTTGTCTTACAACTTTATCATCACCAAAGAACAAGCCTTTGTTAGCTTTTCTCAAAATCCACAAAATACCATTTGTAGTTTCTCTCTGAATAAGACTACCAATCTTGGTCGTTACTAGTTCCATTGGGTGGGTAACTGATTTAGTCACACCAAGGAACTTAACGTGTTCGGCACGTCTTAAGTATTCAGAATCTTCTTCTTCTGGTAATTCACCTTCATTGTTAAAGCCACCTCGATCAGCACCATAAGATGTTAATTGATTAAACTCTTCAACTGTATTATAAGCTGCTGACTTAGGGAACTTTTTCCACAAACGGATATCTGATTCTCTAAATTCTAACATCTTTAAGGAGCTTTCTAGTGACTCTACTTTTAGAGCACCAGAATTCGTTTGGTCTGAGTTGCCAATAGCGCCACCCTGTAATTGACCTGCTTCTAAAGCCTTGCTTAATTCTGCTAAATCTCCGCCTGAAACTGCATCAAATCCACCATAATCAGAAAGACCTATAGATAAAGGAACTTCTTTCATGTTTTTATTTTATTAAATTTTTAATACGATTATAGAATGGTGTACAGTTTCAAATATATTCTTAGACTAGTTTCCTAGTGTATAGCCACTTTTTAGTAACCCTTTAACTAGAGTTTCAGTTACTACATTCGATTGTTCAAATTGCATTACTGCATTTGCTAATTGTTGATCAGTTATCCTACCATCTGACATACAGGCTTTTTCAAGTGTATCACAAATAAGTCTCTTATCACCTCTAGCAGATAAAACATTTAGACTAGCTTCTTCATCTTGTAATCCCTTTTTCAAGAAACTTTTAGTTGTTACTGTTCTTCTGCCCATTGATTGACCTCTTAGTTCCTCAACTTCTCTATCAATAGCCTCTAAACTCTCTTCAGCTTTCTGTAACTTAGAAGTTAGAGCTTCATTAAGATCCAATGCCTTTTCAAAATTGGCATTAGCTTTCTCAAGAGAACTATTAAAGGCATCCATTTTATCTCCTAAAGAATTTTCTACTCTTTCTAGTAGCCCTTTAATTAAAAGATTTGAGTCTTCAGTAGGTAGAGCTTTTTTTAGTTTGACTTTGCCTTCTCCACCTTTTTCTTCTTCTTCTTCCCCTTCTTTTTCTTCTTCTTCTTCCCCTTCTTTTTCTTCTTCTTCTTCATTATCAACAGGGAGAGTTTCTTTACCTTTCTTTAGTATGTTAAGAATCTCTACCATACCCTTTTCAAGATTATCAAGTCTAATTTCAGATGTTGAAACTTCTTCTGATACTTCAACTTTCTTAACCTCGTCTAAGCCTAAATTCTCTAATGCCTTTTGAAGTGCGCTTGAACTAACACCTTCTTTTGTAGTCTCTAATTTCATAATGGTTGCTTTATTACTTTTTTCAAGTTCTAGAGTAAATTTAAAAAAGTTCTCTAGAGTCTCATACGTTGAGTCAGGGAATCTTTTACCTACTATATCTAAAACTTCACTTTTTGTTAAAAATTCTTCTTCTCCCTCTTCTTTTTTCTTTCTCTTCTTCTTAGCCCCACTCAAAGATTCTTTTATTAGAGGGTTTTTACTTTCACCAATCTCTGACCCAGTCCCTTCTGAGATGATATCCCCCTTAATTAACTGGAAGTCACTCTCTATCATACCCTTAACAAGTCTTACAATAGCATCTTTGTTTTTAGGTGAAGGAGTAACAGCACAACCTGTTATATCAGCCTTTTCAACATACTCTTTTGTGATAGGGTCTCTGAACTGTGTAGCTGTACCTTCTAAAGATAAGCCTAGAGACAAACCCTGTCCCTCTAAAACTTGTTGTAATTGATAGACTTGTTGAGCCATTGGGTTTTCAGCAAACAGTTCAAAATCTAAATTCATCTCATTTCGACTCTTATCTAGACTATAACTTGTTGGTTTGCCAATAATTGCCATTGGGTTCTTGTTACTCTGGTGATGCCAGTTCATAAAACCTTCTGTCATTATTGGCTCCATATTAAAACCATTTGGGTCTAATACTTGACCATCAGTATCTTTTGATGTTGATGACATAACACCACTCATTTTGAGAATTTCTTTCCCGTTTTTGTCAATTGACTTAGAAAGTGTTAGAGGCATGTAAGCTCTAAAGTTCTCTTGAGTGTTCATGTTATACTGGTAATACTGTAACTATTACAGTGTCTGTTGCTACTAGTGTATCTCCATTAGTAGCTGTGATTTTGAATATGTAATCTCCTGCACTAGTATCAATACCAGTGATAGATGGAGTTAGTATTGTTGTATCGTCAAATACTGGCGTTCCTACTCCAGTTTTTGATTCTAGTGACCATAAGATATCAGTTATGGCAGCTGAACCTGGGTCTGTTACTACCCCTGCTAAGAGTACAGCTCCTGTGCCATTAACTACTCCTGTTTGATCAGCTCCTGCTGAAATAATTGGCCTTACTAATAGATTTAATGGACTAGCTTCATTGAGATCTATAACAGTTAAGTTAAGATTTAGTAGTTTTGCTAGAGCTACTATTGCTTGAAAATTGCCTTCTGTTTCTTGTAAGTCAATACCTGCTACAATAGCAGCATCCCCCTCAATAATCTCCATGTTGGTGAAACGAGTATCAGCTCCTGGTACTGCAAGTACTGCATTAGTACCAAAGATATCAACTTTAATTTCAGCTTGTACAGACCCATCTGCTGATTCTAGAATAAGTGTCTTCATTTTATGACTTTTAATTATAGAGGTAAAGATAAGAAAATTCTTTAAACTACCTTGGGATCTTTTCCAATAATCTATTTTGTAGTCTAAGAGCTGATATCTCTAACTCTTTCTTTGATATTTTAACTTTATACTCTGATACAATCTCACCAGCCTGTATAATCTGATTCTCTCTTAGAATCAGTTTCTTCTCTAATTTCACAATCTTGTCTTTGAGTCCTCTTCTACCCAAAAACCAATCTAATCTACTCATACTTCTGTTGTTTTATCATTAACAGTAACTCTTACCTTACTATGTCTTTCTACTTTTGGTCTATTTAGTTCTTTGAGTTTCTCCCAATTCTTAATAAACATTGTACCATCCCATTCCCAAATCCCCTGAAATCTATCCTGTATAGTAAATCCCTTAGGGACCCTTTCTATTGTACAACGGCACCACGGGTGAATTGGTCCAATTACAGGTCTCCATTCAGCTACCTTGAAACCTATATTAGTACCATTAGCCTTCAACTGGGCTACAGTAAAGATAATAGGTTCTGAGGATACTCCTCCTGTTAGAAACAGTCTTTGACAATGTTGGCAAGCTCCTTGGTACACATCCTTGTATACTAAAGCATCATCTCCCTCCTCTTTCTGTATCTGTGCTATTCTACCTTCATCAAATGCTGTGTGTAAAACAAAATCACCTATTCTGCCTAAATCTCTCTCCCAGTCACCCGTCTTCTTACCTAGAATAGATACAACTTCTGACAAATACTTTCTATCCTCTATTGCTTTCTTAGCAGCATCTGTTACTAGTTTTGTATGTTGAACTGTATGTCTTTTCTTGTCGGCAACTACAAAAGTATCTGTTACCTGAGATTTGATACTCTGTCCCAGCTTCTTAACATCTTGATAAGTTTGAAACTGAAGACTCTGTAATGCACTTCTCTCTAAAGAGGTTAATGGAGCAAACTTAGCTATACTACTCTTTAGTTGAGGGTAAGTTAAGTTCTTTAGTGCACTATCCTGTAATATCTGAGATAGCATCCCGAATCTATATGCTTCTGTTATTTTAGATGAAGAGCTCTCTATCTTAGAGATATCTACACCACTAATCTGTAGTATAGCTCTATCTTGTTCTGATAATACTGTAGTGCCTACATTATGTGCCACAAAAAGAATAGTATAGTTGTCCACTATAGCTAATAGTTCATTAAGTTGTTGTGGACTTAAGATCATTATTATAGATCTTTATTCAATATATCATCTAACTCTTCTTCTTGTCTCTCCTTAGAACCTGTTTTAAGAGTATCTATCAATTCTTTATGTTCATCTATGAACTCTTCTTTAGACATCTTTACTTCTTTCCCTTTGTTCAAGTCTACTCCAAATCCGTTTAGAATAGATTTATTTCTGTTTAGAATAGATTTATTTCTGTTTATCAATGACATTCTGTAGATTTTCTTTAATTCCTTTGATTATTAATTTGCCCACTAGAGAAAAGTTCCTGTGAAATTCTCCTTCATACTGTAGTATGACTGGGTACCTCACAGGGTCTTTATGTCCAGGTATTTTAGCATTTACTGTTTTCTTAGCCATTCTTTTTCTGTTTTCTTTTCGGCTGGCTTCTTACCAAGGTCCCTAAACTCTACTTTCTCCTCTTTCACTGGAGCATGTGCTGTGGCTACTAACTTATTCACAATCTCTTGTGGTACCACTGCCTGGGCTTCAGGTGTTAACCCTCGGTATATCTCATAAGCCTTAGCTGGGTCAGTTTGTAACACTGTTTTAATGTATGTAAGCTGGGCAATCTCATGTCCACCTACTTGAGGCTGTTGGTTAGGCTGGCCTGTAGCAGCACCTGGCTTAGCACCTAGCTGTCCTGCTGGTTTGTCTTCTGGAACAGCTGGTTTAGCTACTGCTGGTGTACTAGCTACTGGAGAAGATGTTCTACTGGCTGATTCAGATTTCTTAGTTACTGGAGCTGTTTTCTTTTCAGGTGTAGCTTTCTCTCTACCACTACCTACTGGAACCCAACCTTGAGGTGTTTTCTTTACTTTCACTCCACCATGGACTCTTTCTTCACCCATGGCTGCTGGTCTACCTTTTTCTAACCCGAAGCCTCCAAGTAGAGAGTTAGTTTTCTCTAATCGGTTTCGTTCCATTGCTTTCTTAATATCCATGATATTATATTTTACTTTGTTTTTCTAGTATTACTTCTCTGATACTTATCTTATTTTGCTAATTATTCTTACTGTAGTGATCTTTTTCTTTATCAAACTTCCCTTCTCTCTGCATCTCTGATAGTACTGTCTGGGTAGCTCTTTCAGAGTCTTTAGTTGTATGGGTCTTTACTCCCATTCTTGTCAACTCCTTGTTTACCCTTTTGGTTCCCTTAAGTACATCTATGGCTTGGGATAAGCTTGTTGCTGGTTTTCCAAGTTTTTTATAAGCCCTTCTTAACATCTCCTGTTCGGCTTGGTACTGCATTGGTGTCCCAACCTGTGTAATAGAGTGATGTATCACTTCATCAATTGGAGTTTCTACAAACCTATTATCATTAGTATCTTCACCTATTTCATGTGGCAGATATTTACTCCCTTCTGATGCTGACTTAGGTTCCACTACATCACCTGCAATTCTCATTGCAAAATTATGCTTACTTTCATCAGGCTTAGACCATCTAGTTGATGATTTACTATCAGTATATGAATAGATTCCATCATCTCCTGTTTGCATCTCTTTTCTAATTACATCTATCTTCTCTTCAAGATCTTTATGTGTATCACTAACGTCTCCTTCTGCTTTCTGAGTTCCCTTCTTCTGATAGACCCAGCCTTGTGTAGTCTTAACCTCACCATATTTATTGACTGTACCGATTGGGACAGCCTTAGCTTTTTCTAGTTCAAAACCCTTAGAGATGTTTAGTCTCTCCTCTGATTGTTTTCTTAGTATTGCATCTCTGATATTCATGTCTCTTGTATTAGTATTGTCAAGATAAAACTAAGTATAATTTTTATACTTACAAACTTTACTTTATAAAACTATAAAGAACTAATGTATTCTCCTAGATTCTGGAGAGCTTTTTTTAGTTCATCGGATTCATAGATAGTCTTCATAGCCCTAAAGGCATTAACCCCCCTCTTAACTGCTGCTAGAGGAACAAAGTCTTCACCATATTGAATTCCCTTAACTTTCTGAACACCAGCAGACTCTCTTAAATTAGGCATAACTTCATCTTTCATCTGTGAATAGGCATAGCCCACTATTTCTGGTTTAGTATACCCTTTCTCAACTAGTGTCTTATATAGTTCTTGTGTTACTGATATAGTTGGTACAGCATGTCTATTTAACTTAGATTGTAGTACCCTATTCACACCATCTACAATCAGCTTCCCACCATCTGTCTTAGTAATAGCTAGTACAGGTGGCATACTAGAGAAGTCTTGATCTTTTCTCCATCTAACTGTTTCTTTTTTCAAGTTGAATTGCTCTGAGGAAGCTACTTTAACATAGAATGGGTCTTCTGCTGTAAGTGTAATTCTAGACCCTCTATCAGAAACTGAAATATGATCTACTTCTCGAGTTATACTCTCTAATCGTTCTGAAGTTAAGTTACTGTAGCTACCAACTACATCTCTAACAGTTCTATGGTCTGCCCTGAGTGTAGTAACAGATATAGTTTTGATAGGTAGTAGATTATCTTCACCTGTCTTTATTAAGTTATCTATCCCTTGTTTATTATTATGATAAAATGAAAAGTATTCAGCAAAGGCTTCTTCTGGAGATACACTGGCATAGTCAGTAATTAGAGGGATAGTATGATTTCTGCCTTGTCTTATTACTGCCTTTTCTTCTCCTGTAGCTTTCTCCTGCCCATCTTTCATATTATCTTGCATCCAAGACCAACCTGTTTCTACAACAAACTTCTTATATGGTAAAGAGCCCTGTCTGCCTAGTTTCTGAGAAACTGAATGCCCTACCTCATGTACTAGTACAGCTTTAAATAGAGCCGAATCTGTCTTACTGGCATACAAACTACTCTTCTCTAATAGCTTATCACTTAAACTAATAGCTAGAGAGCTTGGGACATAATAAGCATATGCGCCTAGTCCTCTATTTGTATATTCATTATTCTTTAGTCTTTTTAAACTATCATTAGATAAAATATGTCCTCTTGGCAGTTCAAAAGAGATCTCTTCAAATATCTTTAGAGCGCCTAGAGTATCAGCCTTCCACTCTCCATCTAACTGAATATTAAGTCTGTCTTCAAATCTAAGTTCTAGTAAATCAAAGTAGTCTAAGCTTGAGTTCTCTTGTAGTTTGCCCATTAACTTAGTATAGAACTCCTCTGTTGGTGCATCTATAGTAGTACCAAATATCTCTTTCTGCTCCTCTATTGAATCTAGCTTTATCTCTTCACGGAATTTAGTAAGATAGTCTCTATACTTATCTTTAGCATAACCCTTGAAAGACTCCTCCACAGCCCAATTGTCTCCAAAAAACTTATGAATAATCTCCAATGCATTATCATAAGACTGTTTCTTTACTTTCAACTTATCATACTCCAATGGCAATCTATCAACTAGATTCTTGGCTGCTGTGTAAGCTACTTTTTCATCTCCCTCAAACTCTAGTCCTCTCTTTACATCCTGATAAACCTTCTTTACAACCTCTTTCAATTCGACAGCCTCCTGTATATCAAAAACTGGACCACTATAGTTATACCCAGACTTAACCTTCTCTTTGACAGTTTTTATCTCAGTAGAATCTAACATGTAGTTATCATTATTTCTATTACTTCTTTGCTGTTTAAGTTCATCCCAAAGAGCATCATTTATCTTACTCTCTAAATCTAATCTGGGAGACATGGCTCTTCTATTAAACTCAGAAATAAAACTATATGATGTATTTCCATAAAATCCTCTGTATTGCTTAAAGTCCCCAGGATGGTAGGGACCTTCCTTTCCATCTTCTTTCTTGAATTCTCTAATCTCTCTGTCTAAGTACTTCTCACCATTTAGAGGGATGTCATAGTTGATAATTGCATTGGCTAGTGTATCACATTGTCTCCCTATCTCAAATACCTGAGAGTTAGCAGGAAGAACTATCCAAGCCTCTTTCATAGGAGAGTTTTCATGAGCTTTGATTACGGGACCACTAGCCCAATGTCTTACTGTACCAACAGGTGCTTTCTTAGCCATGTACTTCTTTTTTCTCTTCTACTCTTCTTTTTATTTCTTCCTCAATTTCAGTTACAAGTGAAGTATTTCTTGAAGCTGAAGATCTGATTAAACATTTGTGCATAGTATTTAACTCTTGAGTTGTTTTTCCAGTAATGCCGGAATTTACTATTAGTTCTTCCATTGTAATTTTATTTAGTCCTTTGATTTAATGCACCTCTTATATCTTCTTGTCTTCTCTGAGTAGCTCTCTCCTCTAAAAGTCTCTTTTTGTGAAACTCTATAATCTGACTTTGCTTAACATTCATTAATGATCTGGCTGCAAAGTCTCTGTAGAATTCATTTTCATTATTTGCAAACTTGACACCACCTCTAACATGTAATAAGGCTAAGGCCCCTAGAGTACGACCATTTACTTGTGTTACTGGCATATGATCTTTATACTTCTTGATAAAGTTAATGGCTGCCTCTCTGTGTTCTATCGCAACCTCAAATGGTTCACCATTTCTGTCTTCAAATGGTAGCTTGTTCTTAATTCTGTCTAACTTATCGATAGTCTCATCCATTGTTCTTGAAACGTCTAAGGCTAAGGCCCTTGATTCTAGCAATGGTGATGCCACTTGTTTTAGCTTCCTTTCTGATAGATTAGAAATGATAATCACTCCACCTGTAAACTTAAACCTAGTTGGTAGTCTATCATCACCTTGTGAACTTTTAATAGGGCCCCCATCCCATACTACGTCCTCTAGAGTTGTATCTGTTGCTGCCTTAAGAATGTTCACTGAATCTTCATCTAACAATACTGAATCAGCATCATCAAACAAAATTACTTTCCCATTATGCTCATACAAGACTCTAAATAACTTACTAGGAGTTACCTTCCCTGTAAACTTAATCAAGTCATATTGCTCTGATGTTGGGTTCAGTTCAGAATCATACTCTACCAACTTATTATCAAAAACTTCTCCTGTATCCCCATTTAATGTTTCTGGGTTTAGAAGGACTTGTTTCACCCCATAAGTGTTATGAGTAACAAGAAAATCATCTGTAATGTAAAGATGTTCTGGGTGATCAATAAGTATACATTTTGTCTCTTCTTCTCCAATATACTGTATATCAATAATGGAAAGAGAATCAATTGGGGGCTTTTTAGTCTCTTGTATTCTTTCAACCTTAAAAGGAAGAGATACTGGGATGATATGTCCTGGGAGCATAAAAGTTACTTCCCAGAATAGTTTATTTGACCCATTTTTTACATTGTAGTCATTAGAGGCTACTTTAGCAAATCCCCCTCCCATACTACAAACTAGGTGGTGAAACTGTTTAGCAAGCTTCTCTGAGACTGAAGTAAAGGAACAAATACCCTCTTTATCAACAAACCCATCTGAATCCATTAGCCCTTGTATAAGTTCTAACTTTTCTTCAGAAGAACATCTAAAATACTCCTCTGGTATAAACTTTGTATCAGATTTTGTGCCATATAGCTTATAGTCAGAAATAGCTTTTGATAATAGTGTTCTGAATCTTCCATTTTTTGAAGATTTCAGACTAGTACTTGTAATAGAATAATCACACTGACTTCTATATACTATACTAGACTCTGTTCCTAGCCTTTGTTGTATCTTCTCTAGTATAAACTCTTTATCTCTGTCCCCTACACTAAAAGTAATCCCCTCTGTCCCTGACCAGCACCCATCTCCAAGTAGAAACCCGATTAACCAAGGGTCTACTTTCACTTTACTTCTTCTCTTATGTTGAAATGGTTTCTCTAATAAGGGAATACCAAACATATACTCAACTCCATCTTTCTTCTTTAGCCCCCTTTTCTTAATCTCACTTAAAGGTAACACCTCCCAGGTATATGTATTTCTCTCTTTAACTTTCCAGAGATGCTCTTCATCACATCTTGATTTTCTGCCATCCTTAAAAGTAACTTCATAAACTGGTCTAATGCCTTGTGGATAGATTCTAAGAACCTTAGACTCTGTACCATAGGGAGTAATAACAGAATCGCCTACTTCAATATCTCCCATCAACTTAAATCCATAAGGAGTTAGAATAGGGGTAGTAAGAGTTGCTGCCTTCCCAACCCCACCTGTACCATAAAACATTGCTAGTTTTCTCTCTTTCTTAGCTATCATATCAGTAAACTTGTCCTGTACTGTATCTACTGAATCTTTACCTGTAAGAGGGTTAATTTTGTCTAAATCAGAATCATCAAAGTCTAGACCATCGGCCTCTAAGAGCATTCTAATAGACTCTTCTATTGATTTATTATCTTCATCAGAAATAGGTAGTGTAGCTTCGATAGTCTCCTCAAAGGTAGCACCTGATAGTAGTGATAGGGCTCTTGGACTAGCTACTCCAGCTTGTTGTAGTTGTGTAAGTTTCTCAGAAGATGGGGCATCATTATTTGTAACTCTCATTATATGAAGTATCTTCTGTGCTGCCTGTTGTGGTGTTACATGCCAATGTAATGCTAGTATATCATCAACCTCTCTTTTCCCTCCTTGTGTTCTAGAGGTGTCTTGATAGACCTTCCACTCTCCATTTGGCATCTTTACATTCTTGATACCATCCCATTCTCTAATTTCGCCTACCACAGCTCTTTTCCCTTTCTCAAGAGAATCTAAGAGATTCAATTGATGACTTAACTTGCTTTGCTGAATTAGTCCTCTTATACTATTGTCCATATTAGAATATTTTTATATTGATTGTACCAGCATAGATGAGTTTACTATTGGCTAAACTAGCCTAAATCCCATACATCATTCTCTCCCTTACATATTGTAGATCAGTTAGTACTTGTCTGTATTCAAACTGGCCATCTTTATTAACAATACTTAAATTGCTCCCCTATACCAGACATAAAATAGAGTCCGCTTTTACTCTTAGACTTCTCTAGACTAAGAGACCTCTCATTTAATGTCTGTATCTGTTTATATGCATCTGTTAACTGCTGACTTAAAGATATAAATTTGTCTAATGATTCTCTCTTTCTGTAGAGACTTTTTCTCGCTTAACTGAAAAGACTTCTCTCTAACGACTTTGTTAAGTTTAGCGTTATTGAACTAATCTCAGCTTTCAATCTATCAACCTGTTCTTGTAGAACTTCACTAGCTTGTCTCTTAAGGTCCTCTTTCTCTCTAGCATTGTAAATATACTGAACCACTAGTAATACTAGCAGAGACACTATGATCCAGTGCCATATGGTGAGTCTTCTAAGCATTCTTTGATGGGATTAACATCTCTACTACTGAACAACCATTAACTTGTCTCAATCTATAAACTGAACTATCTACACATTCTAGAAGATGTCCATCTCTAAGATCTAACGTCTCCTTCTTCTCTATCTTCTCTTTCACTACACTTATCTTTAGTAAACAATCTTGAACTTCATACCCGTCTACTATTAGTTGTTTAGCTACAGGGTGGTCTGTCCCTCTATTGCCTACATATCTCCAGGTGCCATCTGGCATCTTGATTTCCTTTGACCTATTAATAGTCCCAATTTTAATTGCCATATCTACGATTTTAAATTATTAGTCTTCATACTCATCCTCATCATCCTCTTCAAACTTTGCATCTAGATAGTCATTAATTGCCTCTTCTCTGTCTGTTCCATCCCAGAACTCTGTTTCCCCTTCTTCTAAACCTAGATAGTCCTCTAAATCTTCTCCTCTTAACTCATCAATTTGTTCAAATAACTCCTCTCTAGTAAATTTTTCTTCTGAATTCTCTACTACTTCATCAATAGGAACAAATGATGTTTTCAGGTGTTCCTTTATTTTCTTCTCAATAGCTTCTTTGAACTTCCCTATCTCCTCTGGGCTGGACATTTTCTCTAATTCAGCAAACTTAGAGGATATACTTTCAGGTAAATGTGTGGCACCTGTTTCTTTCCAGGCATCAAAATCACTATCATAGTTCTCCACTACATCATCTAGTATCTCATTCATTAATGGAATACCAATCTCTTTAAACTCCTTACTCTGAAAGTCTACTTTCTTCTTCTTCATTTGTTTATTAAGCCCTAAAGAATCATTTGTACCACCATACCTTTGTCCTACTCGGTTCAGTCTCCTGTTTTCTTCATTATCTTTATAGGTTCCCTTTTCAAGATCAAATCCCTTTTGTAGAGATAATTTTCTATTCTTTCTGATATTTAAGTCCATCTTAATAGTTTTTTAAAGTTTGAGTATAAAGGTAAGTATAAAATCTATACTATACAACTTTATTTTAATGTCTTCTTATGTTTCTTGGCACTCTCCATCCATTTCTTGATCTCCTCATTCTTTTTCTTGTGTTGGCTAGTATCATGGTGCCTATCAAACTCTGAAGTATGGTGTTCATTTCTTTTGCCTTCTGTCTTTTCATTATAATCTAAATGGGCATATGAGGCATCATCATGGTCTTTAGAGGTGTATTTCTTTTCAGCCATTGCATTGTGTGTTTCATATACTGGTTTCCCTGATTTGGTATGACCAATGATCTTTCCTCCTCTAGACCCTTCACCACCTTTTTCTAGAATCATAAATCCTCTTAGAATAGATTCACCTTTCTTTAAGTTAAAATCTTGTTGTAGAGATTCTTCTCTGTTTTTTCTAATACCTAAGTTCATAACTATTATTTTTATTTTGTTAACATCTGTAGAGCATCTGCTAGCATAGGGTTCTCTTTCATACCTAATGGTAAGTTGTTCATAGTGGCCTTTACAAAGTCTTCTGAATTTTGATCTGGGTCTTCAAAATCTAGAGTGTCCCATACATTACCTTCAGCCTCTTGAGTATTATCTTGAGACTGGCCGCCAAACATTGCTGATTGTTCCTGTGTTGATATTCTTTGAATATACTGAGCATTTAGTGGGAAGTCTCCTTTCTCTAGATCTTCTGGGAGATTCATTGCTCTTCTCCACTCTCTATATCCCATACCATTCTGAACTTTCTTGTTTAAGAGCTCTACTTGTTTTTCCTCAGAGTCAGCATCTACACCTACAAAGACAAACTCAAAATCATCACTTAGTCTTGATACTAGATACTTATTAATCCAAGACTCTATCGACTTTAGTAATGGCTTTAGACCCTTATCTCTAGAATACTCTAGTCTAGTCTTTGAATCAGAGCCAAACATTGAACTACCACCGCCTGCATTTCCCAAATTAAAGCCCACCTCTTCTGGAGCTATCTTAAAAATAGCACAGGCTACTTTAATCAAGTATTCTTGCCATTGAGCAAACTGCATATCAGTATTCTTAGACTGTAAGTCTACCCAGTCCATACTATCACTCTCCATTACTGGTATTTTCCAAGCATTGTCTACTCCAGCTACCATTGATTGCCAAGATTGTCTGAACTCAGCTAATCTGTTTCTATTAGCTCCTGGAGCTATTTTAATGATACCTTTTGGAGAACTGCCTTGAGAGAAGAATTTACCATTATACGTGTCTGAGTACAACATCCAGGTTATGATCTTGATAAGTTGCTCTATTTCAGAGTTACCATATCCGTTCATATTAATGTCTGTAGATTCATTCCTGACCCCAAAACATAGTTGCCATGGATAGTACTCAGCTACAATCTGTTGTTCTATTACCTGTACATAAGATGGGTAATAGCCCTTTATTTTCTTTTTATCTGAGAAGTTTTTGTCATCTCTATCATCATCATATGAATCAGCTATGTAGATAGTGCCTGAGTCCACAGCTAAATATTCAACGGGATCTCCCTTTCTATCCTCCACTACTTCAAAACAAGCTTGATCCATTTCAAATGAATCAGCTACAAGTTTTTTAAGGAAAGAGTCAAATGCATCCCCATGCCATTTGTTATCCAGAGTACCTCCATTTAGAATAAATTCAGTAATTCTTTGTATTTCTTTTTTGTCAACATCTGTGATATCAGGCTGTTCATCTGAGTAAAATTGTCTCTTTCTTCTAACTACAAAGCCTGTACTATATCTATTTGATTGTGGAGCCGAAAAGGCACTTACCTGTGCTTGTCTAGTTGATATAATTGCTCTAACAATCGGAGTCTTAGACATAACTCTGAGAGTACTATTATCTAACTTAAGTCTCTTTCTTCTATACCCTTCAGCATCATCCCATCTATATGGGTTTACTAGAAGACTTTTCTTGTTCCCTCTCTCCCTCTCCATTACTCCCTGTAAGAAGGCAGTTGCCTTAACTAAAGTTTCAGCATCGTTAGATTGTAAGCCACTCTTAATCAAGAGTTGTTCCTGTGCCTCTAGTTTAGCCTTTTCTAGTTCAATATTATCAAGTGTAATTCTTCTATCAGCACCTTGTCCTGAAACTGTCCCATTACTAGTACTTGTAGTTACGTAATTATAGATCATTAGATACTAATCTTATGTTTTTTAACTTGGCCCTCTATAAAGTTATACTGTAGTTCTACTGCATCCTTATGAAGACTATTTCCTACTCTTTGATCAAAAGCTATACTAACATTGAAGGGCAGTCTAGTTTTTACCTTCCACTGATCTCTGCCTAGTACAGTATCAAGATGTTGTTGTACTGCTACTCTTACATTTGATGGAGCTTCTGGCAGTTCCTTAATAACTAAATCATGATCTGAATACTTTCTAGTTGTTACTACACAACGTAAGTAGATCACTCCTTGAATATCTACAATGTTATACTTCACACCACTACTTGATAATTCAGATGTGTATTCTTCAAAAGGTACTGCTATTAGTTGTTTCATATTTCTAAATCTGTATAGACAGTCTAAATATAATTAAACTTAACTAAATTCTATAGTAAATCATTTCTTTTTAAAAGCACTGATACCTCCTCTTACGGCTCTATCGCCAAAATATGCTCCATTGATAGTTAAGAAAAGCGTTTCTAACATAGATACATAATTTTCTGGCACAGGCTTAGCTCCGAAATAATCAGCTACGATTAAAACCAATATTAAGAACCAGCTAAAAAGTAATATAATAGGTCTCACGTTTTTTGATAGCCAAGAATCCGAAGACATATCTGTTTGCCAACGTGAGGTTATTTGCTTAGCGTTTTCAAGTTGTGCATCTATATCTATCTTATAAAACTCCAAAGCCTGTTTCTTTACCTCTTCAGGCAAAGTGCTATCGCCTTGTATAAGGTCGTGTAGGGTGTTTAAAAATGGAATACCTGTAACACTCCCCGCAACACTAAAAGCCTTGCCTATGAGGTCTGATTTGCCTAATGAGCGAATGAAATCGCCTAGCTTAGTTGTGCCGTGTTCATCTTTGTACTTTGCCATAATCAGGCTAAACAACAATCAGGGTAAACAATAATTAAGGTAAGCACTAAAACCAAGCAAAAGAATAAAGCTATAGGCCGCTTGTTTTTGTTTAGCCAATTACTAGCAACGCTAAATGCCTTGCTTAATTTAGAAGTTCCGTGTTCGTTTGTGTGTTTTTTCATAATTTTAAAATCTAAACGTTAAATAAATATACTTTTGGGTTTCTCTCGTAATAACAGGTATCTAGGTGAACCCAAGTGATTGTTTCGCCTGTTTTAATTACAATATTTTCTAATCGTATTTTGCAAGGAAACAAATCCGAGTGTTCGTAGATCCAAGTTCTGACTTCATCTGATAGCATACCTTCTACTATAAAATCAAGTCCTTTTCCTAAAGCGTGAGCAGTTAAATAAAGTAATTTTTTAGCAGTTTTACCCGCCATTATAGTACTGATATTGCTTCTAAACCCACGTTCATCAAAGATTTTTTCGCCCTTTTTAGCATAATGCCAGTTATTAACCGTTATAAATCTATCAAGACCTTCCCTAACGATTAATAAGCAATGCAACGTATCTGTATCAAGTACAAACCACGAATCATCAAAGAACTTATTGTACACTTCGGGACCAACCAATTCTCGAATATCAAAATATTTTTTTAGTCTAGTTATTATTACTGCTCTTGTCATCGTATTAATCTCTTACTTTATTATTCAAATCTCGAATATCAGAATGTATTTCGCTAATAGCCTGATTAAGACTTTGAATAGTAGATCTATTAGATTGCTGAACTTGATTTAGAATACCCTTCATAAAGTCAATATCTTTTTGCGTTAGTTGACTTTGCTTTAGATCATTGTCAAAAGCTGATTTTAACAATCTTGTGTGTTCCTCGTCAGCTTGTTTTAATTGGATAAACGGACTTACATTGTTTCTACTATTCATTAATATTACTTCATTATATTCCTCAAGAGATTTAAAACTCCTACTTTTTACATCAGCTTCGTTAAAGCCAATTGCTTTAATATAGGCAAAACTAGTAACGATAGTTCCACCTATCGCTATTATAATAACTGCATTTTTAAACAAAAAGGAGCCCCTAGAAACTAGTATATGAGTACCATCTTTGATGGATTTTAGAATTCCTTTATCTTTTAAATCTTCTTTTTCTGTAAATTGTGGTTCCATCTTTAAAAATAAAATAAAATTAGTTTATGTAACTTATTAAATATTGTTTTAAGGTAACACCCGCTTGTACTTCAATGGCTAATAAATCAGTTATTTCGGTATTAGAAGTATCATTAATTAAAGTGTTGAATTTGGTTACTTTGCCAGTATTTACCCAAGAGTTTATACCACTATTTAGATGATCAAAAAGGG